>Ga0315278_10000400_pt1 | contig 38421 bp, 30 predicted proteins | sample YL17G06_0_MG_FD_203880 | JGI IMG/M metagenome (GOLD analysis project Ga0315278, IMG submission 203880) | Sediment microbial communities from Yellowstone Lake, YNP, Wyoming, USA - YL17G06_0 | ecosystem: Environmental > Aquatic > Freshwater > Lake > Sediment | place: USA: Wyoming | collected... | reverse complement strand
TCGGTTCACAAAGAGATACCGGCCATCCGTTCCTTTCAGGAAGATCACCACGTCAGCGTTGTCTGTGATGGCTCGCAGCCGCTGCTCGCTCTCCCGCAGAGCCTCCTTGGCCTCATACTTCTCGCGGTAGTATTGCAGGTGCCGCTGCCGCCAGGCCAGTCCAACGACTGCGCCTGCGCCCAGGAGCAGGATGCCGACAATCCCGAAAAGCAGCAAAAGCAGCGCCGTGCTGGGAGCCATCAGTCTCAAGCCGTTGGCAAGGGTGGTGAGCAGGGGAAGTCCCGCGATCCATCCAAAGAGCGCCGCAAGACCGAAGCCCGCCGCCAAAAGGGCGAAGACCCGATGGAGAACATGGGGGATACGCCGCTCGGGGCGTGAATTATGATCCAATTGTTTCTGTTTCATCTTGGTTATCATGACATGATCTTTGATTTCTCCAGCGGTGTGGCGCGATCTTTCAGCGCTACATTATTAGTATCGACCGGCTGTTCAATTTTATTACAGTTATGAGCTAATTCCGGGGTAATTTTGTGCGCGGCAGACCGCCCGGTCTGCCCGGTTTCAGGAGCCCCACAACAGAATGGGGCAGACGAGGACCCGCCGCGGCGAGCCACCGGCTAAATCAACACAAGCAGAAAGGGGATTGGCAGGTTTGAAGACAAACCTGCCCTACAAGGATCACCTGGTCAGGCGATCAACTTCTGTCACCTGCTCGGCGAACAGTTTCAATGTCGCCTCGACCGGTGCCGGAGTAGTCATATCGACGCCGCAGATCTTGAGCAGCTCAATTGGATAATCGCTTCCGCCGGCGCGCAGCATGCGAAGGTAATCCTCGATAAGATTTTCCTCGCCTTTCAAGAACCGGCTCAGAATCGTCTGAGACGCGGCAAACGACGTGGCATACTGGTAGACGTAGAACGATGTGTAGAAATGTGGAATGCGGGACCATTTCAGTGGCGTCAGTTCATCGACCGTGAAATCCGGGCCAAAGTACTTCTGGGTCAGGTCGCGCCATTGGGCGGTCATCATTTCGGGCGACAAAGCCCCGCCTTTTTCGATCTCAGCGTGAATGTCCAACTCAAAACGTGCATACATCACCTGGTTGAAGAAAGTACCAACCGCGTTATCAATGGTGCGAGCGAGCAGATAAAGTCGCTGCTTGTCATCGGTCACTTTCTGCAGGAGATAGTGCAGGAGCAGCCCCTCGTTCAGGGTTGAGGCTACCTCGGCGACAAAAATCGAGTAGTGTGACTTTGGATATGGTTGAGCAGCACAAGTCAGATGACTGTGCATGGCGTGCCCCAGTTCATGCGCCAGCGTGAAAAGGTTGTCGACAGTGTTATTGTAATTCATCAACACAAACGGGTGAACCGAATAGCTATGAGCACTGTACGCACCGCTCCCTTTGCCTTCGGTCTCCCAGACGTCGACCCAGCGGCGATGAAACGCCTGCTTGAGGTGGATGCAGTATTCTTCACCGAGCGGCGTAGCGGATTCGATCACCTGCCGGACGGCGTGGTCATACGACACTTCGTAATCCTGCTCCGGGAAGAGCGGACAGATCATATCGTAACTATGAATCTTGTCCAGCTTGAACAGACGCTTGCGCAGACGCACGTAGTCATGCAGCCCGTTCAGATTCTTCTCGGTGGCTTCGATCAACGAGCGATAGACCTCAAGCGGGATATTGTTGCCGTCGAGCGCGGCCTGCAGGCAGCTGCCATAACGCCGGGTACGAGTGTAGAACAGGTCGGCGTTGACTGCCGATGTCAGCGATGCGCCTAACGTATTGGTATGATCTTTGTATGGCGAATAAAACGCTTCGTGGGTGTTCTTGCGCACGCGCGGATCGGAAGATTCGAGTAGTTTGATAGCGCGCTGTTTGGTCAACGTTATTTCATTGCCCTGCTCGTCTTTGACCGAAGGGTATTTCAAGTCGGCGTCATCGAGCATGGAGAAGATGGTGTCCGGGCCGCGGGTTACCAGCGACGACAGCGCCAGGACTTCTTCGACTTCCTCGGAGCGGATATGTTTCTTGGAGCGGATCAACTCCTTGACATAAAAATCGTATTCGTCAGTTTTCGGAAACCGGGCGGCCATCTGATTCAATCTGGCTTCGTCAATCTGCAACAACTCCGGCTCGACAAAGGAATAGGCGGCACCGGCCTCTGACGACAACGTGGCGGCTCGTTCCGTCAACGCCTGGTACTTGGAGACGCGATTGTCGAGGTCCTTGTTGAGGAAAGCGTACTGGTAAAGACGAGACAGGATTATCTGCAACTCACTTTGGGAGTGCAGACACTGATAGATTGACTTCGGTGATTCGGCCAGTTTGCCGGCGAACTGCCGCGCCTGCGCGAGCAGACCTTTGGCTTTCTGGTAGTCCGCCTCCCAGGCGGCATCATCGGCGTAGATATCAGCCAGGTTCCACTTGTGCTTGTCGACAATCTCGGTGCGCTGGGGAATCTTTTTTGTTTCGGGCATTCTCGTCCTTTCCGAGTTGCGTTGGATAATGGCGGGTTCGAAGACGGACCCGCCCTACTTTTCTGCATCGGTCAATGGCGGATTCGAAGCCAGCCCCGTCCTACTTCTCGACCTCGCCTTTCCACAACTTCGGGAAATAATAGCTCAGTAGCAAGAAGACCGCGCCAAAGCCCATGAAGAGCAGCACCCGCCAGATCGTCTCCAGCTTGGACAGGTCGACAATGAACAGTTTGCCAACCAACAATAGGAGCGTCCCCAGTGCCACCTGCCGCATCCGGGTGAGGTTGAACCGCAACCCCGCCACAAGCAGCAACGCACCGTAAATTCCCCACGCCGCCGATACATATCCCTGACCATTCTCAAGGGGCGACAGCTCTCGCGCGAACCAAGCCAGAATCGCCAAGTGGGAAACCAGTTGATACACCAACCTGCTGGAATTCGACTTGATTATGGTGCAGATGGCCAGCGCGGTGCCGACGGTCAGCAGGTCAGTCAGTGCGGTCAGGTTGATCAGAGGCGGTTCAATTGCGTGAGTCATTACAAGTCGGATTGCCATCCAGACGCCGAGCGTGAGCATGAGAAGGTGAGCGCCAGCGCTTATCACCTTGTCGGACCGCAGCCGTGCCAACCAGTGAAGGGCGACGGCTTCGACGGTCAGTGTGATCAATAGGAGATTCCCGTTAAGTTCGCGCCGCATCAGCCCGGCGAATGCGGCCGCTGAAACCAGCAGATAGATTCGGCGCTCGGGCAGAGATCGCGCCAGTCGCCAGACAGCCACACCGGAAGCGATCATGAGGGCGTCGGCCGCCGCCCGGTAGTTCAACAGACTCGTGCCGGACATCGTATGGTCGACCAGACGCCTGCCCAGCCAGATAGTAAGCAACGCGTAGCCGACATGTGACGCCCCCAGAAGATCTTCATCTCGCAGCCAATAGGCCGACAGAAATAGAGCGAAAGCCTCCAGAATGAGCGCGAAGTACAGCAGGTTGCCGGAGAGCTCGCGGTTGAATACCAGGGCCAGGCCGATGACTCCACCGAGGAAGTAGATGGGCAAGCCGCGCATTCTGTTTACGACGAAAGCGGTCGCGAGCGTGACCGCCACGACCCACAGGTCGGTGAGGGCGCGCGCGTTGAACAGGGAAGTTTCCGGATCGAAAGGGGGGATGACTCGGAGAAGAAGCAACACGCCCACACACGCAAAGAGAGCGTGCCCTCCAAAAGCGATTTTGGAATCGGCCAGTCGTCGCGCTATCAGATGGAGAGTGGCCGCCTCACCGGCCAGCGCGAACAACAGGGTATCGCCGTCCAGCAGCAGACAGAGCGCGATTGTCAGCAGCAGGGTGCCGATCGCAGCATGGGTGAAGGCGAGATTGATCAGATCAGCCGTTTTTCGGAGCAAGTACGCGGTGAGCCAGTACAGGAGCGTAGCCCCCACGCAGGCCCACCCGAAAATGTGGTCGGATACGCCCGGCCAGGTCATAAGCGACACAGCAAGAGCGGCCAACGGCAGACCGACCGCCATCACATGCAGGTGCTGGTCAAGAGCCGTCCGCGCTGCCTGAGACAGAGAGGCGTCGCCGATACCCAGACTTCCTATCCGCCAGCGATCCGGACTCTTGAGGCGCACGATTCGTCGCGTGAGCGGCACGAGCCAGAAGCAGAGCCAGATGAACATGACCCCGTTCTGGATCGCCCACTGATCCGTCGTGCTTGGGTATCTCGAATGAAAATCCACGGAGCTCAGCCCAATCAGCATGACCACCCAGCCTCCGAAGACCGAGAGCCACAGCAGAAGACGCCACCCTTTGAAGAAGTAGACCGCAGCAGTGCCGGTCAGCACCAGGCAGGTATAACCCACCAGACCGGGGATATTGCCTTCCCCCGTGTACAGAAGAAAGGGTGTGCCCAGTCCGCCGGCGGTTCCGATGAGCGAGAAAATGGCGTCATCCTGTCTGATAGCTATGAAGAATGCCAGGGCCGTGACGGCAACCATTATCGCAAACGCCACGGTGTGGTCGATCAGGTGGAACAACTGAAACGCCGAGAAGCCGGTGATGTAGAAAGTGCCGATACTGCCGCCGAGCAGCACCTGGGCGAAGTGCTGTCGTTTCGTATACAGCCGCAGCCCCATGATCAGCAGGAACAGTCCCACGCCCAGACCAAAGAGATGACGGACCGGCGGCGTTATCCAGCCCCGATCGATGGAGTACTTGAACAGGAACGCGAGTCCGAATAGAAGCAGACCGATACCTATCCGGCTCAACCAGTATTCCATCTTCCGCATGTGCTCGGGGATTTCAAACCCCTTATGGGCGGGCGGCTCGGCTGCAGTCGAGGGTGGCTGGATTGATCGGTACTGCGGCGGCGGCGGAGGCGCCGGAGCAGCTTGGTGCTGAGGTGCCGGTGGTACCGGAGCAGCTTGGTGTTGAGGTAGCGGTGCCGGTGTTCGTTGTGTTGGCAGTGGCGCGGGTGAAGGTCGGGGTGACGGTTCCGATCTCTGAGTGGCGAACGAAGGTGCGATTCGCCGGAGTAGTTTCTTGATCTCGGCCAATTCGTATTCGAGATGGTCAACTCGTTCGCGCAGAGGATCGTTATTCAAGTCTTCCATATGACAGCACCTTTCGCATGCAGTCTGTGTCTTACGATACGTGACCGGCAGATGTCCACATCTGCCGGGTCAAAATGTCGGGTTGGTCATCATGCGCTTCACGCCTTATTCCTGAACCCGACCTGCTTTGCTTGGGCGAGAATGGCGAGTTCGAAGACGGACCCGCCCTACCTATCTACATCCGCTCCACGCATGCCGCTATCAAAGCCCGCAACTTCGGTTCGGCTTCGGCGGCGACACGCAGCACCGTCTCAATCGAGCACGGATGCATGTTGTCCGGCAGGCCCATGTCGGTGATGATCGAAAACGCCAGTATCTTCGTCCCCTGATGGTGCGCCGCCATCACTTCAGGCACGGTTGACATCCCGACCGCATCGGCGCCGAGAATACGAAACATCCGGTACTCCGCCGCCGTCTCTAAGTTCGGGCCGCTTACTGCCAGATAAACGCCTTCCTGCATTCTCAGTCTCTGCTCCAGTGCGATCTGGCGAGCCATCTCGATATACTTACGGTTGTAAATTTCGAAACAGTCCGGGAACCGCCGTCCCCAATTGTCGTCGTTGTCGCCTATCAACGGGTTGCCGGGGAGGAAGTTGACGTGGTCGGTGATCATCATGATGTCACCTTCATGATACTTCGGATTGAGTCCACCGGCGGCATTTGACGCAATCAACGAGTGAATGCCAAGTTGTTTCATTACTCTTATCGGAAAAGCGATCTGCCGGAAGGAATACCCTTCATAGTAGTGGAACCGCCCCTGCATGCAGATCACCCGTTTGCCGCCAAGCATCCCGAACAACAGCCGCCCGTGGTGTGATTCGACTGTTGATGTCGGGAAGTACGGGATGTCCTCGTATTCGACCGCACCCGCCGTTTGCATTCCGTCAACCAGCGAACCGAGACCGGTACCCAGAATAATGCCGATCACCGGCTTGAACGTCACTCGTCCTGCAATGAATTTGACTGCCTCGTCGAGTTTCTGATGAATCTCGCCCCAAGTCTTCATGCCATCGTTGTTCATGGTAGTCTATCCGACATCTGATTGTACACCGCACAATCGATCACCCGTTCCGAGGAATATAATCGCTGGCTGGTCGAGCCATAAACAAAAAAAGACCGGCCCCGGAAAGGAACGGGTAGGCCGGTCTTTCGTGCAAGTGGCGGGTAGTGATCAGCTTTTGGCGGCTTTGTCTATCTCTTCTTCGAATCTGACCGCGACTTCGTCCAATTCGCCGGCCAGTTCATCGGGCGAGATTGGTTTTCTAAAGCCTCCCGAGTCGTTCGCATTGAGTTTGCGGGCAGTTTGGGACACAAGAACTTTGTCAGTGGAGACGTCATCCAGATTGCTTTCCTTGGCGACGAAGCCTTCCGGAATTTCCTCAGCGAGACGATTCGTCTCAATAACTACCCCCTGCGGCGGGGCGACCGGCCGATGGTGTGACGTTTGCTGCTCGGCCGCTTTGCGCGCGGCTACTCGCTTATAGCTTTCCAGCGCGGCGGCCAGTTCGGGATCGATCGTCTGCTCGCTCGTTTGTGTGAGATCGGGGTCCTGAATAGCTTGCTTCAACTCAGCTGCCAGGTTGTCCTCGGCGGATTGACTCTCGGTCGACGGCTCTTCTTCCGGCTCAGGCTCTTCCTGAGGCGGGATGGGCTGCTGAGCGACAGTCTCCCGCGTTTCAGTGGTGATGTCTTTTGATTCGGTGACGGTAATCCTGCTCTCCGCTTGCTCGCGGGGCATCTCGCCCGAATCTATTTCGTCGACCATTTCCAAGTGCGACTGGATAAGATTCCTGATTTTCGAGAGATACGACTTCCTGGTCAATCCCAGCCGTGTGATCTGGCTTTCGATATCACCGATCTCTCTGGTCCGGTCGACGATAATGCTCTCCGCCTCCGACTCGGCCCGTGTAATGATCATCGCCGCTTCCTGCTTGGCTGTGGCGACAGTCATGTCGGCGTTGCGACGGGCGTCGATAGCGGCGCTCTTGATCGTGTCTTCGAACTGCTTCAGACCGGCCACCTGGCTCTTGAGCGATTCCATCTCGATCGAGAGCTTCAGGTTCTGCTGTTTGGCCTCTTCGAGCGCATCCGCAACCTGATCAAGGAAGCGGTCTACTTCTTCGCGGTCGTATCCGCGCATCTGGTTACGAAACTCGTAACCGCGGATGTCATTCGGCGATAGCTCCATGTCGACCCACCTGTTAACTGGTTTTCGCTTCCGACTTCGGTCCAAAGCACAATCAGCCCCAGCCCGGAAGCCGTTTCAAAACGGTACACTGTAGTTATCGAACCGTACGGCTGAAAACCTTAGCGGTTGGGTTCAGAAAAAGGGCAGCACCGTAGGGCAGTAACAGTAGGTCAGGACCCTTGTAGTCCTGACAGCCCTTTTGACGAAAGATGCCAGGAGGACAAGCCTCCTGACCTACGATCCTTTGCCCGTTGTGGGCGGCAGACCCCTGCCCCCGACTTTGATCGGGGGTCCTGGTCTGCCCTTTGAATGGCGGGTTTGAGGCAAACCCGCCCTACGTCGAGCGAACGCCGAACAGCGCGGTGCCTACCCGAATCATAGTCGAGCCTTCGGCGATAGCCAGCGGGAAATCGTCGCTCATGCCCATTGACAGGGTGTCGAAATGCTCCCCTACAATATCCTGGCCCCGCTGGAATATTTCGCGACAGGTGCGGAAAGCGGCCCGAATCCGGTCTTCGTCATCAGTCAACGGACCGATCGTCATCACCCCGCTCAAACTGATCGCCGGGAGTTGGCTGATCTGCCTTATCAGGTCCAGGGCGGATTCGGGCGATGCTCCGTGCTTGCTCTCTTCGCCGGAACAGTTGACCTGAACCAGACAGTGAATAGTGCGGCCCAGTTTGGAAACACGACGGCTGATTTCTTCGGCCAGATCCAGTGAATCGACCGATTGAATGACGTCAAACAACGCCACCGCTTTTGGGACTTTGTTGGATTGGAGGTGCCCCACCAGATGGAAACGGGCTATGGGGCCAAGCTCGGTGATTTTCGGCTCGGCTTCCTGAATACGGTTCTCGCCGATGTCATGCAGCCCGGCCGCGACCGCGGTCCGCACCACCGACACCGGCCATTTCTTGGTGACTGCGACAATGGTGATGTCGTCCGTGTCGCGGTGATATTTCTCGCAGGCATCGGCGATTCTGCCGCGCAGTTCAATGAGGTTGTAGCTGAGATCGTCTTTCATGGGACGAGTCAATAAAACCGGAATCGGCACCGGCGGGCAAGTGAAAATGAGGGTGGTGAGTTGGGGGGCGGAAGTTGCAATTACCAGTAGCAAGGGCACGAAAAAGCACCCCAATTGAACTATACAGGAGCATTAAGACATACACACTCGTATTTAGATAATAAGTACCTCCAATTGGACGTTTTCCCTTGACTGGCAAGGCAAAACAGGGTAGTCTAATAATGGCATCAGTAGTCTTAGATGCCTTTTTGTCAAGAGCACAGCAAACTTGATCGGGCGATACCAAGCGAGTAAGGGCTCGTGTTGTAAACGCATTTCTTATATGCCGATAGCGAATGATTTGAGATACCAAAAACGCATTGCACAGGAGGAAAGAAGAATGAAAACTGTAAAAGTGTCGTTTCTCGCGATCATCACGGTTTGTCTACTGATGATTATGGTACAGCAATCAGGGGCTCAAACCCTGCTGATGGAGCACTTCAACACGGATGTTATTGGTTCTGGGGACTGGACGGCAAGTGACGGGTCTGTAAATGTGGACTCGGAAAATAGCTGGCTCCGCATTGGCTCCAACGGAGCGGTCGATGACTTTGCCGACAAGTACGGACCGTTCCCTTTACCGCTTGTGATTGAATGGCGCGAGAGAACATATACTGGTGATCCGGGTATTGGTCCCTACTTCTCATTGCCAAAACTCGAATTGTGGTGGGGACCATCTCGCGACGGCAGTTATCATATCACATATACAGATATCGACAACACTGGTCTGGGCGGCTGGCTCTTTGGCGGATGGACTAATATTCTTACATTGGGACCAACAAATTGGAACCAGTGGCGGACAGTCAAGGCAATTATTCGCAGTGACGGTGGTGAGCTGTTCGTAAAACAGGATGGGGTCCTTGATTTCACGCCCATTGCCACCAAGACTTGGACAGTACCAAGTGAGATCTCGCGTATTCGCCTGTCCCAGAACTCGGATAATGTGAGTGATTTCGATTACGTGCGGGTGACTACATTCGATCAGCAGACACAAGGGTGGTGTGACGGGTTTGAAGGCGGACTTGTAGATTGGACCCCCTACCAGTATCCAAGTGGCTGGACAGCCACAACATCCAACCCACACTCAGGACAAACCTGTGCCGCTTTCACGTTTCCGTCAGGGGCAAGGTACTATGATGCGTCAATGCGGAGCAATACTGGCCTGTTCAATGTGGAAGCGGGCGTCACATATCGCGTGACCTATTGGATCCGCGAACAAAACACACGTGACACCTGGGACCCCAATGCATCCATCTTGGACATGAATCTAATAGATGGTGGTGCCAATAATCGGATAGCTCCGTTCCTCTTGCCGATTTCATCTGAGTGGCACTTCGTAGAAGGAACCGTCACGGCATCTGTCAGTGGTCCCGCGTCAATCGATGTTCAGCTACACGGCTACGCGACTGCAAGCGAAGCGGTATTTGCAATAGACGACATCTGCATTGCTCCTTTTGTTCTTCCTGACTTCTCAAGTCTCTCCGGCTTCGTGACGGGTCCCGATGGCGGCCTGCTGGGTGTCTCTGTCGATATCATCGATTCTGAAGGACAGTTGCATGCTTCGACAACTACGGACGAAGTGGGCCATTACTCGTTCACCGGTGTCCCTAACGGAGTTTACACCGTCGGCGTAGCGGTGCCAATGGGATATCAGGCAGTTGAGCAGTTCCACGAGGTAGAACTGTTGGGCCTTGAGTACGAGGTTGACTTCGCGCTCACGCGCTTGGAAGTCCCCCTGGCCCAGCGCGGTCGCGGTTATTGGATGCACGAAGTAAATGCGCTGGTCTCAAGCAAGGGGAACGCCCATGAAACCTATCAGGACATGTGTAACTATATGGAGCTGATTCGCTCGCACTTCAACGAGCATGGTCTGAATCCTGTTAGTGTGTTCCTGGTGGATTTGGAGGCCGACTGCGCTAGCAGGCTTGACGCACTTCAGACCGCGATATCGCCCATACGCAAGGAGAGCATGAACAACAAGGCCCGGGCACACTTGACAGTGCTGCTGCTAAACCTCGTATCCGGCAAGATCGCCCAGTGGGCGGTAATCAGCGAGGACGGGGCAACGGTGTCACAGGCAATCACATATTGTAATACCCTGATCAGCGATCCTTACCCTGAGAATGACGAGATGGCAAAGAACATTGCAGAGATGATGAATGAAGGCCAGATCGTCCCAGGAGGTATGATCGATCCGTCTACGCCCGACATCACATATAGGCGGGGTTCGGAACTTCCAACACACTATTCTCTTGATCAGAATAGTCCCAACCCGTTTAACCCGACTACCAAGATTGCGTTCAGCGTTCCAGGGCCGGCAAGTGTGAGACTTGAAGTCTTCAATGTGGCCGGTCAGCGCGTCGCGGTGCTAATCGAGGCCAACTTGCCAGCTGGTTATCACACAGTCGTGTGGGATGCCGGTGAACTGGCCAGTGGAGTGTATCTGTACCGCTTGGCCGCAGGTGAGTTCATGGCGACAAAGAAGATGGTGCTTCTGAAGTAGGGCTTAACAAGCCAGTGCCTGGCAGATTTCCACATCTGCCGGGCAACGCGGCACATGAGGGGACCCAAATCCTGTAGGTCAGGACCCTTGCGGTCCTGACGTTCGCGTGTCAGGAGGGCAAGCCTCCTGACCTACGACCTTAGTTGTCGGGTTGCTCCCCCGGCTCTTAGGCCGGGGTCGTGAACCCGACCTACAAGACCTTGACAACCGCCCATGAAACCGTAATTTAACCCTTTCGGGCTCCACCGGACCCCAAATGGAATGTGAAGAACACAACAGAAGGATAGATCAATGTCGCCCGTTAGCAAGGACATCCTCAAGGCACTCACCACCGGCATCAACGCCGAAATCGCCAGCTACGTCTTTTACGTCGAAGCCTCAAAGAAGAAAGGGGCCGCCGAAATCAAGTCGACACTTGAGCAGCTCGCAATGGAAGAGAAGCGGCATTTTCAGATTCTCGAACGTCAGCACAGTTCGCTAATCACAAGCGAGCAGTGGATTTCGCTGGCCGACGTGCTCAAAGCGAAAGACCTGCCTGAGATCGGTGAGGAAATGAGTCAGCGGCACAAGGGGCTGATTGACGAAGTCCGCAAGAGCACGACGATCAAGGGGATTCTCGATATTGCGTACCGGCTCGAAGTTGAGGCGTATGAACTGTTCGACGGACAGGCAAAAAAGGCGCAGAGCGACGAAGCTAAGAAGATTTTCAGAGAGCTTGCAGGATTCGAACAAGGACACATGCGTAAGATCGACGAGATGCGCAAAAAGTACGCCTGATACGCCAAGAACATAGGCGCCGTAGGGCAGGACCCCTGCGGTCCTGCCAGGAGAGTGGCAGGAGTACAGGACTCCTGCCCTACTGAAGAACATTAGACCAATCCGGAAGGACGCCTCCAGAGATTCGTGCGTCATTCTTTTTGTTGTCACCGCACCACCCAAATGCTATAAGACACGCGCATGCAAACCCGGCACCTGTTAAGCTGGATCGAGTTGTCGAAATCAGCCCTCGATCATAACATCAAGAGCCTGGCGCGTCTGGCCGGCAAACGGGCTATAGCTGTCTCACTAAAAGCTAACGCCTACGGTCATGGTCTGGCCCCGATGATTTCGCTGCTCAGGGATCGACGGGAGATCGAGTATGTCACGGTGCATTCGCTGGAGGAAGCGGCCTGCTGTCGGGAACTGGGTTGGGACCGCAGGATCATGGTCCTCGGTCCGATAGCGCTCAGCGAACTTGAGGCTGTGTTCGACTGGGACCTCGAACCAGTCGTGTTCACCCGCGAAGCGCTCGACAAGCTGGGCAGGCTGGCAGCGAAGAGGAAAACATCGGTGCGGACACATCTCAAGCTTGAGACCGGCACTAATCGCCAGGGCGTTCTGGAGAAAGACCTCGCGCCGATTGCGTCGATCTACAAGAAGCACAAGTACCTGAAGAAACCCTATGGCGCCGGCATGCACTTCGCCAACATCGAAGACACCACCAATCACGAGTACGCCCAGCACCAGTTGGATCGGTACAATCGGATGGTGGCTCGCATGAAGGCGCTCGGCATCGGGCCAACTATCCGCCACACCGCCTGCTCCGCGGCACTGCTGCTGTTTGACAAGACCCGCTTTGAGCTGGTGCGGCCGGGGATCGCCCTCTACGGCCACTGGCCGTCAAAAGAGACCTACCTCAGCTATCGGCTGGCCGGTGGTCACAACGACATCCTCAAACCGGTGCTGTCGTGGCGGACCCGAATCACCCAGGTTAAAGATGTCCCGGCTGATGCTTTCATCGGGTACGGTTGCACGTATCGGACCACCTCACGCACCAGGCTGGCCATCTTGCCCATCGGCTATTCCGATGGGTACGACCGCTCCCTCTCCAATCTCTCGTACGTGCTGATTAAAGGCAAACGGGCGCCGGTGCGGAGCCGGGTATGCATGAATTTGACTATGGTCGACGTCACTGACATTTCAGGAGTGAAGCTCGAAGAACCGGTGACGCTAATTGGTACCGACAAGAAAGAGATGATCACGGCCGAGCAACTGGCTGGCTGGGCGGGGACAATTAACTATGAGATTTTGGCCCGACTGTCCCCGAACACGGTTCGAGTCTTGACTGACAAGTAGTTATTGGGTTTTGAGATTGCATCGTTATCCGAGAATTGCTTTGCCGTCCATCCTGGACTGGGTGGCGGGATCAAAAGGGGCCGAACTTCATCACAATATGACTTGACATTAAACGGCTGTGCCGCATAACTTTTGTGAACCTTTTCACACCGTGATGGTTTCGACTGAGGACATTTAGACAGGCTGGATGCGAAAGCGTGCCCGTAAAGATCAAGAAACGCATATCTGAATCGACCATAAGACGACTGTCTTTGTACCTTCGTGCTCTGTCCGTTCTGGACAAAGAATGTATTCAGACGATCTCCTCCAAGGAGTTGGCTTATCGTGAAAAGCTGACGCCGGCTCAGGTGCGCAAAGACCTCTCCTTCTTCGGCTCGTTCGGTACCCGCGGCCTCGGCTATCCAGTCCGTGAACTGAGAGCGCAGATAGCATCTATTCTCGGGATCGACCGGGTGTGGAAAGTTGCGCTTTTCGGCGTGGGTAACATCGGTTCGGCGCTGGTCAGCTACAAGGAGTTTGCTCGTCAGGGATTTCAGATTGTCAAGCTGTTCGATAACGACCAGCGCAAGATCGGCTCTAACCACAAGGGGATCATCGTTTCGGATTCCCGTGACATGGTACGGGAGATGAAAGAAGCCGGCGTGGAGATTGCCGTCGTTGCCGTGCCGGCCACCGTAGCCCAGTACATTGTCGACGACATTGTGGCGGCTGGGATCAAGGCGATTCTCAATTTTGCTCCGGTCAATTTGAGGGTTCCCGACGACGTCTATCTGCGCACCGAGAACATGTCGATAGAGCTGGAATATCTCTCCTTTGCATTGGTCAACCAGCACACGGAGAAGAAACCTCGCGGTTGAGTCGAGGAGCTTACCTGCCGACCCGTTCCGGGCGGCTCTCATTTACATTTCTGATCTGCCGGGCGCGAGCGGTGCCGGATTGACCCCTGAAAGTATTGGGGAAACACCCCACTGCTGAGCTTTTTCGCCTACGTATTTTTAACCCTCACAACGACTTACGTTTTGGCACGGCCTTTGAATCAATGCTGCGCGGAAGGTGTGACTAAATTGCAAAGGGAGCCCCATATGAGACTGAAGATACTGATTCTTCCGGCCGTAATCCTGTTCTGCGCCTGCCCGGCTTTTGCCGAACGCGCGGATTCCATAGAAAATGCGGCAGCCGTCAATCCGTGGGGAGAGTATTCCCAGGACATGATTCTAACTACGCTCGAAATCAACCACGAACTCTGGCTGGAAGCCCAATTGGCGGGACATCGCGAACAGGCCGCCCAGATCGAAAAAGACCTGCTCGCTCTGTTGAACTGCGATATCTATGCCCACCAGGAGCAAGTACGCCAGATGGCCGGAGAGCTGGTGCCGTCGTTGAAATCCCACGCCGACACAGCAGATAGCAACACTGCCGATTCGCTCGCTCGGCAGGTCGAATTCCAGAAGGCCATTGGTGCCTTAAACGCCAAGGAAGCTCTGCACCGGTCAATGGAGAAGACCGGCGCTTTCAGCAACAAGTATCGCCTGCTGGGTGATTACATCGATCTCCTGCGCCGCGAGCTCGATATGCCGCGATTGAAACTGGCGAGTTCGAAGGCGCCGCCTGGTGAGACTAATAACCAATCGACTATGCCACCGCGCGAAGATAACCCCTGAGTCACTTCTCCTTGTTCGTATTGACTCCCTCCGTACCACGCCGCTGCCCGCTCCCGGCAGCGGCGTTGGCATTTTAGTCAGAGGGTGGGCGTGAACTGTGGGCGGCAGACCTCCCGGTCTGCCCCCTGAACGCGGTCTGCCAGGTCAGCAGCCTTGCGTCGCCCTGAGCTACGCCTACCCTGAGCTTGCCGAAGGGCCGAAGCGTGTTACTGACTCATGCGCCAAGCAGTTTCGCCTCGAAGCGCGCTTTTGCCGCCTCCCATTCCCGCGCCGCTTCTTCGCGCAATCGGCGGGCCTCCATCCGGCGGCGACGCAGTTCATCCACGATATCCCGCTGAGTCTCTTCGTCGGGGATGGGGATGAACAGATCAACAACATCTTCATTGGCAAGACGTGGGTGCGTATTGCCAGTCATCATGTGTTTGGTCTGCGCAATGATGACGGACGAACGCAAAACTGCCGCGAGGTAATCGGGCAGGAGGTCGGACACGTCTTCCTTGATTCGGATGACATGGAACTCGGTAGAGCAAACGCCGTCGCGCTCCGCCCGCCAGACTTTGTTTAGATATGGGCGGAGTCGGGCATACAGAACATCGTTATGGGCATAGCGGAAACTCTGTCCTTTGCCCGGTTCTTCAGAAGTCTCGGTCAGTTCTCCCGTCTGGCTTTGCACGCCCGCCAAACCAAGATACTGATCGGGATCATATACCGTTACAATCTCGCGGATAAAGTGGGCAATGTCCACCAAGCGGGCGACGCGCTTCGCCTTCTTTGCAGCCTGAATAGCGCCTAGCGCGTTAAGCCGCTCGGGGTGAAAGTAATCCACGCCGATCTGTTTCGATCCCTGAACTGCCGCAAGCCGCAGAGCATGAGCCAAGCGGTTTTTCGATTCCGGTACGGTCAGCCCGAGGCGTTCGAGCAGGAAGTAGTCCAGGCCGGAAAGAAGGGCGTCAGCTCGGTCAAGTTTGCGCCGCCGCGCCACCCGCGCTGCTTCCATTTCTTCAACTAATTCACGCTGAACGGGCAAATCTGGAAGGGGGACCATGATCCGTTCAATTGCATCTGTCCGTATGCCGGGGATAGCAGAACCGGTAATTCCACGCTGGATTTGGCGTTGCCCAACAGGCGAGTTCAGGAACCACGCCAGATAATCGGGCAGCACCTTCTCACCTGTAATTATGCGCACCATGTGGTTGCTTACACAACAAGGTAAGTCACCAGTCCTGTGAACTGCAGCGATCCCAAGCAGAACTCCGTCAATAGTGAGGACGATATCTCCGTCCGCCAGTATGGCTTTGGTTTCTTCAACAAATGCTTCTGCCGACAGTCGCTTCGTATCGGCCAAGTTCAGATATCCTTCTTCAATGTTCTGAGCCCGCAGGAATACTGGAGCGGATTCATCGTGAGTGTAACAATCATCTTTGGGTGTGATACGACCTTCAAGAATCTGTTTTCCAATCCGCTCTTCAGCCAAAGGTGCAGCTGGGTATCGGCTGGTCATCAATCGTTCTACCAGAGCGTAGTGCTCAGGCAGGTTATAGAACGGGTCCAGTCGAATACCGGTATCGCCCCGCTTGACGGCAAAGCACTGTGCTTTGCCTGGCTCAGCGGGGCTTAGACGAAAAAAGGTTTCTGATTCTTCTCGAACGCCCGGAATTGCTCAACAACTTCTGGCAATTGGTTTTCGCATTTGCGCCCGGTTGCATCGTATCCAATCTTCTCCGGCGTGGCCATAAAGATCGCTTCTCTGTCTTTCGGCTTCTCATTCTCGGCGCGCTTGCGCAAGAATACGAGACTCGCCTTGACGCCAGCGCCGAAGTGCGCAAACGCTGTTTGGGGCAAGCTGACCACAGCAAGCAATTGGAAGCGCTCCAGCAGGAAGTCGCGGACATATTGTAAGCTAGAGTTTGTTAGAATGCCGTCCGGCAGGACAACGGCGGCGCGGCCTGTTCCCGGCTTAAGGAACTGCCAAACGCGCTCGATGAAGAGAATCTCGGTCTTCTGGTTCTTACGCGCTTTGCGCTTGCCGTTCTTATCCTCCTGATTACCGAGGTCGAAGCTGGGAAGGTAGGGCCGCTCGGCTAGGTTGACCTGTGCACCGAAAGGGGGATTGGTCAGGACGAGGTCAAAGACACCTTCGCGGAAGTGTTTGTTGCCCGTGCGCTCGCGTAGTTGATTGAGGGGGCAGAGAGCATCCTCTCCTACAACATTGGTGTGGCCGTCATCATGGATAATCATATTCATTTTGGCGACGCGTGCAATTTCCTCGCTAATCTCGATGCCGTACAAGTGGGTCTGGGCGAAATCATGCCAAAACGTGTAATGATCTTTGTACTCTTCGGGGTTGGTTTCATGATTAGGATAGTACTTGTCAGCTTCTCGTCGCACGTGGTCTAATGCGTGGAGTAGGAAACCGCCGGATCCGCAGGCTGGGTCCAGTACGATTTCATTGTTTCGGGGCACCATCATAGTCACGGCAAACTCGACAATCTCACGCGGGGTAAAGAACTGCCCAGAATCGCCAGTGAAGAACCTGCGCATGAAGACCTCGAACGCAACCCCCTTGGTATCCAGGTCGGTCTTGTTGAGATTGAGGCGCTCAAGGTGAGTAACTACCGTCAGGAGTTCGAAGTCGTCCAACTTGATGGTTTCGGTGAATACCGATGGGTCCTTCTCTTGCTGTTTTCCGTACAGTGCCTTTATCCGTTTCGCAAGATTGTGGCTTGACTCGTGAGTTTTCGTCTGGAATTCGTAAGGTTCGCCCTTCTTTCGGCGTTCTTGCTCGTCGCTGATCTTGACAAAGATCACCTTGCACAATTCGCTGAAGGCGGTGGCCGGATTGCGTTTGCCGCCGCCCCAGATCGTCTGATGACACTTTGCAAGTGCGGCCAGCAGTTGATCCTTACTCACTGGCTCAATATCGAGAGAACCACCCTTTCGGAATTTTACTTCTTCAGGCTTCCCGTACTGGCGCGGGACGTCGGCAACGATGTTCGCCTCACGTTCGAGCACTCCGTACTTGCCAGTAAAGTCAAGAAAGCGGCGTGTTTGGCCGGCCACGACGCCGACATATTGGGCGCGAAACTTGGCCCACGTGCCGTTGCCACAAGCTTGTTCGACAGCTTGAGTGAATTCGGCGTCGGACACACCGTCGCGCTTGCACTCGATTACGGCAAAGGGGCGAGTGCGGGCATCATCAGTGAAAACAACAAGGTCGGCGGCATCTTTGGGCGTACGGTCGGGAACGGTGACGTCAACGCCGATGCGGGCTGGTTCGTAGCCGTAGCGGCAGATAAGTTCAGCCCAGTATTCAGCGCGGACTTGCTCTTCCGGGTCGGAAAAACGCTCAGAATGGTTAACAGCCACGTACGTGATGCGCTGCTTGTTTCCCTCAGGACCAAGAATAGCATAGCCCTTTTTCAACGCCTCATCCAAAAATGACATTTCAGACCTCGTTCTTATCAGGTGTGGCTCTGAGCGGCCAGTCTTTCATCTTCCAATAGGGATTGGGTCAATCATTATCCGCCACTCTACACGATAGCCAGAATATATGTGTGCCACTGACTTCTGTCACCCAGTTTTGTGCGGCGGGTCCGTCCTCACTCCGCTATTTCAAAACACGACAGAGCAATTGGCAGGTTTGAAGACAAACCTGCCCTACAAGACTGTCAGGAGGGCAAGCCTCCTGACCTACAGGATTGCCTTCAAGAACTTGCCCGTGTAGGATTTACTGATCCGCGCGACTTCTTCCGGTGTGCCGACCGCAATTATCTCGCCGCCCTCATCGCCGCCCTCGGGACCGATGTCGATGACCCAGTCGGCCGTCTTGATTACATCCATGTTGTGCTCGATCACCACCACCGTGTTGCCGCGATCGACCAACTCGTTCAGCACAGTCAGAAGCATGCGGATGTCTTCGAAATGAAGGCCGGTGGTCGGTTCATCAAGGATATAGAACGTCCGCCCCGTAGCCAGTTTGGACAATTCGGTCGCGAGCTTCACGCGTTGCGCCTCGCCGCCGGACAGAGTTGTCGCCTGCTGGCCCAGATGGATGTATCCGAGTCCGACATTCTTGAGGGTGAGCAGCTTGTTCTTGATGCGGGGGATATTCTCGAAAAACGCCAGCGCTTCTTCGACTGTCATGTCCAGTACGTTGGCAATCGATTTCCCCTTGAAGGTAACTTCGAGGGTCTCCCGGTTGTACCGTTTGCCTTTGCACACTTCACAGGGTACATAGACGTCCGGCAGGAAGTGCATCTCGATCTTGATAATCCCGTCGCCGGAGCACGCTTCGCAGCGTCCGCCTCGGACGTTGAAGGAGTAGCGCCCCGCCTGATAGCCGCGCGCTTTCGACTCCGGCAGAGTCGCGTACAAGTCGCGGACGTGGGTGAACACGCCGGTATAGGTGGCCGGGTTGGATCGTGGTGTGCGGCCAATGGGCGACTGGTCGATATCAATAACCTTGTCGATATGCTCGACTCCTTCAATCGTCCCATACTCCAGCGGCATCTGGCGACTGGCGTAGAAATGTCGCGCCAAAATGCGGTACAGCGTTTCGTTGATCAGGCTCGACTTACCGGAACCGGATACGCCGGTCACCGCGACCAGTACCCCCATGGGAAGCTCGACCGTGACTTTCTTCAGATTGTTGCCGGCCGCGTCGGTCAGTTTGATCGTCTTCCCGTTTGGACTGCGCCGCTGTTTGGGCGTCTCGATCCTGCGAGTTCCGGCAAGGTACTGTCCCGTGATCGATTTGCGGTTGGCCTTGATCTCAGCCGGTGTGCCGCACGCCACCACCGTGCCGCCGTGAATACCGGCCCCGGGGCCTAGATCGACCACGTAGTCGGCTCGCTCGATAGTCTCGCGGTCATGTTCCACGACCAGGACCGTGTTCCCGATATCCCGCAGTTCGGCCAGCATATTGAGCAGTTTGCCGTTGTCGCGCTGATGCAGCCCGATGGACGGTTCGTCAAGGATATACATCACCCCGACCAGTCGTGAACCGATCTGCGTGGCCAGCCTGATCCGCTGGGCCTCACCGCCCGACAGCGTGGCCGCCGCCCGACTGAGCGTCAGGTAGTCCAGACCGACATCACACAGAAAACCAAGCCGCTCGCGGATCTCTTTGAGAATCTGTCGCGCAATAGTCTGCTGTCTGGGCGTAAGCTTGATGTTCTTGAAAAAAGCGTTGGCTGTCTTGATCGACATATCCGTGACCGAGTCGATTGTCTCGCGATCGATAACCACCGCCAGCGCTTCCGGTTTGAGCCGCGCCCCGTGACAGGCCGGGCAGGGGCTGATCGTCATGTAATTCTCGATCCACTGGCGCACGCCGTTTGATTCGGTCTGCTTGTAACGGCGCTCGAGATGCGGGATGACTCCCTCGAACGGAGCTTCGTAGATACCCGACGCTTTGCCTCGCGCCGAGGCATGTTCATACTCGATCTTGATGTCTTCACCCTTGGTGCCGCAGAGAATGACCTCCTGTATTTCTTTGGACATCTTGTTCAGCGGCGTAGAAAACTTGAAGCCGTACTGATTGGCCAGGCCGCGCAACTGGTACCGGTACCAGTTAGCCATTTCGGCGCCGCCCCACGGATGGATCACCCCCTCGGAGATCGACAGGCTCGGATCCGGAACTACCAGCGCAGGGGATATCTCCATCCGCTGGCCCAAACCATCGCACACCTTGCAGGCGCCGAAGGGGGAGTTGAACGAGAAGAGCCGGGGCGAGGGTTCCTCATAACTGATATTGCAGTTGAGGCAGGCGAATTGTTCCGAGAAGAGGAGGTCCTGCTTGTTGATGTTTATAAGCACGGTGCCGTTGGACATTTTTAACGCAGTCTCCACCGAATCGGCCAGGCGGGTTTTGGACGACGGCTTGACCACCAGTCGGTCAACTACGGCTTCAACGGTGTGCTTCTTCTTCTTGTCCAGCTCGATGTCCGGGTCAGCCTCGACTACTTCCCCGTCGATTCTCAGCCGCACGAACCCTTCGCGCATGACCTCCTGGATGATCTCCTTATGCTCCCCCTTCTTGCCGCGCACCAGCGGTGCGAGCACCATCAGGCGGGAGCCTTCCTCAAAACTCAGCACCGAGTCGACAATCTGCTCGACCGTCTGCTGCGTGATCGGTTCACCGCACTGGACGCAGTGGGGTGTACCTATCCGCGCAAACAATAGCCGGAGATAGTCGTAGATTTCGGTGATCGTACCGACTGTCGAACGGGGGTTCTTGAGTGTCCCCTTTTGCTCAATGGAAATAGCCGGGGAGAGACCCTCGATGAAGTCGACGTCGGGCTTTTCCATTAGCCCCAGAAACTGGCGGGCATAAGAGGACAACGATTCGACATACCGGCGCTGGCCCTCGGCGTAGATCGTGTCGAACGCCAGCGAGCTTTTGCCGGAGCCGGACAGACCGGTGATAACCGTAAGCCGGTTGCGCGGGATACGCACGTCGATATTCTTGAGATTATGCTCTCGCGCCCCCTTGATGAACAGTTCTTCCTGGTTGCGCTTGTACCGTTGGCCGTTATTGCTCATAATCGTCCTAAATGCGAACCTGAAGTATAACACCGGCGGGTTCCCGCCAAAAGGGGAAAGGGGCGATTCTTTGTCACATTTTGGTGTAACCGGCTGGTTTACCGGTCGATGCTGGTGCCAGTGCGAAGGAAGGACGGGCGCAAAAAAACCCGCCACGAAGGGAGGGGTCTCATTAGGCCCGAAGATGCGATCTTCGGGGATGTAACTACTAGCTTATATCGGAAATATGCAATAGGATTCCCGGTTGTCAAGCTCATAATAGTTCACCAGAGATTCGAGTCAGAATAGCGTCAACTAATCTGAGTCTTTCTTTCTTGTCCCCCCCGTCAAAGCGCGCTGTTTCTTCATTTGCTTACCAATTTGCTTGATCGACGTCTCTGCCGGAAGGTCTTCCGGCATTGTGCCCCCAATATCCTTGATTGTCTGTCTCACCGCCTGACCAATCTTTTTGTGGGTGTTGCGGGCGGCAATATCTCCCTTGATATTTTCCTTCCGGATGACTTCCTCTGTTTGTGTAATTCTAAACTCATTGGCGGCGAGTTCCTGGCGCCCTGCCCTATCGAGGAGACTTTCCTTAGAGTCGATTCCCTTCATCTCCTTGATCTTGCCAAGCCCCATTTCGTAAAGGCCAAGATAACCAGCCTCGTGGAATAGGGCATAGTTCTGTACGCCCGCGTCTTTGGCGGCGTCACCAAGATGCTTCACCGCGCTCTTCACTCTATCCCGCAACTCTAATCGCTTATTCACGTCGATTCCAAACTGCTCAAGAACCTCTTGCTTTCTGGTTTGAACAGCAAAGTAGTTTTGGGCAGCCGAGATACAGGGGAGACCGGGGTCGCCATTCATGCAAATCAGATAGGCACCAAGCCGCGAAACATAGTAATCTATACGCCCCCTTTGTGCCCCACTTCCTACAGAGACCATCTTCGTTGTTTGGAGAATATGGTCGTCGGGATCGCTCCCCGAACTCTCACATGACATGCGTGCCTTTTTTATGACATCTTGGAAGTTCTCCCAGCGGGCATAACCCAAGGGAGCTTGAAGGTCACGCGCCATCCAGTACTCTCCACCGGCAGGCCCAATCTTCTTGATCTGGTCAAGACTCAGATTTACTGGCACAATGTCGTCCATAGAGACGCCTTTCAGTTATGGTTTATGCATGGCGGGAGTATGCGAAAAAATACCTTGCAAGTCAACATCTTTATTCATATAATATGCCATGTGAGGAACGGCAAAGAACGGAGAAAATGACATGAACGCTCAAAGAGAGATTGAAAAGAGGCTTCGGCAAAAGGAAGATGAGGTCAGGGAATTAGAGCAAAAGCTAAATCAGGCAAGAGCTTACGTCGAGGCAATGCGCGATTCCCTGAAACTAATTTCAAAGTCAGCAGAGGGTAACGGAGACACGATAAGGCCGGGAAGCATGATTGATCAAGCCAGGCAATTTCTCAGGAAAACCGGCCAGCCCGTTCACGTTGAGAAAATCCTTCAGGGAATGGGGCGTGAAAACACGAAGGCTAATAAGGTATCCCTTAGCGGTTCGTTGGGACACTACGCAAGACAAGGTATTATATTCACCCGTCCTGCCCCGAATACGTTTGGACTCAAGGAGTTTGATGATCAGATTACAGACGGCCCACCTGAAGATTTCGGTAGGGATTACTGATCAGCATGTTATTTCCTTTTTTCGCCATAGAAAACAGCTGTTGAATGTTCTTGCTTGAATCGCTCGATAAGTTCTTGCTGGTCCACTCACCTTGCAGGTGGGTCGGAACCCACCCCCCCCGAAAGCGGTTGACAACCTCAGACGGGGTCGCTATTTACCGGGATTATGCAGAATTTACACCAGGAGTTCTTTGACAATCTGGCGGCCGAGTGGGACCTGCAGTACACCGCTGAGGACCTTGAACGGCTGTCCCACCTCGTGGGAAAACTGCCGATCAGCCCCGGGATGAGTATCCTCGACCTGGGATGCGGGACGGGCATACTCTTTGACCTCCTGAGGCGTCGGGTCGGACCAGCCGGGCTGGTTACAGGAGTCGATTTTTCTCTCGGAATGGTTCAGCAGGCGCGACGCAATTCTCCATTCTCCAACCTGACGATAGTCCAGACCAACGCCTGCCATCTTCCCTTCAGGGATTCGAGCTATGACATGGCGATTTCGTTCGCTGCTTTTCCCCATTTTGAGGACAAGGCTGCTGCGGTTAGAGAGGCCGGTCGTGTGCTCAAGAGGGGTGCTTCATTTTTCATTATTCACCTGGTTTCGTCGGGAGAACTGGCTGCCTTGCACCATCGAGCCGGCGGTGCGGTCGCTTCAGATATGATCCCGCCTGAGAAAGAACTTCGCCGGATGTTCACCGACGCGCGCTTCGACGAAGTACAAATCGAAGACCGCCCCGGTCTGTACCTAGCCTCAGGAGTCAACGCCAAGTGACCAACACCACGCACATCAAAGAAGAGATCTCACGGACGCGCTGGATAGCCCAGACCGGGCTGTTTCTGGCACTCGCAATCGTCCTGCCCATCGGGCTTCACCCCTTTGGCGTCGGCGGACGGGTCTTCCTGCCCATGCATATTCCCGTGCTGCTGGCCGGTTTTCTAGTGGGGCCGGTGAGCGGTTTGGCCGCTGGCCTTCTGGCACCGGGGTTGAGTTTTCTGATTACCGGCATGCCTCCTACCTACGCGGTCCCGTTGATGTCGCTGGAATTGCCGCTCTACGGTCTGGTGGCCGGGCTGGCTTACAACCGTTTGCGACTAAACATCTATATCGCCCTGGTCGCCGCGATGATTGTCGGGAGATTGATGTTCGCGCTGGGTTTGATCGTTCTTGGATTCTTTATGCGCTTGCCGTACACCGCGACCAAATTTTTATCCTTATCCGCCACCGGGTCGTTGGTGGCCGGATGGCCGGGAATTGCCGTCCAAATTGTTTTGATTCCCATTATCGTGGCGGCAGTCCGCCGCAGCCGGACGTGATCGGCCAGCCTCACCATTTGTACCGCGAAAACCGGCAGATGAGGGCATCTGCCGGGCACGGAGTCTTCCAACAGGCCTTTGTTCTGAGTCTGCAGCTTGAACAGATACGATCTGATGACTCCGACCAGAAGCCGACGAACCGCTTGATTTTCTCCCCCTGTTTCGTATCATCCTCTGCAAGTTTGGCTGGCGGTGTGGTTGACGTGGTTGGTTTGGCGTTCGTCGGCACTGTCTACCAACAGGAATGCGTAGAGGTGCTTTGAGATGAAACAGCTTCTAGTTACAGGTGCCGTAGGGCAGATAGGCTCAGAACTGACCGCCGCCCTGCGCAAGCGTTATGGCAAAGAGAAGGTGGTGGCGACGGATATCCGGATGCCCACCGACGTGGAATTGCGCGACGCCGGTCCGTTCGAGTTTCTCGACGTTACCGATCCGCATCACATCACGCGGGTGATGCAGATGCACGATGTCGGCACCATTTATCACCTGGCGGCGGTTCTTTCGGCGACCGGGGAATCGCGTCCGGGTCTGGCCTGGCAGATCAACATGAATGGTCTTTACAACATGTTGGAGGCAGCGCGTCAGTATCAATGCAAGGTGTTTTTCCCCAGCTCAATTGGCGCGTTTGGGCTATCTACGCCTCAGGACAAGACACCACAAGACACCATCCAACGTCCCGATACGATTTATGGCGTCACCAAAGTAGCCGGTGAACTGCTGTGTGACTACTACCACAAGCGATTTGGCCTCGATACGAGGGGGGTGCGTTTCCCCGGCCTCATCTCCCACGAAACCGAGCCTGGTGGTGGGACCACCGATTATGCCGTCGATATCTTCTATCAGGCCATCCGACACAAGAAGTATACGTGTTACCTCAAGCCGGATACCTGGCTGGACATGATGTACATGCCGGATGCGCTCAGGGCGATGGTTCAGTTGATGGAGGCGGATGGATCAAAACTGGTACATAGGAACGCGTTTAACGTCACGGCGATGAGTTTCACGCCCAGGATGCTGGCCGAAGAAATTCGCAAGCATATTCCTGAATTCATGATCGATTATGAAATCGATCCGGTGCGACAAGCGATTGCCGATTCCTGGCCGAATTCGATGGATGATTCCTGCGCTCGCTTTGAATGGGACTGGAAGCCGGAATACGATCTGGCTCGAATGACCAGCGATATGATCGAGGTGCTGTCACAGAAAGTGCATACTACCACGGCTGGTTGATTGCTCTGGACAGAATAGTTTCAAAGGTTTCCCCCGTGACACTCACAGTCGGCATAGATGTAGTGGAGGTTGAACGGATCAAGGACGCGGGCGGCGGCGTGCTCGCAGACCTGTTCACGCCTAGGGAGATATTGGAATGCACTTCCCGGCGACGCTCTCACGCCCGGCTGGCCGCTTGTTTTGCAGTCAAGGAAGCATTTCTCAAGGCAGCTGGAATAGGTTTGAATTCCGGATTACTGTTCAAAGATATCGAAGTTGTTAATCAGGTTTCAGGAGCACCCGAGTTCCGAGTCAGCGGGCGAGCTCGCGAACTCATGGGCGACGCCGATCCGGCGAAATGCCTGGTGTCATCGGCATTCACCGATACTCTGGCGTGTGCCGTGGTGGCTCTGCAACGCAAAGGAATTGAGTAGTTCATGAGTAACTTTGGCGTCTACGAAGATCGAGCGAAGAACTTCAGCTGGGAGATCTCCGAAAAGGAGCTCGGCTATAAACCGGGCGACTATATCAACATCGGTTGGTACTGCACCGATCGCATCTGCGAGATGGGGAAGGCCGACAAGACGGCCCTGATCTGGGAAGGCATGACCGGGGAGAGCAGAAAGTACACTTACAACGACATCCGAGTGGCAACCAACACCATTGGTGCGTTCTTGAGAGATTTGGGCATCCAGGCCGGAGATAGGGTCTGCCTGTTCATGGACCGTATCCCTGAGTTGTATCTGGGGTTTGTGGGCGTGCTGAAGATCGGTGCTATCGCACAGCCTCTGTTTTCAGCATTTGGAGAGGAATCGCTGTTTATACGGCTCGAAGACGCCCAGACACGCGCCATTATTACGACGCGAAAGCACGTGGGCAAAATTCGGCGCATTCTCGAACAGATGCCTTTCCTCGAACACATTATCATCGTCGATTACGACGGCAAAAAGGAACTGAAGGAGCGTGAGGTCGCTTTCTCTCTGGATACCGCCACGCCGGTGGAGAAGTTCGAGATTCATCCCACGAATGCCGAGTCGCCGTCGGTGTTGCACTACACGTCTGGAACGACTGGCCAACCGAAAGGCGTGCAGCACGTGCACTACTCGCTGATTTCGCAGTATCTGACTGCGAAGTGGGTGCTTGACCTCAAGGATAATGACATATACTGGTGCACGGCTGATCCCGGTTGGGTGACCGGAACATCATACGGCATCATAGCACCGTTTGCGCTCGGTATCACGCAGTGCGTGCAGGATATTGGTTTTTCGGCGGACAGTTGGTACAAGTTCATAGAGAAACACCGGATCACGGTCTGGTATTCAGCGCCGACAGCTATCCGCTCCCTGATGAAAGCCGGCGACGATGTAGTCAAGAAGTATGACATGTCCTCGCTGAGACATCTGGCCAGCGTAGGCGAGCCGCTCAACGCCGAGGCGGTGCACTGGTCGTTGCGCGCGTTCAACATGCCCTTCCACGACACGTACTGGCAGACCGAGACCGGCTCGATCATGATTACTAATTTTCCGGGGATGAAAGTGAAGCCGGGATCGATGGGGCGCGCGTTTCCCGGAATTACGGCCACTGTGCTCGACATGAAGACTTATGAGCCCATCAACGACCGCGGGCGAATCGGCCTTATCGCCGTGCAGCCCGGCTGGCCTGCAATGATGCGCACCTACTGGAACAACCCGGAGACTTACAAGAAGAAGTTCGTCAATGGCTGGTATCTTACGGGGGACCGATCGAGCATCGACAGCGATGGTTACTTCTGGTTCGCCGGACGCGATGATGACATCATCAATACGGCCGGTCATTTGGTCAGCCCATTTGAAGTCGAGTCGGCGTTGCTCGAACACCAGGCGGTGGCGGAATCGGCTGTGGTAGCCAAGCCGGATGAAGTCAACATGGAAGTGGTCAAAGCGTTCGTGACGCTTAAGCCCGGCTATGAACCGACTGCCGACCTTGAGCTTGAGATCATGAACTTTATCCGCAAGAAGCTCTCCCCGCTGGCCATGCCGCAGGAGATCGAGTACATGTTGTCGCTGCCCAAGACCCGCAGTGGCAAGATTATGCGGCGGATGCTCAGAGCCAAAGAGTGGGGCGAAGAAATCGGCGATACCTCGACCCTGGACGACGAATGATCTAACGATATTGAAAAGGTGTTACAATGGACGACATGAAGCAAATCGTTCTGAACTACGTGAAGAACGAATATCTTGAAGACGAAGATGAAGAAATCAACTTTGATACGCCTCTTATTTCAGGTGGGATTGTTGATTCCTTTTCCATGGTCTCGCTCAAGCGGTTTCTTGAGAACAAGTACAAGATAAGCATTCCTGACGACAAGGCCACCCCCGAGGCGTTTGACTCGGTGAACAAGATCGTGGCTGTGATCAAGGAATTCGTCAAGTAGAGACTGGTCGGTGAGAAGACCCACCCGTTGGGTGGGGTACGGTAAAGATCCGTCGATGAGAAGACCCACCCGTTGGGTGGGGTACAAGTTGACGTGAAGTTGTCAGAGGAGCAGAGCAATGGGCTACAGTGATAAAGTACGTACGATCTATCAGGATCAGTTAAGGGGTATTCAGCAGGCCGGCCTGTTCAAGCAGGAGCGATTCATTCATTCGCCTCAGGCGGCGGATATTGAGGTGGAATTTCCTACCGGCGCCTCGGTGAAGAAGGTCATCAACATGTGCGCCAACAACTATCTCGGTTTGTCGAGCCATCCCGACGTAATCAAGGCGGCGCACGAAGGGCTGGATCATCGGGGTTATGGAATGTCATCCGTGCGGTTTATCTGTGGTACGCAGGATATCCATCACGATCTGGAACGCATGGTGACCGAGTTTCTCGGTACCGAGGACACCATTCTGTTCCCGTCCTGCATGGACGCGAACGCCGGCGTGTTCGAGGCGGTGCTTACGAAAGATGACATGATGATTGCCGACCGACTGGTGCATGCGTCGATTATCGACGGCATGCGCCTGTGCAGCGCCGAGCAGGATACGTTCAAGCACGGCAACATGGAGCATCTGGAAGAAAAGCTCCAGCTTCATGCGGACCGGCGGGTCAAATTGGTGATCACTGACGGTGTGTTTTCGATGGACGGCGACACTGCGCAACTGGCCAAGATGGTTGAGCTGTGTGAAAAATACGACGCCATGGTGTTCGTGGATGACTCACACGCCAGCGGATTTATCGGCAGAACGGGCCGGGGTACGCATGAGAAATACGGCGTGGTTGGCAAGATTGACATTATCACGACTACTTTTGGCAAGGCGCTCGGTGGAGCTTCGGGCGGCTGTGTTTCAGGCCGCCGCGAATTGGTTGAGATGTGCCGTCAGCGGGCGAGACCGTACTTGTTCTCGAACACGATAGCTCCGGTGGTGGTGTCCGGTGTGATCAAGGTGCTCGACATTCTCTCGAAGAGCACCGAGCGGCGTGACAAACTCGAAAAGAACACCGAGTTCTGGCGCAAGGGGCTCTTGGACGCCGGGTTTATCCTCAAGGAAGGCGACACGCCGATCGTGCCGGTCATGCTGTTCAATGCCAAGCTGTCGCAGGATATCTCCCGCGACTTGTACGACGAAGGTATCTACGCTATTGGGTTCTTCTTCCCGGTGGTGCCGCAGGGCCAGGCGCGCATCCGCACGCAGATTTCCGCTGGGCACGAGCTTCATCATCTCGAAAAGGCGCTTGAAGCTTTCCGGAAGGTCGGCAAGAAGTACGATATTCTCGGCAAGACCAAGCAGGAGATCATCGACAAGTACGGCGCGTGAGGTGCGCGCCAAGCAAGTACGTCGGGTTCTCAGGTAAAGTGCCCGGCCCGCCGCGGCGGGTCCATACCTGCCGGGAATGCTGAATTGTGCTGTTGGGTCAGTCAGGAGTAGGTCAAGATCCTTGCCATCCCGACATCCTAAGTGTCGGGACCGCAAGGGTCCCGAGCTACTCGGCTGAAGTGGACCAGTGCTGTGCAAAAAAACTTGACATTGTCAGATATTTGGCTATTTTGCCAACCAACAAAGCCGATCAAGGTATAAGTAACAGTATGGATACCAAAACCAGACAGAAATATGAGGCCCGTGCCCACATTATTAAGGCGATGGCTCACCCCTCCAGGCTCTTCATTGTCGATGAGCTGTCCAAGGGGGAGCGGTGCGTTTGTGAACTTCGAGATATGATCGGCGCCGACATATCGACAGTCTCAAAGCACCTATCAATATTGAAGGATGCCGGTATTGTCGAGGACGACAAGCGCGGCTTGCAAGTCTGGTACCGTCTGAAAGTACCGTGCATTCTCAATTTTTTCGGTTGCGTTGAAAACGTGTTAAAAGCCAACGCCCGTCAGGCGGTGGCTGCCGCGAAACGATGAAGAAGAACGGCGGGTTCGAGGACGGACCCGCCCTACTTGAAGCTGACAAGACGAGATCCGACATGACTGACTGGAAACAAGAATGGAAACCGTTGGCAGCTATTTTGGCCGTCTTCATTGCCTTTTACTATCTGCCAACGGACTCTCCTCGTTTCAGCGGGGCTGTCACTGAAGCGCTCTACCTCACTCAGTGGTATGCTCAGGAGCACGTGCTGCTTTGTCTGGTACCGGCGTTTTTTATCGCCGGAGCAATAGGCGTTTTCATCAGCCAAGCGTCAGTGATGAAATACCTGGGTGCGCGAGCCAATAAGATATTGTCGTACGGTGTGGCATCGGTGTCGGGCACGATTCTGGCGGTTTGCTCTTGCACGGTGCTGCCACTGTTTGCCGGTATCTATCGGATGGGGGCCGGGTTGGGTCCGGCCAGCGCGTTTTTGTACTCCGGCCCGGCCATCAACGTCCTCGCCATTGTTCTCACGGCGCGTGTTCTGGGTATGGAACTTGGTGTTGCGCGGACGATCGGTGCGGTTGTATTCAGTGTTGTTATCGGCCTACTCATGCATTTCATCTTTCGTAAGGAGGAGACGGACAGGATCAACGCTGAGATGGCCCTGCCGGAACCTGAGGTCAGGCGGCCGCTCTGGCAGACCGCTCTCTATTTCGGCGCCATGATCGCGATACTCGTGTTTGCCAACTGGGCGAAACCGATCGATCAGACAAGCATCTGGATGTGGGTCTACTCGGTAAAATGGCTGGTCACCGGCGCTGCGGCGTTGCTGCTGGCGATCATGCTGGTTGTATGGTTTGGATTCAATAAAGGACAAATGACGACAGTCGGCGCGGTCACGATCCTGGCCGCGCTCTTATTCCCAGAGTATCCGGCTGCACCATTCTTGGTGGGGATAATCGGGCTGTCAGTTGTGGCAGCACGCAGCAAAGGCGAGGCGGGCGAATGGTTCTCTCAGACCTGGGGTTTTGCGAAACAGATTCTGCCGCTCTTGCTGGCAGGGGTGCTGCTTTCGGGCCTGCTGCTCGGACGACCAGGTCACGAGGGCCTCATCCCATCGTACTGGATCAGTTCTTCGGTCGGCGGCAACTCACTATGGGCCAACTTGTTTGCGTCCGTGGTGGCGGCGTTCATGTATTTCGCCACGCTGACGGAAGTGCCGATCCTGCAGGGCCTAATCGGTAGTGGCATGGGCAAAGGCCCGGCCCTGGCGCTGCTGCTGGCGGGTCCGGCGCTTTCGCTGCCGAGTATGTTGGTGCTGCGGTCAATCATGGGCACGAAGAAGACAGTTGTGTATATTGGTTTGGTGATCGTCATGGCTACGGTAACGGGAGTCATGTACGGTGCCTTGTTCTCAGGAGGTTGACATGAAAGACGTAAAAGTGCTTGGACCGGGTTGCGCGAAATGTCAGGAACTGCTGAGCCAGACTCAGCGTGCGGCGCGGGAGATCGGTCTGGAATGTACGGTGCAGAAAGTAACCGATATTCGCGAGATTACTTCGTACGGTATAATGATGACCCCGGCGCTGGTGGTCGACGGCCAGGTGAAAGTATCCGGCAAGGTTCCGTCGCTGGATGATATCAAGAAAATGCTGACGTAACATAACTCTCTTGCTTTCGAGGTGTTTCATGTTTGCACGGATGTGGTTAGTGGTTGTAGTGTTGGCCGCGGTTGGCGTGTCGGTTGCCGTTTCAGTCGAGCAGAAAAGCGGCGTCGATTCCGCGACCGCGAAAACAGACACCACGCAGAAGGTCAAGACAGACAGTCCTGCGGCGAAGGATATCATATACGCCTCTTATTTTCATGGTGATCGACGCTGTCCCACCTGCATGAAGCTTGAGGCTTACTCAAGCGAGGCGATCCGGTCCGGTTTTGAGAAAGAGGTAAAGGACAGCCTGCTTGTTTTTCGCACCGTGAACTGGGATCGCGAGGAAAACGCACACTATCTCGACGACTATAAGCTCTACACCAAGGCGTTGATTCTATCACGGGTTCGCGGCGGCAAGGAAGTGGCCTGGGTCAACTTGGACAGCATCTGGCAACTCGTCGGCGACAAGGACAAGTTCCTCAAGTACGTCCAGACCCACAGTCGCGCGTTCACGGACACGCCGGTGAAATGATGAACGAACTGCTTCTGGCTGCCGGGTCCGCGCTCTGGCTGGGTATACTGACATCGATTTCTCCCTGCCCGCTGGCGACTAATATTGCCGCTATTACCTATATCGGCAGACAAGTCGGCCGGCCGGGCCGGGTACTGCTGACCGGATTAGTGTACACTGTCGGTCGCAGCCTGGTCTACGTCGGCGTTGGCGCTCTGGTTGTGGGCAGCGTGCTGGCGGTGCCGAAGCTCTCGTTCTTTCTGCAGGAGAATTTCAACAAGTTCCTTGGGCCGATCCTCCTGCTGACCGGACTGGTCCTGCTGGAGCTGATCAAATTGCGCATTCCTGGCCTCAGTGTGGACCAGAAGACGCAGGAACGGGTGGCAGGACACGGAGTGTGGGGCGGGGGCCTATTGGGAATGTTGTTCGCGCTGTCGTTTTGCCCGATCTCGGCCGCCCTTTTCTTCGGCAGCCTCATCCCGTTGGCCGTGCAGCACCGATCCTATATTCTCATGCCGACGGTGTTCGGTATTGGAACCGCCTTGCCCGTGGTTGGCTTCGCGATCATCATCGCCGTCGGAGCGCGGTATCTGGGGGACATATTCAACCGCCTCGCTGTTTTCGAGCGCTGGGCGCGACGCATCACCGGCGTGATCTTCATCCTCGTGGGCTTGTACTACATAGCGACATATCTTGTGGGCATCCATATTTTCTGATGACCTGAGCATTCACGTGGTGCGGTCAATAGGTCTTCAGCGGCCTCAAATCTGATTGCGCCGCCGGAATGCGTCCCTATATTCTCGCACATTGTGAAGAACCGACTGCTTGATGATCTCAACGACTGCCAGCGCGAGGCGGTCACTACCACTGAAGGCCCTCTGCTCGTAATCGCCGGCGCCGGCTCAGGCAAAACCCGAGTGCTCACCCGACGGCTGGCCCATATCCTCGTTCAACGCCTGGCGGAGCCGCACCAGGTGCTGGCGGTGACGTTCACTAATAAGGCTGCCGGTGCGATGCAGGAACGGGTTGCACAGGTGATGGGCGCCGGAATGGAGCGGATGAACGTCTCAACCTTTCATTCCTTCTGCGTCCGCATCCTGCGGCGCGAGGCCGAGCGGATCGGCTTCAAGAGCAATTTCACGATCTTCGACCGCGACGATTCCATCTCCCTGCTCAAGAAATGCGTCAAGGAGCTTGGTTTCTCGGACACCCAGTTTCCGGTCAAGGGGCAGCTTAAGAAAATATCCGATGCCAAGAATCAGTTGGTGAGCGCCGAGGCGTACGCAGCGTCAGGATCGGGGTATTTCCACACCCGCACAGCCGAGCTGTACGCCCTGTATCAGAGCCGCCTGCGTCAGTGTGAAGCGATGGATTTCGACGACCTGCTGTTCCACGCCGTCTGGCTGCTGAAGAGCGATCCCGCCCTGGCCGGAGCTTATCAAGAACGCTTTCGCTACCTGATGGTGGACGAATACCAGGATACGAATCATATTCAGTATCTGTTGCTCAAGTACCTTCTGGGTGAGCACCAGAACCTGTGCGTGGTCGGCGACGAAGACCAGTCGATCTACGGTTGGAGGGGGGCCGATATCCGCAACATTCTCGAATTCGAGCACGACTTCTCCGGCGCGAAAATTATCAAGCTCGAACAGAATTATCGTTCCACACAGGTGATTCTTGACGCTGCCTCCAAAGTGATTCAGCACAACACGATGCGTAAGGGCAAGACGCTTTGGACCAGCGATCAGGGCGGAGAGAAAGTCGAGTTGTTGCGGGTGGATCAGGCGGGTGACGAAGCGCAGGCGGTGATCGACCGGGTCGCGGCGCAAAGATCGCGCACCAATCTCAAAGACATGGTGGTGCTTTATCGCACCAACGCCCAGTCGCGACCGTTTGAAGAGGAGTTGCGTCGCCGTAGCATCGCCTACCAGATCGTGGGCGGCATCTCGTTCTATCAGCGCAAGGAAATCAAGGACCTGGTCGCTTATCTCAAGTTGATCGCCAATCCTTCGGACGACATCTCGTTCGAGCGCATTGTCAACTATCCGAAAAGAGGTATTGGCCAAAAGTCACTCGATCAAATCACGCAGTCCGCTCGCGAGCGGGGAGTTAGCGCTTATATGGCCGCGCGGGAGTTCTCGTTGAACCTGGAATTGACATCAAGAGCAGACAAGCTGGCGCCTTTTGTCGAGTTGATCGAGAAGTACCGCGCTCGCAAAGACACGGCACCGATTGACCTCCTGGCGCAGGACCTGGTGGCGGAGATAAACCTGATCAGCGAACTGCTTTCGGAAGACGAAGTCCTCGGTTCGAGCCGGGTGGAAAATATCGAGGCGTTTATCGAAGGCGCGGCGACGTTCGCACGAGCCAACGGCGAGGCGCTACTGGATAACTATCTGGCGGAAATCTCACTCTACACGGATATCGATGCTTACCGCGAAATCGAGGACAAGCTCACGCTCATGACTATCCACTCGGCCAAGGGGCTGGAGTATGATACCGTGTTCATGGTCGGACTGGAGGAAGGTCTGTTCCCGCTTCAGCGCACGGTGACCGAACCGCAGGAACTGGAAGAAGAACGTCGCCTGTTTTACGTAGGCGCCACTCGCGCGCGAAAAAAACTCTACCTCACGACCGCGATGAGCCGGTTTCGGTTCGGCGAAGTGCTATCGGTGCCATCGCGGTTCATCCAGGAGATACCGGAGGAATTGCTGGACGCATACGATCTCCGTTCGTACCGACCGGCTGCCCCCCGCGCGAGCACACCGGCCGGAACGGCAACCGGCGCTGCTCCCACCGGCGTGTACTACGAGTACGAAGGCGATGAACTCATGCGCCCAGGTCGCCTCGTAGAGCACCCGACTTTCGGGCGGGGGAAGATTATCAAGGCCGAAGGATTTGGCGATTCCCTGCGGCTGGAGGTTATGTTCTCCGGTCTGGGGGTGAAGAAGATCATGGCCAAATACGCGCGCCTGAAAGTGGTGGGGTAAGTTCCGAGATATTGCGGAACGGCTGAAGGTTCTGCTCTACGACAAAGGGGACACCGATCTGTGAGTGATCAGGTCAGAGTCACCGTCCTTGCTCGCAGATTCGCTTGCTTTTTCCGGATGACAGGCGGATATTTTGCACACCAAAGGTCGACTTAAACGGTACGCTTATGTTCAAATACACCGACCGGACCGGCAGACCGGGCAGGCGCTTCTGTATGCTGTCACAAGGACACAGGAGAATCACTTATGTCGAACTGTAACCTATGGCGCGCTCTTACCGTGGCCGTTCTCACGGCAATACTCTGCGCCGCACTGCCTCATACGATCTGGTCCGCTACGCTGAGCGGAAAAGTTGCGGATCGCGCCGACGGCCAGCCGCTCCCGGGGGCGACTGTGACTGTCCGGCCTCACACCCTTTCGGGCCGGACCTTCGCCACCGCCGGCAATGAAGACGGCACCTATGAAATCAGGAATCTCCCCCCCGGTGACTATTACGTCACGGTTTCTTTCGTCGGCTACACAGTGGAGGTTTTCAATCTGAGAATCGTAGCTGACACTGGCGTAGCGCGTCAGGATGCTCGTCTGGCTCCCAAGGTTATCGATCTCAATACCATTTCTGTTACTGCTTCAAGGCGGCCGGAGAAAATCAACGACGCCCCGGCATCCGTAAGCGTGACAAGCTCTGAGTCGATCAAAGAACGCACCGCGCTGACACCGACCGATCACGTTTCAGGTCAGCCGGGTGTGGACATGGCCCGCACCGGACTGAACCAGACCAACATGGTCACCCGCGGGTTCAACAACATCTTCTCCAGCGCTCTGCTGGTCTTGACGGACAATCGCATGGCCGGAGTACCGTCGCTCAGTTTCAATGCCTACAATTTCATTCCCACGAGCGATCTCGATATTGACCGGATCGAGATTGTCAGCGGTCCCGGCTCGGCTCTCTACGGGCCGAACTCGGCCGCCGGCGTCATGCACATCATTACCAAGTCGCCGTTCGAATCTGAGGGCACCACCGTCAGCGTTGGCGGCGGCGAACGTGAACTGATGCTCGGTTCGTTCCGCCACGCCGGCAGTGTAAACAATCGTTTTGGTTACAAGATCAGCGGGCAATACTATGGAGGTCTCGACTGGAAACACGCTGAGCCGTCGGAACCGCCCCAAGTGACCAAATTCCGCCCCTCACCGGATGGCCCTGTTTACATCGGCGGCCTGGTCGGCAATGCTCGTAACTACAGAATCAGGAAACTGGCAACAGATGCACGTTTTGATTTTCTGATCAGTGAGAACACTTCTCTGATCGTCAACGGCGGTTACAATCGCAGCTCCGGGATCGAACTAACAGGACTCAGCGCGGGACAAGCGATCAACTGGGGGTACTCTTACGCTCAGGCGCGGATGCGCTACAAAGACCTGTTCGTTCAGGGATATATGAACGCCAGCGACGCCGGCGACACCTACCTGCTGCAGACGGGTCAGATGATTGTCGATCGCTCGCGGGTCTGGGTCGGACAGGTTCAGCACAATTATCAGCCAACCGACCGCTGGTCGTTCACCTACGGCGCGGATGCTATCTTCACCCGTCCCAACACTGATTACACGATCAATGGTCGCAACGAAAACAACGACAACGTAAATGAGATTGGTGCGTACCTTCAGGCGGAACACAAACTGCTTGACCACATCGAACTTATTGGGGCGGCCCGTGTGGACGATCACAGCCGTCTCAAGGATCTAGTCTTCTCGCCGCGCGCGGCTTTGGTCTTTCAACCCGACGATCACAACAGCCTGCGCTTCACGTACAACCAGGCCTTCGCGACGCCAGACAACAACAACCTGTGTCTGGATATCATGCAGGCGCATGATCCTTTCGGGATCGGCGCTGCTTTCCAACAACCCGAGACCGGCTTCCGTCCCGACATGAACATTCGCGTCTACGGCGTACCCGAGACTGGTTTTCACTGGCGTATCGATGACAGCGGTCCTGAATTCAGATCGCCGTTTGCGCCGCTTGACACCATCCGCGGGCTGACTACTCGTGACTACATCGATTTCAACGATCCGATATTCACCAATGTCATGTGGGCCACCGGACGCGGCGCAGTTATTTCCGGATTGGAGCAGCATTTGACAGCCGCCGGACTCGATCCGTCAACCGTGGACGCTATGATAGGCGCCGTGAATGGGGTGACTCCCGGAACTGTTGCGGGGGTCAACAACACCCTGATGACGTTCAACCCCGACGCCAGCACATTCGAACCGACAAAGGTAAGCGATATTGGCGATATCGAACCTCTTGAGCCGGCCTACACCGAGACATTTGAGCTTGGTTACAAGGGCATGCTGCGTGAGCATTTTCGTTTTTCCATTGACGGCTACCGCACCAGAAAGCACAATTTCGTAGGACCGTTGACAGTCGAATCACCCAACGTCTTTCTCGACCCCACCACACTTGCTGGATACCTCGACACACAGATCGGTACGGCCTGCGACGCGGAAGATCCGACAACACAAGAAATGTTGAACGTATTGGACTCTGTTAAGTATGGCGGCAACAACAACGGTACGCCGGTGGACGAACTTACCACCATGTTCACGACAGGCGCTGCGCAGATTCCCTTCGGAACAGTCACGCCGGAGGAATCTCCTGACCCGACTGATCTACTTGTCACCTACCGTAACTTCGGCGATATTACTTACTACGGGATCGATCTGGCGTTAGCCTATCACTTGAATCGTCACTGGGAGTTCGGCGGCACGTATTCGTATATTAGCAGGAACTTCTTCGCCAAAGACGCAGATCAGCTGCATGACATCAACCTGAACACACCGCGCAACAAGTTTGGTGCGTTCGTGCAATACAGCCGCCCATGGCGCAAGCTTGGGGTACAGTCGCGTGTCCGTTATGTGGACGCTTTTGACATGGACAGTCCCTACTTCGGACACCGGGTAGACTCATACATATTAGTCGATCTGAACGCGGGGATTGATATTGCTTCGAACACGCGGTTCAATCTTACGGTGCAGAACGTTCTCGATAATCGACACATTGAATTTGTTGGCGCGCCAAAACTCGGGCGGCTGACCATCGCGCGGATTACCCAAACATTCTGAGGAGTTTGCATCTCCGGACGCAGTACCAGAAGATCAGCCTCTGTAGGTCGGGGCGCTTGTTGTCCCGACATTGTGATGTCGGGATGGCAGGCAAGCGTAGGGCAGGTTCTGCCGCAAGTGGCAGGACCACCTCTCGACCCTTCGCCAAGCTCAGGGCCGATTCGTAGGTCGAAACCAGCCCGCTTCGGGCGGTTTCGACATCCGATGCGAGGCTTTTAGACTGGTGGTGCGAGACCCTTCTGCTCCCGACACTCACAAGACTCGTAGGTCGGGACCCTTGCGGTTTCGACAACGAATTTGTCGGGATGGCAAGCATCCCGACCTACTGGCAAACAAGAACCGGCGGGGGAAATGTCCTCCGCCGGATTCAATAAGCGCATGGATCGGTCTTAAGCCCGCGCTTCCTGACGGATCTTGAATTTCGCCACCATCTGGCGCATTGCCTCGGCCTGACGGTTCAACTCTTCCGCCGCCGTCGCCGACTG
>Ga0315278_10000399_pt1 | contig 38451 bp, 30 predicted proteins | sample YL17G06_0_MG_FD_203880 | JGI IMG/M metagenome (GOLD analysis project Ga0315278, IMG submission 203880) | Sediment microbial communities from Yellowstone Lake, YNP, Wyoming, USA - YL17G06_0 | ecosystem: Environmental > Aquatic > Freshwater > Lake > Sediment | place: USA: Wyoming | collected... | reverse complement strand
GATCGGTCTCGAGCCCGGGATCGCCACGCTCCAGCGTGGCCAGATCCGGAGCCGGGCTGGAGCCCGGCGATCCCAGGGGTGTCACGCCGCACTCCGTCCGTGTGGAGCCCGGCGATCCCAGGGGTGTCACGCCGCACTCCGTCCGTGTGGAGCCCGGGTCTCCAGACCCTGCAGAACAAGGCCGGCGTCGCCGGTCAGTACCCAATCACGGCGCCGTCACGCCGCGGATCCGCGCCGCCGATCCGTCGTCCGGTCGCCGGGTCGATGACGATGCCCTGCGCCCCGCCAAAGAAGGGATCGAACTCCAGCAGGGGGCGGAGCACGTAGCCCATCTTCGTGAGCGCCGCGGTTGTTGCCGCAGGCAGCCGCGGCTCAATCGCGAGCCCGGCTGGCTCCGGGAAGAACCGCGGTGCCTCAATGGCTTCCTGGATGCCCATCTTGTAGTCGACCAGGTTCTGCACGAGCAGCGTCATCGTCGTCAGAATCCTGGCGGCACCAGGCGTGCCGAGCGTGGCGAACGTCCTGCCGGCCGGCGTCAGCATGATGGATGGCGCGATGGTCGTGCGCATCCGCTTGCCGGGCGCCATCACGTTGGGGCCCGATCTCGAGAAGTTCTTCATCTCGTTGTTGAGCAGGATGCCGGTGCCCGCGACGACGACGGTCGAGCCGAAGTAGTCGGAGATCGTCTGCGTGAGCGCGACCATGTTGCCGTCCTTGTCGACCACCGACAGCGAGGTTGTGCTCGCCGGCTCCCTGGATGGTTCACCCGGCGCGATCTTCGGGCTGATCGCGTCGAGCTTGATCTCCGAGGCCCGGCTCTTCGCATACGGCTTGGAGAGCAGCCAGTCGACCGGGACCGTGACGAAGCCGGGGTCGCCGACAAACGCGCGCATGTCGGCGTCTCCCCGCTTCATGGCTTCGGCCGCCAGGTGGATGCGCGTGGCCGACTGCGCCGGGTACTTCGCGACGGGAAAGTTCTCGAGGATGTGGAGCATCTCGAGCATCGACACGCCAGCCACTGGCGGCGGCGCCGAATAGATCGTATAGCCACGGTAGCTGCCCTTGACCGGCACGCGCTCGATGGCCTTGTAGGCCTCCAGGTCCTGTTTCGTGATGAACCCGCCCTGGGCGGCCATCTCGGCGGCGATCGCGTCGGCCAGCTCCCCACGGTAGAACGCGTCGCGCCCGCCGGCGGAGATCTTTCGCAGGCTCGCGGCGAGGTCCGGATTCCTGAGCAAAGCGCCCGCCTCGAGCGGCAGCCCGCCCGCCGTGAAGATCCGGGCGGCGGGTTCGCGGGCCGACACGTCCACGAAGTGATCGGTAATGGCGGTGCCGAGCGTCTCACTAATCTTGAAACCCTCGGCGGCCACGTGGATCGCCGGCATCATGACGGTGGGCAGCCTCATCGCCCCGTACTTCTCGAGGGCCAGCGTCAGACCGGCCACTGTGCCTGGCACGGCGACCGACGCGTGTCCGAGAGGCGGCACAGCCTTCTCGTAGTTCGCGGTGGCGGGCGCCGCCGATCGGTAGTCGATGGCAATCGCCACGCCTCGCCTGGCGAGATAGACGATCATCATCCCCTCGCCACCGATGCCGCTGGCGTTCGGCTCGACCACTCCAAGCGTGAAGGCAGCCGCCACGGCCGCGTCGACGGCGTTGCCCCCGGCCTTGAGGATCTCGACACCCGCCTGCGATGCAAGGGGATGCGCCGACGCGACGATGCCCTTCCGGGCGACGATCTGTGGAATCCTCGTCCGGGCTTTCGCCGGCGTCTGTGTCTCGACACCGGAAGCCGACACGACGAGCGCGAGTCCTGCGACCAGCGCGTTCCGCATCCACTGTGTGTGCTTCATCACGCGACTCATCTTCACATTTCTGACGGACTGCAGGCCTCGCCTGCCCCTGGTCTCTGAAACCGCACCCGGGAAGTCGACGGCACGCGTGTAGGTGAAACCTGTCCTTGAACCGGACCGAGGGGCCGAACCATTGACAGTGGCGGACGCACGTCTCCGCCAGAAGGGCTACCATCGCAGCATCCTGCAGACGTCAGAACCTGTCAAGGAGAAACACAGCGAGAAACCCAACGGAGCAAGTGCCAAAAGGATGAGGTATTGTCGTGGCCACCCGGCACACGCGCCGGGCAAGACCTGACGAGCAAGGAGAACCTGCATGGCCTGGGTTCAGGTGTACGACCCGCTCGGACACGCGTGGCTCAGCACACTGGCCGCGGCCCTGCCCATCGTCCTGCTGCTTGTCACGCTCGGCCTGATGAACTGGCCGGCCCATCGCGCGGCGCTGCTGGGACTCGGGTCGGCCCTGATCGTGTCGGTGGGCCTGTTCGGGATGCCGGTCGGTATCGCCGTCGAGACGACGATCTACGGGGCGGCGTATGGCCTGTTCCCGATCGGCTGGATCGTCGTCGGCGCCATCTTCCTCTACAACCTGTCGGTGACGTCCGGCACGTTCGCCGTCGTGAAGCAATCGGTCGCCCGGCTGTCGTCCGACCGGCGTATCCAGGCGCTGCTGGTCGCCTTCTCGTTCGGCGCGTTCATTGAAGGCGCGTCCGGATTCGGCACGCCGGTGGCCATCTCGGCGGCGCTGCTGATGGGGCTGGGGTTTACGCCGCACCGCGCCGCATCGCTATCGCTCATCGCCAACACCGCGCCGGTGGCGTTTGGCGCCCTCGCCACGCCGATTCTCACGCTGGCATCGGTCACGGGACTGCCGGCGTTCACACTGGGCGCGATGGCCGGCCGTCAACTCCCGTTTGTCTCGGTGCTGATTCCGGCGTGGCTGGTCGTGGTGATGAGCGGATGGCGCGGCCTCCGCAGCGTCTGGCCGGCCGTCCTCGCCTGCGGCGGCAGTTTTGCTGCCGTGCAGTTCATCTGGAGCAACTACGTCGGCCCCGAACTGGTGGACATCGTCGGCGGACTCGTATCGCTCGGCTGCGTGGGAGTCTTGTGCCTGAAGTGGCGGCCTCGTGACCATGCGACAGAGGCCGTTACGAGTCGGCCTGCGCACCTGCCCGGCCGGCAGGTCGCTCGCGCGTGGCTGCCGTGGATCGTGTTGAGCGTGTTCGTCACGCTGTGGGGCTTGACGCCGGTCAAACGACTGCTCACGACCGGCTCCTGGCTGCCGGGTAATGGGCCGGGCGTGCCACTGTCGCGCTGGCTCGCCCCACAAGTTGAGGTGCCGGGCCTGCACAAGCGCGTCTTCAGGGAGTACCCCGTGGTGCCCGCAGCCGTCGATGCCGCGCGGATTGACGATGCCGCGTACCAGCGGGCCCACGCGGAGGCCGCCGTGTTCACCGGCAACTGGCTGTCGGCCACCGGCACCGGCATCCTGCTGGCGGCGCTGGCGACGGCGTGGCTGCTGCGCATCCCGCGACGGACCGTCTTCACCGTGGCCCGCGACACGGCCAGGCAGATGCGGCGGTCGTTGCTGACGATCAGCCTGATGATGGCACTCGGTTTCGTCACCAGGTACGGCGGCACCGACGCGACACTTGGGCTCGCCTTCACGAAGACCGGTGTGATGTACCCGTTCTTCGCCGCGATGCTCGGATGGCTCGGCGTCGCGCTCACCGGTTCCGACACCAGCTCGAACGTGCTGTTCGGCAGCCTGCAGCGAATCACCGCCGAGCAGCTCGGCCTGAATCCCGTGTTGATTACGACCGCCAACAGCACCGGCGGGGTGATGGGCAAGATGATCGACGCGCAGACCATTGTCGTCGCTGGGGCCGCCACGGGGCAGTCCGGACAGGAAGGCACGTTGCTGCGCGCGGTGTTCTGGCACAGCCTGGCGCTGGCCGGCATCATGGGCGTGATCGTGATGGCGCAGGCGTACCTGTTTCCCTGGATGATCCCGGCGCCGTAGGCGACGGCGCAGAATCTCGCGGCGGGTCAACGCGTGATGTCGCCAGGTCCTGGTTGAAGGAGCGGGTTCCGGAACCACGTGAAGTTCTGCGGGCTCGGGGCTGCGAACCAGCAGCGGACGAACTGGGGATCGCGCCACTGCCACAGTCGCTCGTGGTTCAGATCGACGTCGGCTGGATCCTGGTTCCACAGTTCGTTCGGGTACACGAATGCCCCGGTTCCGGCGATGACGATCGACCAGACCAGCGCGATCACGGCCACCCGCCGCCTCCACTGGCGCGCCAGGACCCACGTCATCCCGGCGGCCGCCAACGGCACCAGGAGCGGCAGAATGTCCAGCAAGTACCGGGGACCGTAGGTGTGGCCCGCCCACCAGACGCTGTAGCAGGAGTAGAACACGAACTGCGCGACGGCCGCGCCGCACCACCATCGCAAGTCATCACGCCAGCCAGTTCGTCGCAATGCGGGCCACGCTGCCAGCACAATGGCGACAATGGGACTGAACACGAGAATCCCGCGGCTGGGGCTGAAGAGCAGCCCTGCTGCGCCCCACAGCGGGTTGGCGAATGTAGTGCCGACGGCATGGACGGTCGGGTGCAACGCCTCCAGCTGCGGAATCGCGCCAAGCGGATGACCGAACCAAAGCAGATTCAGGGACACAACGGCGCCGGCCATGCCGGCGAGCGGGATGAGTGCCAGCAGGTCGGCTCGACGACGGCGGCCGACGGCGATGGAGAGCGCCAGCACCGCGATCGCGGGAGCCAGCTGGGGCCTCGCGGCACCCGCGACTCCCAGCAGCAGGGCGGCGATCCACAGGCGCGGAGTGGTCACCTGAGTGGCCGGAAAGGCCAGGCAGAGCGCGACGCCACTGAGAGCAGCAACCGCCGTTTCCGTCTGCCACAGGGTCTGGCTCGCTCCGGCCCAGAGATTCGTGCCGAGACCGAACCCGAGGGCGATCAGCAGAGCCGGAGCCGATGCCAGCCGACGCCGGGCCAGGAGAAAGACAAACGACACCGCCAAGGCGGTCAACGATGATGCGGTCAGCTTCGCGACAAGGTTGGCGCCGTGCAGCGCGGCCGGATCGGCGAGACCGAGCCCCCGAAGTCCCAGGGCGACCCCCCCGGCGATGACGCCGGGCAGGATGGGATAGGCCGAGCGGTAGTGCCTGTCCCGGTCCTTGGCGAAGCCTGGGCGCAGGGCCAACGCGGGGGCACGCGCGACGACAGCGTCGAGAATCAGGGTGTGCCGGACGGCCAGTTCCACCGCCGTGAACTTGGTCGGCTGGGAGTCGTAGTTGCCAATCTCGCGACCGTTGGCGTTGTAGACCAGGAACGTCAGCGCAAAGACGGCCACCGCCATCAAACCGGTCGGCCGAGCGTGCCAGCCCCGCTTGACCGGATTGACGTCCGAGAGGGAGGCGGTGTTGGTTGGCACCACGTTCGGCCTCTGTCAGGATCTGACCTTGGGCCGCATGTTGGCCGCGAGGATCCGCTTGCGCACGCGGATGGACTTTGGCGTCACCTCGACCAGTTCATCGTCGTTGATGAACTCAATGGCCTGCTCGAGACCGAGCACGCGCGGCGGCACCAGGCGGATGGCCTCGTCGGCGGATGACGCCCGCATGTTGGTCTGCTTCTTCTCTTTGGTGACGTTGACGTCGAGATCCCTGGCGCGTGCGTTTTCGCCGATGACCATGCCCTCGTAGACCGGCGTCGCCGGCCCGATGAAGATCTCGCCGCGCTCCTGCAGGTTGAAGATGGCGTAGGCCGTGGCTACGCCATCGCGGTCGGACACCAGTCCGCCGGTCTGCCGAGCGGGGATAGGGCCGTACCACGGCCGCCACCCGTGAAACAGGTGGTTCATGATGCCCGTGCCGCGTGTGTCGGTCATGAACTGCGAGCGGAACCCGATCAGGCCGCGGGTGGGAATCTGGAAGTCCATGCGGACGCGGCCGCTCCCGTGGTTGACCATCTTGGTCATGCTGCCGCGGCGGCCGCCCAATTGCGCGATGACCACGCCCTGGTATTCTTCGGGCACGTCGATGATGAGGTCCTCGACCGGCTCGACCACCTGGCCGTTCTCTTCCTTGGTCACGATTTCCGGGCGCGAGACCTGCAGTTCGTAGCCTTCGCGGCGCATCATCTCGATCAGGATCGACAACTGCAGCTCGCCGCGCCCGACGACTTTCGCCTGCTCCGGCGACTCGGCATCCTCGACCCGGATCGACACGTTTCCCAGCAGTTCCTTGTTGAGGCGATCGCGCACCTGGCGCGACGTGACAAACTGCCCGTCGCGTCCCGCCACCGGCGAGGTATTGACGCCGAAGACCATCGAGACCGTCGGCTCGTCGATCGCGAGCGGCGGCAGCGGGTCGGGCCGCTCGGCGTCGGTGATGGTCTCGCCGATGGTGATGTCGGCGATGCCCGCGAGACAGACGATGTCGCCAGCGGCGGCGGTCTGGATCTCGATGCGCTTCAAGCCATCGAACGCGTACAGCTTGGTCACCTTGGTGAGTTGCAGGACGCCGTTCAACTTGCTCACCGCCACCGTGTCGCCGATTGTCACGCGGCCATTGAAGAGGCGCCCGATGGCGATGCGCCCGATGTAGTCGCTGGCATCAAGATTGGCCACGAAGAGTTGAAGCGGGGCGTCCGGGTCGCCGATTGGCGGCGGCACGTGCGCCACGATGGCGTCGAACAGCGGCCGGAGATCCGTGCCAGGCGTCGCGATGTCGGCGGTCGCCGTGCCGGTCCTGGCGTTCGTGTACAGGACCGGAAAGTCCAACTGCTCTTCGGTCGCATCCAGGTCGATGAACAGGTCGTAGACCTCGTTCAGTACTTCCTGCGACCGCGCGTCCTGGCGATCGATCTTGTTGATCACGACAATGGGTGTCAGCCGCCGCTCGAGCGCCTTGCGCAGCACGTACCGCGTCTGCGGCAGGGGTCCTTCCGACGCATCGACGAGCAGGAGCACTCCGTCGACCATCGACAAGGTCCGCTCGACTTCCCCGCCGAAGTCGGCGTGGCCGGGCGTGTCGACGATGTTCACCAGGATGTCGCCGTAATGGACCGCGATGTTCTTGGCGAGGATGGTGATCCCGCGCTCGCGTTCGAGGTCGGTGTTGTCGAGCGCCCGCTCGGCCACCCGCTCATTGGCCCGGAAGGTCCCGCTTTGAAACAGCAATGCGTCCACCAGCGTGGTCTTGCCGTGATCGACGTGCGCGATGATGGCGACGTTGCGCCGGCCGGGGTTAGAGACAACAGGACGGGCCGATTCGGGACTGAGCATCCCACCAGTATACAAGGGCGGCGACATATACTGAACGCATGCATGATTCGCCTCTCCCGCGGACGGCATTGATCACGGGCGCATCGGCCGGCATCGGGACCTCATTCGCGCATGTCTTCGCTGAACATGGCTTCGATCTGGTGCTGACGGCCCGCCGCGGCGGCCGGCTGGGCGAGCTCGCCGGGGCCATCGCGACCAGGTACGGCCGGCGTGTGCACACGTTCGCGGCCGATCTCGCCGATCCGTCGGCGCCCGCGGCGATTGCGCTCGAGATCGCCAATGCGGGCATCACGATTGATGTCCTCGTGAACAACGCCGGATACGGACTGCCTGGCAGGTTCCTCGACTCCACCTGGGAGCAGCATCGCGACTTTCTGCAGGTCATGGTGGCCGCCGTCGCCGATCTGACGCATCGTTTTCTGCCCGGCATGATCGCCAGACGGTACGGACGCATCATCAACGTCGCCTCGCTTGCGGGCCTGGTGCCGGCTTCAGCCGGCCATACGCTCTACGGCGCGTCCAAATCGATGCTGATCAGGTTCTCGCAGTCGCTGGCGCTCGAAACGATGGCGCACAACGTGCACGTGACGGCCCTGTGTCCGGGATTCACCTACAGCGAGTTCCACGACGTCAACGGCATGCGCCAGCAGGTCAGCCAGTTGCCCTCCTTCATGTGGATGGACGCCGACACGGTGGCGCGACAGGGGTATCAGGCCGTCATGCGCGGCGACATCGTCTGCGTCAACGGCCGCGTGAACCGCTTTATCGCGTTTGCCACGCGCGTCATGCCGCAGTGGATCATCATGCGGGCGGTTAAACGCGTGGCAAGGACGTTCCGACGGGCGTGACGATGATGGCTCTGGCTCGTAACCACGCGCGATCTGCATCCGGCCTGCAATGATGACGCTCTGCGCGGCGGCGCTGCTGGCCGTGCTGGTGGGGCTCGGCGCACTCGAGCGACAGCGGCGGGATCGCGCCTTCGCGATGGTGCCCATCAGGATTCACGTCAACGGCACGCGGGGCAAATCAACCGTCACGCGCCTTGTCGCGGCGGCCCTGCGGGAAGCCGGCGTCATTACGCTGGCCAAGACGACGGGGACCGAGGCCCGCCTGATCCTCCCGGATGGAGCCGAAGAGCCGGTTCGCCGCCGATCGTCACCGAGCATTCGCGAGCAACTCTGGGTGCTGCGGCGCGCCACGCGAATCGGCGCCAGGGCCCTTGTGGTCGAGTGCATGGCGATCGACCCTGATCTGCAGCGCGTCTCCGAACACGAGATGATGCGCTCGACGATCGGCGTGATCACGAACGTGCGTCACGATCACGGCGATGCGATGGGCACCACGATCGCCGAGGTCGCAACGGCTCTGGGGGGCACCCTGCCACGCCGGGGGGTCGCGGTCATCGGGGATCCGGCCGGCGCCGGCGTGCTGGAGCAGATCGCCGCCGATAACGGCGATCGCGTGATTCGTGCGTGGCACACGGCCCCGGCGCACGCCTTCACGGACGAGCCCGGCTGGATGCGCGCGAACGTGTCGACGGCGATCGCCGTCACCCGCCAGCTTGGCATCGCAGACGAGGTGGCGCGCCGCGGGATGAGGCGAGCCCGACCCGATCCCGGAGCGGCGACGGGCTGGCCCGCGCACGTCGGCGCGCGCGAGCTGCCCGTGATCGATGCGACGGCGGCCAACGATCCGGACTCGCTCGCGACCATCCTCGGGCCGCGCACGACGCCGCATCTGTTCGTGTTCCATCACCGCGCCGACCGTCCGTTTCGGCTGAGGCAATTTGCCGATGCCGCACCGTGGAGTCATCCGGACGACGTGGTGGTGCTGACCGGTGATCGTCCCGACTGGCTGACATGGAGGCGCGTCAAGCGTGGCCTCGGATCGCAACGCGGGTCGGTCGTGCCGGCTCGCCGGTTGGCCGACGCCGTCCGCCGGACGATTACCGCGCGCCCTGCGACCTCGGCGATCGTCTGTTGCGGCAACACAAAGGGATTCAACAGGGATCGATTCCGGACCACGGTCGGGGAGGCATGACGCATGGTTGAACTGGCCCTGGCGCTCGGTATCGCCGTCAATCTGATCTGCACCGAGTTATTCGGCCTCGCGTCGGGCGGGCTCATCGTGCCGGGCTACCTGGCGCTCCACCTGAACCAGCCGGCGCGCATCGCATCGACGCTGGCAGTCGCCGCGCTCACCTGGGCCGTGGTGCGCTACGGATGGATGCGACTCGTCATCCTGTACGGCCGGAGACGATTCGGCATTACGGTGCTCACCGGCTTCGTGTTCCACGGGCTGGCCACCGCGTGGATCGGCGCGGCCGGACACCTGCCCGCCGATCTTCGGGTGGTTGGCTATCTCGTGCCCGGACTCATCGCCAACAGCGCGCTTTCGCAGGGGCTCTGGCCGACACTCGGGATGACACTCGTCATCACGGTGATCGTCCGGCTGCTGATGGGCCTGGTCGCGGGCTGGATCGGATGAGTCCTTCGATGCGCAAACACGGCAACGTGTGTGTGCCCTCAGGACTTGGTGCCGCGGGAGATCCGGCGTCGATGCGATCCGGAGCGATACCTGGCCGTCATTGCAACTCGACACACTAAGGAGCGCCACCGATCGATGAGCCGCAAGATGATTCGGCTGCCGGCCTGGCTCCCCGTGACGCTTGGCGTGACGCTGACGGCGGCCCTGCTGGGGGTGGCGTCCGGCCTGCTCCCGCAGCCGCGCTGGCCGGACCTTGCCACCCGTGACAACCAGATCGCCGACGATCGGCTCGCCGATCAGGCCGAGTCGACCATGCGGCAGGCGTCGCAGCTGATCCGGGAGGCGAAACGACAAGCCGGCATCACGCTCGATGGCTTGGGTGCTGACGATCCGTCTGGCCTGGTCGGCGCCGAGATGACGGCGCTGGTCACAACGCTTGGGAGCCTTGAATCGAAGCAGTTGTCGACATCGACTGCGTGGGCTCGTGTGCTGGTGGCGCAATTGAAGGGAGTTGGTGTCGGCAAGGGGTCGATCGTCGCCGGGTCGTTTTCGGGATCGTTCCCGGCACTGAATCTCGCCGTCGCCTGCGCGTGCCGATCACTTGGCGCGCGGCTGGTTGTCGTGTCGTCGGTCACCAGTTCGACCTGGGGTGCCAACCAGCCGGGATTCACGTGGCCTGAAATAGAGGCGCGACTCGCCGATGCCGGCCTCATCGCCATTGCGTCAGTCGCCGTCTCGACCGGGGGTGAAGACGACCGCGCGGCAGACCTCGAGCCCGATGCGCGGCTTCTCGCCGACCAGATCGGAGACCGGGCGGCGGCCCGGCTGCGGGCCGTCCGCCTGCGCCCGTCGAACAGCGCGCAGGCCGTGGCATCGCGGATCGAGCTGTTCGACCGCGTCGCCGGAGGTCGTCCGATTGCGGTCTATGTCAATGTCGGCGGATCGCAGGCCAGCATGGGCCGTTCAACGGCGGTGCTGAAACTGAAGAGCGGATGGCTCGGGCGCGACTCGTTCCGCAACGGGCCCGATGACGGCGTCATGGCGCAGATGGCCACACGCGGCGTCAGGGTGCTCCACCTGCTGAACATCCGGGATCTCGCCGTGCGATGGGGCATCCTGTAGGGGCGCCGTGCTGCGGTCTCCGGCGTCGGTCGCGTCACCGCCCACCCCGGATTTCATCACGGACTCGTCTGGACCGGCGAGGACCAGACCCACCTGCAGCCACCATCGCGGATGAAGCCGAGACGGCAGGTGTTCAGCCAACACAAGCGCATGCGCCCCTCCCGTTCGAGATCCTCGCGTCGGGACGCGGTGCGCGTCAACTGGATTCTTGTGAACGTGGTGCGGGCCGCGACAGCCCGGGTGGCCGTCCACCGCAGGCCGCATAGCGAAAACAGGACACCAGGTGGTCGTTGACCATCCCTGTGGCCTGCATGTGGGCATAGCAGATCGTCGGGCCCACAAACCTGAATCCGCGCTGCCGCAGGTCCCGGCTCATCGCATCTGATTCCGGCGTGCGCGCGGGAATCTGCCCCATGGAGGTCCACGCATTGATCAGCGGCTCGCCGTCAACAAATCGCCAGACGTACGCGTTGAAGCTGCCGAACTCTTCCTGCACCGCCAGAAACGCCCGCGCATTGGTCACGGCCGATTCAACCTTGAGCCGGTTGCGGACAATCCCGGGATTGCGGAGCAGCCTCTCAACGCGAGCCTCGCTGTAGCGCGCGACTCTGGCAGGATCAAACCCGTCGAATGCCTCGCGGTAGTGCTCGCGCTTTCGCAGGATTGTGATCCAGCTCAGTCCTGCCTGCGCGCCCTCGAGCACCAGCATTTCGAACAGGCGACGCTCCTCGTGCAGGGGCACGCCCCATTCGTAATCGTGATACCGGATGTACAACGGATCGGAGCCCGCCCACCAGCAACGATACTGATTGGCCATCAGGCAGTGGCGCGGGGGGAGGATCGGGCAACAGTACCCGCTGCGGCCGATGGCGGGGCGACGTGCGGCGGCTGCGCATGGTGCTCTTTGGCCAGCGACCACCCGGTCGACTGATGCCCGCACGTATCGCAACGCAGATAGATCCGAGTGCCGTTTGACTCGACGGAGTAATCGTGACCGGTCAGATAGCAATTGAGGCGGCTGAAAAGCGAATCTCGCACGGAGACCTCATGTCTCATTATCGGACACTTGAGGAACTGGTTTAGGGTAGCGGGACGCATTCGACGTCGCGAACCCCCAGGTTGCCCCTCCCAATTGACGCCAGTCTCGCTGGTAACCCTCAACTTGTCAAGCACTTCTGTCGATCATCGAAATTCCAGACGGCAGTGCACGTGGTGATATCGGGGGCATCACCCTGCCTGGTGACGCGATTTCCGACACACTATCCGCGCAGGTGCGTGTTGAAGAACTCCACGGTCCGCTGCCAGGCCAGTTTCGCAGCTGCCTCGTCATAGCGCGGGGTGGTGTCGTTGTTGAAGCCGTGCTGCGTGCCCGGGTACTTGTGCATCGTGTAACGCACGTTGTTGGCCTTCAGCGCCGCCTCGTAGGCCGGCCATCCGGCGTTGATCCGCTCGTCGTTCTCCGCGTAGTGAACCAGCAGCGGCGCCTTGATCCTGGCGGTGTCTTCGGCGCTCGGCTGACCGCCGTAGAACGGCACGGCAGCCCCAAGATCCGGCAGGCGCGTGGCCAGCATGTTGGCGGTCGATCCCCCCCAGCAGAACCCGACCACACCGATCTTGCCGGTGCAGTCCTGATGGCTCTTGAGGAACGAGGCGGCCGCGATGAAATCTTCGCGGGTCTTGGCCTGATCGAGCGTCGGGAACAACTGCCGGGCCTTGTCCTCGTCGCCGGGGTACCCGCCAAGCGGCGCGAGGGCATCAGGCGCGAAGGTCACGAAGTTCTCGAGCGCCAGGCGGCGGGCCACGTCCTCGATGTGCGGGTTCAGGCCGCGGTTCTCGTGCACGACGAGCAGGCCGGGCAGTTTGCCTGTCGTGGCCGCGGGCCGCGCGAAGTACCCGCGCGTGGTCGCGTACCCCTTCGGCGACGGGAACGGAAGAAACTCGGTCTTGAGCCGCTTGTCGTCCCTGGCCACCTGCTGCGCCTCGGCGAATCGAGGACTCAGTGCGTCGAGCAGCATGGCAGCCGTCACGCTTCCGACTGCGAACTTCGATGCCTTCTCCAGGAATCCTCTGCGGTCGATCGCGCCGTGCACGTACGCGTCGAACAGAATCAGCAGGTCCGGATCGAAATCACTCGCCTTCTTGCGCTCCATCACGTACCTCCAGCATCAGCGGGTTGGCCGTCCGCATCGCTGCGGGCGGCGTTTGTCGCGGAAAGAAATGGGTGGTCCCGATTCCTATTCTACTCTTCGACTCGAGTGAGCGGCGCACCACACGGGGTATTCGCGGCGGCGAAACCGGACGTGAGAGGCCCTCACGCGATCCTGTCCCCCGCCCGGACGCGCCCGCGCTGATGAACGACGAGGCGTGTCGCGCGGTTCAGCGCGCCTTGCGATAGACGCTGCGTGATGGCGGGACTTCGCTCGCCGGCGTGCCGGTCCGCTCGATGATCAGGTTCCCGCCCGGGTCGATCCACAGGACGCGCCTGGTCTCGATGGGGACTTTCTGCCCTTCCAGGATGGAGACGCTGGTGGACACGATCACGAGTTTGTCGCCCTGCCATGACGCGCGGGAGATCACTTCTATGTCAAGCTGACCGGAAGGCCCTGGCGACATGTTCCGACTCTCGGATCCGTCGAGCTTGTAGGCCGCGGCCACGCGGAGAGCGCCCGCCTTGATCGTCAACGAGAGCGAGACCGCGTCCTGGCGCGCGGTGCACTCGTCGCCCAACAGGGCCGCCAGCGCGACCTTGCCGTCGGGACCGGGCTGAGCGCTCTTCGCCTGATCGAAGGCCCACGTACCCGAGAAATCCGGCCGGGCCTTCGCGGGCGCAGGCTGGGTTCCCGCGCCGACGGCGGCAAGTAACGTCAGCAACACCACTCCAGCGGCTACGCGCATGATGGTCCTTCCTATGCAGCAAGAGAGGGATCGGGACAAATCATACTGGTGAGGTCTCCGCCAACTACTGCGGACTGCGCAACCAGTCCTTGAAGATGGCGGCCTGCAGGGCCGTCGTGCTGGCCATCGGTCGGATCTCGAACGTCCGCTTCACGTTTCTGCCGAGCGTGGCTTGCAGGTCCCGCACCGTGCCGTTCCGCGAGATCGTCAGGGTCGCCGCGTCGCCGGGCTTCCTGGCCGACAGCACGTCGTTGATCGCCTTCGGGGTCGCGGGTGCGCCATCCACGTTCAGGATGCAGTCCTGGGCCATGAGCCCGGCACGTTCGGCTGGCGACCCGGCGGTGGTGCCTGCGACGACCAGTTTTCCGTCCCTGGTCTGCATGTTGAGTCCCAGGTATGAGCCCGGCGCGTCTTCGGAGGCTGTCGCGACGTCGAGGCCGGCGTACGCGAAGTACCTGGCGTAATCGACATCCCTGGTAGAAGAGGCGTACTCCAGCACGTCCGTCAACTGGCCGCCCGCCGCTGCCTCGCACTCCTGCCTGAACTCGTCGTCTGTGAAACCGCGCTTCTTCTGCTGGTAGTATTTCGCGTAGAGCGCCCGCATCACGTCATCCAGGGACTTCCGGTTCCCGCTGTCATTGCGGATCTTCAGATCCAGCATCGCGCCAATCATGGCACCGTTGCTGTAGTACGAAATGGTGGTGTTGCGGTCGTTGCCAACGCCCGACGTCCCCCACGTGGTCATGCTCGAATCGGTAGCGGACTGGTAGTGGTGTCCGGAAGCGTTCTCGAACGAGTTGATGGCACTGGCCATCTTGTCGAGGTACTGGTCCGCCGTCAGGAGCCCGGCGCGCACCAGCACCAGATCCTGATAGTAGACAGAGAGGCCCTCCGACACCCACAGCATGTTCGTGAGGTTCTCGGTGTCGTAATCGAACGGCCCGAGCGCGATCGGTCGGATGCGCTTCACGTTGTAGTGATGGAAGTACTCGTGGCAGATGAAGCTCAACCACCTGCGATACCCGTTGTCATCGCTCAGGCTGTTGCCGTTGAACCGATTGGCCGAGGAGTTCGCATGCTCGATGCCGCCGTTGCCACTGCCCATCATGAGAAACGCATAGTGCGTGTAAGGCAGGTCGCCGATAAGCCTGGCCGCCGTTTCGACCATCCGTTTCAGGTCAGCGAGCATTCTGGGCCGGTCCACGCTGGCTGGGATGTTCTCGATCGCCACCGTGTGCCGCTTGCCCTGCACCTCAAATCCGAGCGTCTCCTGGTTGCCGATCAAGATCGGACAGTCGTAGAGCGTGTCGAAATCGGGCGCGGAGAATGTGTTCGCTCTGCCCGGAACCGCATCGAGTCCGGTGGCGATCCGGGTCCATGTCGGCGGCAGCCGGATGCTCACGGTGACCGCATGCTGAAGCTGCCCGGCGACATACAGGTACATGCCTGTCGGCGCGATGAACGCGCGACTCTCACCGAGGTCGTTCTGCGCGGAGAAGGCGACGGTCCCCAGCACGTCATAGTTGAGCACCATGGTGGAGGCCTGGCCCGCCGCAATGCGCCACGTGTTCTTCGTGACCTTCTCCCATGGCAGCGCGCGACCGGCCCCGTCCTCCGCGCGGAAGTTCGACACGTTCTTCGCGTAATCGATCATGCGGTAGTAGCCGGGATGCCAGGCCGGCATCTTGACATCGTGCAACTCGCCTTTCAGGCCATTGGCGCGGAGCGTGACATGAAACAGGTGGTTCGACGGCTGCGGCATCGAGACGGTGTAGGCGATCGGGCCCGGCGCCGGCTGGCCGAACGTGCAGGGCGCGATGGCAACCAGTGCCACTACCAGAAGGGGCGCCGTCCGACGGGTCATGGTGATCACAATGCAGCGAAGAATAGGTAATTCGCCGGCGGGCGTCAACACGGAGCTCGATACGAGCGGCACGTAGCGCGCTGTCGTCATTCAGCCGCTGAATCCAGGCCCCTTCTTCGCCGGGTCTGAAGACCCGGCCTCCAGTTCCAAGACCCCGCCTCCAAGTCGCACGACACGGCACGGAGTCGCACGGCACGGAGTCGCGCTGGCAGAATAGCGGGGGCCGCGTTCTGGAGGCCGGGTCTTCAGACCCGGCAAGACCCGGCAGATCGCTAACTGACTGGCCGGATCGACTCGGTGAACGCCCAGCCGCGCTTTCGCCCCTCCGAGACGATGAGGGAGCCGGAGATGCCCTCCACGGACCGGACGCCTGCCGGGAGCTGGCCGCGCGTGGCCAGGCCAAGGACGATAGCGGCATGCCAGCCTGTCAGCCGCTGCATGGCGGTGAAACCGGTCGCTTCGTCATAGCGGTCGATCAATTCCACGACGACCTCGGTGGGCCGACCGGCAAGATCACCCAGCCCCCTGACCCGCATCACGCAGATATCGCGCACGACGGCGCCGCGCGCGCCGATGCGGGTTTCGAGCAGGGCGTGCAGGACGTCTCGCGGCACCACGGTGACTCCGCCGGCGTCGATCGGATCGAGACCCAGCAGGCCGAGCCGGTCGAAGGCCGCGAAGGCCGCGCAGTGGCCAGGGTAGCGCAGAGTCTTGTTCTCGAGTCGGTCGAGCGTGCCCTTCCAGGTCCACGGCGCGGTGGAGAGCCCTCCCGATGTCACGAAGGCTTCGAGCCGTCCGACCGGGGGCGCGAACTCCAGTTCTTCGCGATCGGCAAAGCACGCCACCTCGGTCACCTCACCGTCGCGCAGGAAGCAGGCCGACCCGGCGTATTCATTGGTGAGGCCGCTCATCGCGAACGTGGACACGAAATTCCAGGGCGGCTGTGGATCCTGCGGAAGCCCACCATCCCAGATCAGCACTTCGCGGGGATGGTCGAGCTTCTCCATCACGTAGGCCCCAAGCGACACATTGAGGCCCGGCCCCATCCCGCAGTCGGGCGCGACGGTGATACCGGCCCGCCTGGCATCCGCGTCAAACGCGTGCTGCTGGCGCACCACGCCGGTGTGGCCGCCCAGGTCGCACAGATGCGCCTTGATCGACACGGCCAGCTCGGTGAGCCCGAGGTTGACATTGTAGTGAGCTGCGCTCAGGATCGCGTCAGTGCCGCGAAGCACTGACCGCAGCATTGTCAGGTCCGTTGCGTCACATCGGGCGGCACGCGCGATCGATCGACCGAGCAGACGATTGACCGTCGCGGCGGCCGCCGTGGCGATCTCGAGATCTGAATCGACCAGAAGGAGGCGCGACGCGTCGCCGAATCTTCCCAGGTCGTAGGCGGCCGCGGCGCCCTGCCGGCCCGCACCAATCACAGCGTATGCGTAAGACATGATTCCTCCAGGGTGGAAGTGACGACGACCGGCTTCATAACCCGTTCTCGCGGCGGAATCAGGCCGCCGTACGCAGGTAATGAAACCGTCTCCAGTAAGCTTCGTGCTGAGCCCACGCGGGCGCGGTCACGCCCCGGGTGTGAACCCGGGCGCTACGATCACATGTACGAGGGAGGCTTCGTCAGAGGCCAGCGCTGAGGGCGCAGAGGCGCATCGGCGTCCAGGTGAAGGAGAATCTGGCCTCTGACATCGGGGTCCGTTCCGCAGCTACTGACCGTCGGCCAGCAGTTCGTTGACCTTCTTCATCACGGCAAACGCGTCCGCCACATACAAGACGTCGGCCTTGCCGCGCGCCCATCCGCAGTTCGGATCGAGATTGACGGCCCGGCGTTCCGTGATGAATCTCCAGCCCACCACATGCGGTTCTTCGCCGTGGCAGCAGGTGGCGAGTCCCTTCGGATGGCGGGGCGTTGCGCCGGTCTGGCCAATCTGGTTCAGGTGCGTCATGAAGCGCAGGATGGGCTGCCCTTCCCCGCTCAGATCGACGAGCGACTTGCTGCCGCCGAGCGAGGCTCGGCTCTTCTTGAGGAAATCCAGGATGTGGACCTCGGCCTCGGCCGGGTGCGGCAACCCATCAGCCTGCTTCTTGGTCCAGCCCGCGCCGGCGACAAACAGGAGGTCTGCATCCGGCCGAATCGTCTGCTGCTCCGCAGCCGGCGCCTCGATGCCAGTGACCGTGGTTCGCGTGAGCGATGGACCACACGTGACGGCGACGGCGTCAGCCGAGGCCTTGCCCTCGGCCCCGGACCACGCGGGACACGCGCCGGGATCTATGAGCACCATCCACGGGCGTTCCGTGCGCCGCAGCGTCCCCTCCATGCGCTGCCGGTAGAACCACCGCGTCGCGCCAAGCGCACCATCGGCCACGCCAAACCCCGTCACGTGGGTGTCGACGCGCCCGCCCAGACGGTGCGCCACGCCGGGGAGCGCGCGCGCGAATCGGGACGTCATGGGGGCGACGATCACGCTGGCCCCCACGCGACGCGCGACGGTTTCGGCGGCAGCCGCGTCGGTCGCATAGCGCGATTGTCCGAACTCCGGCGAGTCGGCCGCGACAAACTTCGACGCGCCGCACGTGGCGAGCCGATCAAGCGACGGTTGCAGCGCGCGGCCAATGAGGCCAACGGTGAACCCTCCGGCGCCAAGTTCGCCGCTGATGCGTGCGCCGGCCGCCACCGCCTCGAACGCCGCCTTCGGCAGCGCGCCGTCGGGGTCGTTGTGCAGCAATACCAGAACGGTTTCCATTACGCCCCCCGCACCCACGCGACGATCTCGCGCGCGACCTCTTCTGGCGACACGTCCTTGACGATGCGCGTGTCGCGCGTCTGTTTCGGCTGCTCGACGCCGACGAAACTCAACCCGCCGCCCGGGACCGGCGTCGCCTTCGCCTTCTGCAGCGCCGGCATGATCACGCGCATGTTGGCCATCCCCACTTGCGGGTTGTTCGGGGGCTCCGCGAGGTGACCAGTCGCCCACCCAACCAGCGCGGGCGGCCCTTGCACGACCGACACCTGATGGCGGCCTCCGTCAATCCGCTCGAGGATCCGCAGCGACCCGTCGCCTTCGACCGTCAGTCGATCGACGCCCTGGAATTGATCCACGATGCCGAGCCGCTCGCCGACCAACTGCATGGTGACACCGGAACACCTGGTCGCCGATTCCCAGCCTCCGAACACCAGCAACCTCGACGTGTCGACACCCGCGATCCCGCTGATGGCATCGGCCAGCGCGGCAGCCGTGGCGTGCGCATCCACGAATCCGCCTGCCGGTCCGTCGAGCGCCACCAGTTCAAACGGCACCTTCTGGGCCATCGTCATCATCACCTGCTGCAGTTTGGCCTTCGGGCCCAGGCTGACGAGCCAGACCTTGCTGCCGGGCGCGCTCTTTGCGAGATGCGCGGCCTCGTACAGCGCATGCGCGGCCCACGGGTCGAGTATGTGCGGCAGCAGCATTTCGTTCTTGAGCCCGAGGCCGGTCGGTGAGGTCACCGGCTCGAGGGTCTGCAGCGGGTCGGGCGCGACGCTGCCGCACACGACGATGTGAAACGGATGGCTCACGATGCGCTCTCCTTGCACACGGGCGCGATGAATCGCGCTTCTGCCAAAGGGCGGCCACGGGGGGCCGCCCCCCTACGCTTGCGAACACGACCTCTCGCAGGGGCAACACCCTGTGGTTGCCCCGGTGCAAGGGCCGGCACCCTTCGACTCCGCTCAGGGCAGGCGGGGGGCCGCCCCTGCGCTTTCCTGCCGAACCCCGACCCCCGAATCCCGTCTTGCTGCCTTCCCGTCAATTCTCCGTCGAGTGCAGCCCGCCCGATCCGGCCCGGAACACGAGATTGGTCCGATCCGGATTCCCCGGAAGCGGCCGTGTGCAACTCCAGTAGCACGCTCCGCAGTGGATGCACTTCTCGCGATCGAATGCCGGCACGTCACCCGAGCCCGGCATCAGGGCCTGTCCCGAGCAGATCTCGATGCAGAGTTTCGCCTGGCAATCCCTGCAGAGCGCCGGGTCGTGGAAGATGACGTGGTCGGCGTACCCGGCTGCCGCCTGCACCTTTCCGCCGACCAGCAGCGCGTCCTGATGGGACACGAGCAGCGCGCCGTCGTACGGGATGGCGGGCCAGCCCGCGCGCTCCAGCAGCGCGTCATGCAGCGGCTGTCCCGACTGTGCGCATTCGCTGGCGATCCGATCGATCTCAGCCGCCGGGATGCGATCTCCGAAATACTGGGCGAGCGATCGCACCCGTTCGTGAGGTCGCTTGGGCTCCACCGGCAGGAACAGCCTGCCGCCGGAGAGCCCGGAGAGCGCCATGCCGACAAGCCCCGTCACCACGCCAGTGTGGAAACCATCACGCGCCCGCTCGGCAATCACGCCTTCGTGCTCGACCCAACTTCTGCGGCGCCTGGCCACGTAGGCCCCGTCGAGCTCGTCCCGCGTAAACGGCTTGCCCGCAGCCAGCAGGTCGGTGACCGCGTGTGCGAGCAGCGCGCCCGTCATCCAGGCCTCATCGACGCCCGAGCCGGTCAGCACGTTGGTGCTCCCAGATCCTTCGCCAATGCGCGCGTAGCCGTTGCCCGCCAGGTACGGTTCGCCGCGCTTGCCCGATTCCTGCAGCGACTTCGCGCCCCACGACCGCATGCGGCCGCCTTCGAGATGCCGCCACAGGTACGGATGCATCATCCAGTGCTGCAGGTAGCGATAGGCCGTTCGGACCGGACTGTCGAACCAGGACGGGACGAAGATGCCAAGCGACGCGGTGCGTCGGTCGTTGACGTAGAGGAATCCGAAGATCTCAGGCTCGGGATAGCCGAACGTGTGAATCACCGTCCCGGGCTCGAGACCCGCGTCCTCGCGCAGGTCCACGACCATCTTCATGCCCACGGCCCAATCGCGCACGTGATGACCGGGCGGGAAGCCGAAGTGATCGTCGAGTTGCCGCCCGACGGGGCCGACCGGGCCATCGGCCACCACCGTGAGCGCGGCGCGCACGTCCATGCCAGGCATGTAGCCGGCATCCGGCTCTCCAGCGCGGTTCGTGCCCTGATCCACGAGACGTACGCCGCACACCGCGTCGTGTTCGATGAGCGCCTGGGCCACTGGCGTGCCCGGCCACAACTGGATCGTGCCCGATCCCATCACCTGCCCCCCGACCCACTGCATGAACTGGCCGAGCGACAGGATCAATCCGTCATCCTTGCGAAGGAACTCGGGAATGCAGGGCAACTCGAGCGCGTGATGGCGGAGCGGCAGGAGGGCGCCCAACCCGCGGATGACGCGATCGCCAATCCGCAGCGCGATCGATCGCCGGCTGGCGCCGATCGGATCGAGCAGGTACGCCACCCGCTCGTGGTGCACCGGCGCGGCCATCGGGATCTGCGACGGATCGAGGTCGGGAAACGTCTCCCGGATGGCGCGCGCGCGGGTCACGACGCCCGACACGCCGGTGCCGAGGTCATCGGCGCGCTCGAAGCACGTGACCTGCAGCGGCATCCCCGGGGCGACACGGCTCTCGATGGCCGGCGTGCCGTCTTCCCGCACGATCGCGCGCGAGAGCGTGCTCAGGAACCCGGCTGCCGCGGGGCCGAACCCCACGCAGACGATATCCACGTCCATCGTCTGGCGCACGGCGGGATCTTCGGAGTCGGACATGGGCATTCGATAATCAGTGATCAGACGGGATTCAGGGTTCGGGATTCGGGGTTCGCAAGCAACTCCAACGCCCGGCCTCCGTTCGCCGGGTCTGAAGACCCGGCCTACACCACAACCCTGTGACGGATTCGAAGGACTCGGCCGACGCCACCGCCCAATGGCGGAGCCTTCACACTGCAGGCCGGGTCTTCAGACCCGGCGATCTCCCGCCTACATCGGGTACCCCAGCGCCTCCGGAATCATCACGCGCATCAGCCCTTCGGCCGCGCGATCCTTCGCGAGCCGCGCGCCGGTCAGGCAGCTATCCAGCTTGGTGCGCATCCGCAGGAACGGTTCCAACCCTGCCGTGCTGGTACACGGGCCCGCCTTCACCGGATGCGAACCATCGACCTCGATGACATCGCTGTAGAAATGCGCCGTCGCCGTGATCCCGGGGATGACGTCCTCGAGCGATTCGAGTTCGTCGGCCACGTAGCAGGCCGACTTCCCCTGCTCGTCCCACGCCGGGTGGCGACGATAGCCAAAGACGAGTTCGGCCGCGATGCGGCCCACCTCGCCGGCAGCCCGCGCCGTCTGCACGTGGCACAAGTCCATCAGGAACGGCACCAGCGTGGGCAACTGCTCGGCCGTCACCGCGTTCCCGGTCCCCTTCTTCGCCAGATCGAGCACATCGAGCACCTGCTGGCGCGCCGCCAGCAGCCACGCCAGCGCGTCTGCCAACGGAAACGTGACACCCTGGCGCGAGCTGCTGTAGAGCTTCTGGCCATCGGCATCGGTGGCGCGCTTCAGATACTGCAGCGTCCAGAGCCACATCTGCATCGCCGTCGCCAGTGTGCAGGCGCCGGTGCCCGCGTGCTCGGACGCGATCTGCCGCATCTCGGTGATCCAGTGTCCGTATTGCGCAATGAACAGCTCATCGGTCATCGTGGTCGAGAGCTGCCGGCGCTGCACGGCCTCAGGGCCCTCGTAGGTGGCTTCGAGTTGGGCGTCCATCCACTTGTAGCCCAGGAATCCCGGGCAATCCTCCGTGATGCCGTACCCGCCGACCAGGCTGACGGCTTCGCGCATCACGTTGGCGCCATGCCCCGTATTCCACAGCTTCACCGCCGGACAGAGCACGTTGGCCACGGCATCAAGCAGCACGAAGCGGACCATGGGATCGTTGCTGAGCGTTTCGTAGCGCCCGGTGTTGCGCTGGCCGGGCCGGCGGCGCGACTCGGCAAGATACTCGAGCGCGTCCTTCGAAACATTCGCGATGACCTTCGCCTGCGCCCGACCGCGGTCGATGCCCTGTTCGGCAAAGTACGCGTCCTTCTGGCGCTCGAGCGGATCGAGTTCGTCGAACACGCGCGCCGCTTCGAAGCCGAGCGCGGCCGCCGCTTCCCCGGTCGCCCAGATGTCAACCAGGCGATGGAGCACGTCTTCCTTCTGCTGCAGCCCGAGTTCGTACCGCGGCGACCCGGGCACGATGTCCTCGCCGCCACGGAACCGGCCGCGATGATAGCGGATCACCGGTTCGATGGCCGACAGCAGCTTGGCCGCGGTCATCAGCCCCACCGTCACCCGGGTGCGGCGGAACACGGCTTCGATCACTTCGCCATGCGAGAAGTTCGGGATGATGACGCCATTCTTGACCGTGTAGCCGCCGACGATGCGGCTGGCGGGGACGCGAAGGCTGAATATCGGATCGCGCGTCGACGAGAGTTGATGGACGAGCTTGCGCGCAGGAACGCCGCGGTCGAAGACCCCGGGATCGGTTTTCACCAGGATCACCATGCAGCTGCCCTTAATCCGCTCGTCGGCCGAATCCACCGCCGCCGTGACGAAATCGGCGAACCCCATGCCCGTGATGAACCGGCCGCGCTTGTCGATCTGGAGGACCGGCTCCTTGCCCTCTTCCCAGACGGCCACGCGCGCCTTGCCGCCGAGCAACCCCGTCTCGACGCCGACGTACGGAATCGGCTCCGTCAACGCGAACGCGCCGCGCCAGGGCTCGCGCCCTCCGCCTGGCACCGGTGCCGCGGCGCTCATGTAGGTGGCGCGCTGCTCGTCAGTGCCGCGCTCGTGGATGGGTGCAAGCGCCAGAAAGTTGGCGAGGTTCGACGTCGCGGCCCCGGCATCGACCCACGCCAGTTCGAAGGCAACGATGGCGAGCGCCAGGTTCTTGGGGCCCTCGATAAAGCCGCCATGCTCCACATCGAGCCCGACCGCGCTCAGGCCCGCTTCGTCACACGCCTTGAGCAACTCGCCTTTCTCGGGCGTCCACTCGTGGGAGTTGCGGCCGCCGGCGGCAACCAGCCTGGCCACCGGGCCACGGGCAACGCCGCGCGCCGACTGCACCAGCATCTGCAGATCGTATCGATCGGCATACCGCCAGAGAATGGCTCGGACATCGTCATCGGGCAACGTGCGCAACATGAGTACAGTCCTTCCCCGGAGGGTCCAAGACGGACAGGGGCCGGGACGCGTTCTCCCATCGGACGTCCGAAGACGCGTTCCGAACCTCTTCTCCTCGCTGGCCTTGAAACCGTCTCCACTAAAGTACTTCTGTTGGCAGGGGTTGATCAATGGGTGTAAGGTGGGCCGAGGTCGGCCAACGCATCGGCCGCCGTTGCCGAGGACGCCGAGATCATGGAGTCGGGAAGCAAGAATAGATGCGCAGGGGTGCGATCCATCGCGCCCGGACATCGCAGGGGCGGGCCCCCGTGCCCGCCCTGGAAACAGAGGAAGCCCGGGAATGGATGCCGTCGTTTTGCGTGAACTCGGAGGCCCTGAGCGACTCGTTCTCGAACAGGTGCCCGATCCGACGCCGGGACCGGGGCAGGTACTGGTCCGCCTGCGCGCGGCCGCACTCAATCATCGCGACGCCTGGATCCGCAAGGGACTGTATGCGGGCATCACGCTGCCCATCGTCCTCGGATCGGACGGGGCAGGCGAGGTGGTGGCCGCTGGCGACGGCGTCGACCGAACACTGATCGGGTCGGACGTCGTCATCAACCCGAGTCTCGACTGGGGCACTGACGATCGCGTGCAGGGACCCAAGTACCGCATCCTCGGCCTGCCCGACAACGGGACCTACGCCGAGGTGGTCGCGGTTCCTGCCGACAACGTCTTCCCGAAACCAACGGCGCTCACGTGGGCCGAAGCCGCCGCGATCCCGCTCGCCGGATTGACGGCATATCGCGCGCTTTTCACCCGCGCCCAGGTGAAGACCGGCGAGACCGTGCTCGTGACTGGCATTGGTGGCGGCGTCGCCACGCTCGCCTTGCTCTTCGCGCGTCACGCTGGAGCGCGAGTGCTGGTCACCTCCGGCAGCGACGACAAAATCGCCCGTGCCCGCGAACTCGGTGCGGAGGGTGGCGTGAATTATCACGCCGAAGGCTGGGGCAAGGCCGTGCTGGCGCTCGCCGGGGGCGGGCCCGACATCATCATCGACAGCGCGGGCGCAGAGGCCTTCCCCGCTCTTCTCGATGTCATCACACCCGGCGGCCGCATCGTCACATTTGGGGCAACCACTGGATCGCCGTCGACCATCGAGGTGCGCAAGATCTTCTGGAAGCAGATCTCGATTCTCGGCAGCACCATGGGCACGCCGCGCGAATTTGCCGGCATGCTTGCGTTGTTTGAGGGTGGCCTCACGCCCGTGGTCGATCGCGTGTTTCCGCTCGCGGAAGCCGCTGCGGCCCACCGACGGATGGACCAGGCCGATCAGTTCGGGAAGATCGTGCTGGAGATCGTCTAGCGCAGGCCACGCTGGAGCGCGGGCATTCGGCAGGCTCAGCCCACCCTGAGCGGCGTCGAAGGGTGGCGATCCCAGGCTCGAGACCGATCGGACCGAGGGGCAGCGTGCCCATGGTGCAGGGTGACCATGGCACAGCGCGACACCCCTGGGATCGCCGGGCTCCAGCCCGGCCCGCAGTCCTGTCGGCGCGACCCGCCTGGGATCGCCGGGCTCCAGCCCGGCCTGAAGTCCTGGCAGCGTGACACCCCTGGGATCGCCGGGCTCCAGCCCGGCCCGCAGTCCTGTCGGCGCGACCCGCCTGGGATCGCCGGGCTCCAGCCCGGCCCGCAGTCCTGGCAGCGCGACACCCCTGGGATCGCCGGGCTCCAGCCCGGCTCCGGATCTGGCCACGCTGGAGCGTGGCGATCCCAGGCTCGAGACCGATCGGACCGAGGGGCAGCGTGCCCATGGTGCAGGGTGACCATGGCACAGCGCGACACCCCTGGGATCGCCGGGCTCCCCGGCCTGAGCTTGTCGAAGGCCAGCCCGGCTCCGCCTCGGGATCCGACCCCATTATCCCCGCGCCGGTTTCACCTTCATCAGCATCAGTACGCCAACGCCCAGGACGACGGTGCCCGCCAGCGTGAGCGGCCAGCCGAGGAAGGCCTGCGTGCTCGCGCCGAAGAAGTCGCCCAGTCCCTTGTTGAAGACGAGCGTCGCGGCGACGCCGTTGTTGAGCGCGTGGCCAACGATGCCGCACCAGATCGACCCGGAGCGCCAGACGAGCCACGTCAGCAGCCCTCCGATGAACATCGTGGGAATCAGACGATAGATTGAGCTGTGCGCCAGGCCGAACAGCAACGCGCACACGAGAATGGCAGGCACCATCCCGAGCTTGCGCAGACCCGATAACACGACGCCCCGGAAGAAGAACTCCTCGCACAACGCGGGCGTGACGGCGATCAGCAGCCACACCACCCATAGCGATGTCGGCTGGCCATCCAGCAGCAGCACCTTTTCCAGGGCTTTCACGAGCGAGTCGGGTGGCGGAAGCAGCCGGATGAGCACCCCTCCGACAAACGCCCATGCGGAACACCCGATGAGCACTGCGGCCAGCAGGCCGAGCACCGGCGGACGCCGCAGCGACAAGGTCGCCTTCACCGGAAACCCGAACGCCACCATCAGCAGCAGCGTCGGCAACAGGAAGAACCCGTACTCGGTGACGAGAAGCATGGTGACCGTGCCCGCACGCTGAAGCAGCAGACTTCCGTAGAAGGTCAGCACGAGCACGACGGCAAACGCCGTCAGCGCAAACGTCGGACTCGGCCCGACACCGCTATTCCGCTCGAAACCAAGCAGGCTGCGAACCGACTCGCGTCCGCCGAGCAGCACCTGTTCGCGCTCGAACACCCGTGCCGCCAGCAGCAGCGCCAGCAGCGCGTACGCGGCCGAGGAGGTGAGCACGAGGAACACGAGGTCGGCCGTGGCCTCGGAGATGAGCAGCGCCTTGATCAGCAGCGCGATGTTGACCACGGGCACGAACGCCGTCCAGCCGTTCAGCTCGATGCCAGGCAGCATCGTGACTCCGGCCGGCAGGGCGAGCAGCATGTAGACGGGCGTGAGGAAGTTCTGGCCATCCTTGAAGTCCTTCGCGAACGCGGCAAGCGCCAGAAAGACCGCGGTGATGAAGAATGTCACGGGCAGCAGCATGACAAACGTCAGCGCGAACGTGGATGGCGCCACACTCACCTGCCCGCCCGGCAGGATGCGCATCATCGTCGCACCGAGCGACAGCACGTTGGCGAGCGCCGCAATCAGGCTGACGATCCACACGGCCAGAAACTTGCCGGTGATGATCTCAATCGAACGGAGCGGCGCGCAGAGCAGCGTCTGCATCGTGCCTCGTTCCTTTTCTCCGGCCGTCAGATCGATCGCCGGATAGAAGCCGCCGAGCAGCGACATCGTCACCAGCATGAATGGCAGGATGAGACCGAGAAGCTGTCCGGTTCGACGGCTCTCCGGCGCGACATTGGTCGATCGCAGGTCGAGCCCGACCGCGAAGCCCTCGTCAAGACCGCGCTGGCGCTGTCGTTCGCGCACCAGTGACTGGCGGAATTCGGTCACCCGATCAAACACCCGGCGCTGGGCTTCGGCCGAATCCTGGCGAACCGAATCGAAGTAGATCGACACGCGGCCAGCCCGTCCTTCGGCCACCGCCGAGGTGACATCCGGCCAGATCACCAGCACCGCATCCAGGCGTCGATCGACGATGGCGGCTCGCGCTGCGTCGAGCACGGGCGACGCCGATTCTGCCGCACCGCCGCCGGGGCCGCCCGAGCGACCCGGGCCACCGGCCGCACCAGCCCCGTCAGTGTCCGCTTTCGTCGGGAGCGGAGGCCGCGTCAGCGTGCCGCGCTCGAGGCCGTCCTTCACGTCGCGCGGAGCGCTTGCCCACACCTCCACCTGGAGCTTGCTGTCGTCGGTCAGCGCGTCCTGAAGTCCAGCGGGCGCGCTGCCCCACACGGCCACGCGGGACTGCCGCCCCTCGGTCGCCTCGCGCGTGGATTCCTGGAGCTTGCCAAACCCCATGATGATCATCGGGTACAGCAGCACGGGAAGCACGACCATCATCAACAACGTGCGCCGGTCGCGCAGCGTCTCGGTGAGTTCCTTGACGACGATGGTCCGAACCAGATGGACCCTCATGATGCCGCCGCCATCCCGGAGGTCGCCGCCTCGCGTCCGATCTGGCGGAGGAATGCGTCGGTCAGATTGCGACTCCCCGAGCGCCCCAGCAGCTCCTCAAGGGTCCCTTCGTCGATGATGCGGCCTTCGTGCAGCAGCACAATCCGATCGCAGAGGTACTCGGCCTCGCTCATGATGTGTGTCGAGAACAGCACGGCGCGGCCGGCGGCGCGCTGCCGCCGGATCGATTCGACAATGAACTGGCCTGATACCACGTCCAGGGCGGCGGTCGGTTCGTCGAGAATCAGCAGATCTGGTTCGTGCAGGAAGGCGCGCGCGATGTTGGCCCGCTGCTTCTGCCCGGTCGAGAGCGTCGAGCACGGCCGTCCCGAGAAATCGCGCATCTCGAGTTCATCGACCAGTTGCGTGATCCGCGCCTCGAGCTTCGCGGCCGCGACGCTGTAGAGACGACCGAAGTAGCGCAGCACTTCGACGGTCGAGAGTCGCTGGTAGAGTTGCGTGTCGCCAGACAGGAACCCCAGCCGGCGCTTGGCTTCGAGCGGATGTTCGCGGATGTCGGTGCCGCCAATCCGCACGCGCCCTTCGTCGGGCGTCAGGATGCCGGCCAGCATGCGCAACGTCGTGGTCTTGCCGGCGCCATTCGGACCGAGCAGGCCCACCACCTCGCCGGACGCGACCGAGACGCTGACCTGCTGCACGGCGGCCACGGCGCCAAATCGTTTAACCAGCCCTTCCGCGACGAGCGTTGGGATCATTGTGACCTCTGGCTACGATATCCTACCAGACAGGAGAAACACCCATGGCCGCGCCGCATCTGTTTTCGCCGCTCACGATCCGCGACGTCACGTTCCGCAACCGGATTGGCGTCTCGCCGATGTGTCAGTACTCAAGCGACGATGGCATGGCGACCGACTGGCATCTGGTCCACCTGGGGAGTCGTGCGGTCGGAGGCGCGGGCCTCGTTATGACGGAGGCCTCGGCCGTGCATCCGCGAGGCCGAATCAGCCCGGCCGATCTCGGCATCTGGGACGACCGCCACATCGCAGGACTCAAGCGCGTCGTGGATTTCATCAAGACGCATGGCGCGGTGGCCGGCATTCAATTGGCGCACGCGGGGCGGAAGGCCAGCACGGCGCCACCATGGGCGGGTGGACGTGCGGTCGGCGCCGGGGATGGCGGGTGGACCGTGGCCGGGCCCAGCGCGGTTGCCTTCGACGCGCACTCGCCCGAACCCGAAGCGCTCATCCTCGGCGGCATCGAGGAGATCGTGGCTGTTTTCGCCGCGGCCGCACGCAGGGCGCTCAACGCCGGATTCGACGTGGTCGAGATTCACGCGGCGCATGGATATCTGATCCACGAGTTTCTCTCGCCGATTGCCAACACCCGCACGGACCAGTACGGCGGCTCGTACGATAATCGCACGCGCCTGCTGAAACAGGTATGCACGGCGGTGCGCCAGGAGTGGCCCACGTCGAAGCCGATGTTTGTCCGCGTGTCGGCCACCGACTGGGCCGAGGGCGGCTGGCGTGTGGAGGACACCGTCGCGCTGGCCCACCACCTGTCGCGCTACGGCGTTGATCTGATCGACTGCTCGTCTGGCGGCATCGCCCCGGGCATTGCGATTCCGGCCGGACCGGGCTTCCAGGTGCCGCTCTCGCAGCGGATCAAGGACACCGTGCCGATGTTGACGGCGGCCGTTGGATTGATCACGTCGCCCGCGCAAGCCGACCAGATCATCCGCACCGAGCAGGCTGACCTGGTGCTGCTGGCGCGCGAGATGCTCCGGGATCCGTACTGGCCGCTGCACGCGGCGAAGACCCTCGGCCATGATGTGCCATGGCCCAACCAGTACCTTCGCGCGAAATAGCGGCGCTGACGGGAGGATGGCTGCTCCGCACCGCGTCCCCGCTCACGCAAGCCGGCAAAACGCGCCTTGCCGGGACGTGTCGCCGGCCTTACGTTTGCGCTATTCGCGCAGCCAGTCTTGGCCCTCCCGGCACGTTTTGCAGACTGACGCTGTCGGCTTGGTTCGAGGGGCCGCCGTGCGGAGCGGCGCCTCCTCCCTGATCACATGGCCCCTCGCTTTTCACGGCGGCGCCATGGTACCGTCTGGTGCGATGAACCGGCTATCGTGACCGATACCTACCCCCCCGCCCCACCGCCTGCAACCAGAACCGCACGCCCGTCCCGCGTCCAGTTGTTTGCGACATGCCTGGTCGACCGGTTCTTCCCTGGCGTGGGCCACGCCACCGTCGCGGCCCTCGAGCGGGCCGGCGTCGACGTCCACGTGCCGGCCGACCAGACCTGCTGTGGTCAACCCGCGTTCAACGGCGGCTTCATAGACGAGGCCCGCGCCATGGCGCGGCAGACGATCGACGTGCTCTCGGCAAGCGCGGACCCGGTCGTCGTGCCGTCGGGCTCGTGCGCCGATATGATCGTGAATCACTACCCGGAGCTGTTCGTCGGCGATGCGGCCTACGGACCGAAGGCGCGCGAGCTTGCGTCGCGTACCTATGAACTCTCGCAGTTTCTGGTGGATGTCATGGGCGCGAGCGATCCGGGATCCCGCACCAGCGCCCGCCTCGCCTATCATGCCTCGTGCCACGGGTTGCGCGGCCTTGGCCTGCGTGATGCGCCGCGCCAATTGCTCAGTGCGGCCACCGACGGACAATGCGCGGACTTGCCGGATGCTGAGACGTGCTGCGGATTCGGCGGCCTGTTCGCCATCAAGATGGCTCCGGTCTCGAATGCCATGCTGCAATCGAAGATCGATTCGATCGAGAGCAGCGGCGCCGAGGCGGTGGTCGCCACTGACGTCAGCTGCCTGATGCACATCGGCGGCGGGCTCCGGAGACGGGGCAGCCACGTCCGCACGATGCACATCGCGGAAGTGCTCACGGGGTCCGACCATGAGTGAGTCGACGTCGCACGACTCGACGCCGGACAGCTCGCCCGCCCACGGCCAGACCGCGCATTCGCCCGCGCACGGCGCGGCGGCCCACTCGCACGCCAATGCGCACATCGCCGGCGCTGCATTCCACACGCGCATCGATTCCGCGCTCGCCGATGGAAAGCTGCATCAGGCCCTGTCGATGACGACAGGCCGGCTCGCGGCAGGCCGGGCCAGTGCCTTTGCCGCGCTTCCAGACGCCGACGCTCTCCGCGATGCGGCGCAGCGGATTCGCGCCCACACGATTGCTCACCTGGATCGGTACCTCGTCGAGTTCACGACCAATGCCGAGCGCCTCGGGTGCCGCATCCACTGGGCTGAGACGGCAGCCGACGCCGCGCGCGCCGTCGTGGAGATTGCCCAGGCCAGCGGCGTCTCGCTCGCGGTCAAGTCGAAGTCGATGCTGACCGAGGAGATCGAACTCAACACGGCGCTCGAATCAGCGGGCATCCGCGTCGTCGAAACGGACCTCGGCGAATTCGTCGTCCAACTGGCAGGAGACCGGCCGTCGCACATCATCGCGCCCATCGTGCACCGCCGTCGCGAAGACGTGGCGGCGCTTTTCCGGGAGAAACTCGGGGCGACCGCAGACGAGGTGGCGACCATCCCGGCGATGACGGCGTTCGCCAGGAAGACGCTGCGCGGCGAGTTCGTGAATGCGGGTATGGGCATCAGCGGCGTCAACCTCGCCGTCGCCGACACCGGCAGCCTGTGCCTCGTCACCAACGAGGGCAACGGCCGGCTCACCACGACGCTGCCGCGTGTCCACGTAGCACTGCTGGGATTGGAGCGGCTCGTCCCGACCTCAGCCGATCTGGGCGTGGTCCTGCAGTTGCTTGCGCGAAGCGCCACGGGCCAGGCGATGCCGGTCTACACGAATCTGCTGACCGGCCCGAGGCGGCGCCCGAGCGACACCGACGGTCGCGGCGAACCTGACGGCCCCGACCAGGTGCACATCGTCATCGTGGACAACGGCCGCACGAGGCTGCTCGGTTCGGAGTTGGCGGAGATCCTCTACTGCGTCCGCTGCGGCGCCTGCCTGAACGTCTGCCCTGTCTACCGCCAGATTGGCGGCCATGCGTACGGCGGCGTCTATCCCGGGCCAATCGGGTCGGTCGTCATGCCCGGCATCTGGGGACTCGATGCCTGGTCCGAGCTTCCGCAGGCGAGCAGCCTGTGTGGCGCCTGTCGCGATGTGTGTCCGGTCCGCATCGACATCCCGCGCCTGCTCCTCAAGCTTCGCGCGCAGGCGGTTCGCGAATCCCTGGCGCCGCTGTGGCTCAGGCTTGGCATGCGGGCGTTCGCGGCCGTCGCCACGCGTCCGGCCATTTATCGCTATATCGGCAACCTGGTTGGACGGCTCGGCGCAGCAGTCGCCCGAGACGGATGGTTGACCGGGCTCCCCGGACCGCTGGCGGCATGGACCAGCTCACGCGACTTTCCCGCCCCGGCGGCCAAGTCGTTTACGCAGTCGTGGCGGCCGAAGCGCCGGTCAGAAAGGGCGCGCGCATGACGAACGTGCGCGATCGCGTGCTCGGGGCTGTCCGCGACGCGTTGCTGCGAGCGGAGCTTCCCCACTCGTCCTGCGAGCGTCCGTTCTATGTCGTGCCGCACGAGACGGCGGCTGGTGCCGATCTGGTCGGCCGGTTCACGCGGGCACTGGTGGCGCTGACTGGAGAGGTCCATCACGCCGACTCGCTGGGCGCGATCAGCGATGCGATCGCCGGTATCAGCAGCGCCTATGGCGCCTCGTCTTATGTGAGCTGGACTGACGAGGCGATGGGATGTGCGGGGCTTGTCGACACGCTGACGTCACGCGGGCTGCGTCGAGTGGCGTATGATCTGCCATTCGATCAGCCGGGCCGTCACGAGCGTGTTCGCGCGCTGGCGGAGGTCGGACTCGGCGTGACCGGCGCTGACGCGGCGTTGGCCGATAGCGGAGCGGTCGTGCTGGCGAGCGGACCCGGCCGCGGGCGGCTTGCCTCGTTGCTGCCGCCGGTGCACATCGTGCTGGTGAAACAGGACCGGATGTTCGCCTCGCTTCCGGCGCTTCTGGCCGCGCGGCCGGATCTGGTGGTGGCGGGAAGCAATCTCACGGTGATTGCCGGCCCGAGCCGAACGGCCGACATCGAAATGACCTTGACCCACGGCGTGCACGGCCCGAAGCACGTGCATGCCATCCTGATCCCATGAGTAAACCGCTGAGCATCCCCGGGCTCGGAACCCTGACCGACGGCGCGGGCCTGCTGTCGCTCGACGCATGCAGCGACGGCACGTTCCGCGTTGGTCGTGATGGCGTGGAACGGATCCTGACTCCCGCCGACGCCCGCGTCGAGTTCGTGGTCTTTGCCGGCCGCACCCTGGCCTACGTCAAGTCGGCGCTGGGATATGCCGCCTACTACCCGGTGCACCCCGTGCAGATCGAGCGGCCCGTTCGCGCGGTGCTGATGGATCTGGACGGCACCACCGTCCGCAGCGAGCCGTTCTGGGTGTCGATGATCGAGCAGACCACGGCCAGCCTGCTCCGACGTCAGTCATTCCGTCTCGAGGAGGCCGACCTCCCGTTTGTGTCCGGCTTCAGCGTGTCGGAGCATCTGCAGTACTGCATCACCAAGTACTGCCCTGACCAGACGGTTGATCAGGCCCGTCGGTACTACTTCGAGCACACGCGCCGTGAGATGCGCGAGATTCTCGAAGGGCGCGGCCGCGCCGACGCCTTTGTGCCGACGCCCGGGCTCAAGGACTTTCTGCTGGCGATCAAGGCCGACGGCATCAAGATCGGCGTCGCCACGTCCGGCCTGCACGAAAAGGCCTGGCCCGAACTGGTCGCTGCGTTTCGGACGATGAAACTGGGCGATCCGGCCGCCTTCTACGACGCCATCATCACCGCGGGGTATCCCCTGGGCCACGGCAGCGTCGGCACGCTCGGTGAGCTGTCGCCCAAACCGCACCCGTGGCTCTACGCCGAAGTCTGCAGGATTGGACTCGGCATCCCGTTCGACCAACGCAACCACGTGATCGGGATCGAGGACAGCGGCGCCGGCGTGTGCGCGATCCGGCTGGCCGGCTTCCCCGCCATCGGGATGGCCGGTGGCAACATCATCCAGAGCGGAACCCGACCGCTCTGCGAGCACTACTGCCAGTCGCTCGCCGAAGTCCTCGATATCATTCACGGTTCGGAGGCAGCTTGATGAATATCGTGCTGCTTGGCCCGCCGGGAGCGGGCAAGGGAACACAGGCTGATGCCATCACGCATGTCCTGAGCATCCCTCAAGTGTCGACGGGAGAGATCATCCGGGCGGCCATCAAGAGCCAGACTCCACGCGGTCTCGAGTTCAAGAAGTACGCGGAGGCCGGGTCGCTGGTGCCAGACGACTTGGTACATGCGCTGGTCGAGGACCGGCTGACCGAGCCTGACTGCCAGCCGGGGTTCCTGCTCGATGGATTTCCCCGAACCGTCGCGCAAGCGGAATGGCTTGACGGGATGCTGAAGCGCTATGGCCGCGCCCTCGCCCACGTCGTGCTGATCAAGGTAGACGATGGCGTGATCCTGGAACGGATCGTGGGCCGGGCAACCGACCCGGTCACCGGGCACATCTACCACCTGAAATTCGATCCGCCGCCAACCGCGGAAATCGCGGCGAGAGTGGTGATTCGCAAAGATGACACGGCAGAAGTCTTGACGCGGCGCCTGCAGGAATACCACGAGAAGACCCAGTTGCTGATTCCGTACTACGAGCGCGCAGGGCTGCTGCGGAGGATAGACGGGCTCGGCCCGGTGGACACCGTGAAGGCGCGCATCCTCGCCGCGGTCGGCGTTGGTTCATCCGCAAGAGCCTGAGAGGCAAGACGGCGTGGCGAAGGCGGGACCCGAATCCCCAATCCCTATTCGGACGTCCGGACAAAACGCCACTTCTTCGCCGACCGCCCGCCGCGTGCAGGCGGTTTTGCGGCAGCTTTTCTGACGCCGCGCGCCTTCTGCGCCGCGGCCCGGCATCCAGAGCACGGGCGGCTCGCCAGATCGGCCAGCGTGAAGCGGTCGAGGACGTCGCGCAGTTCCCGCGTCACCTTGACCCACACCTGCCGGGACGGACAAGTTGGACTGTGATCGCACATCGCCGGCGCGTCAACGCACTCCATCAAGCAGAGCGGGCCGACGCTCGCCTCGACGACCTCGCGCAAGCTGATCTTCTCGGGCAGGCGCCCGAGCGTGTATCCGCCGGTGCGCCCGGGGCGCCCTTTGATGAGTGCCGCCTTCCGCAGCGGTCCGGCAATCTGTTCGAGATAGCGCCAGGGCAACCCCGTCGCCGCCCCAACCTGCTTCAGGCCGACCGGTTTGGGATCCTTGATGTGGCAGGCCAACTGCGCGAGCAACTGCATGCCGTAGCGACCGCGAGTATTCAGACGCACCAGGGACCTCCGTCGGGGAACTGTCAATTCCTACGCCGTCGCTCAAATTCCGTCAAGCGCGACGTGGCGCACTCAGTGCCCCGGTTCCTAATTACGACCGCGTATTCCGGGCGGGGCATCCCGCCTCGCTGCGTTGCTCAGCGCTCAAATACTCCCGGTATTCTCGCGTTTCGCGCCTTGCGACCCGGGCGCCGCGCTCCGGGCTACTGTCGCCGTAATTAGGAACCGGGGCACTTAGGCTTTCAGATAAACGATGCGCTGCTAATTTCCTACTGTCCTACTCAGTGTAATCCCTTCTCAGTGTGATCTCTCAGTACAATTCCTTTACGTCCCCGCATGTCGTACGGATCCTGTCGGTCGGTCCGCTCCACGCCAGACCGGGCCGTGTCCTGCTGACCACCCCGATCGGATCTGCCGGACCGCTTCGACATGCTTGCCCCACCCGGCCAAGTTCCCTATAGTGGCAGACTAGAGGGACTGGCATGTTTCGCATCCTCTTCGTATGCAGCGGCAACGCAGGGCGCAGCCAGATGGCTGTGGCGTTTGCGCGCAGGATATCGCCGAAAGACATCGAAATCATCTGCGCCGGAGACGTCCGCCAGGATGTGGCCCCATCCGCCTCTCGCGTGATGACGGAGATCGGGATCGAGATCGCGCCCAGGGTCACCCGCGCACTCGACGAGATGCGAGCCGAACCATTCGACGTGGTGGTGACCCTGTGCAACAACTCCCGGGAAACCTGCCCGACGTTTCCCGGTTCGCCGGCACGTGTACACTGGCCGCTTGTCGATCCCGCCGAGCAGGACCTGGCGACAACCGCCGAGGCTGACGAGGTGTTCCGGCAGGTCAGGGACGATATCCGGCATCGGGTGGAAGGCCTTTTTCAGTACGGGTTTCTCGAATCGATCCGCCAGGTGCGCCTGACGCTGGGATCGCTGCTCGACAACCTGACAGACGGCGTCCTGGCACACGATCTGGATCGCCGGATCTACTTCTTCAACCGGGCGGCGCAGCAAGTCACCGGGTACGAGTACGGTGACGTCATCGGCCGCGACTGTCACGATGTCTTCCCCGACCGGTTTTGCGGCGGCGACTGCTCGTTTTGTACCGACCAGCGCCATGTCGCACACTCGAGGCTGGGCTACCCCCGCACCTTTATCACCAAACGCGGCGAGCGGCGCGACCTCCAGATGTCGGTGGTGACCACAGAGACTCCTCAGCACCATGTCACCGGGGCGATGGTGGTCTTTCGCGACGTGACCGAGATGGTTCATCTGCGTCAGCGGCTGGAACACACACGCGGGTTCTGCGGCATTGTCGGGCGCCACCCGTCGATGCAGCGCGTGTTCGATTCGATCCGCGAGCTGACCGACGTCAACGTGCCGATTCTGATCCAGGGCGAGAGCGGCACGGGCAAGGAACTGGTGGCCAACGCCCTGCACCAGTTGAGCCGGCGACGCGCGGGCCCCTTCGTCCCCGTGAACTGCGGCGCGCTGCCCGAGGGCACGCTGGAAAGTGAGTTGTTCGGCCACGTCAAAGGCGCGTTCACCGGCGCCATTCACGACCGCAAGGGACGCTTCGGTCTCGCCGAAGGAGGCACCATCTTCCTTGACGAAATCGGCGAGATCTCTCCGGCGATGCAAGTGAAGCTCCTGCAAGTGGTGCAGGAGAAGTGGTTCATGCCCGTTGGAGGTGAACGCGCCGTCAAGGCGGACGTACGGGTCATCTGCGCCACGAACAAGGATCTGAAACGGCTGACCCAGCAAGGCCTGTTTCGTGAGGATCTTTTTTATCGGCTGGCCGTGGTCCCGCTGGGTCTCCCGCCCCTGCGGGAGCGCACGAGCGACATCCCGCTGCTGGTCGAGCACTTCCTCGACAAGTTCTCGGCCGACACAGCGAAGCGCGTCGCGCAGGTCACGCCGCAAGCCCTCTCGGTGCTGATGCAGTATGGATGGCCGGGCAACGTCCGGGAACTGGGCAACGCCATCCAGTTCGGCATGATCAAGTGCCATGGCGACACGCTCGACGTGCAGTATCTGCCCCCCGAGATCACGTCCGGCTCGCGGGAGACGACGACAGCGAAACCGGGCCGACCGCCCAAGCTTGATACCGGCGCCGTGGCGGACGCGTTGAGCCGCGCGGGGGGAAACCGGGTCCAGGCCGCCCGCCTCCTCGAGGTGAGCCGAACGACGTTGTATCGATTCCTTGAAGCCCACCAGGTGTTCCACAATACAGACGTGTAACACAATCAATTCTGCACAGGCCTGTCGGCGGCTCAGCGCCGTGTAACTAACTCATTTTCAATCACTTCAGGCCTGTTGTTGCCGGCGGATCGACATCGCTACACTCGACATCTGTAACAAGACCCGTCACCGTCCCGCTGCGATCGCTCCGCAGGGTTCCGCCCGCTATCTCGCTTGTCCTCAATGCGTTACTCGCTCAGTCGGGTTGAACGGGCTGGTCGGTACATTCCATGCGTATATGCCGGTGGAACGGTTCAGACTGGAGACTCACGTGGCACGGCCCTGCAATCAGAACATCGTCAAGGTCCTGCGATTGTCGCGAGACATGATGCTGCTGGCCGACAAGGGCGACGAAACGCGCCAGGACATCAGTTGCGGGGTGCTGTACGGGACACTTCGCGACACCGCCTACAAGCTGCGCCATCTGGCCGAACAGGAAGTCCAGGTTCACAAGAACGCAGGTATCTGGGACACCAAGGAGCAGAACGTTGGCTGACACCGGCACTGTGAGTCGCATCGCGACAAGGATGATCCCGCTCCACGAGAGTGTGCTTCGGCTGGTCACGGCGGACATCACCACCCTGGACGCCGAGGCAATCGTGTTCTATGCCCGGCCGAACCTGGCACTGGGTTCCGGCTTCGGCGCGGCCATCGCGCGGCGTGGCGGCGCCGCCATCAAGAAGGCACTCGACCAGATCGGACAGATCCGCGTCACCGAGGCGGTGGTCACGACGGCGGGCGATCTGAAGGCGACCTGCATCGTGCACGCGGCGGGCCCGGCGTTCCAGGAGGAAGACCTGGAGCAGAAACTGCGCGCCACCATCGTCAGCGCGCTGAAGTGCGCCGATGACAAGGGCATCGCCCAGATCGCATTTCCCCCGATGGGAGCGGGTTTCTACGGCGTCCCGTTGCCTGTCTGTGCGGACGTGATGCTCGCCGCCATTGCCGCCTACCTCTCGACCCATATCGGGATCCGCGAGGTCATCATCTGCGCGAACGACGCGCGAGAGTACAAGGTCTTTGAATCCAAGCTGACGGCGATCGGCCAGCCATCGCGCTGACGCCGCATTCGCGGCAACCGCAACGTGGAATTGACTATGAGTGACCTTCTCCATTTCTCGGAACACACGCTCCAGGAAGCCGCACTGCTGGTCATGGCGTCGGTGTATGCGCTCCGCATCGTGTGGCTGCTTCGTTTCAAAGCCGGTCGCGACCGGCAGGCACCGACCGGTC
>Ga0315278_10000397_pt1 | contig 38616 bp, 44 predicted proteins | sample YL17G06_0_MG_FD_203880 | JGI IMG/M metagenome (GOLD analysis project Ga0315278, IMG submission 203880) | Sediment microbial communities from Yellowstone Lake, YNP, Wyoming, USA - YL17G06_0 | ecosystem: Environmental > Aquatic > Freshwater > Lake > Sediment | place: USA: Wyoming | collected... | reverse complement strand
AGCCGCCGGGAAATGCGTAATTTTCCAACACGACTTGATGAATGATCCCGGCACCCGGTTTCCAGAATCCAATACCGTACTTCTTGGCCGCCGAGGCGAGAAAATTATAGACCTCCTTGTTCTCGTCTACCGCACGGAGCAGGTCCTTCTCGGAACCCATCTCGGCACGAATCAAGTGGTCGCAATGAATGGTGCTCGGCACGGCCGCTTTCTTCTTGTTGGCCTGCATGAACTGCAACATGGCCATTTGGGCCGTTGCGTCTTGCATCGCCACACGATCGGGACGCAGGGCCAACATCGCCTTGCCGCGCTCCCAGGTCTGGGTCTCGAAATTGTCGGCGTGTGAAACCAGTACCTTTTCCGACAGTGTCAGACCTCGGCCGAACTTCTTCCTGGCCTTGGCAAACACGTCCGGCATCTTCGCATACAGGTTCTTGGCAATTTCAAGCGACATCGCTTCCCCCCTTCTCTCTATCTCTCAATTCATCATTCATAATTCATCATTCAAAATTTACTTAAGAGGTGGCACTTCCCGACGTTTCGGCGCCGCATAGTTGACGAGGTAGTCGAACAGCCGGATCAAGCGGCTATCCTGACGCTTCTGATCCACCCAATGCCCGATCAACCCGATCGTGCGTGAGAGGATGAAGAAGCCGTTCAAGCTGTCAACCGGGAACCCGATATCGACGAGCACCGCCGCCATCGTTCCGTCCACGTTTAGAATCAGGTTGTCCTTCTTCACCGAGGTAACCTTTTCCACTTCGAGCGCAAAATCCAGGCAGGGAGTCTTGGTATTCAAACTCTTGACGTACCCGACCAACTCCTTCACTCGCTTGTCCGGATTGCGCAGGCTCTTGACGCGATGGCCGATCCCCGGCACCGGCCCGACGTTCTTCTTCATATAGGTGAGGAACTCGTCGACGGACATCTTGTTGTCGACCGCATGTTTGAAGTAGCGGCCGGCATCGGTCACGGCACCGCCGAAGCGAGGGCCGATCATGATCAATCCTGCTGCAACCGACTGGGACAGGCCGATCCCTGCGCAGGCCGCGATGATCGTCCCCAGGGCCCCGCTGACGCAGGGGCCATGGTCGGCAGAGAGCATCATGATGCGTTTGATGATTTCAGCTTCTTGCTTGGAGATCAGCCGTTTGTCCCACAGCAGTCCAATGACATGGGGAATCTCGTAGCCCTTATTGATGAGCTCGGAAGCCGGGTAGCCGTCGTAGCAGGGTTCGTCGCCGCGGTCGTCGCTGATCGTGGTGCGGATCAGCGGGGCGACCATGACTTCGTCCGCCTTCATGGCCTCTTCGATGCTCTTCGGCAGCTTCGGCAGGGAAGCCGGTTCAACGACTCCCTTTACTTGACCAGACTTCAACAGCTCTTGATACGTTTCCTTGATCGCCGGGCCCAAGGCACCGAATGTCGCCGGCACGATCGCGCCGGCTTTCTTGAGGGCATCAGACTTGGATCGGGCCGATCCTTCGCCCTTCAGGCCTTCCTTGGCGCCGGCATGGCCGAACTTCATGCCCTTCGGCAAACTTTCCTGGCAGAAGCCGGAGACGACGGCAATCAACTTCACACGCCGCTTCTTGGCCCCATACCACTCGGCTGCCCGCTCTTCGAGATCGCCGCCCATTTCGCCGACGATGACGACCGCCTTCGTTTGCGGATCGTTCTCGAACATTTCGAGATAGCTGACGTAGTCGGTTCCCGGATAGGTATCGCCGCCGATCCCGATGGCCGTCGTGATGCCGTCGGCAAACTGCGAGCAGATCCAGATAATCTCGTTGGAGAGGCCGCCTGACTTGGTGATGACGCCGAACGAGCCCTCGCGATAGAGCTTGGAAAGGACCAGGTTATCAAAGGCTCCGCCGATGACACCCAACCGGCAGGAGCCGGCTGAGACAATACCGATCGACGAAGGGCCATTGAAGACCTTCCCGAGCTTGGTCGCATGACGGCCCAGGATCTTGGCATCTTTTTCCGGCACACCCTCGGTGATCATGGAGACCACCTTGATGTGCGGGTCGTCCAAGACTTCCATCCCGCCCTTCATCGCCCGATCTGCGCCAATGTAGACGAGGCTGGTGTTGATCTGTGGATGGTGCTTCGTGGCTTCCGCAACCGTCTTATAGATGGGAACGGCCAGCAAGCCACTGCCGTAGGGAATCTCGTTCGTCTTGCCGGCGTCAGGCGGATAGACGAAGGCCAGGACGTTCAGCGAACGTTTGATCAGGTAACAAAACTCGGCCATCCGGCGCGCGGCGTTCACGCCTGCGACGCCGCCCTGAATGACCACATAGGTATCTTTGTCTGCCAGGATACTCATCGGGATCTCCCCTTCTCCAAAGCTGTGATGGGTGACGAGTGATCAGTGATGGGTGGAGATGCGAGAAGCTGGCGCTGGCGGCCATCCAGACACATCACGCATCACACTTCACTTATTCACTTCCCCTGAAGCGCCTTATCGACGATGTCGGTGAGCGGCGTATTGCGGTCGAAGACGTTGATGTCGAACCCTTCGTCCTTGAGCGCGCGCATCGCATCGAGCCCTTCCTTCTCACGCGGGCCACCGCGACGCACCCAGATCTTGACGCCCTTGAGCTTCCCCTCGGACTTCGCCTTGCGGAATCCATTGATGATGCCGCCGAACGTCTTCTTCACATCGGTGAAATTGGCGATTGCGCCGCCGACGATGATGTTCTTGATCCCGGGCAACGAGCACACTTTTTCCGTCAGCACTTCAACCGCCCAGTCTGGTGGATCGCCGGAGTATTCGGCATAATTGGCCAACTTGCCACCGCGTGCGACGACCGCATCGGAATAATAGACGCTCGCGCCGCCGCCGGCTGGGAGCATGGCTGTGTCTCCGCCTGGAATCTCGATAAATTTGACCGAGCCTTTGATCTTGGAATCGACCGCCATGACTTCCGTTTCGTTCTTGGAATAGGCACGGCCGAATTCTGCAGCAAAGGCAAAGTTCCAATCGGGGTGCCGGAATTTGGCGTCGCCATCGAGCAGCGTCACCGCATCCAACGCGATCAGTTCACTGTCTTGCTCGCGCAGGACCACGGGGTTCACTTCCAAATACTGCGCATCTTCGCTGTCAAAACAGGCAAACATCTTGCCCGCGAAATCGGCCATCTTCTTCACGAGCGAACCGGTGAAGCCCGCATCCTTGGCCAGCTTCTCAAGCGCGTCCTCCGAGGGCTGCTGCCCGACTTCCATTGCCAGGCGCTTCACGCGCTTCCAATTCGACTCGACTTCAATGCCGCCGCAGTTGGCGACCAGAATGTCCGTCCCTTCACGGGTGGATTTCACCGCACAATAATATTCTTCCTTATGCGGAATCATTTCGGACACGATCACTTGCGAGACGGTGATGCTGCCCACTTGGCGGCCGATCATCTCCTTGGTCGCCGCTTCTGCCCCTTTGAGATCCAGATCGACCTTCACCAAGCCGAGCTTGAACCGAGAGCCGAGCGCTTCATGGGCCTTGACCACCAACTTGGATTTCTTGAGCCATTCATTGGCTTGCCCGAGCTTCGTCAATTCGTCAACCGAGGTGACGACGATATAGTTGGGGACCGTGATGCCCCATTTCTTCATCAGCCCCATCCCGGGACCTTCGAGCACCTTCGCCATGACGTCACTCCTTCAGAATGGTGAGAAACAATTGTAAAGGAGGAGGATTCTAACGAAATCGGTTGGGGGACTCAATACATCAGAGGGACTAACTCAAGAGTGCTCAAAGGGCCTAGCTGCGAGGATGGCGGGCTGAATATGGTTTAAGTTATTGAAACTGTTGATCAATCACCATATTTCATCACAGATCCTTTCATGTACGTGCGGCAAGAATTATCCTGGAAGGCGGTTGGATTGGCAGGCTGGGCAAAAAAACGAGCTGCGTTCGCTTTGGAGACGGCGAATCATCCGTCCACAACGGTTGGGACAGGGTTGACCTTCTTTGCCATAGACGAGATGGCGGCGCTTGTATTGGCCTTCCGTGCCATCCGGTGCATAGAAATCCTTGACGCTGGATCCGCCACAGGAAATCGCCTCGCGCAGCACCATTTGCATGGTGTCATAGAGCGTGGTAATCGTCGCCCCGCGCAGCCGATTCACCTCACGGTTCGGATGGAGCCTGGCGCGAAAGAGAATTTCGTTCGCGTAGATATTCCCGATCCCTGCGATCACTTGCTGATGCATCAACAGCGGCTTCAGGCGTCCACGCCTGACCTGCATGAGACGGACGAACTCATCGCGCGGCACCGTGAGGGGATCAACTCCAAAGCGGCGAGCACGGTAGCGGTCAAGTCCTGCCCGATCGAGCAAGGACAGCCGTCCGAAACGGCGCGGGTTCCAATAGCGCAGTTCCGATTCACGGCCTCCCGTGAACGACATGCGGACATGCACGTGCTGAGGATATTTCGTCTGCGTCGCGCGAAACAGGAGGAGGCCTGTCATACCAAGCTCCGCGACGACATATCTGAGCTCGTCCTCTTTTTTAAACCCCAGTGCGACGCTCTTGCCGTATCGCTCCACCGCTTCCAGTACCGCGCCGTAATACCACGAGAGCGTAGGCAACCCTTCCCGAACAATATCCGCTCGTCCAACCCAACACTCGTTGAGCTGAGCGCCGAGAAGATGAACCCGTAGCTGCCGAGCAACAACTTCGGCTTCTGGTAATTCCGGCATGGAGAGAGATCCTCGTATCGCGGCGCGCCTACTCCTGATCCGACAGATTAGGCCACGGGCGGCACAAGAAAGGCAATGTGTGCGAAAAACTGATTGAGAAGGGGTTCTTCGAGACTGTGCTACGCGCCGGAGGCTGGGCGTGAAGCGCGCTTCTTCCTAATCCTTCGCGCGAGCCTCACGTAGAAGGCAGACCTGGGTGATGGCTTTTTCGAGGTTGGGAAGCGGCATGGCGCCAGGTCGGCGCGTCATGACCAACTTCAGAACCTCAGCATACGTCATCCCTTGAACACAACAGAGATAGGCCATCACAACCGACACGGATCGGCCCATGCCGGCGCGGCAACAGACCATAACCCGATTATCTGCAATATGCCCTTCGACCCAACTCACGGCTTGGTCCAGCAAAAGCGGCTCGGCTTCGGCATACTCCGAAAACGGAATCCTGCTAGAGATCAGCCAATTGGGGGACTCCAAGGCATACTCAGCAGCAACGAGGAGCAGCGCGCCGATCTTGACCGGCGGTTCCTTCGCGTCGTTGATATTCCCGACCAATAGTTTCTCGGTGATCATATGCATGATGCAGTTAGTATAAGAACGACGCTCGCCAGGTCAAGGGAAAACATGGCCCCGTTGCAGTCGTTTCGATGCGAACGTTATACTAGCCCCTACTTCTGTACGAGGAGCGTCCCAGATGCCGAACCCGACCATGAAAGAAGTGGAAACCAGGCTTGGAACCGTTCAGTGCGCCATTTGTAAGGGGTCAAGCTTCGGGATTGATGAACGCTCTATGCAGGCGGACGGTGAATGGCGCGGCATCTGTAGGAAATGCTATTACACTTTCCCAATCTACACGGATATGGAGTTCTACCTGCGCACACAACCGGATATCCCCTACCGGCTTAAAGAAATGTCCTGTCCGACCTGTAATCAACGAGGCGTAAGCCTCAATTTTCGCATCACCATGTCTGTCCGAGAATCCATCTATTTCCTGACCTGCACCGCGTGCCAGAAAACATACCCGGAGCGTTCCTCCCTGGAAGCGTTTGAATAGCTCCCCTTTTCACCCCCTGCGTGGTGTATAATTTCACTATGAGTGAGACACCAAAAACTCCCACCAAGGCCCCCGAAGCTCCCGCTCCCGAGAGCGTGGCCAAAGTGAGAAAAGAAATCCCCCTCATTTCAGTTCCAAACGATCGTGACATGATCGCCGAGGAAATGGCCGAACTGTTCGATGAAGACCGAGTCTCGCATCAGCACGGGAGTTCGGAACCGGAAGCCGATTAGCCAAGCTTAGGCTGGCCGTATCATCTCAACTGTCCCCTCTGCTGGTATTCTTCCCAACGTTGATCCTTCCTTCCGCTTTACGCCGTCGAGCCGAATGATCGACCCTCGTTGACAAGCCTCCCATGCTGCATTTGTCGCAGACTCTGCCCGATCGAGTCGCCCAACCTCCGACCGACCCAGCTCGTTGCACAACCACGCCCGCGTATCGCCCTTCAATTCTCGCAGTTCGCTCACGACCCGGAACGTCTGCGGGCTCCGCATCGCGATGGTGCGGCCATCTGTGCGTAACAACAGATAGGAAAACTTCAACGCGTCTTTAATGAACCCCACGTCCCTATCGATCGCAGCAATAGCAGGAGGCGTCTGCCACGGTCGTTCCTCATGGCACCAATCGTCTGGATGGTCTAATGCGGGACAGGGCCCTTCATGCAGGCAGGGACTATAGACCGTACAAACGCCCTGCTTGAGCAGGTGATTACGCATATGATGCAGCGCTCGAGCCGTCTGCCGCAGTGCCGGCTCGACGATCATGATAGTGCCGTGCGGTGCGAGAAACGGCAGAAGCTGTGCGACAACCGCAGTACGCTCTACTGGAGGATCGATCGATGCAAGAAACAATTCATTGAGGCAGTTCGCCATGATAATGAGGTCATACGGCCCGCCCCGCACAATCTGCTTGCCCAGATCGCCTTTGAACGGATGCTCCAGGTTGCCCTCGACACACCGGAGACCTTTGCTGGATATACCAACCTCCTGACAATAGGCATCCCACAGCCTCTCCGTGTCCCGCAATGGTGCGTGGGAAACATCGGCAGCCAGGACCGACACAGATTTCGCCCGCTCCGGGCTGCGATGCCACAGCCAGTCTAGCAAGGCTAAGGCCCCGGTCCCTGGGCCACAGCCGAGGTCAAGCACCGCCATCGGTCGATCTGGCCTGTCCGTCACGCCGTCGCCCGGCAGCTCGTCCATCAGGGCTTGGACTTTGGAGAGGTTCACAGGAAGAAAATACGAGAGATAGGCGGTAGAGTGAGCAGGATCATCCAGGTAACGCGGCGGCAATGTTGCGCGTGCCGTTGTAAAAAGACGTGAAAGGGTTACGACCGCCTGCGCTAAAGCCTCCCCCTGAAGATCTCGCTCGGACGATACCTTTGCTAGAGCCCTTAGAATTTCCGGTGACAGACTGGATGGTTTCTTCACGTTGAAGGGTTGCATGGGCATAGTGTAAGCTGATGTTGATTAGGAGGACAACCATGACAGACGCAATTCTATTGGCATACAAAGATGTCGAACACTCTATGGAGCGATTCACCCTACTCCTCCAAGGCCACGTGGAGACGATGGGTGCAACTCCATCCCACGATCCCGACCAAGTCTTTCGCTTGTCGCAAGGCTCTAAGGCGATGCGGGACAGCGCGATGATCTACCTCTCCTACGCCAAATACGTGGCCTATGGCATGCCGGAGAGTGAGGATATGGTGCAAGACGAGCTGCAGGGGTAGAAGAATGTCTGTTTGGTCTATTTGGTCTGTCTTGTTCACGAGATAGACCAGACAGACCGGATAGACTCCAAAACAAAGAGCCCGATCCTGAAAAGGATCGGGCTCTTTGTTTTTACCTCGAAGCTTCGTCAGATACTGCGCATGAAATGCGCGACGTCATCCTGATTGACGGCTCCACCCATAATCGAAGACTGGGCGACATTACTCGACTTCTTCCCGGTCAGACCGGACTCAACTTCGTCCACGATCAACTCCACCGGCATCGACTGACCACCGTACACCCGCGGCCCACCGATGATCTTGGCCTTGGAGTACCCGTAAATTGCGGTGGCTACTTCTTTCGCCAGCCATCCTGGATAGTTGAACTCCGGAACGACAATGAGCTTCGTCTTTCCACAGAGTTCCCGTAACTCTTTCGTCGGGAACGGACGGAGTGACCGGATCTTGATCAAGCCAATCTTGATACCCTTTTCCGCGCAAATGCGAACAGCTTCCCGCGACTGAGCTGCGGCACTGCCTGAAGCAATGATCACCGCCTCGGCATCATCCACATTCTCAGCTGTAAGCAAGCCACCTATGTACTGACTGATGTACTTGCGGGACCGTTCGACTGCAGCCCACACTTCCTGCTGCCAGACCGCATGGATGTTGTAGGCCATGAAGTTGGACTTTTGAACCGGGGCGTCGCGGGATAATCGGGCGGGAGGATTCTCCGCATCGAGTACCGGCACTGCGCCACGCCAGGCTTCACGAGGGGGGAGCTTCATGCTGCGGTCCTGCATCCGAACGTACCCACGGGCGTGGGTCACGAAGAACCCGTCGCAGCAGACACCGACGGGAAGGGTCACATCGTTTTTCTCGCTGATCGTAAACCCGGCCATAATGAAGTCGTACATGTCCTGCTGGTTTTCAGCATGGAGGACGATCATGCCGCAGTTCAATAGATACGCAACTTCGATATTGTCCGGTTGAATGGCCAACGGGGCGTTGACGACCCGGCAGGTGAACATGGCGACAATAGGCAGCCGATGCCCGGGCCAGGACGCGATGCCTTCAAGACCCCTGAGCGTACCGGGACCTGCGGTCGCCGTAAAACAGCGGACACCGGCTCGGGATCCGCCTGCCATCGCCGCCATGACGCCGACTTCTTCTTCACCACGGTAAAACTCTTTGACATAGCCTTCGCCATAGAGCACACCGACGAGCTGCATCGTTTCGCTTTGCGGGGTGATGGGATAGGCGATGGCCAGATCCACATTGGACCGCCGAATGGCCTCTTTCGCCGCTTCGCTACCCGTAATAAACTCTTTCGTTCGCGGGGCTTCGAGGAACAAGTATTCCGGCGTGACCACCTTCTGCCGTTTCGCTTCGGCATGGGGGTCCTTTCTCGCGGTCGTCTCGGCCGGTTTAGGTGCGACGACACTCGTGATGGGATCGCCCTGCGGGTTTGTCTTTTGCTCTGCTTCGAGTGCTTCGCTCATTATGACACCTCTTCTGAAGAAATTGACGATTGATTCATCGGGTCATCGGTTCATCGGGTCATTGAATGAAAGCAATCGTCAATGCGCAAATGACTCAATGTCCCCTTAACCTTCACGTTTCATCTGCTCGGCCGAATGGCCAAAGGCAGCCGCACCGGCAAGTCCTGCCACAGGCGCAAAGGTGAGGGGATTCGTGTGAGTTTTCCCGCCGTGAACTCTCGATTGCGTACCGGTAAATCGTACGTTCTCGCCATTCTCTGGCAACTTAATGCCCATTTCTTCGCGTACCCGCTTGAAGACCTGCGCGGTCTTTCTCAATTTGATGATGTCCGAATCCCGAATCGTCAGCATCGCATCTTCATGCCCCTGCTCCGCACAGATTGCCATCGTCAGGCAGTTCGTCCCGGCACGAATCATTTTCAAGGTCAAGTTGGCGTAATGGCAATGCACGCCAATGAAGATGCAGGCTTCAATCTTGTTGCCCCAAATCGTGAGGTTCGGATGGTTTGGATTAATGACCTCTTCCGGATCGATCTTCGGATACTTCGGACGATAGTCCGGCATGGGGATGATCATGACGTTTGGAATCTGAGCGGCGATCTCCAGCACTGCCTTGGCCTTTTCAACGGCATGCTCGTTCCAGGCCCAGAGGACTAACGGCCCCGGGAAGATTGTGGCGTTGGGACTGGTCAGCATCTTGCGGGCCATCTCTTCGATGACCTTGTCTTCATTGGGCTCCAGCAACCCATAGTAAAGCCCCTGCCCTGGGTCAGGCAGCGCGACCCCCAACTGAGCCGCCGACGGCGGATGGAATCCGGCCGGACCCGGAACAATGATGCGTTCTCTTGTATCTAGCGTCGTTGCCACTCCCGTACCTCCCTAATTACCCACAACAACCATCGGATCGGACAGGACCGCCGTAGTGGATTTCTCTCCATACCGAATGTTGTCGGTTACAGCGGCCAGCGGCAATTGATCGATCATGATCATCTTGATGGCATTGTTTTTTGCCATATTGTCACACACCCACACGCACTGCGCACAGCCCTTACAGCGATCCACTGCCACGTATGCAGAGCCGTACTTGAAGCCCTTTTCCTTCCCCATCTCTTCACTATACTGAATGGTGTTTGCTTCAGGACAATATTGCGTGCAGAGCTTGCAGCTCTTCGAGGCGCAAATCTCAACATCGATATTGGCTACCAGATACATGGTGACTCCTTCGTGCTAAGTCCCGGTTAGGCACCCACGGCCGCTGGCGCTTCCGATCGTTTGACCGTCGGCGCAGCCCAGCCATGATCGACCGCGTAGTTCCAGCCGGCCTGAATCACCGCCACATTTTTATCGATCAACTCCTGCTTCTTCTTGAACTTCCGCTCGACGACACTGTCCAATGCCGCGGTTCCGCCGGAGACGACAAATCCTTTACCTAGGAACCGATCCTTCACCGACTGCTCCAGCGCTTCAACCGAGGTCAACCCCGTGATCGCTCCAATGCAGCCCATCAAGGCCATATTCGTGCAAAGGTCCATCCCTGCAACTTCGAGGGATAGCTTGGTGGCAGGGAAGTAATAGAGCTTCGCATGACGCTCTTCCAACTCACGCTGCTGATCCCTGTGAAGGGACATGGGCCCATCGTTATTGATCAGCGCAATCCCGTCTTCCTTCAATCCAAAATAGAACGGCATCGTATACGACTTGCCGTGGGTAATCACTTGTGGATGGAAAATAATGATGATGTGCGGGAAGGTGATTTCCCCAATCTCATAGATCGGTTCATCCGACACTCGAACGTAGCTCTCGACCGGTGCCATCCGCTTTTCCGATCCATAAAATGGGACGATCGTGCTTTCACCGCCGGCATGGATCACTGCGGTGCTGAGAATGTGTGACCCCGTTACGACACCTTGACCACCGACCCCTGCCATCCGAATGTTAAAACGCTTTGCCATGTCCGAGTCTCCCTCCGGGTCGCTTACGCCTTGTTTGGAATTGCGGCGGCAGGAGCAGCCGGCTTCGGAAGATAGTCTTTGTAGCCATACCGCTCAGTAAGATACTGCTTGGCCTCGTCGCTCACGTATTCTGTGAACTGATACCGATCATTCTCAACGGTCTTCGCGTCTTCCATCACCTTGTCGGTCGGAATCGCGTACTCGATGTTGCAGGAGGTGTAGGCTTGAATATAGGTCGATCCCACTTCGCGGGCAATCAGCACGGCCTTCTTGATGACGCTCTCGACGCGGCGGGGATTGTTCGGAACCACCGTCGCCACGTAGGCACACCCAGCTACCTTCGCCATTTGCAACATGTCCATCTTCTCGAACTTCTTCCCCAACGGGGCCATCTTTAAGACGGCACCACGGTTGGTCATCCCGCTCTCCTGCCCACCGGTGTTGCCGTACACTTCATTGTCCAACATGATCGTGGTGAACCGTTCCTTTCGGAACCAGGAGTGGAGGACTTGCTGGAAGCCGATATCCGCCGTTCCGCCGTCTCCCGCTATGACTACTACATCCTTCGGCTTGTCACCGAACCGCAACCGCAGCCCGCGGGACAGTCCGCTCGCGACACCGTTCTGATCGCCGTAGTTGCCGTACACAAAGGGGATCGCAGCCTGTGAAATCGCCAACCGTCCACAGCCTGCTGTTCCAACAGTGATCGTATCTTCTGGGTTGGGGAAGGCAATGATCGCCAGTCGGATGAACAGAGTCATCGCGCAGCCGGCACACATGGGATGTTCTTCGAGAATTTCCTTGAAGCTCCCCATTTGGGAGACCGAAATTTTCTTTCCAAACGGGCCATGCTCGACCATGTCCCGATATTCTTTGGGCATGAACTTCTCAAATCCACCGGAAAACTTTACATAATCAAGACTCATTGGAACACCTCCCTCTATCGTTTCAACGGAAATCCATTGCCTATCGGAAAGACACAGTTATATGCATCAAGCCCGCAGGAATTCGAGGTTGGATGAACGGAGCTGACCCGCTCATAGACGTTCACACGAGTACGCATGGTAGCAAAGCCCAAAAAAGACTGTCAATGAGAAACGTCGACAAACCCTCGAATCACACGCTCGCCGTAAAATACTATAACTTCCTGATAATCAACGCAACTTCTAAGAAGGCCCACCATGCCAGAAAGAAGGCCTAGCACACCCCAAGCCCGTAGGCCATTCGCCCTAACAATTTGCGCTTTTGCGATGTTTTCATACCTGCGGAGCGCGCAACCGACTGCATGTCATAGGAGCGAGAGATTGCCGATTCCAAAAAATCTGTCTAGACTAGACCGTTATGTCAACACGCGTGATCATCCCTGGGGAAGACGACGGCGCTCAACACACCGGTGGAGTCCATAAGCGCCCCCCGATTCCCGACAATTCGCTCAAAGCCGAGTGCCCGAAGTTCATGAGCCACGGCCCCTGCGGAGGCGTGCGAAAAGGGGGGCTGTGTGAGGTGTACCCCGAGATGGACTGTCCCTGGGTGACCCTCTACATTCAATTGGAAAAAATCGGGCAAGTGGAGTGGATGAAGCAAGTCTAGAAAGACGTGAGGCGTGAAACGTGAAACGTGAAACGGCAAGAAGAAAACCGAAGACCACAAAACTTGGTTACAGCGAGCGACACGCAAAAAGCGGAATTACCGCTCCACTGCCGGACATCGAAACATTCCCGAACCAATACAGGGGCTACGAAATCACCATCGAGATCCCTGAATATACCGCGATCTGCCCGAAGACCGGCCTTCCGGACTTCGGCACCATCACGCTGCACTACATGCCGGGCAAAGAGTGTCTGGAGCTGAAGTCGTTGAAAATGTATCTCCACGCGTACAGAAATCTCGGCATCTTTTATGAAAACGCTGTCAACCGCATCCTGCACGATGTCGTGAAGGCCTGTCGGCCTGTGTGGGCCAGAGTGACCGGCACCTTCGCCGCCCGTGGCGGGCTCCAAAGCATCATTGAGGCGAAATACCCATGAGCCTCATCCGCCATTCATGCCCCTGCGCCTGAGCGGCTCCTGCTGATGGCTACCTACGCAATCGGCGACATCCAAGGCTGCCTCGCTCCATTCAGACGACTCCTCGATCAGATTTCATTCAATCCACGGACGGATCAGTTGTGGCTGGTCGGCGACCTCGTCAATCGTGGTCCTGACTCTCTCGCCCTCCTCCGATTCGTACGAAGTCTCGGCGGCGCAGTTCGCATGGTGCTGGGCAATCATGATCTCTTCTTGCTCGCGGCAGCGGAAGGCATCGCCACGGTACGACACAAGGATACGATTCACGACGTCTTGGAAGCGGAAGACCGCGATGAACTGATCGCCTGGCTTCGTCGCCAACCACTCCATCATTGCGAGGGATCGTTCCTGATGATCCACGCAGGACTACTCCCGCAGTGGACCATCGACGAATCAGTCGGTTTTGCGCGGGAGGTCGAGGCGGTGCTGGCAGGCCCGAACTATCGTGTGTTTCTCCAGAGCCTGTTTCATGGACCAGCTCCACAATGGGATCCATCGCTGACAGGGCCAGAGAGGCTCGTGAGTATCACTCGTGTGTTGACCAGACTACGAACCTGCACCCCCACCGGTGAGATGTCGGGATTCTCCGGCCCTCTTGAACAGACGCCCACCGGCTATCTTCCCTGGTTCCATATCCCACATCGTCGCCATACGGATGTCACCATCATTTGCGGCCACTGGGCCGCACTGGGGTTACACCTCGAACCCCATCTCTTGGCGATTGATAGCGGATGTGTATGGGGCAGACAGTTGAGCGCGATTCGACTCGAAGATCGTGCGGTGTTCCAAGTTGAAGGGCCGCCCCTACGCTGAAACCTTCAGCCCGCGTGGTTCAGACCCCTAAGACAAGGCGAACGGCTGGAACCTCCTCGTCAATCCCAAACGACAGTGGCTCCTTGACGTCGTCGGGATTCACATAGGCCCCAAACAGACGATCCCACATTGTCAAAGTCACTCCCAAATTCGCCATAAAAGTGAGCAGGCGTGTCACTGTGGTGGATGTGATGGTGTCGCGGAGTCACGGAACATGATTCGACCCACTCCATCATTCATCACCTCGCTTCCCTGACTAGCCTGACACAAAGTGTATCAAGCCTCGGTAAGGCTGTCGGTTCTTCATCAAGGAGCGATATTGGTGCGCTTCAAGAGTAGATGAGAGGCATGGATGGTGAGAGGACAGAGCGGCTGGCTTGTGAGCCTCGGCAACGGTCAGTGATAACTTTCAGAATCGCTCGGAAACTTGCCTTCCTCGACTTCTTCTTTGAAGCGGCGAAGCGCTTGGAGCGCATCCGCCTTGAGATGGGCATACGGCTTCACAAACTTCGGCACAAAGTCGTCAAACAGTCCGAGGAGATCATAGAGGACCATGATTTGGCCGTCACAGTGGGGACCGGCCCCGATTCCAATTGTCGGAATGGTCAATTGTTCCGTCACGGTCTTGGCCAATTCGGCAGGAATCGCTTCGAGCACGATGGCGAAGGCGCCGGCTGCTTCAAGGGCCTTGGCATCATTCAGCAAGGCCTGCGCATGATCCGATTCTTTCCCCTGTACCTTGTAGCCGCCATATCGATGGACAGATTGGGGAGTCATGCCGAGATGCCCCATCACCGGAATGCCGATGCTGGTCATCGCGACCACACGATCGACCACCACCGCGCCGCCTTCCAGCTTAATGGCCTGAGCCCCGGCCTGCAGAAACCGTCCCGCATTGCGAAGCGCGTCTTCGTGGCTGGCTTGATAGGACATGAAAGGCATATCGCCGATAACGAGCGCTCGTTGGGCAGCCCCTGCCACCAGCTTCGTGTGGTAGAGCATATCGTCCATCGTCACAGAGAGCGTATTGGCCTTCCCCTGTACGACCACGCCCAGTGAATCCCCGACCAGAATCGCCTCAATGCCGGCCTGTTCGACAATACGTGTAAACAGTGCGTCGTAGGCCGTGACCACGATGAGCTTCTTCTTGCCAAGCTTGTGCCGTTGAAACTCGGGAATCGTCATCAGCCCACTTCCGCTTTGGTGATAATGTCAGCCAGCCGGTGCGTGGCCTTGATGGCCATAATATGGACCCCGTCGCAATGAGGCCGCACCGCCTTGATCGTCCGCACCGCGATGTCTACCCCCACATCCTCCGCGCGCTCGGGTCCGGCAGCTCTGAGTTCGTCAATCATCTCCTGGGGGACTGACACACCAGGAATATTCGCATTCATGAACTCCGCCATCTTGGCGTTCCGGAGGACGAGAATGCCCGCCAGCACTTTGACCTTGAAGGGGCGAACCGCCTTCATGAAGGATGCAAACTGCTCCGGATGGTAAATCGCCTGGGTCTGGAAAAACTGGGCGCCCGCTTTCACCTTCACTTCAAACTTGGCGAGCATGGGACCCAGCGGATCGGCTTCCGGGGTCACCGCAGCCCCGATGGTAAACTGCGTCGCACCATCTAACTTGTTCCCCATAAGATCCCGCCCGTTGTTGAGCCCTTGCACGAGCTGCATGACTTGGACGGAATCCAGATCATAGACCGGCTTCGCTTCTTTGTGGTCTCCGACGGTCGGATAGTCCCCGGTGAGGCACAGAATGTTCTGAATGCCGAGCATGGAGGCGCCCATGAGGTCTGACTGCATCGCAATACGATTCCGGTCACGACAGGTCATCTGCATCACGGGATCATGACCGAGTTCGTAGAGCAGTCGGCAGACAGGAAGAGAGCCAGCCCGCACAATGGCGGCCGTGTTGTCCGTCACGTTGACCCCGTGCACGCGCCCCACCAACTGTTTGGCATTCTCTAACACGCCTGAGATGTTGGTCCCTTTGGGGGGATTGTACTCAATCGTGACAGCGAACTGTCCCTGATCGAGCGTTTCTCGTAATCGCCGCGGCTCTCGACTCATGTTTCCCATTCTACTCCTCTACCCCCACTCACAGCGGCAGGAGGAATGGGGCACTCCCCCTGCGCGAACTATTATTACCCGCCTGCCCTGGGCGCGCCGAGACGCGCCCTTGTCCCAAGCGAGGGCTTTCCGAAGCCACGCGTTGCGCGAGCACAGGAGCACCCAGCCGCCTCACATCATCCCCGCCATTCTCTTAGCAGACTCCACCGTGTTGTCCAACAGCATCGCAATCGTCATCGGCCCCACACCACCAGGCACAGGACTAATCCAACCTGCCTTCTGACTGACCGGTTCAAAATCAACATCACCGACGACCTTCCCATCGGGGAGCCGGTTCGTCCCCACATCAATGACGACCGCCCCTTCGCGCACCATGTCGGCCGTCACAAACTTGGCTTTCCCAATCGCGACCAGCAACAGCTCGGCTTCGCGACAGACCGCCGGCAAATCCTTCGTCTTGGAGTGGCAAATCGTCACCGTGGCGTTGCGCTGGAGCAACATGAGCGCCAACGGCTTGCCGACGATGTTGCTCCGTCCCAATACGACGGCGCGTTTCCCTTCAATGCTCACACCGGTAGATTCGATCATCTTGATGACGCCCTTCGGCGTACAGGCTTCAAACACGGGATGCCCCTCAACGAGTCGACCGAAATTGTACGGATGAAACCCATCTGCATCCTTATCGGGCGACACCGCTTCAAGAATGATCTTGCTGTCGATATGCTTCGGGAGCGGCAACTGAACCAAAATTCCGTGGATCTTGGGGTCGGCGTTCTTCTTCTCGATCAAAGACAACAACTCTGCTTGCGTCGTGCTCGCCGGCAACTTGTGGTCGTCGATATAGATACCTGCCGCATCACAGGCTTTCTGTTTGCTCTTCACATAGAGATGCGAGGCCGGATCGTCGCCCACCAAAATTGTCGCCAGACCGGGCTTCATCCCGGTCTTAGCCAAGACCGCCGCTGATTCAATTGCCAGCCGCTCACGTACTTGCAATGCCAAGGCTTTGCCGTCGATCAATCGTGCTGCCACTTTCTCCTCCTCCTTGAGAAAAACGGTCAGAAAAAGCACCGCACCATAACAGGGCATTTTTATGCAAGTCAACGACCGCCAACCCGTGAGGCGTCAGGCGTGAAACGTAAGGGGTGACGCGAGGGACGAGAGAATTATGCGATCGATCACTGGCATACTTACCCCTTACCCCTCACGCCTTACGCCCGTTCGCCTTTCGTCCGTTTCTTGACAGGCTCTTCGCCTGACAGCTACGATGGATGCGTTAACCACTATTAACAGCTATCTACCTTGTGAGCAGAACCTCCTCCGTGATGTCCCTTCTGACACGCACCATCAACCATCCAGCAGCCTGGCTTATCTTGATCATACCCCTTGTGATCGTCAGCCCGCTCGGCGCCCAGATCACCGTGACGGAACTGCAATCTCCCTATAGCTTTGTGAATGATCCCATCGAGAAGGGCTATTTCATCTCAAGCGTCAACGGCGAGGCGGAGACTGCCGATAACAACGGATTCATCACTAAACTCGATCCCAATGGCAAACTCCTCAATCTAAAATTCATCCAAGGCGGGAAGGGGGACGTCATCCTCCATGCCCCCAAAGGCATGGCCGTGGTGGAGCATGTGCTCTACGTGGCCGATCTCGATACCTTACGAGGCTTTGACACGACCACCGGTAAGCCCGTCCTGGCGCTCACTATCCAATCGCCCCCTACCTCACAGTCGGGGCTGCCACAAACCTCGTTGAGCGACGTGACCTTCGATGGCAAGGGCCACTTGTATTGCTCCGATCAGAAGGCCAACACGATCTACCGCGTCAATCTGGCCACCCAGACGTTTTCCGTGCTGGTCACAGACCGCGCCCTGGCCGGCCCCTCTGGCCTTGCCGTCCATCCTAAGTCCGGCCAGATCATCGCGGTGAGTTGGGACACGGGCAAGATTTCCGAGGTTTCACCGGAAGGCCTGGTGACGGAGCTCTTCTCCAACGGATTCTTTTCCAGCCGTTTCCAGAATCTCCGCGGGGTGGATTTCGACCGTTGGGGCAACATGTACGTGTCGGATTTCACGACGGGAAAAGTCTGGCGCATGAGCTGGGACAAGCGGTTTCAAGTCATCGCCGAATTCTTACCCTCGCCGGGAGATCTGAGTATCGACCGTGCAAACAATCTCATCCTTGTTCCGTATGAATTGGCCCATGCGGCCGAGATGAACGGGCTCGAAACCCCCAGTGATGGGAAGCCCAAGAAAGAAAAACGGACGTTGGCGGACTATGGCTTCATCCCTCCACCACCGAAACCGGCACCGGAAGGACCCGGGGAAAAATGAGCCACTGTGCCTATTGCACACAACGGAAAGGCAAGCGGCCTTGCCCAGCCTTGACGGGGCTGATCTGCAGCCAGTGTTGCGGCGAACACCGACTCGTGCGGGTCTCCTGCCCCGCTGACTGCGTCTATCTCGAATCCGGGAGTGACTATCAGCAGAAGCGGCTTGCAGTACAATTCATGCCGGTGCGCCGAGATTTCTATCGCGAACTGGCGGAACTAGGCGGCGAGAAGGCCGTAGCCCTGTTCAATCTCGTCGAAGTAGTGATTTTCAGTTACTTCCAGGGACGCCGCGACGGGCAAGATGCGGAGGTCGTGGCGGCGCTGCAGGCCTTGCGACGAACGCTCAGCCCCCTCCATGTGCCTGCTGCACCAATGCCAGTCTTCGCGGAACATCTGAAGAAAGAGTACGACACATTCAAGAAGCAAAATCCTCAGCAGATCGCCGATATGTCCTCCGCACCGGAGATACTGGACCGTGCGATCGCCTTCGCCTCACGATTTTCCGGTACGGACTTCCAATCACAACGGTTCCTCGGTGGGCTCATCGGCTATGTACGAGCCTACCATCCGGAAATTGCGGAACACCTGACCAAGCAACGTGAACCGGGCCACATCATCTTGCCCGGGCAGCAGTTCATGCCGCCCCCGGCCCCTGAGCCGCACACCCATGACCCAGGGTGCCAGCACCACCACTGACAGTAGCCGCTCCCGAGGTTGGTAGGCCACACACCATGAGCACAGATAAAGAACGAAAGATCAGAAAAGCGCGCCGAGTGGAGTTACGCTGCACCCTGGGATTTTCTTCCGGAGAGGTCGAAGGAGACGCCACGATCACAAACATCTCGACGTCCGGCTGTCGAGCCGAATCTGACATCAATATGGTGGAAGGACTCGACGTTCAGGTCATCCTTCAGCTTCCCGACCAGTCACCACCGGTGAAAGTCGAACGAGCTTCAGTGCGTTGGATCTCAGGCCGCGCGTTCGGCCTCAGCTTCATCATCTTCTTCCCGTCCGAACGAGCCCGCCTCCGCACATTCATCGAAAAAATCAAATAGCGTTCTCTCTTCTACTTTCCACACTCCACACGCAGTGCGGTCTCATGGACTCCAACTGCGCACATCGAGCGAGCACATTCTTATTGTGCGCGCTCTGGGAGCACGGGAGTCCATGAGACCGCACTGCTATTCAACAATCGTCACCGTCATCTCAATCCGTTCGTTCGGCAAGTCGTGATCGTTCCTCGGTAAACTCACGATCTTATCGGCCACGCCAAGGCCTTTGATCACCTCGCCAAACGCCGTGTATTTTCCATCGAGGAAATGGGACGGCTCGACGACAATGAAAAATTGCGACCCCGCGGTGTCAGGCTCGTTCGCTCGCGCCATCGACACAATGCCGCGCTTGTGAGGAATATCGCTGAACTCCGCCTTGAGCAAGACGGGATTGCCATTCTCATCCTTGGGCCCACCCTGCCCATAAGTGTCCTTGCGCAGCGAGTTCTTGGTATTGGGATCACCACCCTGGATCATAAAACCGGGGATAACCCGGTGGAAAATCGTCCCATCGTAAAAGCCGGACTTGGCCAGCTTGGTAAAGTTCTCAACATGATTCGGGGCCACATCCTGATACAACTTGATATGTATGTCCCCGAACTTGGTCTTGATAATGGCTCTTGGGCCAGGGCGTGACGGAGAAGCAAGCGGAGCAACCGGTTTTACGTCAGCAGTCCCTCCACAGCCCGTGAGGAGACCGATCGCCAACAGCGCTCCGCACAGCATGAGGCTTCTCATGGCAGCAGAGTCACGCGTCATTGCCCACCAACCTTGCATCGTTTACTCGACCACCACGATCGTCATCTCCGCCCGTTCCGTCGGAAGATCACGGCTGTTCTTCGGCAAGCTGACAATCTTGTCCACCACCTCCATCCCCTTCACCACCTCGCCAAAGGCCGTATACTGCCCATCGAGAAAGTTCGAATCCTTGACGACAATGAAGAACTGCGAACCGGCACTGTTGGGATCGCTCGTGCGCGCCATGGAGAGAATCCCTCGCCGGTGAGGAATGTCGTTGAACTCAGCCTTGAGCCGCTGACTCGGCCCACCCTGACCGTAGGTCTCCGGCTTATTCAAATCTTTGGTGTTGGGATCGCCGCCCTGGATCATGAACCCTGGAATCACCCGATGAAAGATCGTGCCGTTATAGAAACCGGATTTCGCCAACGCGATGAAATTTTCAACATGCTTGGGGGCCTTCTCAGGGAAAAAGACGATGTCCATGTCGCCAAACTTTGTTTTGATAATGGCCTTCGGGCCTTTCGCCCCTTCCGATTTCCCCGCTGGAGCCTTGTCAGCTGCAAAGAGTGCACCCATCCCCAGCAACAGACTTCCGCCGAGCACGAGCGCCACCGCCACCATCCTCACTATGATTCGTCTCTGCATCATCAGCCTCCCTGAAATAATGACTGGCCCCGTTGTAAAGCAATTCTTCCCTGCCGCCTAGCAGGCTTCGGAAAAAATTAGTTTGTACACAATACACGCTGGAATCTTACAGCCTAGTCTCAATGTCAACATAGCCCTCAGGATGCTCAAAAAGGCCGTCCAGCAAGGCCGCAGCGAGTGAGGGCCCGGAGGCGTACCCTCTGGGGCGCACGGTGCGACGAATAAGGAGCACCAAGTCTGTGCGCGCCGCCGAGTGGTGAGGCGGCCGGGTCCCCGTTGAGGACCTGAACGATGCGAGAACGCCGCTGGCGGTCTTTTTCAGCATCCTGCGAGATCAGGTCCCTACCTGTCGAAGGGCCTGTTTCGCCGCCTGTTGCTCTGCTTCTTTCTTGCTTCGCCCGGACCCCACGCCCACAACCTCGCCCTGAATGGACAGTTCCACCTCGAACAACTTCTGGTGGTCGGGCCCTGTTTCTCGAACGGTCGCATAGCGTGGCAATGTGTCATGCCGCTTCTGACACCACTCTTGAAACTGGGTCTTGTAGTCGCCCGCTCCCGGCTGCTCCTGTTGCGCGGCAATATTCGTGAGTTCCTCTGCGAAAATGTGGCGCGTCACCTTGCGACTTGCGTCGAATCCTCCGTCAAGATGAACCGCCGCAAGCACCGCCTCCAGTGCATCGGCCAACAACGAGTCTTTCTCACGCCCCTTCGAACGGTCCTCCCCGCGCCCGAGCTTGAGATGCTCCCCCAGTCCAAGCCGGCGAGCCACCTGCGCCAACGATGCCTCACTCACCAACTTGGCCTTCAGCTTCGAGAGTGTGCCCTCTGAAGACTGCGGCAACGCAGAGGCCAGATACTCACTCATCACAAGCGACAGCACGGCATCGCCGAGAAATTCGAGCCGCTCGTTATGTTGAGGCGAAGCTGTTTTCTGTTCGTTGACGAGAGAGGAATGAGTCAAGGCCTCCTCGATCAAGGCAAGGACCTTGAATCGATAGCCCAACGAGGATTGGAGCGAGTCGGCGGAGGAAGCCGAAGTCATAGTAGCGAGTACACCCCTCGCACAGCCCTGTTAGGCGCCGGGCTTTTTAAAGAGCAGACAGGCATTGACCCCGCCGAATCCAAAAGAATTCGACAGCGCAACCGTCACCGCAGCCGGCCTGGCCCTGTGCGGAATGTAGTCCAGATCGCACGCAGGATCCGGATGATCCAGGTTGATGGTCGGAGGAAGTATCCCGTGGTGAAGCGCCAGAACACAAAACACCGCTTCAATCCCACCGGCTGCCCCAAGTAAGTGGCCGGTCATCGACTTGGTCGAACTCACCGGAATGCGGTAGGCCCGCTCACCGAACACCTGCTTGATGGCCTTGGTCTCAATGACATCCGCCATCGTCGAGGTTCCATGCGCGTTGATGTACCCGACCTGGTCCTTGCCGATGCCGGCATCCTTGAGCGCCAACTCCATGCACCGGACCGCGCCTTCACCCTCTTCGGACGGGGCGGTAATATGGTAGGCGTCGCTGTTCATGCCGTAGCCGATGAGTTCGGCATAGATCCGAACCCCACGCCGACGCGCATGCTCCAGTTCCTCCAAGACCACGACTCCGGCGCCTTCGCCAAGCACGAACCCGTCGCGATCCTTGTCGAACGGTCGGCTCGCTTTCGTCGGGTCATCGTTGCGAAACGACAACGCTTTCGACGCCGCAAAGCCTGCAACCCCCAATGGCGTAATGGCCGCTTCCGCCCCGCCCGCGATCATGACATCGGCATCGCCCGCCTGAATTAATCGATATGCGTCGCCGATACAGTGATTGCCCGTCGCACAAGCCGTCACCGCACAGGAGTTTGGTCCCTTGGCGCCCAGTCTGATCGCCACCTGCCCGGAGGCCAGGTTGATGATGGTCATCGGAATAAAAAACGGAGAGACACGCCCGGGGCCTTTTTCCTGCAGAATCTTGTGGTAGTGCTCGATCGAGCCAAGTCCCCCGATGCCCGACCCGATATACACACCGACTTTCGTGGCCTCTTCCGGCGCCACGGTAAACCCTGCATCATCCACCGCCAGCTGGGCAGCGCCCACGGCATAATGGATGAACGTATCCATCTTTTTGATCTCTTTCTTTTCGATGAACTGGGCCGGGTCGAAGTCTTTCACTTCACCGGCAATTTGGGCATCGTAGGCCGCGGGATCGAATTTCGTGATCCGGCCAATGCCGGATTCACCGGCACAGATAGCCTTCCACGTCTTTTCGACACCTGTGCCCAGAGGTGTGACCACCCCCAGACCGGTCACGACGATCCGTCTGGTCGAACGAGCACTCATGACGTCCTATGACCGCTAGGCCTTTTCCTTAATGTAGTCCAACGCTTTCCCGACCGTCAGAATCTTCTCCGCGTCTTCGTCTGGAATCTCGATGCCGAACTCTTCTTCGAGGGCCATCACCAGCTCAACCGTATCGAGCGAGTCGGCACCAAGGTCTTCCACGAAACTGGCTTCGGGCGTGACCTCATCCTCCTCGACTCCGAGCTGCTCTCCGATAATTTTCTTCACCCGCTCTTCCACAGTACCCATTGATTTCCCTGCCTCCTTCCCCATCGTAGATCCTCCTTCTCACTGCGAACCTGCCGCCGCAGCATCTTACAATATTCTGACCGACCAGTCGTCAGGGCATCAACATTCCCCCGTTCACGTGCAACACATGCCCGGTGATATAGGCTGCCTCGTCCGACACGAGGAAACGCACCGCCGCCGCGATATCGGCCGCGGTACCCAACCGTCCCAAAGGGATTTGCTTTTGGAGCATGTCTTTCACCTCCGTCGACAACCCCTGTGTCATGGCGGTATCAATGAATCCCGGCGCAACCGCATTCACCGTGACTGAGCGGCTCGCATATTCCCGTGCAACCGTCTTCGTCAACCCGATCACCGCCGCCTTCGATGCCGCGTAATTGGCCTGGCCCACATTACCCATTACCCCGACGATCGAAGCAATGTTGACGATACGACCATACCGCTGCTTGGTCATCGGGAGCAAGACCGCCTTCGTGCAGTTGAACGTCCCGTTCAAATTTACTTGCAGCACCAGGTTCCAGTCTTCCTCCTTCATCCGCAACAGCAGCCCGTCACGCGTAATCCCGGCATTATTCACCAGAATATCGACCTTCCCCCATTCCTTGAGCACCTGGTCGACCATGGCTTTGGTGTCAGCGCCATCCGCCACATTGACTTTGACGTTCAGCGCCTTACGCCCCAACTGCTCTACCGACGCAACCGTGTCCTTCGACCGGTTCGGATCAAGATCGGCGACCACAATATCAGCCCCGGCTTGCGCCAACGACTCGGCGATCGCCCGACCGATCCCTTGCGCGGCCCCTGTAACAATCGCAACCTTACCATGTAGTGACATCCACCCGCTCCTCACATCCCTTCACGCACTGAACGCAGCGCGGGTCGCCTCAAGCGACTTAGGATCATGGACATTCATGGTCACCGCGTTCGGCAGAATCCGTTTGATCAAGCCGCTCAACACCATTCCCGGCCCAACCTCGACGAACGTCGTCACCCCCATCGCGGCCATCGCCTTCACCGAATCTTCCCAGAGCACCGACGAAGGAAGTTGTCGTACCAGTGACGCCTGGATGTCGCTCGCCTTCGTGAGGGCCCTGGCTTCGGCATTGTTAATCAGCGGCATCTTGAGATCGGACCAGGTGATCGCCGCCAAATCTCCGGCGAGTCGATCGGCCGCCTTCTGCATCAGGGGCGTATGCACCGGCACACTCACGGGGAGGGGAATCGCCTTCTTACACCCCTTGGCCTTCGCCAGTTCAATGGCCCGTTCCACGGCAGCCTTTTCCCCGGCGATGACAACCTGACCAGGCGAATTGAAATTCGCCGCGGCCACAACTCCCACAGATGAGGCGTCCCGGCACACCTCTTTTACCACGTCTACCGCGAGGCCGAGAAGCGCGGCGACAAGCCCAGTCCCCGGCGGCACCGCTTCGGACATATAGCGGCCTCGCTTCTGCACGATCGCCACCGCCTCACGATAAGTCACTCCCCCAGCAGCGACAAGAGCCGAGTATTCACCCAGGCTATGACCGGCCACCGCGACCGGCGTGAAGCCCAATGGCTCGAACGCATGGAGTGCGGCGATACTGCTCACCAACAATGCCGGCTGAGTATATTCCGTGAGGTTCAATCGTTCCGCCGGTCCCTCAAAACACAGCGCGGCAATGTCATATCCCAGCACCGACGATGCCTCTTCGTAGAGACTCCTGATGTTCGGATGGGCCTCCACTAACGCTCTTCCCATCCCGACTGACTGAGACCCCTGGCCTGGGAAGACCAACCCAATACTAGATGACCTTGTTGATTGGAGAGTCGCCATACTACCGGAGTGATTGCACGAGGCTACTGGTTACTCTCATCATCGTGATATTCGAAGCTGGAGCGCGCGCACCGCACCCTCTCCGTGGGGTTAGATATCGTCGAATTTCCCTTGAATGTCAACGGGAAAAGTTTCTGGAACAGGTCAGCATGTAGCGATCAATCAATATGCCAACTTGCGCGAATCGACAGGGAGAACTGACAGCTGAATGGTTCACCAGCGGATGAGTGCCGACGCCCAGGTTAACCCGGCGCCGAAAGCCCCTAACATCACCAGGCTCCCTTCTTTGATTCGCCCCTGTCGCACGGCTTCATCCAAGGCAATGGGAATCGAGGCCGCTGACGTATTCCCATACCGATCGAGATTCAGCATCACTTTCTCTGGCGGGAGTCCGAGACGCTCGGCCACTGCCTTGAGAATACGCACATTCGCTTGATGCGGCACATAGAGGTCGAGATCCTCAACACGGAGATGATTCGCAGCCAAGGTCTCCCGCGCAACTTCTTCCAAGGTTCGAACCGCCACCTTGAAGGTCTCGTTCCCCTTCATCTTGATGTATTGCATCCGTTCCGCCACGACCTTTTCAGAGGGTGGCATACGGGATCCTCCCCCTGGCACCGCAATCAAATCGCAGAGGGCGCCATCGGAACGAAGATGCGTAGACAGGATGCCCCGGTCGTTCTCACTGGCGCTGATGACTGCCGCTCCAGCCCCATCGCCGAACAAAATACAGGTGTTGCGATCGGTCCAGTCGGTAATCGCCGACATCACTTCCGACCCGATGATCAACACATGGCGCATGCCGGTTTTCACATAGGCATCCGCCACCGATAACGCATAGACGAACCCGCAACAGGCGGCCGACAGATCACAGGCCGCCGCCCGCGTCGCCCCCAGCTGATGTTGAATCAGACACGCGGTGGCAGGAAGCGGATAATCACCGGTGCAGGTGGCCAACAGAATAAGGTCGAGGTCTGCCGCGCTCACCCCCGCGGCCGTCAGGGCCCGCTCCGCCGCCTTCACCGCCAGATCAGAACAGGCTTCACCGGGACCGGCCACATGTCGCTCGCGAATACCGGTTCGTTCGACAATCCATTCGTCCGAGGTCGCCACCATCCGTTCGAGATCGAGATTGGTCAGCACCTTAGCCGGCACATACGATCCGGTCCCTGCAATGCGGGCCCTCATACCGGCGCATCCTTAGAGGGCCTGGCTTGGGAGAGGCTCTCTTCAATATCGCGTTGAATCAGCTCATCAACGCGACTCTCTGCCAGCCCTTTCGCCCGGCGGATGGCATTCTTGATTGCCTTCGCGGACGAACGGCCATGGCAGATCATAGTAATGCCGTTGACGCCCAGGAGCGGCGCCCCACCGAATTCCGCGTAGTCGATTTTTTTCTTTAAGTTAAGGAGCGGCTTGGCAATGAGCGGGTAGGCCAAACGGCCGAAAAAGGATCCGGAAATTTCCTTGAGCAACAACTTCTTGATCGTATCGGCCACTCCCTCGGAAATTTTCAGCGCGACGTTCCCGATGAAACCATCACACACCACCACATCAGCGCTCCCGTTGTACACCTCGCGGCCCTCGATATTGCCGATGAAGTTGAGCGGACTGGCTTTGAGGAGCTTGAACGCCTCCTTCGTGACCTCATTCCCTTTGCTGTCTTCTTCCCCGATACTCAACAGCCCGACACGTGGGTTGGGCTTCCCAAAGAGATATTTGCCATACTCATTCCCCATGATGGCGAATTGGGCCAGGTGCTGAGCCGTACAGTCCACATTCGCCCCCACATCCAACATGATCGCCGTACCGGTCAAAGTGGGCAGGCTTGTCGCGATCGCCGGGCGCTCGACACCCTTCGTCAGCCCGAGCACAAAGAATGACGCCACCATGCTGGCGCCGGTATTCCCGGAACTGACTACGGCACTCGCCTCGCCACTCTTAACCAACTCAGTGGCAACCCAGATAGAGGAATCCCGCTTCTTGCGGGCGACGGTAGCCGGCGACTCGTGCATCTCGACGACCTGCGAGGCATGCCGAATAGACAGGCGCGAGTCCGTGCAACCGAGACGGCGACATTCGGCGGTGAGAATGGCCTCGTCACCGACCAGCAGCACTTCGACATCACATTCCTGGGCGGCCTGGAGAGCCCCCTCAATAGCCGGGGCCGGTCCATGGTCACCGCCCATGACATCAAGCGCAATCTTCATAGCGGCTGAGTACTCATCGAATGATGACGTATCGCGTGGTCACGAAAGAAGAGCAGCCGTCACCACGCTACATGCGGCAGGAGTTTAGAGCAGTGAAATGATCGACGCAACCGGCAAACAGGCACAATCCCGTGGTGCTCCGTGGAGCCATCAAACCCGCAGGCACAGCCCAACAGCCCCGTCACGAACCTGCCTAGGACTCTTCGACCTGGATAACCGCCTTGCCTTTATACGTTCCGCAATTCAAGCAGGTGTAATGCGGTAGCTTGATCTCGTGGCACTGCGGACAGACGGACATGCCCGGCGGTGTGATGCGCAGTTTTTGTGTGCGCCGTTTGTCGCGTCGTTCCCGCGAATGTTTATGTTTCGGATTTGGCATGGCAACTCCTTCTCACTCTCGATAGCAGGCGGTCACGCTATGATGCTGACGGTCCGCTGGTCTTACGTTTCATGCCCTGGACCACTCGAAATGTCGGGATCGGTGGTTCTGCGGCGCACGGACAGGGCCCCTCATTCAAATTTTTCCCACATCGTGCGCAGAGCCCCAAGCAGTCGTCGCTGCAGAGAGGCTGCATCGGCGCAGACAGGATCACGTGTTCACGCAACATGGGAGCCAGTTCCAACTGATTGCCCTGATATTGATACTGATCATCAGGCTCCTCTTCTTGTTCGGCCTCCACGACCTCCGCACGCGCCTTTCGGGGATCGACGCGCTTCGGATGGCGCGGCGCCGACTTAGGCTCCTGGATAAAGGCAGCCCGCACAGAAAAAGCCAGCGGATCCTCATACTCCTTCAAGCACCGCACACATTCACGGACGATCGTGCCTTCCAGCACACCGGTCACCGCGACAAGCCCTTCGACGTTGGTCAGGTCCAGACTCACAGCCAGCGGACCCCGGACCACGGCATCATCCTCGGTTAGGCCGAGTTCTTCAGCCGTGACCTCGCCGACCAGCGAGAGCCCATCTGCAGTCATGTCAGCCAGCAGCGGCCTGAGCAGATCCATCGTGGCACCTACCTGCATTCCCATCCCCAACGTGACCGGTTATCGCTCTTCCGCAAAGCTGATGAGGGCGATGTGCCGAGCCCGCTTGACGGCGGCCGTCAATTCGCGCTGGTGCCTCATACAATTGCCGGAAATGCGCCGCGGGACAATCCGACCCCGCTCCGTCAGAAAGTTTCTCAACAGCCCGACATCTTTGAAATCGATCGACCCTTTATCGATGCAAAACCGACAAGGCCGTCGGCGTTGAAAAAACCGTCCGCCGCCGCCGCCGCCGCCGCCGTCTCGGTCTCCGCCTTGTTCACGCTCCATAACCGTCTCCCTCTCTGTTAACAGGATGCTGAAAAAGTCCGCCAGCCGGTCTCGTTCATTTGGTCTATCTGGTCTTTCTGGTCCATCTGGTTAGTCTCATGCAACCAAACAAACCAGACAGACCGGGCTTCTCTCAGACATGCTCTTCTGGTTCATATCCGGCATCATCATGCGCCGGCGCCTCAGTCCCGCCTCCGCCGCCACCGCCATCCTGGCGTTTCGGCATGAACGTCACCGTTTGGGCCACCACCTCGTGCTTGCTGCGCTTCTGGCCGTCTTCCGTTTCCCACCGGCGCTGCTGCAGCCGCCCATCGACGATGATCCCGTTCCCTTTGCTCAGGTACTGTCCGCAATGTTCCGCTTGTTTGCCGAAGACGACAATGTCGACAAAACAGACTTCTTCTTTTAATTCATCGCCCTGCTTGTATCGCCGGCTGACCGCGAGGCCCAAACTGGCCACCGGCGTCCCGTTCGGCGTGTACCGCAGCTCAGGATTCCGCGTGAGGTTTCCGAGGAGGATGACTTTATTAAACCCGGCCACCGGCAAACTCCTCCGATGACGTCTCGAGCGGCCGTGGCGGCACCAGTTCTTTTTTGAGGTGGACGGTCAAAAACTTGATGATGGAATCTTCCAACCGATAGGATCGCTCTAATTCACCAACCGTGATGTTGGGCGCCCTAAAATAGAAATAGACGTAGGTGCCCTTGCGCTCCCGCTTCACCTCGTAGGCGAGTTTCTTCTTACCCCAGTTTTCTGATTTGATGAACTGCGCGCCGGTCTTCTCTGCCACCGCCTTCATCTTCTCGATCAAGGCAGTGGTCTCCTGGTCGGAGACGGACGCACGAATAATGAACAGAGACTCGTAGAGCTCCATGCAGCAATCCTCCTGGACAAAGGCCCCGGAACCAGTCCGGAGCAAGGTGTAGGCGCGCTGGATTCACCCAGCGCGAAGGGGGGAACGTAACACAGGCCTGAAGAAACTGTCAAATGAAAGGGGGATGCCTGCCTTGTGTAGCGCTCTGGTACAACCGCACGACGCCTCTCGGCTTGAGAAGACCATCAGCGGAGTCCGCCCTGAGCCCAAAACATATCTCGTAGATAACGACAATGCCCCCTCTTCACCCCCACATAATAAATCCAGGCAAGGAAAGAAGCTCGGCAGGCGGCCCCCAAAGGCCATCCAACGAGGCAGCAGTCATTGTTACGGGGGTGGCTGGGATAACCCCAACTGCGCGCGTCCACCGATCACTTTCTGAAGTGAGGGGTGCGCGAGCAAGGGATTGTCCCAGCCATCCCCATCTTTTTTCAGCCGCCGATTAGACGTTGAAGCGGAAATAGACAATATCCGCTTCCTTGATCTCGTAGTCTTTACCTTCGAGACGAAACAGCCCCTTCTCCTTCACCTTCGCCTCCGATCCGCAAGCCAGCAGATCGTCGTAGTGATACAACTCGGCACGAATGAAGCCACGCTCCATGTCAGAGTGAATCTTGCCGGCGGCCTGCGGCGCCTTCATGCCTTTCGGAATCGGCCAGGCGCGGGATTCGATTTCGCCTGCGGTAAAAAAGGTAATGATGCTCAGCAACGTATAGGCCTCGCGCGTGAGCCGGACGAGGCTGGATTCCGTCAATCCCATTTCCTTGAGGAAATCGGCTCGCTCGGATTCGGGTAAAGTGGAGAGCTCGGCTTCAAGTTGTCCACAAATCGTGACAACCCGCGCGCCACGCTTGTCGGCGAACTCGCGAACCGTCTTCACCATCGCCTCGTCGGCGCTGACCTGCTCCGACACATTTGCCACGAAGAGTACCGGCTTCGCTGCCAGCAATTGACATTCATCGAGCACCACGCGCTCTTCCGGGGTATAGGTCAGGTTGCCAAGCCATTCGCCCTTGTCGAGCAATCCGATCAGTTTGTCGATGAACGCCAACTCAAACGCGGCCTTCTTATCGCCTGCCCGAACTTTCTTTTCCGTCTTTTGTTTCCGCCGATCGAGCGTGTCGAGGTCGGCCAACAGCAACTCGGTTTCAACGATGCCGATGTCGCGAAGTGGATTGACCCCTCCACTGACATGCACGACATCCGTTCCCTGAAAACAGCGAACGACATGGAGAAGTGCATCGACTTCGCGGATGTGTCCGAGAAACTGATTGCCAAGACCTTCACCCTTGTTCGCCCCTTCGACCAGGCCGGCAATATCGCGAACCTCCAGCGTGCTATAGGTCGTCTTCTTCGACTTAAAGAGATCTGTGAGGACTCCCAGTCGCGGATCCGGCACCAGGGCGATGCCGGTATTGGGATCGACGGTCGCGAAGGGATAGTTGGCCGCCAACGCGCCGCTACCCGTGAGCGCATTGAAGACGGTGGTCTTCCCCACGTTCGGGAGTCCGATCATGCCGCAACAGAGTCCCATGTCTTACCTCCAACGTTGAACGATGAAGGCTGAGCGATGAACCATGCCGCTCCACGACAATTTCCGCAGATTCAGCGTTCCTCGTTCATTGCTCATCGTTGCCGTTTTCTCGTTCACGCACATTAAACTGATTCATCGCCACGGCTGTCCCCCGGTGGATCAAACATTCCAACGCATCGACGGCGCGATCGAGACAGGGATTCAATACCTCGAGCTCTTCTCTCGTGAACGCCTGCAACACATAGTCCGCCGAATCCTGACGCGGTGCCGGCCGGCCGATTCCGATCTTGACCCGCACAAACTGGGCGGTCCCGATCGCGTCAATGACCGACTGTACCCCGTTGTGTCCCCCGTGCCCACCGGCTTGTTTGATCCGGAGACGCCCCAGATCTAGATCGAGATCGTCGTGGACCAGGATCAAGTCGTCGGCGGTCAGCGAAAACTCGCGTAGGAGGCCTTTGAGCGGAGGACCAGTGATGTTCATCCAGTCGAGGGTACCGGCGAGTTCGAAGAGTTCTGACCCGAGTCGGCCCGATCCACGATGAGCCATGCCACGCTTGGCAAGACGAGTGGACCACCGAGCCGCGGCCCGCTCGATGACCCACATGCCGACGTTGTGGCGGGTTTGGGCATAGGCAGCGCTCGGGTTGCCCAACCCAACGATGAGGTGCAACGTTACTTCTTCTTTTCGGCTTCTTTCTTCTCAGCTTTTGGCGCTGCAGCGCCTTTCTTCTCGCCGCCTTTTGCATCAGGAGCTGCAGCAGTCGCACCGGCTTTCGCCGCTTCGCCACCTTCAGCGGCTTCACCTGCCACTTTACCCTTCGTGGCCACCTCAGGCTCTTTCGCGCCCTCCGGTGCGGCTGCGCCGCTCGCGAGGAGCGATTCGAGTTTGGCTTCCGTCATCGGCGCCGCCACACTCACAACCATCTGCTCAGGATCGTCGAGATAGCGGATCCCTTCGCGCGTGGCCACGTCTTTCAAATGGAGACCTTGCGCAATGTTGAGCCCCGAGGCATCGACTTCGATGAAGTCCGGCAACACAGCTGGCAAACACTCAATATGCAACTCGCGCATATTGTGGTGGAGGATGCCGCCTTCTTTGACGCCGGCAGGCATCCCGCCGGTCAAATGCAGTGGCACCTTCACGCGAATCGGCTTGTTCATCGAGATTTCAAACAAATCCGCATGCAGCACATTCCCTTCGACCGGATCGACCTGGAAATCGCGTAAGAGTGCGGTGCGGTTCGGTTTCGACTTCGCACCGCTGAGCGTGAGCGACACGAGCGCGGCCCCCCCCGCCTGTGCCTTCAAAATCTTGACCAAGCTATCGGGTTCAATCGTCAAGAGCAGGCATTCGCCCTGCCCATACAACACGCCTGGGACCTTGCCCTCCCGCCGAAGCTGGCGCGCCGCACCCTTTCCCGTTTTCTCTCGCACTGTGACTGCAAGTTCGAATTTCATGATACGCCTCCGTCCCCTTCTCGCTGGTATTTAGATGCCTCGGTCGAGTTAGGCAAACAATGAACTCACCGACTCATCTTCATGGATTCGCCGAATCGCCTCACCTAACAGTGGAGCGACCGATAATTGATGTAACTTCGGGCAGATCTGCTCTTTGCCCCGTAACGGAATCGAATTGGTCACGATCACTTGCTTCAGGCAGGATTGCTGGATCCGGTCCAACGCCGGCCCGGTGAGCACCGCGTGCGTACAAGCCGCCCATACTTCCCGAGCCCCGTGATCCATACAGGCCTGCGCCCCCTTCACGATGGTGCCGGCCGTGTCGATCATGTCGTCCAACAAGAGTGCACTCTTGCCTGCGACGTCGCCGATAATGTTCATGATCTGCGTCTGATTCGGTCCTTCACGTCGCTTGTCGATAATCGCCAAGTTCGCTTCGAGCCGCTTCGCAAAGGCGCGGGCCCGCTCGACTCCACCGGCGTCTGGCGAGACGACCACCAGATCACTCACCTTCACCTTCTGCTTCGTAATGTAATCCAGCAATACGGGTAGTGCATAGAGATGGTCCACCGGCACATTGAAGAATCCCTGGATCTGCCCCGCGTGGAGGTCCATCGTCAGCACCCGATCGGTGCCGGCGGTGCTGATGAGATCGGCCACGAGCTTCGCTGAAATCGGCACACGTGGCTGATCCTTACGATCCTGACGGGCATAGCCGAAATACGGGATGACCGCGGTGATGCGATTCGCGGAGGACCGTTTGAGCGCATCAATAATAATCAACAACTCCATCAGGGAGTCGTTGACCGGCTGGCAACTCGACTGCACGACGAACACGTCGCCGCCACGAACGTTTTCCTCAATCTTGACGCGAATTTCCCCGTCACTGAATGACGCGACCGTGGCCTCGCCGAGCTTGGTCCCAAGGTAGGCACAAATCTCATGGGCCAGGGCCGGATTCGCGTTGCCAGAGAATATCTTCAGCTCTCTGCTCATCGATTCCTCAGAGGGTCCCTGGATACGACTGCGTCACGTTCTGATTTCGTATATGGTTCGTCTCGACGGCGGGCGTCGGTGGGCGTAATCGTAGCCCACCTACCTAATTCGCTGCGCGCTGTTGAGGAAGCCAACTAAGGGGCCAGACTTTAACGGAATGCACGGGGAGTTGTCAACCGAGCCACGGCTTATCGTGGTAGTTCGTATCGCCAGCCGAGCGGGTCTGAACAGGTGGGAACGACAAAAACGTTCATCAAATTCTCACTCGCGAACTGGGCCTTGGCCAGGCGCGCACTCGTCTCGTTCGCGAACACCCCAAACACCGTCGCCCCGCTTCCGGACAGCAGCGCGATCTCGGCTCCTTGAGCCCGCAAGCTCCGTTTAATTTCCCGAAGCTTCCCATGCGCGGCAAAGACAGGGACCTCGAAGTCATTCTCGGCTACGGCAATCAGTTGGGTCCAGCTCACACATGATTGCCGGTCGAGTTCTCGCTGGACCAGCGACAGCGGCGTCACAGCGGTCCTGGTGGCAGCCAATTCTTGATACGCCCACTTGGTGTTGACCCCAAACCCCGGGTTGACGAGCACGACCCATCGAGCCCCTTCAACGACGACCGGCCGAACTGTTTCTCCTCGACCCGCCACGAACGCTGAAGGGGCAAAGAGAAAGAAAGGCACATCGCTACCTAGCGATAGCCCGACATCAGCCATCTGCGTCGGAGACCACTCCAAGCGTAGTAAACGGTTCAACCCTATGATGGTGGCTGCGGCATCGCTGCTTCCGCCACCGAGGCCGGCTCCCATCGGAATGCGCTTACGCAGCTCAATGTCGAGCCCGATCGATTGCTGGGCTCGCGCCAACACCGCCGCGGCTGCGCGATAGACGAGGTTACTCTGGTCTGCCGCCAGCTGCGTCGCATCACACCTCAGCTGAATATTCTGTCGGTCAGCACGCAATCTGATCTGCACCTCGTCTTCGAGGGCAACCGTCTGCATGATCGACCAGAGATTGTGGAACCCGTCGGGACGACGGTCGAGGATACGCAAGATCACGTTGATTTTGGCAGGAGCGAAGACGGTGATCTCGGATGGACTCGGCTGCGGATTAATCGCGGCCTCCCTTGATGGCATACTTCTCTAGTCGATAGCGAAAGGATCGCGTGTTGAGTCTCAGAAGCCGGGCGGCCTTTTTCTTCACCCACATGGCCCGTTCGAGCGCCTTCAAGAGCAGTTCCTTTTCAATGCCGTTGATGAGCCCCTCCAAATCCAACCCGTCTTCAGGCAAATCGGTGGGCACCCCATGCTGCTGAGGGGTCACGACTCGATGGAGCCAGCCACGAATATCGTCATCCGACACAGGCGCACCAACGGAAAAAGCGACAACGCGCTCAATCAAGTTTTCAAGCTCGCGCACGTTGCCGCGCCACTCATGGCCCAACAGCACGTGCATCGCCTCCGATGTCAATACGGGTGCCGGCTTGCCGCTTTCCTGTGAAAACTTCTCGAGGAAATGTTTCACGAGAAGCGGGATGTCTCCCGTTCGAAGCCGCAACGGTGGAAGCCGAATCGGGATCACGTCTAAGCGGTAGTACAAATCTTCACGAAATGAGCCGTCGGCCACAGCTTTCTCAAGATCTTTATTGGTCGCGGCCACAATGCGCACATCCACCTTTACATCCTGGTTGCCGCCCACACGCCTGAATTCTCGCTCCTGAATCACGCGCAGCAGTTTGACTTGAATTGTTGGGGTCGTATCGCCGATTTCATCCAAAAAGATCGTGCCGCCGTTGGCGACTTCGAACAACCCCGCCTTATTGGCCATCGCGCCGGTAAAGGACCCCTTCATGTGTCCAAAGAGTTCGCTTTCGAGCAACGTCTCCGGCACCGCACTGCAATTCACCGCCACAAAGGGCATCGGACTCCGGGCACTGTTATAGTGAATCGCGCGCGCCACCAACTCTTTTCCCGTTCCGCTTTCCCCAAAAATCAGCACATTGCTCTTGGCGTCCGCGACTTTGCGCACTACGTCGAACACCTTCTGCATGCTCTCGCTTTGGCCGACGATCTGCGCAAACGACGATTGGCTCGCCATTTCGCGCTTTAATAGAATATTTTCCGTCGAGAGACGCCGCTTCTCCAGGGCGTTGCGGATGATCAACTGCACTTCATCGACCTGGAACGGCTTGGTCAGGTAGTCGTACGCGCCCTGTTTCATCGCATCGACCGCCGAGTCCGCGGTCGCAAACGCCGTAATGACGAGGACCACGGTTTCAGGAGAAGAAGACTTCACCGCCTTCAAGACCGCCATGCCATCGGCTTTCGGCATGCGGAGGTCGGTGATGACGAGATCGAAAATTTCCTTGTTTATCTGACCGATGGCCTCTTCGCCATCCGATGCTTCGGTCACGGCATAGCCCGCGCGTTTGAGCATAATGCTCAGGACTTCGCGCAAACCCCTCTCATCATCAACAACTAGGATTTTTTCCACGGCGTCCGCCCCTCATGCGACAACCGCACCCCGGCATCCCCGGAACGCGGCATACATACGACAAACCGTGAGCCTTGACGCTCCTGACTTTCGACCTTGATCCACCCCCCGTGCAGATCGACGATGCGATGCACAGCTGCGAGGCCCAGCCCCGAGCCTTCCTTCTTCGTCGTGAAGAACGGAAGAAAGATCTTGTCGAGGTTCTGTTTCGGAATACCTTCCCCAGTGTCTTGAAACGCAATTTCGATGACATCCCCCTTGCGGCCGCCGGCATCAACGTGGCGGCAGCTCGTCGAGATCGTCAACTGTCCGCCCTCCGGCATCGCTTCAAACGCATTCGTCGCCATATTCCAGAAGACTTGCCGGAACTGATCTTGATCGACCAGGGCCGTGAGCGCCCCGGCTGCCAGGGACGTGACGATTTTGATCTTGGAACGTGTTCGCGCTTCATGTTGAACGAGATCGAGCGTCTCAGCAAGTACTTTGTTGAGGTCGTGCTCTACAAGATTGAGCGCCGGCGGACGTGCATACTGGAGAAATTCGGTGATAATGTTGTCGAGCCTGGTGGCCTCCCGAATCGCAATGTCCATCAACCGACAATTGGTTTCGTCTCCCGTGGCATCTTTCCGGAGCATTTGCATCGCGCCGGCCAACGCGCCAAGCGGATTCCGAATCTCATGGGCCATCCCGGCAGACATTTCACCCAAACTCGCCAGCCAGTCCTTGCGACGCATCTCTTCTTCGAGATCCCGAATCTGTGTCAGATCTTTGAACACACCGACCAAACCTGTCTGCTTCCCCTGCTCGTGCAATGGGGAAAGGGTCATACCGAGGATCAGGCGATTACCGTCAGCACGCTTACATTCCACTTCGAATCGCGTCGTCGTAGACACGGCGCCATTGAGTTGCTCGTCTGATTGTTGGTTAGGATGCCAGTTGAAGACCTCGCGCCAGGGACGCCCGGCCACGTGCGCGATCGTATACCCGGTCGCTTCCTGCGCCGCCGGGTTGAACGAGGTGATGCACCCCATGGCATCGGTCGTAAATACGCCGCTGCTGATGCTGTGGACGATATTCTCGTGGAAGGCTTGGAGGCGGGTCAGTCCTTGCTCCTTCTCACGCAACGATTGATCCGCCTGCTGAAGCTGTTCAGCTAAGGTTCCGCCCAGGATCCCAACGACAAGAAGGGCGAGGGCGTAGACGCCGAATGTTTGAAATGTTTCAGGTACGGTCAGCCGACTCGGCGGCAGCCATCCCCACCCCTCAATCAGCCCATATAACTGAATGTTCGTTAAGAGACCAAACACAATAATGCAGAAACAGGCGGTAAGGAGCCCCACTCGCCGACGGGGAACCAGACTGGCGACCGCCACCGTCATGACATACAGCACCGCGAAGGGACTCTCGATCCCTCCTGTCCTAGCCACCAACACCGTTTCAAGGAGGAAATCGATCCCGACCTGAGCCCAGAAAAATATCGTGAGAGCGGGTGGTGAGGTAAGCGCACGGAGCAGAATGGCGGAAGGGATCGTCAGTGCGTAGGTGACAATAATCAGGGTGTAGAATGTTTCGACCCGCCCGCCCTTCGCGACTTGGAAGGCGAGAGACAGGCCAAGCATCAGGGTCACGAGGGCTATGCGAAGCCCCATGATCCAATGCAATCTTGTGCGCAAATCATTCATGAGTGGAAGACCACTGGACGAGAAGGAGATCAGCGGGGCATGAAGAGAGATGTGCCTCGTTCATTCTCCTCGGATAAGGGGCCAGGAACCGTGTCATCTCACATGTGATGAGGCGCCGAGTGGTTTGGCCAGAAAGGCTTAGAGCCTTCATGCTGGGAGCTAGGTCCCACCTCCATGAGAGCAATGGACTGAACGCCAACCTCTATCCGATTGCGGACGCCATTTTGAAGATCGGGAGGTACATCGCAATCACGATAAACCCAATCACAATCCCCAGGAACACCATCATCGCCGGCTCAAGCAGTGCCGTCAACGAGGCAACTGCCTGATCAACTTCCTCTTCGTAAAAGTCTGCGATTTTTCCCAACATAGCGTCCAGCGCGCCGGTTGATTCGCCGACGGCGATCATATGTGTAACCATCTTCGGGAAAACCCCGCTTGCTGCCAAGGGATCGGCGATGGTCTTTCCGCCACTGATACTGATGCGCGCATTGATTAACGTTTCTTCAACCACCTTATTACCCGAGGTCTTTGCACAGATGGTCAACCCATCGAGTAATGGGACCCCGCTGGAAAGCAAAGTCCCAAGCGTACGGGTGAACTTGGCAACCGAGGATTTCCTGATTAGGTCTCCAACCACTGGTAACTTGAGAAGCAACTTATCAATGACCATCCGCCCTTGAACAGTCGCATAGTATTTTTTAATACCAACGATGGCCCCCACAATACCCCCCCCAATAAGCCACCAGTAAGCGATAAAGAAGTTACTAGCGTCGATGACCACTTGCGTAGGGCCGGGCAACGCTACTTTCCCGCCTGACAGTTCAAGAAACATCTTTGCAAAGATTGGAATGACAAAAAGCATGAGCACAGTGATAACAATAACGGCAACGCCCCCGATCGCAGCAGGATAGATCATGGCAGACTTGATCGCCCCTTTGAGTTTCGCCGCTTTCTCGATGTATATGGCGAGACGCGTCAAGATCGTATCGAGCAAGCCACCCACCTCACCCGCATGCA
>Ga0315278_10000395_pt1 | contig 38695 bp, 37 predicted proteins | sample YL17G06_0_MG_FD_203880 | JGI IMG/M metagenome (GOLD analysis project Ga0315278, IMG submission 203880) | Sediment microbial communities from Yellowstone Lake, YNP, Wyoming, USA - YL17G06_0 | ecosystem: Environmental > Aquatic > Freshwater > Lake > Sediment | place: USA: Wyoming | collected... | reverse complement strand
GAGGTGTCGGTGGCCCATGTGCTGTCGATATCTGTCGACGCCGGGTGCTACGGGAACATTCCAGACCACCTTCGTCATGAACTTCAGCACCCACACGTCGTAGATCGCGAGCATCGCCGCGTTGTACCCGGACTGGCCCTTGTACGACGGATCGGACTTGTCCATTCCGGGGAGCATCCCATGCACATCGACGCTCGCGTCGCGGGGGCACGGGTGCCTCGTGGGAGACTGCCGTGTTGTGGAAACGACCATCCGCCCGTATCGCGAAGCCGACGCGCCCGCCGTGGTTCGCCTTTCGCTCCGCGCGTGGACCCCGGTGCACGACTCGATGCGAGATGTGATGGGGGATGAGATCTTCGGACGCCTGTACGGCGATGACTGGCGTCGTCAACAACAGGAGGATGTCGAGAAGACATTGCGAGATGAGAAGTCAGAAGTGTGGGTGGCCGACGTGGACGGGGAGGTTGCTGGCTTCGTCTCGGCGGTCGTGGACGCGGATACCCGCATGGGCGAGATACACATGGTGGCGGTCGATCCCGACTTCCAGAACCACGGGCTTGGGGCGCAACTCACGAACGTGGCTACCGATTGGCTGCGTGATGCTGGGATGACGGTCGTTCTCGTCTCCACCGGTGGAGACATCGGCCACGCCCCTGCTCGCCGCACATACGAGAAGGCTGGCTTCACGCCGATGCCCGCCGTCAACTACTTCAAGGCCGTGTGAGCCAACGATCGAGAGGTTCCGCCGTGGGTAGGATGCAGCGGTGACGGACGATTGCCGGTTCATCCAGGACAACGACCGGCAGCGCGAGCGTCTCCGGGAGTTCATCAACAGCGTGGATGACGACGCTCTCGCAGCGCCTGCCAACGAGTACTGGACGGTCGCGGGTGTGCTCGGACACATGGCGTATTGGGACATCCGCGTCCTCGTCCTGGCCGAGAAGATCGATCGCGGTGAGCCGTGGGCGCCGGGCGACGCCGAGCCCGACGGCGATTGGCTCAACGACTCGACGCAACCGCTGATCCACGCGATCGCCCCGAGGGAGGCCGCGCGCTTCGCCCTGCGGATCGCCGAGGAGACGGACGCACGCGTCGCCGAGCTGCCGCTGGACCGGATGGCTCCGCTCGATCCGGAGAGTCCCATCTCTCCAGACCGCTGGGAGCACCGCGGTGATCACCTGGATGAGTTGGAGCAAGTGCTCCGCAACCTCGGCTGAACGCGATGCGTCCCTTGGAGAGTCCCGAACCCCGCTACGCCAAGACCGCCGACGGCGCTTACATCGCGTACCAGGTGGTGGGTGAGGGTCCCGTCGACATCGCCGGTGGAACCTCGTGGGGAGGCCAGGTCGAGATCCTGCTCGAGTGGGAGGTATCGGCTCGGTTCATCGAGGGGTTGGCCTCTATGGGACGGATGATCCTTCACGACCGGCGAGGCACCGGGCTCTCGAGCCGCAACGTCCCAGCGCCGAACCTGGAGACCAGGGTGGAAGACCTACTGACGGTGCTCGACGCCGTCGGCGCGACCCGCCCGGTCCTGATCGGCGGCGGCGACGGTGGCGCGGCAAACGCGTTGTTCGCCAGCAGTCATCCCGACCGAGTCGCTTCCCTGATTTGGCTCTCGCCGGAGGCTAGGTCTGTGTCGGCCCCCGACTACCCGTGGGGTGTTGGACCGGGGCACGTGGAGGCATCGCTTCGCGCGATCGAGCAGGGTTGGGGAACCGAGGCCGGCGTGCGCGCTGAGATGGAACTCGATGCGGGCACGCCCGCGGATGAGCCGATGATCCGCTTCATGGCGCGGGCTGAGCGCCGATGGCTCTCGCCAGACGTTGCGGCGGACTTCGAACGGATCTGGTTCGAGACCGACGTCCGGGCGATCCTGCCCTCACTGTCTATCCCGACGCTGCTCTTGGGCACAGAGGGTCAACGGGAGCAGTTGGAGTTCGTGGCCTCACTGATCCCGAACTGTGAGAGTGCCGTGTTTGAAGGGAGCCTGTTCTTCGGTGACGTCGACCCTGAGCCGGTCTTCGACCGGATCCGGCGCTTCCTGGGAGTCGAGCGTGCCCCTGCCGACCTGGACCGGGTGCTCGCGACGGTGCTGTTCACCGACATCGTCGAGTCGACCGAGAAGCAGGCCGCGCTGGGCGATCACGTGTGGAAGCAACTCGTCGAGCGCCATCACGCTGTCGTTCGCGACGCGCTCGGACGCTGGCGGGGTGTGGAGATCGACACCGCTGGCGACGGCTTCTACGCCACCTTCGACGGGCCGGCCCGCGCGATCCGGTGCGCGCTGGACGTCAGCGAGCGCGTCCGCGCGCTCGACATCGAGATCCGCGCCGGCATCCACACCGGCGAGTGCGAGCTGATCAACGACAAGTTCGGCGGGATCACCGTCTCGATCGGTGCACGCGTGGCATCACGTGCGGGTCCGTCGCAGGTCCTGATCTCACAGACCGTCAAGGACCTCACCGCGGGCTCGGGCCTGACCTTGGAGGACGCTGGCGAGCACGAACTGAAGGGCGTCCCCGACCGCTGGCACCTCTACCGGGTCGTGGACTGATAGCACCCGTACGGGGTCAGGCTTCCGCGAGCGCTTGGACGATCACGTCCGCGACGCGCTCGGGCACGTCGTTCGGGAGGAGAAAGACGTGTCCCGGGATCGTCACGAGCCGCACGGTGTCACACGCCTCGAGCGTCGCACGTTCGTCAGGAGTCAGCGCGCCATCGCCCTTCTCGGCGTGCACGACCCAGGCGGGTACGTCCGACTCGCAGAGCCGACGCGCGGGGTCGTCGTCGCGATGTAGCCAACGCAGGTACGCCTGCAATCCCTGGCGCATGTCGCTGGTGTTGTTCCGTGCGAAGTCCGCCTGCAGCTCCGCCTGACGCTCGGGTGGTACCGCCGCATGCTTCGGGATGGTCGCGGCGCCTTTCTTGAGGATTGCACACGGTAGCGTCCCCAGGACCGACCCGAGTCGGATGATGGCTCGAAAGAAGCGGGGCTCGTCCGGGGCTGACAAGCTCGCCCCCAGCAGCACGACGGGACCGGCGAACGCGCCCGAGACCACCATCTCGTAGGCCACCATCGCGCCCATGCTGAAGCCGACGACCACGTCGACCCCGGCGCTGCTCGCAAACTCGGCCGTGATCCGCGCTAAGGCTTCGGTGCTGAAGTCCTCCGGCGGCGGTGTGCCGGCTTGCCCGGGCATCGTCACCGCGATCATCCGGGTCCCTGCCAGCGCGGGCTGCGCCATCACTTCGGCGTAGGAACGTGCGCTGCACATCCCGCCGGGAAGCAGCAAAACGGTGTGCTCGGCGCCAGCCGGACCGGACTCGACGGTCTCCCATTGGGTGCCCATGGCGAGCACACTAGCGCGATGCACTCTGGCCCGAATGAGCAGCTCTTTCATGGAAGACGCGTTCGCGCATCACGTGTGGGCGACATTGCGGGTGGTCGATACCTGTCTCGCGCTCAGCCCGCAGCAGCTAGAGACCGCCGTCCCGGGGACCTACGGCTCGATCCTCGACACGCTGCGCCACTGCATCGGGAGTGACGCTTGGGACCTGTTCGTCGCGACCGGTGACCGCGCCTCCCTCATCAACGAGGACGACATGAACCTCTCGGAGCTCCGAGCCGCGATGGAGAACCAGGGCCCCGCTTGGTCGAGGCTCCTGGCACAGGACCTCGATCCGGATACCGTTCTCGACGAGGTCGACGACAACGACGGGTACGAGAGGCACATCGCCATGAGCATCCAGCTCGCAGCGGCGCTGCAACACGGCACCGATCACCGCAGCCAGGTCTGCACCGCCCTCACAGCGCTCGGCGTGGAACCGCCGCGCATCGATGTCTTGGACTTCGGCACGCTGGAGGGCAAGGTCGTGGAGATCACACCCGCGTCCTGACGAGCCTTCATAGCGGTGGTCTCTCCCACGAGATCAGTCGCCTCGTTCGCGTAGGCGCCCTCACGTCCCTGCATGGCTGCCGTTCAGCCGAGCAGGTCGTCCAGCGCATACGGCTCGAACGCGTTCGTGCAGGGGTTGCCCGGCGCGACCCACAGGGTCCGGTTCGCGACGTCGGCCACCATCCCGAACATGATCGCGCTCGACTCGGGTCCCTCGAGGGGATCGGGATGCACGCAGATGTCCTGTCCTTCGGCGCCGTGGTCCCCGAGCAACGAGCAGGCATCGGGCACCGTCCACTCCGCACGGCCGGCGGTCAGCTCGCGCATCCGGGCCAGGCGGCTCCGAGATCCCTCCGACCCGGCCGGGCAGACCGCGGCGACCGTGCCGTCGAGCGCGTGGTTCGAGTGGGTGGTCTCGTGCAGATCGGCCGCGGTCGTGCCGGTGGTCTCGAACACCGCCGTCTCGCCTTCGGGGAACGCGTAGCAGTAGGTGTACCCGCCGGCGCGCTCGGGCATCGTCACGGTCGCCCACGCTTCCTCGCGGTCGCGCGCGTCGAGCGCCTTGCGCGCGACGAACATGCGGGGCACGCCCGGTCGTTCGTCGGTGGCGGTCAGCGACATCGCTCCGAGCGAGGTCCCCGTCGCGTTCATCCCGACGAGCGGCACGCCCGATGCGACCACCGGAGAGACGACCGCGACGCCGTCGTCGGGCTCGTCGATCACGATCGCGATGCTGTCGGCGTCGGCCGCGTACCACTGCTCCTGATGGACCAGCAGTGGCCCGTCGGGGCCGCGGAGCAGCGCGTCGGTGCAGCGCTCGACCGGCGCGCCCATCGCCGCGGGGTCGAGCACGGCGTAGAGCTCCTCGAACGCGTTCGTCGCGCGCAGCGCGACCGGGTCGACGCCGGAGCCTTCGGCCATCCCCTCGAGGAGCTCCATCAGGTCGGGCACGACGCGGGTGCTGACCTCGTCGTAAGGAGACAGCAGCTCCTCGACCCGGGTTCGGTCTGCGCCGAGGTCGGCCGCCCACGCCATCGTGAACGCGACCGACCGCTCGATCTCGTCGCGGAGGGCGGCGCCGACGGTGTGCCCCCGCTCGAACGGCGTGCCGCGGCTCCTGATCACGCGCATGTGGCGAGCCTAGCGTGCGGGCGGCGAGCCGCGGGGGAGTAGCCTTCGGCACGTGAGCACCTCCGGCGAGCTGTGCGACCTCCCCGCGACGCAGCTCGCCCGGATGCTGCGCGACCGCGAGGTGTCGGCGCGCGAGGTACTCCAGGCCCACCTCCACCGGATCGAGGCGGTGAACCCGGCCGTCAACGCGATCGTGACGCTCGTGCCCGAGGTCGCGGCCTCGCGTGCTGCCGAGGCCGACGAGGCGATCGCGCGTGGCGAGCCGCTCGGACCGCTCCACGGCCTTCCGATCGCGATCAAGGACCTGGTGGCGACCGCCGGGATCCGAACGACCGCCGGCTCGCCGATCTTCGCCCACGCCGTGCCCGACGAGGACGACCTCCTCGCCCAGCGCGTGCGCGCGGCGGGCGCGTTGCTGCTGGGCAAGACGAACACCCCGGAGTTCGGCGCCGGCTCGCAGACCTTCAACCCGGTGTTCGGGCCGACCCGCAACCCGCACGACCCGACGAAGACGAGCGGCGGGTCCTCGGGCGGCGCGGCGGCCGCGCTGGCGACGGGCATGATCCCGATCGCCGATGGGAGCGACCTGGGCGGCTCGCTCCGCAACCCCGCGAGCTTCTGCGGCGTGGTCGGGTTCCGGCCGTCGCCCGGACGGGTGCCGTCGTGGCCCACCTCGAACGCCTGGGACGACCTCTCGGTCGACGGGCCGATGGGGCGCTCGGTCGAGGACGCCGCGCTGCTGCTCTCGGCGCTCGCCGGTCCCGATCCCCGGGTGCCCATCTCGCTGCCCGAGCCGGGCTCGGTGTTCGCGCCGCCGCTCGATGCCGACCTTGGTTCGCCGCTCGTCGCGTGGGCACCCATGGCCGGAGGCACGATGCCCTTCGACCCCGCGGTCCCGGCGATCGTCGACGCGAGCCGACCGGTCTTCGAGGCGCTCGGATGCCGGACCGAACCAGCGTTCCCCGACCTCACCGATGCCCGCGAGATCTTCTTCACGCTGCGGGCGCACGGCTACGCCGCGGACCTGGGCGAGCTCCTGGCCGAGCACCGCGACGAGATCAAGCCCACGGTGGTCTGGAACATCGAGGAAGGGTTGAAGCTCACGAGGGCCGACCTCGCACGCGCCGAGCGTCTGCGTACCGATCTGGGCGCACGCGTGGCGGACTTCTTCCAGCGGTACGACTACCTGGTGATGCCGGTCTCGCAGGTGCCGCCGTTCGACGTCGAGCTGGAGTACCCGACCGATGTCGCGGGCGTGCCGATGCCCACCTATCTCGACTGGATGGAATCGTGCTGGTGCATCACGGTCACGGGCGGTCCCGCGATCTCGGTGCCGTGCGGGGCCACCGCCGATGGCCTCCCGGTCGGGCTGCAGATCGTGGGCCGGCGCGGCGACGACCTCGGGGTACTTCGCCTCGCGCACGCCTTCGAGGGTGCCGGCCGGCCGTAGCAGGTCGCACGTGGGTCCTTCGGTCGGGCTGGGCCGTTCGTCCCATCTGAGAACGAGACCTTCGGCGCATTGTACGACCGTGCGTGGGGGAGTCTGATAGTCAGGACATGGGGATCTATGAGAGCTCAGGCCGTTCCTACGCCGACCCGATCGGCGGCGTCGCACTTGTCACCGGGTTCGCGGGAGCCACGTTGAGCGTCGCGCTGTGGCTCGCGCGGTTCCAGCCGAACACCGCCCTGTTCGGCTCGTACGGGGCGCGGCTCACGGCCGGCGGTCCCTTCGCCTCCCAGGTCGCGATCCTCGCGGCGGTGCTCGGCGCGATGGCGCTGATGCTCGGCATCGTGTCCGGTACCGGCGGCAGGGCTCGGATCTCCACCTCGCTCGCGATCGTCCTCGGGCTGCTGGCGGTCTCCTACCCGGTGCTCACCGCACTGAACGTCATCACGATGCCGCTCCGCCCGAACCTCCCGTAGCGGCATCGGGTTCCTCGGCCACCGCCTGCTGGACCGTGTCATACATGTCGCCGGCGACGAAGTCCTCCTTCAGCTCGTCGCCTACGAGCAGGTCTCGGACCCGGCCTACGGCGCCCGCCACGACGAGGCGAACCCCCTGGGCGTGGAACTCCTCCTGGAGCTGCCCGAGCATCCGTCCGGCCGTCACGTCGATGTCGCCGATCGCGGAGGCGTCGATCACGATCAGGCGAAGGCCTTCCGTGCGACGGGCGAGGCCACGGACCCGGCCCCGGAACCGGTCGGCGTTCGCGTAGAAGAGTGGCGCGTCGAATCGGTAGACGAGAACTCCCGGCGCGCGACGACCGACGCCGGCGCGGCGCACGTCGTGGTAGCCGATGCGGCCCGGCACGCGTCCCAGCACCGCATCGTGGGGCCGGCTCGTGCGGCCCACGAAGTCCAGGAGGGACAGGCCCATCGCGACGACCACACCCTCGAGCACGCCGACCAGCGCCACGCCCAGGAACGCGGCGGCCGCGATCGCGAACTCGGCGCGGCGCACCCGCCAGAGCGTGCGGAGCGACCCGACCTCGATCAGTCGCAGCACCGCGCCGATCACCACGGCGGCGAGCGCCGGGATCGGGACGTTGCGCAGCGGTCCGGTCAGGAACAGCAGCACGAGCACCATGAGGGCGGCGGCGGTGAGCCCCGCCACCTGGGAGCGGGAGTCGACGGACTCGGCCACCGCGGTGCGGGCCGCGCTCGCACTCGTCGTGATGCCGCCCGAGCATGCTGCCGAGAGGTTCGCGGCGCCCAGGCCGATCAGGTCGCGGTTCGCGTCCACCTCGTAACCGTTGCGCGCGGCGAACGCGCGAGAGCTCACCAATGTGTCCGCGGCCGCGACGAGCGCGATCGCCGCCGCAGCGGGAAGGAGCCGCATCAGGTCGTGCAGCGACACGTCGGGGATCGCGAGGGGGGGCAGTCCCGAGGGCAGGGCGCCCAGCACCGCGACCCCGTGCGCCTGCAGATCGAGCACCCCGACGACGATGGTCGCGCCGACGGCCCCGATCAGCGCGCCGGGAACCGCCGGCCTCCAGCGGCGGACCCCGATCATGATCGCGAGCACGGCGATCCCGATCGTGACCGACCACGGGTTCGCGTCGGCGAGGTTGCCGAGCGTCTCGTGGTAGCGCGGGATCGTGTCGGTCATCTCCACCGTGATCCCCAGGAACCGCGGGAGCTGGCTCGCGATCACGACCATCGCCAGCCCCGCCTGGTACCCGAGCAATACCGGCTCGGAGAGGAAATCCGCCACGATGCCCAGCCGGGCGGTGCCCGCGACGATCAGGATCACGCCCACGAGCAGCGCCGCCGCGCCGGCGAGCGCCGCGTACCGCAGGGGATCGCCGTTGCCGACGACCCCCGCGACCGCGGCGGCGAGCATCGCGGCGGTCGAGGCGTCGAGCGCGATCACGAGTTGACGCGACGAGCCGAAGATCGCGTAGGCGACGAGCGGCAGGACGCAGCTGTAGAGCCCGGCGATCGGCGGCATGCCGGCAACCTCGGCCATCCCCATGCTCAAGGGGATCGCGATCGCGACGATCAGGAGCCCCGCGGTGAGGTCGCGCGGGAGCCAGGAGCGCCGGTACCCGTCGAGCGAGGTGAGCACCGGAAGGCGCCAGCGGAGCCCGGTGTCGTGCGCGGTATCGCCCATCACCCCAACGGTAGTGCGCGGCCGCGGGTGCGGATAAGGTCAACCGACCGGGGTCTGCGGGTCCTCCGGACCGGCCTGCGTGTCGGACTCGCCGGTTAGGCCCAGAACCTCCACCAGGGCTTCTTCGCGGCGGGCGGCGCCACGCCGTCCTCGGCGGCACGCTCTGCCTCGGCGCGCTCCAGCTCGTGGGCCATGTGCGCCTGCTCGGCGGCCTTGTTGATCTGCTCCTGCTCGGCGCCCCAGCGCTGCGCGCCCGGGTCACGCGACTGCGGTCCTCCACCTGGCATCGACATCGGGTGCTCCCTCCATGTCTCGGTCCCTACGCAGCGAGGCTACTCCTCGGTGGGCCACCCCGTGTAGAGGTCGGCACCACGCTTGCGGAGCTCGTTGCCGATCACGACCCGCTGGATCTCGGACGTGCCCTCCCAGATCCGGTCGACGCGGAGCTCCCGGTAGAGGCGCTCGACCGGGTACTCGCGCATGTAGCCCCGCCCGCCGTGGATCTGCACCGCCTTGTCGATCACCCGGCCCGCGGTCTCGCTGCAGACGAGCTTCACCGCGCTCGCCATCGCGTGCAACGACTTGCGGCTCGCGCCTCCGCGCGCCGCCTCCCAGCACACGCGGTACAGCATCGACTTCGCGGCCATGATCTCGGCGGCCATGTCGGCGAGCATGAACTCGATCGCCTGGAAGTCCACGATCGGTTTCCCGAACTGCCGTCGCTCCTTTGCGAATGCGAGCGAGAGGTCCAGGGCCCGCGCCGACGCGCCCATCGTGCGCGCGCCGATCATCAGCCGCTCCTCGACGAACCAGTCCTTCGTGAGCTCGTAGCCCTCACCGATATCGCCGAGCATCTGCGCGTCGGTCACACGCACGCCCTCGAAGGCGAAGATCGGGTGCTCGAACACGAACGTGTGCATGTACGCGGGTGTGCGCACGAGCCGGACCCCCGGCGTGTCCTTGTCCACCAGAAACACGGTGGCCTTCGCGGGGTCGCCGTCGACGTGCACGTGCAGCTCGAAGAAGTCGGCGACGTCGCCCGAGGTGACATGCCACTTCTCGCCGTCGATCACCCAGCCGTCGCCGTCGCGCCGGGCGGTCGTCGCGACCATCGACGGGTCCGAGCCGGCGTCCTCCTCCGTGATCGCGTAGGCGTCGCGGCGCTCGCCTCGGATCGCCGGGCGCAGGTACCGATCCTTCTGGGCCTCCGTGCCGCGTTGCAGCGGGATCGACGGCCGCCACGGCAGATCCCAGAGTGCGCCGGTGGCGTGCCCCCACTGTTCCTCTACGAGCATCTGCTGGAACAGGTCGAGCCCCTGGCCCCCATCCTCGAGGCGGTGGTTGATGCCGTTGAACCTCCAATCGAGCACCGCCTGCTTGGCGACGGCGTGGCTCTCGGGCGTGAGGCCGTCGTTCGCCTCGCACTCGTCCTCGAGGGGGATCAGTACCTGCTGGGTGAAGTCGCGCGCCTTCGACCGGAGGTCACGGTCGGCGCCGGAAAGTCGCATGTCCACGATGTGCTCCTGGGGTAGGGTCCGGCCGGAGTCTAGGCCCGGCGTCGGCGAAGGAGGGAACCGGATGACGAGGAGGGTGTTCCACGGCGGGCGGGTCTTCGACGGGACGGGTGCCGCGCTCGAAGACGCCGACGTCGTGATCGAGGACGGGCGGATCGTCGAGGTCGGTCCGGGGCTCGACGGCGACGAGGGCGTGGACTGCGTGGGTAAGGCGGTGCTGCCGGGACTGTTCGACTGCCACGTGCACCTCGCGATGCGCTACGAGGACTTCGACGAGGCGAAGACCCTCCACGAGCCGTTCTCGATGCCGTTCTTCCGCGCGCACATCAACCTTCGGCGCACGATCGAGCTCGGGATCACCACGGTGCGGGATGCCTCGGGCGCCGACGCCGGGCTCCGCGACGCCGTCGAGGAGGGGACGCTCGTCGGGCCCCGCATGCAGGTCTCGGTCGCGATGCTCTCGATGACGGGCGGGCACAGCGACCCGTGGCTTCCGAGCGGCGGCCGGGGGATCTGGGACATCGAGTACCCGGGGATGCCCTCGGGCGTGTGCGACGGCGTCGACGGCGTGAGCCGCACGACCCGAGAGGTGATCCGTGCGGGTGCCGACGTGATCAAGATAGCGTCCTCCGGCGGGTTCCTCTCGCCCGGCGACGACCCGATGGAGCCGAACTTCTCGCAGGAAGAGGTCGACGCGATCGTCCGGACGGCGGCCGACCTCGGGACGTGGGTGATGTCGCACGCGCACGGTGCCGAGGGGATCAAGCGGGCGGTGCGTGCCGGCGTGCGGTCGATCGATCACGGGACCTACCTGGACGAGGAGGCCGCCGCGATGATGGTGGAGCGTGGCACGTGGCTGGTGCCGACGCTCACCGCCGGGGACACCACCGAGGAGCTCGCGAACGATCCGCACGTCGCCGAACAGGTGCGCGAGAAGCTCCGCGGGCTCGGCCGGCCGGAGTTCGATGCGATGCGCCTGGCCGCAGAGGCCGGGGTGAAGGTCGCGATGGGCACCGACTGTCCCGTGGCGCCCCATGGCACGAACCTGAACGAGCTGGTCCACATGGCCGCGAACGGCTTCACGCCGGAGCAGGCGCTGGTGGCCGCCACGTCCAGCGCCGCCGAGCTGATGGGGCTGCAGGACGAGCTCGGCACGCTCGAGCCCGGGAAGCGCGCCGACGTGGTGGTCGTGGACGGCGACCCGTTCGCCTTCGAGACACTGAAGGAGCGTGTCGGCCAGGTCTGGAAGGACGGCGTGCGCGTCGTGCCGTTCGCCTGATGTTCGGCGTCGTGCTCGCGCTCTGCGCTGCCGCAAGCTGGGGCTCGGCGGACTTCCTGGGCGGGGTGTCGACGAAGCGGCTGCCGATCCTGACCGTGTCGGCGGTCTCGCAGTTCGTGGGGCTCCTGTTCGCGGGCGCGATCGTGCTCGCGACGGGCGCCGCGATGCCGGGCGAGCGAACGCTGCTGATCGGGCTGGCCGCCGGCGTGGTGGGCGGCGTCGGCCTCGCGGCCCTGTACTCGGGGCTCGCGATCGGGCCGATGGGCGTGGTGGCGCCGATCGCCGCGCTCTCGGCGGTCGTGCCGGTGGCGGTCGGCCTGGCGCGCGGCGAGCGGCCGGCCGCGATCCAGCTCGTCGGCGTCGCGCTCGCCCTCGTGGGCGTCGTGCTTGCCGCACGCCACCGCGATGAGTCGGGGGCCCGAGTGCATCCGCGCGCGATCGCGCTCGCTGCCGCGGCCGCCTTCTGCATCGGGCTGATGATCGTGCTGCTCGACGACGCCGGCGGCGCCAGCCCGTCGTGGACCGTGCTGATGGTGCGGGTGGGCGCGCTTTCGCTGCTCTTGGTAGCGCTGCTCGTGCGGCGCCCGTCGTTCACGATGGACCGGGAGCAGCTCGGGACGCTGGCGGGGGTGGGCGTGCTGGACAACGCGGCCAACCTGCTGTTCGTGATCGCGGCGCAGCACGGCCTGCTGAGCCTGATCGCCGTGCTGGCCTCGCTGTACCCGGTCACGACCGTGCTGCTCGCGCGGATCGCGCTCCACGAACGGCTCTCGCGGATCCAGATCGTGGGGATCGCGATGGCGCTGGCCGGCGTGGCCCTGATCGCGCTCGGGGGGTAACGAGGGCCCGCGCGCCTCGCGCTCAGCCCCTGCTCCGGCCTCGCGCCCGCTCGAGCCCGCGCCCTCGATCCAGCCCGCGCCCTTGTGCGCGATGTCTGACGGGGATACAGATAGCGAGCACGAAACGCCGCGATCCGTGGACATTCGCATCCGTCCGGTCGAGATGGGTTCCGTACTCCGGTGGGCGCCCGGTTGCGGCGTGGTCCGGTCCGGGGAAGGATGCGAGCGTGGACCTTCCGGAGACCCGCTACGCGAAGACGACCGACGGCGTCTACATCGCCTATCAGACCCTGGGTGAGGGCCCGATCGACATCGCGTGGCAGTTCGAGTGGCTGGGCAACGTGGACGCCATCTGGCAGGCCCGGCGATACGCCGAATGGTTCCGCGGCCTCGCCTCGTTCTCGCGACTGATCCTGCATGACCGCCGCGGCACGGGAGTTTCGAGTAGGAACGTCGACCCACCCAATCTCGAGACGCGGGTTGCCGACTGCCTAGCGGTGCTGGACGCAGCCGGGTCGGAGCGTCCTGTTCTTGGCGCCTCGATGGAGGGCGGTGCCCCCAACGTCCTGCTCGCTGCCACAAGGCCCGAGCGCGTTCACTCGTTGTTCTGGTGGGGCCCCGCACCCCGCTCCACCCGAGCCCCCGACTACCCCTGGACTTGGGACGATGAAGCACTGGACCGTGGCATGCGAGCAGTTAACGAACTGTGGGGGACCGCGGCGATCAACGATTGGTACTACCGCTCTTCACCTGAGGACGCCGCGGCCATCCCGGATCGGGACCGGATCCCGGTCGACCTCGTCGGAAGGCAAACCGTGACACCGGACGTGGCCGTCCAGCTCGAGCTGATCTGGCGAGATACGGACGTGCGGGGGACCCTTCCAGCAGTCGGAGCCCCCACGCTGCTGTTGGCCGGGGATCAGGATAAGGAGGCCATGGACTATCTCGCCTCGCTCCTTCCCCATGCCGAGGTGAGGCTCTTCGACGGCGTCAGCGATCTTCTGCCGTTGATCGACGAGCAGCCCGCCGTCCTTGACGCGATCCGGGCCTTCATCGGGGTCGAGACCCCGCCCCGCGACCTGGACCGCGTCCTTGCGACCGTGCTGTTCACCGACATCGTCGACTCGACCAAGAAGGCCGCGGAGATCGGTGACGGGAAGTGGAAACAACTCCTGGCTGCTCATGACGAGCGGACGAGAGCGGAGCTCACCCGTCATCGCGGTCGTGAGGTTGATACGACCGGAGACGGGTTCTTCGCCACGTTCGACGGCCCTGCTCGCGCCGTGCGTTGCGCGCAAGCGATCCAGGCGTCGGTCCGTGGGCTGGGGATCGAGGTTCGAGCCGGCTTGCACGTAGGCGAGGTGGAACTCTCCGGGGACGAGGTGCAAGGCCTCGCTGTTCACGTCGGAGCCAGGGTTGCCGCTCTTGCGGGACCTTCTGAGGTCCTCGTATCGCAGACCGTCAAGGACCTGACCGCCGGCTCAGGCCTTGAGTTCGAAGATGCCGGCGATCACGAACTGAAGGGCGTCCCCGACCGCTGGCGCCTATACCGGGTAGTGAGTGTATGAACGAACGGCCCGAGGTCGCCCGGGGCTGCATTCCTCATCTGGGCGCATGGATGCTCGTTGCCTGCTGTCGCTGATCCGCACTCGATAGCCAGAAACACCGCAACCCGTGGACAACGCCCAGAGATCTTGGGCACACTGTGGCCCGAACCTTCCACGCCGACGCTTCCGGGTCAGCGCCACCATCTCGAATGGTGTGCTGACCAAGGACGAGGCATCACTCAGCGTGCACCGCTCTAGCGAGCTCCGAACAGGACAGAACCCCAAGCGGCTGTCTGTACTCCCGCGCGATGTCTGACCCGGCGAAGATGAGCTGCAGTTCACGCGTACCGGGATCACAACCGTCCGGCCCGAAGAACTCGCCCGACATCGGGATCTCGCCGCGGACGTCCTTCGCGATCGCCTCGTACGGGCTCACGCTTCCGTCGGTGAAGGTCTCGCCCGTGTCGGCGATCGCTCGGCGAGCCGTTGCTCTACGGCTCCTCCCTCGTCCAACGGGGGGCGACCGTATCCTTAGTCGGTCAGGCCCTCAGGCGGCGAGGTCGCGCCGGTCGAACGTCAACCAGGCGACGACGTACCCTGCCGCCGCGATCCCGAGGAGCACGAGGACGTTCGCCCACGCGATCCCGGAGACGAGCGGGTCCGGGTCGAGGTACCAACGGAACGGCGAGAGCGGCCGCAGCCATCCGAGCGCGTCCACCGACGGCGCGAGGGCGTTGATCACGAACGAGAACACCGCGTAGGCGCCCGTGACCCCGAGGGCGAGGCCCCGGTGCCCGGTCGCGCACCCGATCGCGAGCGCGATCGCGCCGAACGCCAGCCCCACGAGCAGGAGCATCAGGCACGCCGCCCCCAGGTCTATCGCGGGCACCGTGAGGTCGAAGGGCGGACCGACGATCCACAGCGTCACGAACAGCACCGCGGCGAGCGCCGTGGCCGTCACGACCATCGCGCCGATCTTGTCGATCAGCAGCTGGCGCCGGCGGATCGGCGTCGAGAGCAGCAGGTCGAGCGTCCCGTCCTCTTCTTCTCCCGCGATCGCCCGCGCCCCCGCGCCCACCGCGAACACCAGGAACAGGATCGGCCCCAGGCTGCTGAATGTCTCGCTTCGCAGGTACCCGGCCGGCGTCGTGAAGTCGCCGCCGATGATGTTGCGGATCGCATCGGGGAGGTTCTGCAGGTACGTGTCGAAGTCGGAGGCGCTGTCCTTGATGCTCGGGTAGAAGGCCGCGTACATCGCCGCGACGGCGGCCAGGCCGATGCCCCACCCGATCAGCGCGCGGCGCTGGTCCCGAAGTGTCTTCGTGAAGAGTCCGCTCACGGCGCGTCCCCCCGGTCGTGCGGTGCCTCGCCGTTCGGGCCGAAGTATGCGAGGAACAGGTCCTCCAGGCTGGGCTCGTGGGTCTCGACGTTGACCACGGTGTGGCGCGCTGCTTCCTTGATCACCGGATCGACCGAGCCCTCGATCGCGAGCGAAAGCTCGTCGCCGTGCGTGCGGACGTCGCGCACGCCGGAAAGCCCCTCGAACGCCGCGCGCGGTGCCGGCCCGTCGAAGTGCAGCTCGATCCGGCGGCGAACGCGGGCCTTCAGGTCGCCGATGTCGGAGACGGTCGCGAGCCGGCCCTCCCGGATGATCCCGACGCGGTCGCAGACGCGTTCCACCTCCGGCATCACGTGCGAGCTCAGGAATACCGTGGTGCCGCGTTCTCGCTCCTCGTCGAGGATCCCGTAGAAGGTCTGCTGGACGAGCGGGTCGAGGCCCTGCGTGGGCTCGTCCATGATCAGCAGGTCGGGCCGGTGCATGAACGCCTGCACGAGGCCGACCTTCTGCTTGTTCCCGTGGGAGAGGTCCTTGATCCGCTTGGCGAGGTCGAGTCCGAGTCGCACGGCGAGGTCCTGCGCATATGCGAAGTCCACGCCGCCGCGGAACGCAGCGAAGTCTCGCAGGTACCGCTCGCCGGTGAGCCGCTCGTAGAGGGAGAGCTCGCCCGGCAGGTAGCCCACCCGCGCGTGGATCTCGGGCCCGCGATGGTGGGCGTCGAGTCCGAAGAGCCGCACCGCCCCAGAGGTCGGCCGGATGAAGTCGAGCATCGTGCGGATCGTCGTGGTCTTGCCGGCGCCGTTCGGCCCGAGGAACCCGAAAACCTCGCCGGCGCCCACCGAGAAGGTCAGGTCCTCGATACCGCGGTCGTGCCCGTAGAACTTCGTCAGGCGATCCGCGCTGATGACGCAGTCGGGGGTTCCCATGGCTCCATCCTCCCGTACGCGGCTCCCCCGCGCGGGCGACGACCGTCCCGCGACTTGGGGGACCGCCGGGACCGTCGCCCTCGGCTACGGACCGAGGTGGTAGCCCATGCGACGGGGGAGGCGGGCCACGAAGTCCACGAGCGGGTTGGCCTCCTGGCCGCGGTCCTCGAACTCGTCCTTGCGGCGGATCGCGTTGTTCGCGATCAACGCACCCGGGGAACGGATCGGCTCGGGCGGGAACTTCAGCGGGTCGGCGTCGACGAACGGCAGGTCGAGCACCTCCTCGTAGCGCCCGAGCGCGCGGAGCGCGAGGATCCGTCCGCCGAAGTGCGCGGGGCCGACGCCGTTGCCCGTGTAGCCGAGGCCGTAGTGCACAGCGCCGTTCTCGAACGTGCCGAAGAACGGCAGATGCGATCCCGAGACGTCGATCGGGCCGCCCCACCCTGACTCGACCGGCACGTCGCGGAAGGTCGGGAACATCCGGTGTAGGTCGGCGATCGCGACGCGGATCGCGTGTTCGTCATACGCGAACCTCGGGCCGATCTTCCGGGCCAGGTTCGGCTGCATCCCCCCGATCCCGAACGCGATACGGCCGTCGGGCGTGGTGCGCAGGTAGTGGAGCGCCGCCCGGTAGTCGGAGACGCCGACGCCGTCGGTCCAGCGAAGGGCCTCGAGCTTCTCGGGCGCGGGGGCCGTCATCGCGATGTAGCTGCCGCGCACGGTGATCGCGCGCCGGAACCGCTTCATGTGCGCCGCCCACGCGTTCAGCGCCATCACGGCGGCGCCCGCCCGGACGGAACCGCCGGGCGTATCGGCCACCGACGGCGCGCCGGCGCCGAAGCGCGTGACGGGAGAGCCTTCGTAGATCCGGATCCCGCGTTCCATCGCGACGCGCCGCATGCCGAGCGCGAGGCGAGCGGGCTGGATCGTCGCGCCGTGCGGCGTGAACACCCCGCCGGCCACCACGGGTGAGTCGACCCTGGCGCGCGCGGCCGCAGCGTCGAGAACCTCGAGGTCGCCGCCGACGCCGAGGCGGTCGGCCGTGATCACCTGGTCGGCCCACGAGCCCACCTGGGTCTCGCTCGTAGCCACCCCCAGGGAGCCGTCGGCAAGGAACCATGCGTCGATGCCGTTCGCTTCGCAGAAGGCGCCGATCGCGGCCACACTCTCGTCGCCCGTCCGGCAGATCCGCAGCGCCATGTCGTCGCCATACTCGCTCGCCAGGTGGGGCAGGTCCTCCCAGAAGCTGCTGACGAACCCACCGTTGCGCCCGCTCGGCCCGCCGCCGCAGATGTCCTGCTCGAGGATCACGACGTCGGCGCCGGGGTCGAGTTCCTTCAGATGGAGGGCGGTCCAGAGTCCCGTGTAGCCGCCGCCCAGGATCACGACGTCGGCGGTCGTGTCGCCCGCGAGCGGCGGCGCGGGCTCGCCCTCGAACTCGGGCAGCGCGAGCGCCTCGCGGAGCCACCAGCTCCGTCCGGCGTCGGCGGGGACGGGGAGGTCGGGGTCGGTCATCGTGATCGGGCCATCGTCGCGTGCGTCATCGTCGAGGCCCAAGGTTATAGCCCAGGCGCCTCGGCGCGGTGGCGACCAGCCGGGCCACGGGGTTCGCGGTGCCGCCACCCGCCTCGGTGTCGTCCTTGTGCCAGATCGCGGTGTTCGCCACGAGCATCCCGGGGGAACGGATCGGCTCGGGCGGGAAGCGCTTCGGCGTCCGCCCCACGATCGGCAGCCGCGTGAGCTCGTCGTCCGCGTGCGTCGCGAGCGAAGCCAGGATCTTGCCGCCCAGATACGAGGGGGCGACGCCGTTCCCGGTGTAGCCCAGGCCGTGGTGCACGTTCCCCGGTGCCGCCGTCCCGAAGAACGGCAGGTTGAACCCCGAGACGTTGATCGGCCCGCCCCATCCGGCGACGATCGGCACGTCCCGGAACGACGGGAACAGGTCGTGCAGGTCGTCGGCGACCTTCCGCACGAAACCCTCGTCATAGGCGAAGGATGGGCCGACGCCGCGCGCGAGCCCGCGCTGCACGCCACCGAGCCCGATCGCGATCCGGCCGTCGGGCGTCGTGCGCAGGTAGTGGATCGAGGCGCGCAGGTCGCGGACGGCCTCGCCGCCGATCCAGTTGAGTTCGGCGAGGCGGTCGGGCGCCGGCTCGGTCACCACCATGTAGGAGCCGCGGATCGTGAGGTAGGGGCGGAACCGGCGCCACGACGTCGCCCAGGCACCGAGCCCGATCACGGCCTCCCCCGCGCGCACCGTGCCGCCGGGCGTCTCCGCGACCGTGGGGCTCCCGGCGCCGAACCGGGTGACCGGCGTGCCCTCGAAGATCCGGACGCCCCGCTCCATCAAGACCTGACGGAGCCCGCGCGCCAGCCGTGCCGGCTGCACGGTGGCCGTGTCGGGGATGAACATGCCCCCCACGAACGACGGGCCGTCGCATCGCGCGCGCACCTCATCGGCCGAGAGCTCCAACATCCCGCCGGCGAGGCCGAGCCGGGCGGCCGCCTCGAGCGTGGAGGTCCACCGGCCGACCTGGGTCTGGTTCGTGGCGACCGCGAGGTCGCCGCCGCGCCGGAACCAGGCGTCGACGCCATGCGCCTCACCCCACGCCGCGATCTCGTCGACGCTCGGCGCCACGGCGTCGATCAGCACCTTCGCGCCGGCCTCGCCGTACGTGGCGATCAGGTCGCTCGCGTGGCCGAGCCACCCGTCGAGGAACCCGCCGTTGCGCCCGCTTGGGCCGCCGCCGCAGATGTCCTGCTCGAGCAGGACGACGTCGATGCCAGGGTCGTGTTCCTTCAGGAACCACGCGGTCCACATCCCGGTGTACCCGCCGCCCATGATCACGACGTCGGCGGCGGTGTCCTCGGCGAGCGGCGGCGCGGGCTCGCCCTCGAACTCGGGGAGCGCGAGCGCCTCGCGCAGCCACCAGCTGCGCCCCATGTTCGGCGGCGCCGTTCTCGTGACGGAGACGGCCGTCACGGCTCGCTCCGGTGGATCGCGCAGAACTCGTTGCCTTCGGGGTCGGCGAGGATCGCGAACGCCCAGCCGTACTCGACCTTCGGAGGCTGCGCCACCGATCCGCCGAGGGTCCGGACCGTCTCGATCGCCACCGCCACATCGTCGACCTCGATGTCGAGGTGGAGGCGGTTCTTCACCGACTTCGACTCGGCCACCCGCTGGAACCGCAGGATCGGGAACCCGTCGATCGGAACGAGATCGACGTAGTGGCCGTCGTCCTCTTCCGAGTCGATGGTCGTGCCGAGGATGGCCGACCAGAACGCCGCGAGGGCGTGCGTGTCTGCGCCGTCGATCACCAGCCCGTTCACCTGTCCGAGGCCCCCCATCGCGGCCACATCGTAGCCTCGCTGGAGCGCCCGCCGACCGCGACCGGCGTCGCCGCGTCGGCGCTCACCGGAGTCGCCCCGTGGCCCCGGTTGTTACCGTGAAGGCTTCCGCACGACGTCGAGGAGGTCATCCCCATGGCAGGCGGGTCGAACCGTCCCCGCAGCACCCAGGTCACCGAGGGGCCCGAGCGCGCCCCGGCGCGGGCGATGCTCCGGGCCGTCGGGTTCGGCGAGGACGACTTCGGCAAGGCCCAGGTGGCCGTCGCCTCGTCCTGGAACGAGGTCACGCCCTGCAACTACCACCTCGACAAGCTCGCCGCGCTCTCGAAGGAGGGCGTGCGCTCGGGCGGCGCGGTCCCGATCGAATTCACGACGATCGCCGTCAGCGACGGCATCGCGATGGGCCACGACGGGATGAAGGCCTCGCTGATGAGCCGCGACCTGATCGCCGACTCCGTGGAGCTCGTGCTGCACGCCGAGCGGATGGACGCGCTCGTCGGTATCGCGGGCTGCGACAAGTCCGAGCCGGGGATGCTGATGGCGATGGCCCGCGTCAACCTGCCGTCGGTCTACCTGTACGGCGGCACGATCCTTCCGGGGACCTACAAGGGCAAGGACATCACGATCCAGGACGTGTTCGAGGCCGTCGGCGGTCACGCGAAGGGCACGATCGACGACGACGAGCTCCTCGCGATCGAGCGCGCCGCCTGCCCGGGCACCGGATCCTGCGCCGGTATGTACACCGCGAACACGATGGCCGCCGTGGGGGAGGCGCTCGGGATGTCGCTGCCCGGCTCGGCCTCGCCTCCCGCGGTCGACTACCGCCGCGAGGTGTTCGCCCGCGAGTCCGGCACGCGCGCCGCTGAGTTGGTGGCCGAGGGCGGGCCCCTGCCGCGCGACATCCTGACGAAGGAGGCCTTCGAGAACGCGATCGCCGTCGTGATGGCGGTGGCCGGTTCGACCAACGCGGTGCTGCACCTGCTCGCGATCGCGCGTGAGGCCCACGTCGACCTGCAACTCGACGACTTCGACCGGATCGGCCGCACGGTGCCGCACCTCGTGGACGTGCGCCCGGCCGGCCGGTTCGTGATGAGCGACATCGATCGCGTGGGCGGGATCCAGGTCGTGTTGAAGGAACTGCTCGAGGCGGGGCATCTGCACGGCGACACGATGACGGTCACAGGGAAGACGCTCGCCGAGAATCTGGCCGCGATGGAGATCGCCGCGCCCGACGGCGATGTCGTGCACCCGCCGAGCGCTCCGATCCACCCGTGGGGCGGCCTCGCGATCCTGCGTGGCAACCTCGCTCCCGACGGCGCGGTCGTGAAGGCTGCCGGCGCCGAGGGCCTGGTGTTCGAGGGCACCGCGAAGCCGTTCGACTCAGAGCAGGCGGCGTTCGACGCGCTGACCTCGGGCGAGATCGTCCCCGGCGACGTGATCGTGATCCGCTACGAGGGGCCGAAGGGCTCGCCCGGGATGCCCGAGATGCTCGCCGTGACGGCGGCGGTCGCGGGAGCAGGTCTCGGCAAAGATGTCGCCCTGATCACCGACGGCCGGTTCAGTGGCGCCACGAAGGGCTTCAGCGTCGGGCACATCGCCCCCGAGGCGTTCGTCGGCGGGCCGATCGCGCTCGTCGAGGCCGGTGACACGATCCGGATCGATATCGACGCGCGAACGATCGAGATGAAGGTCGACGACGCTACGCTCGAGGCGCGCCACGCGAACTGGGTCCAGCCCGAGTATCGCTACACGCAGGGCGCGCTGGCGAAGTACGCGCGTACCGTCGGCTCGGCCGACCACGGGGCGGTGACGTGGTGACCACCTACCCCACGATCACGTCGCCCGCCGCGCTTCAGTGCCGGATCTGCGGCCAGCAGTACCCGGTGGAACCCCTCACGATCTGCGAGGAATGCTTCGGGCCGCTCGAGCCCTCCTACGATCTGCAGTCGGTCGACGGCGAGGTCTTCAAGAAGCAGGCCGAGCAGGGCCCGCAGTCGCTCTGGCGCTACGAGTCGCTCCTGCCCGGCGGCCCGACGATCGCTCGGGTCGACCTGGGTGCGGGCTTCACGCCGCTCCGCCGCGCCGACAACCTCGCCGCCGCGATCGGTCTGAAACACGTCTGGGTCAAGGACGACTCGGTCAACCCGTCGAACTCCTTCAAGGACCGCGTCGTGACCGTCGCGATCACGATGGCGCGTGCGTTCGGCTACAAGGCGATCTCATGCGCGTCCACCGGCAACCTCGCGAACGCGACGGCCGCGCACGCCGCGAAGGCCGGCCTCGACTGCTACGTGTTCGTGCCCGAAGACCTCGAGCGGGCGAAGATCCTTGCCACCGAGGCCTACGGCGCGAAGGTCGTCGCGGTCAAGGGGAACTACGACGAGGTGAACCGCCTCTGCAGCGAGGTCGCCGAGGCCCTGCCCTGGGCGTTCGTGAACGTGAACATGCGGCCGTACTACGCCGAGGGCTCGAAGTCCCTCGGCTTCGAGACCGCAGAGCAGCTCGGCTGGCGGCTCCCCGACCACGTGGTGGTGCCCATCGCGAGCGGCGCCCTGCTCACGAAGATCCATCGCGCGTTCAGCGAGCTGATCGCGATCGGTGCGGTCGAGGAGAAGCCGTACCGTGTCTCGGGCGCGCAGCCCGAGGGATGCCGGCCGGTCGCGCAGGCGTTCCTGGACGGCGCCGAGGAGGTCACCCCGGTCAAGCCCGATACGATCGCTCGCTCGCTCGCGATCGGGGCACCGGCCGACGGGTTCTTCGCCCTGAAGGTCGCGCGCCAGACCGGCGGCCACATCGAGTGGTGCACCGAGCAGGAGATCCTCGAGGGGATCCAACTCCTGGCGAGCACCGAGGGTGTGTTCACCGAGACCGCGGGCGGCGTCACGATCGCGAACCTCAAGCGGATGGCCGAGCAGGGCATCATCCGCCCCGAGGAGGAGGTCGTCGTCTACGTGACCGGGAACGGCTACAAGACGGTCGAGGCCCTCGAGGGATTCCTCGAGCCCACGTTCAACGTCGCCCCCGACCTCGACGAGTTCCTCGCCGCGCTGAACGGCTGAGGCGAGGGCACCCGTGAAGGCCGCAGGGAGCGACGAACCCAGGAGCCGGATCGGGCTCCGCTGGATCGGGCTCGGGCTGTGGCTGGCATTGCTCGCGGGCAGTGCCCTCATCGCGCGCGCCGCCGGCGCCACGCACTCGGCGCTCCCGTACGTCACTGCCGCCGCGCTCGCCGCCATCGGGGTGGTGGGGCTGGTTGCCTACGCCAGGCTGTCGAACTCGCCGCCGCAGCTGCGCACCCTTCGGGTGTTCGCGATCCTCTTGCCGGCCCTGTTCATCGTCTGTATGGAGGCGATCCTGCTGATCGTCGAGGCGGACGACCTGTTCACCGAGGCCGGGGAGCACATCCTCGCGGCGGCGGTCTTCATACTCTGCGCGATCCCCTTCTCGGTCTGGATCTTCCGGTCGTTCGCCGCGCTCCGTGACGAGCTGGCCCGCCGTGCCACCCGGCTCGAGCGGCTTCACGGCGCGTCGCTCACGGTGACGGGTGAGCCGTCGGTGCCACAGCTCTACGAGGCGATCGTGCGCGGAGCTCGCGACGTGGTCGACGGGGATCGCGCCGTCCTGCTGGTCGCGGCCGGCGACGGCCCCGAGGTACTGGTGTCGGATCCTCCGGCCCCCGAACTCGACGAGACCGACCGGGCGCTGCTTCAGCTGGCAGGGTCGCCGGCCGGGTCGGGCGGGGCGGATCGGACGTTCCTGACGACCCAGGCGCGGGGGCGCACGCCCCACGCCCTGCTCGTCCGCCGCTCGAGCGGCGCCCCGTTCGTTCTCGAGGAGGGGCTCGTGCTCGACATGTTCGGCGTGGCCGCGGCCGCGGGCCTTGAGAACGCCCAGCGACTCGAGGAGGCCCAGCGCCTCGCCACGGTCGAGGAGCGGGAACGGATCGCGCGCGACCTCCACGACGATCTCGGACAGCTCCTCGGCTACCTCACGACGAAGATCCAGGCGGCACGGGAGCTCGTGGCGACCGGCCGCTCGAGCGCGGCCGCCGAAGAGCTCGCCGACCTCGAGAGCGCGACGCGCTCGTTGAGCGCCCAGGTGCGAGAGGCCATCCTGGGGCTCCGGACCTCGGTGGGACAGGACCGGCCCCTGGGTCAGGCGATCGAGGAATACACCGCGGAGTTCGGGATCCAGGCGGGCCTCCGCACGTCCTTCTCCGGCTCGGTGACCGCCGGTGGCGCCCTCCCTAGCCCCGCCCGGTATCAGGTGATGCGGATCGCGCAGGAGGCGATGTCGAACGCGCGCCGGCACGCCGACGCGACGACGGTCGAGGTTGGATTCGACGACCACGATGGCGTCCTCGAGCTGTCCGTGCGCGATGACGGCATGGGCTTCGAGCCCGAGGTCGCGGCCCGCTCGGGCCGGTTCGGCCTCACGACGATGGCCGAGCGTGCGCGTGCCGTCGGCGGGACCCTCGATGTCCGCTCGGCGCTCGGCGAGGGCACGACCGTCGCGCTGTCGGTGCCGGCGCACCCGGTGGAGGTCTGACGATGCGTGTGCTGCTGGCCGACGATCACGCGCTCTTCCGCGAGGGGCTCGTGAGCCTCCTGCGCACGCGCGACATCGAGGTGGTAGGGCAGGCGTCTGACGGTGCGGAGGCAGTCGCGCTCGCGCGCGCGCTCATGCCCGATGCCGTCCTGATGGACCTCACGATGCCGGGGATGGGTGGGCTCGAGGCCACCCGCGTGATCAAGGCGGAGCTCCCCGACATCAAGGTCGTGATCCTCACCGTGTCCGAGGCCGACGAGGACCTGTTCGAAGCGATCAGGAGCGGCGCACACGGCTATCTCGTGAAGAGCACCCCCGCAGACGACTTCTTCGAACTGCTGGAGGCGCTCGACAGGGGCGAGGCCCCGCTCTCCAGAGGCCTCGCGGGCAAGATCGTGCGATACCTGGCGTCGGGAGGAGCCGGCGACGCCGCGGCCCTGACCCCCCGGGAGGACGAGGTCCTCCGGCTCGTCGCCGAGGGCCACACGAACCACGACATCGCGACCGCGCTCGGGATCTCCGACGCCACGGTCAAGTTCCACATGTCGAACATCCTCAACAAGCTTCACCTGGAGAACCGCGCTCAGGCGGTCGCGTTCGCGCACCGTCACGGCCTGACGCAGGAGCCGGCTCCTCCGCCCGACGATGCCGCCACGGACCAGTAGTCCCGTCCGTACCTAGCCGGAGGTCGAGGTTCTCGACTCGCCCGCATCGAGCATCAGTGAGGGTCCTTCTGCCCTCTGCCGGGACCCTTCTCGGGCCTAGATTCGAGGCATGAACGAACAGCTCGAACGAGACGCGGCACCGGACAGGACGACCGACACCCAGAGCGGGGTTAGCCGCCGATCATTCATCGGGAAGGTGTTCATCGCCGCCGGCGCGGTGACGCTCGGGGGCAAGACCGTGGCGTTCGCCGACGACGCGATGAGCCCGACTTCCGCCGACTCCGATGTCCCTCAGTGGGCGATGGTGATCGATCTCGCGCGCTGCGACGGCTGCAAGGAGTGCACGAAGGCCTGCCAGGAGACGCACTTCACGGGCGACCAGGAATGGATCAAGGTGTTCGAGGTCCAAGACGAGGCCGGCAACACTGTGTTCTTGCCGCGTCCGTGCATGCAGTGCGAGAACGCGCCCTGTCTGAACGTGTGCCCGGTCGGCGCGACCTTCCGCAACGAGAACGGCACCGTGCTCGTGGACCACGAGCGGTGCATCGGCTGCCGGTTCTGCGTGGCGGCCTGCCCCTACGACGCGCGCTCGTTCAACTGGACCGAGCCCGTGAACCCGCCCGGGGCCACGTTCGCGAACTACTCGCCCGAGTTCCCCGTCCCGCACACCAAGGGCACGGTCGACAAGTGCATGTTCTGCGCCCACAACGCGATGGACGGCCAGCTCCCCGAATGCGCGCAGGCGTGCTCGATGAGCGCGATCTGGTTCGGCGATCTCAAGGCCGACATCGCGACCAACGGCCTCGAGACCGTGCAGCTGTCCTGGCTGCTCACGACACGGAACGCCTACCGCCTGAAGGAAGAGCTCGGTACCCGCCCGAGGGTCTGGTACCTGCCGGGTCACGGCGAGGGCTCGAAGGTGGTGCTTCCGCAATGAGCGCGACCCTCAACTACCGCCGCGCACGCTTGCAAGAACGCGCCGAGGCGCCGGTCCGCCCGGGTGCCTGGGGCGTCCGAGGGAAGCTCCTGGTCGGTGGCCTCGCCGTCGTGGTTGCCTGGGGCATCTTCGCGTGGACCTGGCAGGTCAGGAAGGGCCTGGGGGTCACCGGACTGAACGACCACCTGAGCTGGGGCTTCTACCTCACGAACTTCATCTTCTTCGCCGGCATCAGCATGGCGGGGACGCTGATCTCCGCGATCCTCCGGCTGACCCACGCCGAGTGGCGCCGACCGATCACGCGACTCGCGGAGATGATCACCGTCGCCGCGCTGATCGTTGTCGCCAGCATGGTGGTCGCCGACATGGGGCGGCCGGATCGTCTGCAATTCGTCCTGCTGCATCCGCACATGCGGTCGCCGATCCTGTGGGACGTCCTGTCGATCGGCACATACCTCGCGGGCAGCATCCTCTACCTCTACCTGGCTCTGGTGCCCGACCTCGCGATCCTCCGCGACGCGGGCGTCGGCGGGAAGTTGCGTCGCCGGCTCTACTCAGCGCTCTCGCTCCGCTGGCACGGCGTGCCCGACCAGCGGCGTCTGCTCGTCCGCGCGATCGGCGTGATGGCGGTCGTGATCGTACCGGTGGCGGTGTCGGTTCACTCCGTCGTGTCATGGATCTTCGGGATGACGCTCCGCAGCGGGTGGAACTCCACGATCTTCGGGCCCTACTTCGTCGTGGGCGCGGCCTTCTCGGGGATCGCGGGCATCGTCGTCGTGATGGCGATCTTCCGGCGCGTCTACCACCTCGAGGAGTACATCACCGAGAAGCACTTCCGGTACCTCGGATCCCTGATGCTCGTGGCGGGCGTGATGTACGCCTACTTCACGCTGTCGGAGTACGCGACCGTCGGGTACAAGATGGAGGTCGGCGGCGGATCGCTCCTGTCGGCCCTGCTCGTCGGGCGGTACGCCCCGTACTTCTGGTTCTTCGCGATCTTCGGCACGCTCGTGCCGATCGTCCTGCTCGCCCTGCCTCGCACACGAACGGTCAAGTGGATCGTAACGGCGGCCGTGCTGGTGAACCTGGGCATGTGGGTCAAGCGGTTCGTGATCGTGATCCCGTCGATGGCCCTGCCGATGATGCAGTACGAGTGGGGCACCTACCGCCCGACCTGGGTGGAGTGGTCGATCACGGCTGCGGGGTTCGCGGCGTTCGCCTTGGTCTTCGTGTTCCTCGCCCGGATCTTCCCGGTGATCTCGGTCTGGGAGATCGAGGAGGGCTGGGAGGTCGAGACGGCCGCCGCCCGCCGACTCCTGCCGTCTGCCGTCGCGTCACGCGCCGCCGCTCCGTCGGTTATGGAGGAAGTCTCATGAGGCGCCTGCTCGCCATCGCCACCTTCGGGTTCGTGTTCGCTGCCACAGGGATCGCACCGGCGCACGCCGCCGACGTCAAGACGTCGATCACCGTCGACCAGGACACCGCGACCGTGACCGGGGAGCCCGTCGAGCTCCACGTCCAGGTGCGCGACGCCGCCGGGCACCCGGTGGCGGGTGCGTTGGTCCGGCTGTTCGTTCCGGTCGTGTTCATGGGCGAGCAGAAGAACGAGATCGTGGGCGAGGGCACGACGAACACCGCCGGCCGCGCAGTGATCCGATTCGCGCCTGCCCAGACCGGTCAGCTCGAGGGCACGCTGGCCTTCTGGGGCTCGCACGGCTACGCGGCGTCAGAGACCACCGTGTCGCTCGACGTCCAGCAGGCGGCGTACACCTACGCCCCCGAGCCCGTGGGCCTCCAAGCCTGGTGGGCACGGAGCTACCTGATCCTCGTCCCATTCGTCCTGACCTGGATGGTCTTCCTGTTGCTCCTCTGGCTCGCGGTGCGGGTCAGGAGGGCGGGCGCAGCGGCGTCAGCGCCAACCGATATCGCCGCAACGAGTTGAAGGAGGGAACGATGAGAGGCACCAAGTTCCTGTTGAAGGGGATGGCAGTCGTCGCCGCGCTGACCATGGTCCTGGCCGCGTGCAGCTCGAGCGACAGCTCGTCCACCACGGCCGCGACCAGTGCGACCGAGGCGCCGACCACGGCCGCGACCGAGGCTCCGACGTCCGCAGCGGTCGAAGGCACGCCCGTCGCGGTGGCCGTCGGCGAGACCGACGTCCAGCACATGTACATGACGATCGACCCCGCGACGGTCGCGGCCGGCTCGGTGACGTTCACGGTCGTGAACGAAGGCGTCAAGAAGCACGAGTTCGTCATCCTGCAGACCGACGTGATGGCAGCCGACCTGCCGATCAAGGGCGACGAGGTCAACGAGGACGACTATGTGGTCGTCGACGAGATCGGGGATCTGCCCCCGGGCGAGACGAGCACCCTCACCGTCGACCTGGCAGCCGGTCACTACGCCCTGATCTGCAACCTGAAGGGGCACATGCGGATGGGGATGTACGCCGACATCACCGTCACCTAGCTCCGATCGCTTCTGATACCGAAGAGGGCGGCCGACCGGCCGCCCTCTTCGCGTTCGATGTCCGTCGGTCCGCTACGGGAGCACGTGGTAGATGAACGCGTACTCCGTGCCGCCGTGACGCGCCTTGATCTCCATCGTGCCGCGGGCGTTCGCGAAGTCACCCTTGCCCCCGGTGATCGCGATCGTGTTGTCCTTGCCGTCGTAGAACGGCCCCTCGACCGTGATCGCGCCCCCGGGCACCCAGGCGATCCACCGGCATTCCCACGATCCTTGATCCGGGTTGATGCGGATGCACTCACCCTGGTCGCGGCCGACCTGCTTCGTGTTGTCGGCGTTGAACAACTTGTTGTGCCAGGTGAGGATGTCGCCCGGCGAGTCGCCCTTCTCGCCGACGTCGGTCACGACGTCGTTCGTGGCGTGCTCGATCACCTTGACGGTCATCGGCGCCGTCACGAGCTCGTGCTTGGACGAGGCCGAGACGATGGACGCGACGGCGATCGTCGCGAGCGCGGCGGTCGCGACGATCGCGAGCGTCTTGCGCATGGAGCCCTCCCTTCGATCAGGTGCGAGGCTGACGCTACGCCTTCTGCCGGATCGCTGCATCACAGCCTTCGCCAACGCGCGGCATCGTGCGTCCGTGCAACCCGTCCGGCTTGCATCGCAGCGATCCGAGGCACAGACTCGCCAGGTCCGTCGGGGGGACGGATCGCGGCGATTCGCCCGTGGTCGGCAGCGCATGGAGAGGGGGGACCATGTCCACCACCGAACCACCGGTCCAGCAGCATGACCAGGACACCAAGGACCTGATGGCCTTCGGGTACCAGCAGGAGTTGAATCGCGAGCTCAGTACGTTCAGCTCCTTCGCGGTGGCGTTCAGCTACATCTCGCCGTCCACCGGTATCTTCACGCTCTTCTACCTCGGTCTGATCGCCGTGGGCGGGTACCTTTTCTGGGCGTGGCCGGTCGTGGTGATCGGCCAGATGTTCGTGGCGCTGAACTTCGCGGAGCTCTCGAGCCATTTCCCGATCGCGGGCTCGGTGTTCCAGTGGACGAAGTACCTCTCGGGGCGCACCTACTCGTGGTTCACCGGCTGGATCTACCTGTTCGCCGGCGTGATCACGGTGGCCGCGGTCGTCGCGACCCTGCCGATCGCGCTGCTGCCGATGCTGAACGCGATGTTCGGGTGGAGCCTGAACACAGCCCTCGGCAGCACCGATCAGCTGATCGTCGCGATCATCACGCTCGTGATCATCACGATCCTCAACATCTACGGCGTGAAGCTCGTGTCGATCATCAACAACACCGGCGTGATCTTCGAGATCCTGGGCATGGTCGTGTTCGCGCTGATCATGGCGATCGTGCACAACAACCAGGGGATCGGGGTGCTCTTCGACTCGGGCGATACGAAGCTCTCGGCGAGCGCGTTCCTGGTCGGCATGTTCATGTCGCTGTTCGTGGTCTACGGGTTCGACACCGCCGGCACGCTCGCCGAGGAGACGAAGAACCCGCGGGCCGAGTCGCCGAAGGCGATCCTCGGATCGATCGCGGGCGCCTTCGTGATCGGCGCGGTCTTCCTGATCGGCACGCTGATGGCGATCCCGGACCTCGCGGCGGCGCAGGCCGGTTTCTTCGGGCCCGCGCAGATCATCGGCGAGGTGTTCACGTCGTGGGTGGCGAACGTCTACCTCTTGATCGTGGTGCTGGCGATCTTCGTCTGCTGTCTGTCGATCATGACGTCGACCGTGCGGCTGATGTTCGGGATGGCGCGCGACAACCAGCTGCCGTTCTCGAAGCCGCTGGCGAAGGTCAACCCACGGCTGCACACGCCGATCGGCGCCTGCATCGGCGTCGCGATCCTGTCGGCGATCCCGTTCCTGCAGTTCACGGGCGCCACGGTGATCGCGGTCGCGGCGACGGCGATGATCTACCTCAGCTACTTCCTGGGGAACCTGGCCGTGATGCGCGCGCGGACCCGCGGGTGGCCGAAGGCCGACGCCCCGTTCAAGCTCGGCGGCTGGGGCAAGATCGTCAACGTCCTCGCCCTCGTCTGGGGCGGCGCGATGCTGCTGAACCTTCTCTGGTGGACGAACGATCCGCTCTCGCTGCGGGTGCTCACGAATCCGACGGCCACGCAATCGGACTACGGCTACGGTCAACTCGTGAACTTCCACATCGGGTTCCTGAACGACATCCCGCTGATGGAGCTGATCATCGGAGCGGTCCTGATCGTGGGGGCGATCTACTACTTCACGGTGGGCAAGACGAAGGAATTCGCGGCGATCACGATGCCCGACGAGCTCGTCGACCAGCCGATCTGAGACGTGTGGGGGCGGGGGCGGCCTCGAGCCGCTCCCGCCCCCACACGAAGGAGCGCACGTGATCGAGATCATCGCCGACGAGAAGGTCACAGGCTGGATCGAGGGCCGCGGCGGCCACGTGTGGGTCTGGCTCGACCCGCATCGGAGCGTCGTCGGCGCCCATACCTACCTCGAAGCGCACACCGAACCTCCGGGCTCCAGCCGCGAGACCAAGTTCTCGCGGAGCTCCCGCCGCCCGCACGCGTTCTACGAGGTGCCGAGCGACGGGTTCACGATCCACCTCGACCACGCGGACTTCGAGCCGCCCAAGGAGCTGCACCTCGAGCTCAAGGGCTGGCGCAATAAGCGGGTCGAGGCGTACTGGGACGGGTGCATCTTCGTGGACGCCATGCACCCGGACTGGGTCGATCCGCAGCAGGCCTGATGGGTCAGGCGATCGGTGAGTTCCTGCCGCTCGCGGTCGGCGTTGCGATCAGCCCCATCCCGATCATCGCGGTGATCCTGATGCTCTTCTCGGGCCACGCCGGTCGAACAGCCTGGCCTTCCTCATCGGTTGGATCCTGGGGATCGTGCTCGCGATGGGCATCCTCGTCTCGATCGCCTCGACCCAGGACCTCTCGAACGGCGGGCAGCCCTCGGACACGGTCTCGTGGGTCAAGCTGATCCTGGGGCTCCTCTGCTGGCCGGCGCCGTGAAGGAGTGGCGGAGCCGGCCCGCGCAGGGTGCGGAGCCGATGAGGCCGGGGTGGATGACGAAGATCGACTCGCTGAAGTCCGGCGCGGCGCTCGGGCTGGGCGCGCTGCTCGCGGCCGCGAACCCGAAGAACTTCCTGCTGATCGCCGGCGCCGCCATGATCGTGGCACAGGCCGACCTGGGGTCCGCCGACACGATCGTGTCGATCGCGGTCTTCACCCTGATCGCCGCGTGCACGGTGGCGATCCCCACGCTCGCCTACCTCGTGATGGGCGCGAAGGCGCAGCCGGCGCTCGACGGCGCGAAATCGTGGCTGATGATGAACAACACCGCCATCATGGCGGTGTTGCTGCTCGTGTTCGGCGTGTCGCTCGTGGGGAAGGGCCTCGGCGCGCTGGTCTGATCGTCGAGGCGATGTCGTCGCGTCGTCGCCTCGGTCCGAGACCTTCTCGTCGCAGGTGATGGCGACCTACGCATGATCGTTTCAGCCCTTCGGCGGTGGGCGGGGCGCTCCCGTGCAAGTAGCCTCGCCCGTCTGACCGACGGAGAGGACCAGATCGTGCGGAACCGATCGAAACTGCTGAGCGTCGTGGGGCTCATGTGCGCCCTCGCGCTCGCCGCGTGCGGCGGGAGCACGTCCAGCGACGCCCCGAGCGCCGTGCCGAGCGAGCCGGCCGGGTCGGCGACCGTGGAGGCGAGTGCCTCGCCCTCGGTGGACCCGATGGCGGTCGCGAGGCTCGACGGCTTCTACGACGTGGTGAAGAAGGTCGTCGCGCAGAAGAACTTCACGGACATCAAGGTGGGCGAGACGTTCAAGCGGACCTACGACACGACCCTCGACTGCGCCACGGGACCCTGTGGCGGGAGCGTCGAGATCGATGCCGAGGAGTCGAAGCAGAACACGACGCAGGGCGTGACGTACGACGAGACCACGCACACCTACGGGTTCGTCGCGGCCACGAGCCCGGCGACCTGCACGTCCGGCGGCAAGAAGTACGATCTGAAGACCACGAGCACGTTCGTCCTCACCCCGACGAAGGTCGAGCTGGTCGGCTCCGAGTACGTCGTGACGAAGTTCACCGCCGTGGGGATCTTGAAGGCCGTGCCGCAGGGCACCGCGCTGAGCAAGGGGAAGTGCAAGCTTTCGACCGCGAAGTTCACGTACGCGGGCCACACCGCTTAGCGATCGGGTCGCTGTCCCGATATCCCAAGAGCGACCTGGCGGGTTCCAACTTGACCGTCTTGTCGGCCGTCATGATGCCGCCGCACTTCATGATGGAGTTGCACAGCACCCGCACCTCCTTGAGCGGATCACCTAGCCGTCGATCGACCCCTTGATCTCGACGAACGGGCCGTCGGTCGTCTGCGTCCTGCCGTCCTGCGCCCGCACGGTGGTCGCCGCCTCGGGCCCTGCATCTGGACACCGGGTGGTGATGGCGGCGTAGACCCCCCTCGGCCCTCCTTCAGAAACACCCCTCCCTTAACTTCCGCATGCCTTGAGCTTGGCCGAGGGGGGGCGAGCATGCGACCAGGACCAAGAGGGGAAAGGTGATCGACATGCGCGACATGGACGTCTCGGGAGCGAAGTGGACCTACGTGACGCGGACGGTGCCGACCGGTTCGCCGGTCTCGACGGCCCCGCTCGCGAGCTCGGTGCGGAGCGGCGATCTGGTGGTCGCTCGCGTGGAGCGGATCGGCGTGCACGACCACATCGAGGATCGCAACGGCCGCAGGGTCCGTATGTTCCCAGGCGACCTGATCGTCGGAGCGTGTGGGAACCGGTACGCCACGGACTTCTTCGAGGGGTACGTGCCGGAGGGCTCGCGAACGCAGCTCCTCACGGCAGGTGGGCTCATCGGAGACGTGGCGTCCGCCTACGACGCCCACCAGGATCCGACCGAGCTCCAGCTGGTCGGGAGCCTCGTGGTGGACGATCGAGGTCCGGCCTGCGTGGCAGACTTCGCGCGACTTCCGTCTCCGAGCGTCGCCGATGGGACCGACGTCGACGTGATCGTCGTCGTGGGTTCGGGGATGAACGCGGGGAAGACCACGACGGTCGCGGGGATCATCCGCGGACTGACGCGGGCGGGCTTCGCGGTGGGCGCCGGGAAGGTCACCGGGTCCGGCAGTGGGAAGGACCGTTGGGCCTACGAGGATGCCGGCGCGGCCGCGCTCGCGGATTTCCTGGATTTCGGGATGCCCTCGACGTTCGGCTACCCGCTGGAGCGCCTGGGCACGACGTTGCTCGAGATCCGAGACGCACTCGTGGCTGACGGGGCAGAGGTCGTCGTCCTCGAGATCGCCGACGGTCTCCTTCAATCGGAGACGGCGTGGCTGGTCGAGAGACTCCCGGATGTTGCCGACGCGATCGTATTCGCGGCGGTGGACGCGCTGTCGGCCCGGTCCGGCGTCGAGATCCTCCGGGAGATCGGGCTCCCGCTGAAGGCGGTGAGCGGACTCCTCACCCGGAGCCCATTGGCGACGCGAGAGGCGGCCCAGGTGACCGGCCTTCCGATCCTGTCGCCCGCGGAGCTCGCCGGCGGGGCCGCCGTCGACCTCCTCGCTCGCGAGATGGTGCTCGCATGACCATGCGCGCGCGCGCCTGGGTCTCTGGGGAAGCATCGGGCCCCGGGATCCTCCGAGACGTTGAGTTCGATGGGGTGGCGGTCGGTGACGATCGCCTTGTTCTCGAGGGGCTCGTCGTGGAGGACGTGCGTGGCGGATCGCCGCTCATGGCGGACGCGACGGACCTGTGCTTCGACCCGGCGGCGGGGGGCGGCCCCCTCGTGCCGACCGGGCCGCGAGAGCAGGCACGTGCCTTCGGGATCGTGAATGTGGCGTTCCACGTCGCTCGCGGCCTCGATTGGGCGACGGGGCTACTCAGCTCGCCCCTTCCTCCGCTGACGGTCAAGATCGGGATGCACGAGGGCCGAGGAAAGCGTTGGGGGGGCGGCCACTATCGTCTGCCCTCGGCCGAGTACTCCTCACTCCCCGAGGACGTGGTCCCGGCGGCGACGGGCGAGATCCATCTGGGACCCGGCGCCGGGGTCGCGACCGTCGATGGCGGACGCTACTTCCTGGCCCCGAGCCACAACGCGGCGATCGTGTATCACGAACTCGGGCACCACATCACTCGGCACACCGCGGACTTCCGCCTGAATCGTCTGCGCTCCGCGAACCATCAGGCGAACCACAAGACCCCGTTGGATGAAGGGACAGCCGACTTCGTCTGTGCCGTGATGCTCGGTACCCCCGACATCTACGGCTGGCATCGGGCGCACGTCCCCTCGACGTCCCAGGCCCGGCGCCGGCTCGACGCGGGATGGACGATGGCCGTGTTTCGGGGCGGATCAGACGTCGATCCCCACACGGACGGGACGGTGTGGTCGTCCACCCTGTGGGGCGCCCGCTGCGCCGTCGAGGCGGCCGGGGTAGATCCCGGGCGCTTCGACGGCGCCGTGCTCAGGGGGCTGGGGCGGATGGGTAGCGTCGGGGTGGACGAGCCGATGGGCGAGGCTCTCCGTCATCGTCGCTATTTCTCGGAGGCCCTTCAGGCCGTGCTCGAGGCCGAACAGGAGCGCGGGGGTGCCCTCGCCAGCGTCATCGAGCGGTCGTTCGCTGCGCACGGCATCGTGGTCGGTGCCACCAACGCGGAACTCCGAGACCGTTGCCGGCGCCGTGTCGCGCCGCTTCTGGGCGCGAAGGCCTCGTAGGGGTCCCCATGCGTAGGCGACCTCACGGAGGATCCGGGACGACGGCCCTCGGCAACATCCGAAGTCTGCGCTCGTTCCGCGGATATCTCCGGCCCCATCGACGGCCACTGACCGGGGGCGTCGGACTGAGGATCGGCGAACTCGTGACCGACCTCGTGCAACCGTGGGCCATCCTGATCGTCGTCGACTCCGTCCTCGGGTCCGCTCCGGTGAGTGGTCCGCTCGGCAGGGTGGTCTTGCCGTTCGACGGCTCCCCGCAGAGCCTGCTGACCGCAGCGGTCGTCGCGGCCTTCCTCCTCACCGTCGCGAGCGCGGCGTTCGACTACCTCGGAGACCTGGTCATGAACGGCGCCGGGGAACGGATCACCGCCGAGATCCGCGGCGACCTGTTCGCACATCTCAGCCGGCTTCCGCTCGTCTACCACGACACGCAATCGGTGGGGGAGCTCGCCAGCCGGGTCTCCGCAGACACCGATCGCATCGAGGATGCTCTGGTTGATCTCTTCTCCACGGTGGTCCCGGGTTCCCTGTCCCTCATCGGCTACGTGGTGATGATGCTCGCGGTCAACTGGAAGCTGGGACTCGTCGGTCTCGCCTCGGTTCCGATCCTGGCGGTCACGATCGCTCGATATTCGCGCCTCACAAGACAGGCGGCCCGCGAACGCCGAGCCCGGGAGGGACAACTGAGCGGGTTCGTCGCCGAAACACTCACCGGCATCAGGGCCGTGCACGCGCTGGGGCGCCACGACGTCCACGACGAGCGTTTCGCCGGCGTGAACCAGGACACCTTGAAGGCCGGACTGCGAGCGGTGGACGTGCGCGCGCGATTCACTCCGCTCGTCGAGGTGGCGGCCTCGATCGGTGCCGCCGCGCTCCTGTGGGTCGGCGCGAAAGGGGTCATGAGCGGTTCCTGGACGCTCGGGCTGTTGCTCGTCGAGCTCTCCTACGCGAACAGCATGCTGAGGCCGATCAAGGCGCTATCCCGGCTCTCGCTGACGTTGAGCACGGGGGCGGCATCGGCCGAACGGGTGCAGAGCGTGCTCGACGAGCCCGGCTCGATCCCGCGGGCCGAGCCTGCGGATGTGCCAGGCCGGCCGCAGCCCCCCGTGCAACTCGGCGGAGCGCTCGAGCTCCGAGACGTCACGTTCGGCTACGGGCGGCGCCCCGTCCTGCAGGGCGCATCCCTACGCGTCGAGCCTGGCGAACGTGTCGCCCTCGTGGGTCCGAACGGCGCCGGGAAGTCCACGGTGCTCGCCCTGCTCGCTCGACTATACGAGCCGACGGGCGGCGAGATCCTCTTCGACGGCCGGCCAGCAGCCGGGCTATCCATGCTTTCACTGCGTCGTCAGCTCGCGGTCGTGCTCCAGGACACGTTCCTGTTCTCGGGGTCCGTCTGGGATAACCTCGCCTACGGGAGACCGGATGCCTCGCCGCGAGAGATCCTCGAGGCGGCTGAGCGAGCGCTGGTGGCGGGATTCGCGGTGGCCCTGCCGGATGGCTACGACACTCGGCTCGGCGACCGAGGGATCGGGCTCTCAGGCGGCCAGCGTCAGCGGATCGCGATCGCTCGTGCGCTCCTGCGCGACGCGCCGATCGTGCTCCTCGACGAGCCGACCTCCGCCCTGGACCTCGACGCCGAACAGGTCGTCGTCGAGGCGCTCACGCGGCTGATGGAAGGGCGCACCGTCGTCATGGCCACGCACCGACCCGCCCTGCTGGACCTGGCGGACCGAGTCTGTGAGGTCGTGGGCGGGGGGATCCTCGAAGGGGAGCAGTCACCTGCCTTCGTCGGCGCGGTCGCCGTCTGAGCTGCGTCCCGTACGTTGGCCTTTCGATGAGCTCCTCCACCCACCCCCTCCCAGGTTGACACGTCTCCACACGCCTCTACACTGTCGTGACCATGTCGACCACAGAGCTGTTCGAGCGCAGCGTCCTCGTACTTATTAGCTAGGCGCGGCCAGGCCCAGAGGCCTGCTCGCCGCGCCGACGACCCCGCGAACCCCGCGGGGTTTTTCATACCCTGAGACCGTGTGAGCGAACCGTGAACGCCGGGCCACCGCCCGGAGACAGGAGACCACCATGAGGTTCGAGTTCGAGCGAGACGGCACCGTCGTCGCGAGCGTGCTCTGGGAGGGCCCCGGCCAGGTGAGCGTCGAGGCCGCCGACTCGTCCACCCGGGCTGTCGTCGACCGGTACCTGAGCTCCGAGGTCGTCTACCTGGGATCGGGCTTCGACTTCGGCGCCGAGCAGGAGCAGGAGGCGCTGCAGATGCGCCGGCGCGACTGGACCCCCTGGGAGTTCGAGCGGGCATGCCGGAACCTGGGCCATCGCCTGCAGGCGCACGTGACGCGCGTCGAGACCGGCCCCGTCGAGGCGCGGGAGGCGGTCGCCCGATGAAGATGTCCGGCGCCGACGCGCTGCTGAAGGCGCTCGAGCAGGAAGGGGTCGAGGCTATCTTCGGGATCCCCGGCGGCGCGAGCATGCCGATCTACGACCCGCTGGTCGACCGCTCCTCGATCCGCCACATCCTGTGCCGGCACGAGCAGGGCGCCGGTCACGCCGCCGAGGGCTACGCCTGGGTGACCGGCAAGGTCGGCGTGTGCATGGCGACCTCCGGTCCCGGCGCGACGAACCTGGTCACGCCCCTCGCCGACGCGAAGATGGACTCGGTCCCGATCGTCGCGATCACGGGGCAGGTGCCCACCCCTGTGGTCGGCAACGACGCCTTCCAGGAGGCCGACATCACCGGCATCACGATGCCGATCACGAAGCACAACTTCCTGGTGAAGGATCCCGCCCAGATCGTCGAGACCGTGCGCGAGGCGTTCCACATCGCGTCGACCGGGCGCCCCGGCCCGGTGCTGATCGACCTCCCGAAGGACGTGCTGCTCGCCGAGACCACGTACAAGTGGCCCGAGCGGATCAACCTCCCCGGCTACAAGCCCACGACGAAGGGCAACACGCGTCAGGTCGTCGAGGCCGTGAAGCTGATCATGCGCGCGAAGAAACCGGTCCTCTACGTGGGCGGCGGTGTGATCAAGGCCGATGCGCACAAGGAGCTGTTCAAGCTCGCGACCAGCGGGCAGCTGCCGGTCGTCACGACGCTGATGGCGCGCGGCGCGTTCCCCGACTCGCACGAGCTGTGCCTGGGCATGCCCGGCATGCACGGCAACTACACGGCCGTCACCTCGATGCAGCAGGCCGACCTGTTGGTCGCCCTCGGCTCACGCTTCGACGACCGCGTGACCGGCAAGCTCGCGGGGTTCGCCCCGCACGCGAAGATCGTCCATGTCGACATCGACCCCGCCGAGATCGGGAAGAACCGGGTGGTCGACGTGCCGATCGTGGGTGACTGCAGGGACGTGATCGGCAAGCTCGCGGCCGAGCTGGCGAAGCGTCAGGAAGAGGCCGGCGGCGTGCCCGACCGTGGCCCGTGGCTGCGCCAGCTCGCGGAGTGGAAGGAGAGCTACCCCTACCGCTACGACCGGGACTCCGGCGCGCTGAAGCCGCAGTACTGCGTCGAGCGCCTGAACCACTTCGCCGACGACGACACGATCGTGGTCTCGGGCGTGGGCCAGCACCAGATGTACGCCTCGCAGTACTGGCGGTTCGAGCGCCCGCGCCATTGGGTGAACTCCGGCGGGCTGGGCACGATGGGCTTCGCCGTGCCGGCTGCGATGGGCGCGAAGGTCGGCCAACCCAACAAGCGCGTGGTCGCGATCGACGGCGACGGCTGCTTCCAGATGACCGCTCAGGAGCTCGCCACGAGCGCCACCGAGAAGATCCCGTTCGTCACGGCGATCCTGAACAACGGCTACCTCGGCATGGTGCGCCAGTGGCAGGAGCTGTTCTTCGACGAGCGGTACTCGGGCGTGTGGCTCGACCCGAACGTGCCCGACTATGTGAAGCTCGCCGAG
>Ga0315278_10000393_pt1 | contig 38775 bp, 33 predicted proteins | sample YL17G06_0_MG_FD_203880 | JGI IMG/M metagenome (GOLD analysis project Ga0315278, IMG submission 203880) | Sediment microbial communities from Yellowstone Lake, YNP, Wyoming, USA - YL17G06_0 | ecosystem: Environmental > Aquatic > Freshwater > Lake > Sediment | place: USA: Wyoming | collected... | reverse complement strand
GCGTAGCTCAGGGGGAGAGCGCTACCTTGACACGGTAGAGGTCGACGGTTCAAGACCGTCCGCGCCTACCACCCAGCTGAGGGCATCCGCTTGCCTCTCGTAGGCGGGGTGCCTTTGTTGTTTCTAGTGCTCGATCGATTTGGTGCATGTCATGAAAATTACGCTCAAAGATGGCAGCAGTCGGGATATTCCAGCAGGGCAGACCGTTGGGGCTGCTCTGTCGGCTCTCGGCCTGACGCTTGGCCCGGACATCCTTGCGGCGAAGGTGAATGGCCAGACCGTAGATCTCTCATGCGCCTTAACAGAAGATACTGTGGTGGCCCCCTTGCAGTTCGACAGTGCAGAAGGCCGTGAGGTCTACCGCCATAGCAGCACTCACATTATGGCGCAGGCTGTCAAAGAGGTCTTCCCCACGGCACAACTGACGATCGGCCCGGCCCTCGAGGATGGGTTCTTCTATGACTTTGCCTATGAGCGCCCCTTTACCCCGGAAGATCTCGAGAAAATTGAAGCGCACGCGAAAGACATCATCAAGCGCGCCCTTCCTGTCAAACGGGCAGAATTGTCGAAACAAGAAGCGGTGAAGTTTTTCCAGGAACGCGGGGAAGCCTATAAGGTTGAGTTGATTCAAGGGCTGGCGGAGGGGCAGACCATCACCGTGTACAGCCAAGGAGGGTTCACCGACCTCTGCCGCGGCCCGCATCTCCCAACGACAGGTCATGTCGGGGCCTTCAAGCTTCTGAACACAGCTGGAGCTTATTGGCGCGGCGACGAACGCAATCCCATGCTGCAGCGGATCTACGGGACCTCCTTCCCGACACAGGCAGAACTCGACACGCATCTCGCGCGACTAGAAGAAATTAAGCGACGAGACCACCGAAAGGTCGGCAAGGAACTCGACTTGATCTCGATCCAAGATGAAATCGGTCCCGGCCTGGTGCTCTGGCATCCGAAGGGCGCGACCATCCGGCTGTTGATCGAGAACTTTTGGCGCGACCAGCATATTCAAAACGGCTACGAACTGGTGTACTCCCCGCACGTCGCCCGTTTGGACCTCTGGAAAACCAGCGGCCACGTCGACTACTACCGCGAGAACATGTTCGCGCCCATGAAGGTTGAAAATAGCGAGTACCAGCTCAAGCCGATGAATTGCCCGTTCCACATCATGATCTACAAGTCGCATCTACGCAGCTACCGAGACCTCCCTATCCGCTATGGCGAACTGGGGACCGTCTACCGGTACGAACGGACAGGCGTCCTTCACGGCCTGCTAAGGGTTCGCGGCTTCACACAAGACGATGCGCACCTGTTCTGTCGGCCGGATCAGATTGAAAGCGAAGTCAGCCAGGTCCTGGACTTCACATTCTTTATTCTCGGAACCTTCGGGTTCACCGAATTTGAAGTGTACCTCTCGACGAAGCCGGAAAAGTCTGTCGGCTCGGAAGAACGGTGGGCCCAAGCCACGAGCGCGCTCGAAGCAGCCTTGAAGGGACGAGGAGTCGCCTACCAGGTCGATCCGGGCGAAGGCGTCTTCTACGGACCCAAAATCGACATCAAAATCAAGGATGCCCTGGGACGCTCCTGGCAATGTTCCACCATTCAAGTCGATTTCAACAATCCCGAGCGGTTCGAATTAGGATACATCGGAGAAGACGGCAAAGTTCACCAACCGATCATGATCCATCGGGCCTTAATGGGATCGATCGAACGGTTCTTTGGCATTCTGATTGAGCACTTCGGCGGCGCGTTCCCAACCTGGCTCGCCCCGGTCCAGGCGACGGTCATGTCCATCACGGACAACCAGCGGCCCTATGTAGCCGAGGTCGTGGCCCAGCTCCAGGCTGCAGGGTTCCGCGCCGAGGCAGACATTCGAAATGAAAAAATCGGGCTCAAGATTCGAGAAGCAGAGAAGGCGAAGGTTCCATTTATGTTTGTGGTTGGCGACCGAGAAGTGCAAAGTGGGACTCTGGCCATACGGGGCCGGAGCGGAGCCAACCTCGGCAGCATGACCGTCGCAGGAGCGCTCGACCTGCTCCGTGCAGACCTCAAGCCGGCAGGGCAGCAAAATTCATTGACACAATAAGAGGTGTCTTATCGTCCCCAAACTACGAGTTAATCGCGAAATCAGAGTGCGCGAAGTCCGGGTGATCGGTCCGGAGAGCGAACAGCTCGGCATTCTCCTGACGGCGGATGCGTTCAAACAGGCACAAGATCAGGGGTATGACCTTGTCGAGATTGCGCCCACGTCAGTGCCTCCCGTATGCCGCATTATGGACTACGGGAAATATAAGTTCGAGCTGAGCAAGAAAGACCACCAGAACCGGCGCCATCAAAAGTCGACGCAGGTAAAAGAAATCAAGTTGCGCCCTCGAACGGATAAGCATGACTTGGAGATCAAGGTTCGACAGATCAAGGGCTTTCTGGCCGATGGCAACAAGACGAAGGTCGTCTTGACGTACCGTGGTCGTGAGATGGCGAATCAGGATATGGGCCGAACGCTCATGAATACGGTCATCGCAGAGGTGGGAGAGAAGGGCACGATCGAGTACGCCCCCCGCATGGAAGGGCGGAGCTTGATCATGATCGTGGCGCCGAAGTAAGCCGGTCGGCCCGTACGCTATTAACCAAAGGAAGCACCGATATGAAGAATAGGAAAATGAAAACCCATAGTGGAGCCAAAAAGCGGTTTACCCGCACGGGCTCTGGAAAATTGGTCAGGCGAAAGGCGGGGAAACGCCATATCCTCACCAGCAAAACGCAGGATCGGAAGCGCCGATTGAGCGGCACGGTTCTCGTTGATAAGACCAAGACTCAGGCACTGGATCGCTTATTGCCCTACAGCTAAATTAGACTATGCGGATAGCGTTAACCAAAAGGAGTATTGACTCATGCCTCGCGCAAAAGGTGGCCCCAAAACAAGACATCGGCGGAACAAACGGCTGAAACTTGCTAAAGGACAGTACGGAGGAAAGAGCCGCCTGTTCCGGACCGCGACAGAATCAGTCGATAAGGGTCAGGCATACGCCTATACCGGCCGGAAAAATCGGAAACGGGATTTTCGCGTGTTGTGGATTGCGCGCATCAACGCGGCAGTTCGGGCACATGGACTAACCTATGGCCGGTTTATCAATGCCCTGAAGAAGGCGAATATCCTCTTGGACCGGAAGGTCCTCTCGGATATGGCGATCAAGGACGCCACGGGGTTTGAGCAGTTGGTCGGTCTCGCCAAGCAGCACCTTGCCCCGGCTGCCGCCTAAGCGCAGCCGACTAGCAAGGGTACTCTTTGAATAATTGGTTTGGACAGGACGTGGGTCTTGAGGAATGCGCCGACGGACGTAATCCTCAAGACCGTTCGGCTACTTCTGTCAGATCAATTTCAAACGCGACAGCCGGGACACCAATCTGCCATCGTTCAAGCACTTCCGGATGTAGCTCCCCAATCACACCAACCTGTTTCCCCCCAGACACGATGCTCCCCACTCTTCCGGCGAGAAATGACGGATGCAGGATCGGTTCCAGGCTGTAGGCTTGGTTCGCGTAGTAAAACAACGTCTCCAGGCAGGAGTGGACCTCGGAGAAATGCGCATCGGCATGGGCGATCATCCCGCCGAGCACCGTCACAGTTCGCGACCCGAGCGTCTGCGTGGAATCAGGCCTGGCTACTTCGCCTGCCTCGAATATCCGATGGGGATAAAATGCCCGGTTCGATGCCGCTTCCACGCGAAGCAACGACGGAAGCATCCATTGGCGAAGGGCTGAAAAGTTCTGGGACATCACATTGTCCACCTCGACCAGTTTCCCCCACTCGGTCCCTTCCAATCGCATCGCATCACGCAGGTCCTGGGGAGAACCGAGAATATTGGAAATGATCTCTTGAAAGCCCATGCCGACCATGAGGGCCCTCACACGGTCGGAGACCTCTTCGATACGCGACAATCCCCCGACCGTGAACTGCGAGGGCATCACCGGCAAAAAGTCTCCGTACCCACGACTGATCGCGACATCTTCGACGACGTCCATCGCATGCATCAGGTCCTGCCGATAGTACGGAAGCGTCACTGTCACCTCTTCATCTTCAGTCGTGACCTCATAGCCGTAGGCCGTTAAGGCCTTCGCCACTTCATGGACGCCGAGCGTCTGCCCAAGGGCCTGCTCGATCGTGCTGACGGGAAGCGTCCGTGACCTCCCGAGATCTTGCGGAGTCGTAACTGCCTCGCCAAGAGCAGTCTTATAGGGATACCGCACTTCGATCGGCTCAATGACCGCGCCCCGATCGGCCAGATTAGCTGCGAGAATATTGAGGGTCAGGACGACCATTGAAAGGTCAGTGCCCGTCACCTCGACGAATAAGGCATCATCTCCCACCCGCACTTCTCCGACTTCGCGGCTATTGATGATCGGCGGAAAGGAGAGGGCCCGACGCTTCGCATCGCGCAGGAAGGGAAGGCGATCCTGTCCCTCGAGAATCCCACCGAACTCTAGCCCTTTGGGATGGACAAGCAGTATCTCTCCCAGCGTCATGACCGTATCCATGCCCAACGGCGTGAACGTGGCTTCGTCAGGCCTCACTAAATCATAGGTGATAGGAAACTCGATCGCCGCGAGCCGGTAGAGTCCGATCGACACAGTCCGTCGTTTGCGGCCGAACATCTCTGCGAGTTTCTCTTGTGTCTGAATCATCTGCGCGAGACCCTCCTGGGTTACGCGATAGCCGGTCGCAGTACAGGCTGCCGCGTAGGGCCTGACCTTCTCCAAGCCGGGAGCCACGTTCAGTCGCTTTGGCGATTTCGACGGGGCCGTGAGAAAGTCGTACTTCGCGAGGGAACCCAGCCGCTTCACCCGAATCTGTCGCGCGATCCCTTCGCAACACCAGAGATCAGGACGGTTGCTGTCTTGTAGCTCGATGCGCAGTTCGCCCGTGTCGAAATTCTGCCCCTTCAGCTCACCCTTCACGAGCATTAACGACTCTTCGAGTTGCTCTATGGTGATCGGTTGGCGATCCTCTCCTGGCCCTGCGAGCAATTCCTCGAGATCCTGTTTGAAAATAGTAATCGTGGGCATGTGAGACCTAGAAAGCCCCCCTGGTGGAGCGAATCAGATCAAGATTGTCGGTGAACAACTCGCGAATATCGTGAATGCCAAGCGCAACCATTGCCATGCGATCGAGCCCTAACCCCCACGCAATCACCGGCACGGTCACGCCCAGCGGAAGGGTGACTTCCGACCGGAACAGACCGGCTCCGCCGAGCTCCATCCATCCGAGCTTCGGATGGCGCACATGGAGCTCGACCGACGGTTCAGTGAAGGGAAAATAGGCTGGAAGAAATTTGACTTCCTTAGCCTGCGCCACTTCACGGGCAAAGAGATTCAGCAGGCCGAGCAACGTGCGGAAGTTGATGTCTTCGCCGAGCACGATCCCTTCCACCTGGAAGAAGTCGGTCGCGTGCGTCGCATCGACTTGATCGTAGCGGAAACAACGGGCGATGGAAAAATACTTTCCTGGCACCGCCGGATGTGCCGCCAACGTATGGGCCGAGACAGCCGTCCCCTGGCTTCGCAAGACCAGCCTGCGTGCGCGCTCCGCATCGAAGGGATAGTTCCAACCGGTTGAACCGGTTTCGCCGCCGTCCTGGTGCGCTTGCATGACCCGGGACAAGAACGGTTCTGCAATCGACGAGGCATGCGTCGGTTGCTTCACGAAGTAGACGTCATGAATGTCCCGTGCCGGATGAAACTGCGGCATGAAGAGGGCGTCCATGTTCCAGAATTCGGTCTCGACAAGCGAGCCACGCATTTCCTGAAATCCCATGCTCGCGAGTTTCGTCTTCACGGTATCGAGAAACTCACGATACGGATGCCGTTTGCCAAGCGCAATCCGTGGCGCGCGAAGACTGATCGTATACTTACGGAAGCGCTTCGTCCGCCAGTTTCCCTCTTTCAACAGCTCTGGTGTCAGCTGGGAAACCTCTTCCAAGATCCCTTGCTTGGAGAGCTGCTGCGCGGTCTCGATGCCGTCGACTGACAGCTTGAGCGCTCTGGCCACCCGATCATCGATGCGGAAGGGTTCCCGCGCATTTCCGCGTTTGACTGCGTGGTCTTGAATGACCTGCCGTTGTGCTTCAGGAAATGCTTGCAGCTCACGAGGCGCCCCATGGAGCTGTTGCAGCAATCCCCGCATCGCTTCCGCCGTCTGGCTCGGCCGGCCGGTCGATTCAATGCAGCCACCTTGAATGATGAGGAGCGTCCCTTCCTTCTTGAGCCGTCCAATCGCACCGCTCACCTCCGCCGGTTCGAGCCCCTCACGCGCTTGAATGTCGTGAATGGTCAGGCGCTTGCCGGTTTTGGCCGCCTCGCGAGCAGCAGAAAGCACCCGTTCGATCGGCGAGTACTTTTCAAAATAGAGTTCGCCGATTTTGGTGAGCGAGACTATCGGCGTTACGGTCTCGGTATCGACCACGAGCAGCGACTTGGCGAGCAACCACTCGACCGCCATACTCAACTGCGATGGCTCTAAGCCGGATGACTGCATCAACTGTTCCGTCTGAAGCACCACGGAGGGATTCGCCTCAAAGGTCGACAAGACTTTGACTTCGAGAGGATGAAGGCTATCGATGAGGGAAGAAATATCCACCCGCGAGGCCTATCAGTGAGCGGAGACGCGCTGCGGCGTCGTGGGAAAAGGTTGGCCGGCTGCGCGTATCGCAGCGATCGTTGCGGCATAATCACGACTAGAGAAAATAGCCGACCCGGCAACCAAGACATCCGCTCCCGCAGCGAGCACCTGAGCCGCATTGTCGATCTTCACGCCGCCATCCACTTCGAGCAACGCACGACTCCCAGCCCGATCGATCATGGCACGAGTTGAGGAAATCTTCTGCAGACAGGAGGCGATAAACTTTTGACCGCCGAAGCCAGGATTGACCGACATGATCAGGACCAAATCGACCTCAGGGAGGATTTCCTCAATCGTACTAAGCGAGGTAGCCGGATTCAGAGTCACCCCGGCCTTGACGCCTCGTTCCTTAATCGATTGCACCGTTCGATGGAGATGCGGACAAGCTTCCACATGAACCGTGAGATAGTCCGCTCCCGCCTCGGCGAACTCAGCGATGAAGGCGTCGGCGTTGGTGATCATGAGGTGGACGTCGAGCGGCAGCTTGGTGACTTTTCTGATCGCCGCCACGATCGGCGGACCGATAGTTAAATTCGGGACGAAATGCCCATCCATGACATCGATGTGCAGAAAGTCGGCCCCGGCGCGTTCCACGGCTGCCACTTCGTCGGCCAGTCTGGTAAAGTCAGCCGCTAAGATCGAGGGCGCAATATAAATGGGGCGTGCCATCACAAAACCTTCCTCAGTCGTGCGGCGTAGAATCCGTCCATCGAGAAGCGGTTCCCCACTGTCGAGAGGGCACCTTGGTCGGTGACAAATTCCTGAGCCAAAGGCAGGAGCCAGGAGACGACGGACTCACGCTGGAACTCCGCTTGGGTACGACAGAATTGCTCGATAACGTCTTCGTTTTCTTCCGTTTCCGTCGAGCACGTACTATAGACCAGCACCCCGCCGGGTCGCAAGCATGGGGCAACCGCCTCGAGGATCTGACATTGGAGCGCTTGATGTCGAGGAAGCGCCGCTTCATCTTTTCGCCACTTCGCTTCTGGATGCCGCCGTAACACGCCAAGCCCGCTGCAGGGCGCATCCACCAAAATCCGATCAACCGACGGTTCGCCCACGCTAGCACTCTTCACCGAGGGATGCCCTGCTGTCTCGATCATGGGGACCCACTCACGTGGCTGTCGAATATCGCCAACAATCGGAACGACAATCTGAACCCCGAGTCGGCGACAATTGCTTCGCACCAGATCCAGACGAGCCCCGCTCCTATCGACGGCGTAAATCGTCCCCTTGTTCTGCATCAGAGCAGCCAAATGAGTCGATTTCCCTCCCGGTGCCGCACACGCATCAAGCACGATGTCACCAGGCTGAGGATCGAGGAGGGGAGGAATCAATTGCCCTGCTTCATCTTCGACATAAAATGCCCCTTCCTGAAACCCCGGGAGCGAAGGCACAGAGCCTCCATCCCCAAGCAGGATACCAAATGGACTGACGCTGGTCGGCTTGGCCACAATACCTGCCTGTGTAAATGTTTTGAGAAGTGCCTCCCTGGTCGTAACCAGCTGGTTCACCCGAAGCGTCATCGGAGGCGCGGAGCTGATCCCCTCGCAGGCCGCTTCCGCAGAGACCACGCCTAGACGCTCCACCCATCGACGACTGAGCCAACCAGGAATCGAGTACCGCACGGCGAGGGACTGCGCGGCATCATGATCCATGCTGGGCCAAGGCTGAGGCGGATGGCGCAAGAGCGAGCGCAACACCGCATTGACGAGCCCACTCCAGTCCCTGCCCACTGTGCCGGCAAAGGCCCTGGCCAAGTTGACTGATTCGTTGACCGCGGCAGACTGCGGGATACGATCGAGAAACAGGAGTTGGTAGGCCCCAAGTCGGAGCACCATCTGCACGGCCACGGGAAGGCGAAGTAGCGGCTTGTCCAGCACCGGTTCAAGCCGCCAATCGATGGTCGCAAGGCGCCGCAAGACGCCATAGGTGAGTTCCACTGTGAGGGCCCGGTCCCTGCTGTCGAACGAACATCGCGCGAGGGCGCGATCCAACAAAACATCGACCCCCTCCTCGCTCTTGTCGGACTCCACCAACAACGAGAGGGCGATCGCACGCGCTGACAGTGCGGTTTGGGTCGTGAATAAGGATCGAGGACCAGAAGCCATAGGGAAATCAGGACGGGAATAATATAGTGATTAGTTGATGATCGAGCAGGACGCTAAGAATCAATCGCTCCCCCTAACTTCAATCCAACAGCAACAGGGTGGCCGGCCAAATATTGAGAGACGGCCATGCGACGGCTATTAGCCGGCTGCACCTCCATCACGGCAAGGACTCCCTCTCCAGTCGCAACATGAATCGCCTCGTTGGTGACAGCGACGACTACCCCCGGCGGTTTCGTCACAGGTCCTGGGAGCGCCAGGGCTCGGCAGATCGTCCAGCGGTCACCTCCCGTCACGGCTGTGTAGGCCCCGGGCCAGGGAGAGAGCCCGCGGATCCGATTTCCCAGAGCAGTGGCAGGCAGGGTCCAATCGATCACACCATCTTCCTTTTTCAGCAAGGGCGCCAAAGTCGCCAGTGAAGAATCTTGTGGCCGTGGCACGAGGGTGCCGGCCTTGAGTCGGGTAATCGTCTCGACCAGCAGTCTGCCTCCGAGCTCAGCCAAACGTGGCGAGAGGGTATCGGCCGTATCGTCAGAAGTAATAGGAATGGCCTCTTGGAGCAACATCGCGCCGGTGTCCATCCCCTCATCCATCAACATGGTCGTAATGCCTGTCTCTCTCTCCCCGTTGATGATGGCCCATTGGATCGGACCGGCACCGCGATACTTAGGAAGAAGGGAACCGTGCACGTTGATACAACCGCGGGGGGGAAGCGAGAGGATCGCCGGGGGCAAGATGCGCCCGAACGCCGCGACCGCAATCAAGTCAGGTTTCCATCCGGCCAGAGCCTGGAGAAATTCAGGGTCCTTCATCTTGAGTGGCTGCAGTAGAGGGATCTGCGCTCGCAGGGCCAGGAGTTTTACCGGTGACGGCGTGAGGATTTGCCCGCGCCCTTTCGGGCGGTCCGGTTGCGTGACTACGCCGACCACGGCATCATCCGACTTCAACAAGGCCTCAAGAGAGGTCGCCGCAAAATCTGGCGTGCCCATAAAGATAAGACGCATATTAATCGATTTAGCACTGCAGGTGAGCGAAAGCAACTTTGATACACGAACACTGGCTTGACTTGCCGTTCAACGCTTTGTTAGCATCTGCCCGCGGGGTGGAGCAGCCCGGTAGCTCGTTGGGCTCATAACCCAAAGGTCAGAGGTTCAAATCCTCTCCCCGCAACCAACCTTCTCTCTTTTCTCTCAACAGCTTGCAACGGATTCGCTTTCGGCCACGGCCACAGCGTGATTGGCCGATTGTGCTAAAACTGTACTAACTCCTGCCGGAACACGATCCAGTATCTCCATGCCAGCGCGTAAGCTTTCCGAATGATGATGCGCATACCGCATCACCATCGAGATCGTCTTTCATCGTCCGAGCTTTTGCACGGTCTAGATGTCCGCGCCCGCTTGCACGAATCGAATGGCAATGGTATGGCGCAGATCATGAAACCGAAAGCGTTTCACATCTGTTTTTTTCATGACTGATAGAACACCCGCAGTAAGTCACGCGCATCCATCCGGATTCCAGCCCTGTTGTAGAAGACATAATCCGTCTTGAGCGATCAGACTCTTGCCCTGGCTTTCAGTACATCGAGTGTCCTCGCGTTCACCGGAAGCGTGTCTCACCCTCCGTTCTTTTGCTCCAACAAGGTGATCGTCCTCAGGAACAGATCCACACTCCACCATATTCGACGTGGCTCAGGTCCCACGTTGAATCTGAACAGAGAACGCAGAGGAGCACATGACTATGTATCTTGAGGTGTTTTGTCCCTGCCATGCCTGACCTGTAACGTTCTTCAATCGGCTTCAGTCCTCGGTAATATCTCCCCTTCGTTCAAGGGGCCGCAATACGTGCCATTTGAGGTATTTCCCCCAACGACTCGTAGGGCTATGCCTTTTTACAGGCGGGGAATGAGAGTTCAGCTGGAGCAGAGTCAAAATCATAGAACGCACAAATGGGAGTGGAGAGTGCCCACTCCTTCAACTGCTGGAGGAATTACGCCAGCAACCGACCAAATTTGTTGGTTTTCGCGCTTTGTCTGGGTCTGTCGAGCGGGCTAAAAAGAGAGTCAAATACATCTCATCAACCATAATCATCAGAAACACGAGGAGAACATTGTAAAAGATACGGTTGGTCTCATGTCACAAGAAGCCTGGAAGGAGAAGGGAAAATCTAACTGTCATCATCCTGAGTTCCACGAAGAACGGTCTTTCCCAAGGCCAGTCACAGGCTGTTACGGTAGGCACCACATGCGGTCAGTTCATACGAATGGAACGAGTGCAGTCTGAGGGCAAACCCAGGGCACAAATCCTCTCGCCTTGGGAACGGGCTACAGCGTAGTGGCTAAGCAGCTGGGCGAAGTCATGGAAATATATAGGCGTCATTAATCTAACGAGGGAGTCTCTATGAAGGCTCGGCATAGCGAGCCTTTAAGTCAACTCTCCAGTCATCATCACTGTCGGCGCTCTTGTACGCGATGGACGGATCCTCGATCTCACCGGGCCGGGTTGTTTAATTCAGCGCACAGTCGCCGTCAAGTAGGGGGAGGCCCTGAGGCCCGACCTGTTCCTGCCAGGTCACCATTCGCCCATTTCTGTGGAGCTCGCAGCGGTATGCTGGCTAACGGGACGTCTGGACGGAGCGGAATGTATCAAGATGACCGAGAGGGAACGACGACAACTCAACCAATTCATGGCCCAGCCTCGGTCGTCCCCGGCCTCAATGGGCGGGAAACGCGACAGTTCAGTGAACTGGCCGGACGATAATGGCACCTCGATACATACTCACTCGACCAGACATGTGAGCAATCTGCGTTGGTGTTTGATTCAGGGCAAGTGACGATCCAATCCGCGTCGATTGTGCGCGTGATCGTCGTCACTAGCGAGTTCCGCAAGTCAAACAAGGGGGCACGTTCGCACTCGTTCAGAATTGCAAGATTGTTTGACAGTTATACCTATGTGCCCTAGCTTTCATCATAGCGAAATACCGTACATGGCGCTGTTTCCATACATAACATAATAGGTGCGCGATATTGGCTCGTCGTTTCTCCGATTAATGAGGGTGATCGATGCTGAACAAGAAAAAACAGATGCAGCTTGTTTCAGGAACTGACTCTGCTGACATCCACGGCCAAGTGACCGAGGCCAATTATAACCTTGATGAATTGTCACTCACCCGAAAGAATCAGGACGAGCCCAACCAAAAGTACTGGGGGGCCTCCGAATTGGTCACCGCGCTGACGCAGCGGGCGACGCAGGAAGAGGCGGCCCGTCGGGCCGCCGAGCAGGCGCTGGCACAGACCTCCAGTCTGCTGGAAGAAACCCAGAGATTTCTGCAAGAGGAACGCACCGCCGTTCAGCAGCAACTCGCCCGGTGGAGCCAACAAGAGCAAAGCTCCGGTGCTGCGGCGGCTGCGGCGCTGGAAACAGAGAAGAATCGCCTTCGTCTGGAAGCCGAGCTGACGGCGGTGCAGAGCCAGCTGGATGCGGCGAATCAAAAATACCGGGCTGCCACCGAACAGGTCGCCACGCTGAAGCAGCGGGTCACGCAGGAAGAAGCGGCGCACCAGGCAGCCGAGAAGGCACGGGCCCAGGCCGCAGCCCAACTAGAACAGATACAGCGTAGCTTCCAGGAGGAGCGCAAAGCCGTTCAGCAGCAACTCGCCCAGTCGAAGGCAGAGGGACAAGCGAAGGCGAGCGCTGCCCAGGAATCAGAGAAAAATCTCATCCGGCTGGACGCCGAGCTGGCGGCAATGCGCTCTCGGTTGGAGGAGGCGAACCAAAAGTACAAGGGGGCCACCGAACAGGTCGCCACGCTGAAGCAGCGGGTCACGCAGGAAGAAGCGGCGCACCAGGCAGCCGAGAAGGCACGGGCCCAGGCCGCAGCCCAACTAGAACAGATACCGCGTAGCTTCCAGGAGGAGCGCAGCGTCCTGCAGCAGCAGCTCGCTCAGTCGAAGGCAGAGGGACAAGCGAAGGCGAGCGCTGCCCAGGAATCAGAGAAAAATCTCATCCGGCTGGACGCCGAGCTGGCGGCAATGCGCTCTCGGTTGGAGGAGGCGAACCAAAAGTACAAGGGGGCCACCGAACAGGTCGCCACGCTGAAGCAGCGGGTCACGCAGGAAGAAGCGGCGCACCAGGCAGCCGAGAAGGCACGGGCCCAGGCCGCAGCCCAACTAGAACAGATACCGCGTAGCTTCCAGGAGGAGCGCAGCGTCCTGCAGCAGCAGCTCGCTCAGTTGAGCGCCGAGGGGCAGGCGAAGACCGTTGCGGTGTACGAGGGGGAGAAAAATCTTATCCGCTTGGAAGCCGAGCTAGCGGCACGTTCCCGGCTGGAGGAGGCGAATCACAAGTACCAGAGCGCCACCGAAGAGGTCTCGAGGCTGAAGCAGCAGGTCACGCAGGAAGAAGCCGCCCGCCGGGCCGCTGAACAGGCGCTGCATGAGGCTCAGCGCAGCTTGCAGGAGGAGCGCTCCCGGCTGGAGACGGCAAACCAAAAATACAAAGCTGTCACCGAACAAGCCGCTGTTGTGAAGCAGCAGGCGACGGAGGAAGAAACGGCCCGCCGGGCCGCTGAACAGGCGCTGCATGAGGCTCAGCGCAGCTTGCAGGAGGAGCGCAACGTCCTGCAGCAGCAACTCGCTCAGTTGAGCGCCGAGGGGCAGGCGAAGACCCTTGCAGTGTACGAGGGGGAGAAAAAGCTGCTCCGGCTAGACGCTGAGCTGGAGGCGGCAAACCAAAAATACAAAGCTGTCACCGAACAAGCCGCTGTTGTGAAGCAGCAGGCGACGGAGGAAGAAACGGCCCGCCAAGCCGCAGAGCAAGCGCTGCAAGAGACCAGTGGCAGACTGGATCAGGCCAATTCCAAGTATCGGCAGGTGACGGGGAGTCAGATTCCAGAGCTGAAAAATAAACTTAAGCAACTTGAGCGGGCACAACAGCAGAAAATTGCTGCAGAGCGCCAATTGGTAAAGACACGCGCAGCTATTTCCTTTCAGCTCGGCTATCTGCTTATCCATAGCTTCAAGTCATTGAACGGCTTCCTACGTTTGCCATCAGGACTATGGGCGCTCCGCAAAGAAACCATCGAACGCCGAAAAAAAAAAGCATTCGTCCTCAGCCCTCCTAAGCTGTTACCGTCAGAGCCGTCTGTAATCCTCTCTCTGCCTAGCGCGTCAACTGATCCACTTTCGCAAGAGCCACCATCAAAAGGGCGCGCGATCTCGGCGGACGCCACCTTGCCCCTCACCATTCAGCCTCTTGTTGGATCGGGTCCCAATTGCAAGCTCAACATAGCCTGCATCATGGACGAGTTTACATTCGGTTCTTTTCAGCCAGAGGCCGTCTTACATCAGCTGACCCCCAGCAACTGGAAGGGTGAACTAGAAGCCTCTAATCCCGACCTGCTGTTTATAGAGTCTGCCTGGCGAGGGAAGGATGAACTCTGGGGCAGCAAGGTCGGCCATACCAGCGCGGAACTGCAAGGCATAGTCGCGTGGTGCCGTGCGAAGAACGTACCGACGGTGTTCTGGTGCAAGGAAGACCCGATCCACTTTGAAACCTTTCTCAACACCGCCAAGCTGGTCGATCACGTGTTTACTACGGATATCGACTGTATTCACCGTTACAAGGCAGCGTTAGGGCATGACCGTGTGTACCTCCTGCCCTTCGCTTGCCAGCCTGCCGCCAACAACCCGATCGAAACCTATCAACGCAAAGACGCTTTCTGCTTTGCAGGCGCCTACTACGTGCGCTACCCGGAACGCACTCGCGATCTGGGAGATTTCGTCATGGAACTCCCGACATTCCGGCCACTGGAGATATACGACCGTAATTACGGCAAGAACGATCCCAATTATCAGTTCCCAGAGGAATACCAACAGTACATCGTCGGCACATTACCGTTCGACCAGATCGATAAGGCATACAAAGGCTACCGGTATGCCATCAATCTCAATTCGATCAAGCAGTCGCAATCGATGTTTGCCAGGCGGGTCTTCGAATTGCTGGCATCCAATACCATTACCATCAGCAATTTCTCACGCGGCATCCGCCTACTCTTTGGCGATCTGGTCATCACCAGTGACAGCGGCACTGAAATTGTCCGCCGCCTGAACAAGGTGGCCGACAACGAAGAACAGAGCCGCAAGCTCAGGTTGGCCGCGCTGCGCAAGGTGATGAGCGAGCATACCTATACCCAGCGGTTGACCTATGTCGTCTCCAAGGTCAGCGGCAAGGCAAGAGAACAATCATTGCCGCACATTGCAGTGCTCGCCCATGCCGGGAACCAAATTGAGTTGGGGGCCATACAGTCAAATTATCAGCGCCAGCGTTATGCCAATACCTCACTGTACGTTGTCATGGGCGATGGGTTTACAGCACCGGTGAGTGATGATGTCCGAGTACATCTATTCGATAATGAACAAGCCAAGGATATGGTTGTTGACGGGCTAGATAGTAAGGCTGACTTAGTGGCCGGTATGGTTGCGGAGGACTATTACGGCCCCAATTATTTAGAGGATATTGCCCTGGCCACCCGTTATACGCAGGCGGAACTGATCGGCAAAGCCGCACGTTATATCTGGGAAGGTGGCGGATTCCACCTCAAGCAACCGGACGAAGCATACCACCAAGTGCAGTGTCTGCCAGCTCGCGCAGCTGCCATTCGGCGTCATGTCATAGCTAGTGAAAATGTGCTGGAGTGGGCAGAATCACTTGGCACACGCTGGCTGCAAGTCGGCCATGGCTTGGCAATCGACGAGTTCAACTACTGCGAGCGGGGCGCTAATGCTGATTCAGCACTGGTCAAAGACAAAGTCGATGACCTGCCCGGTCTCAATACCGGAGTGTCTATCGACGGCCTGCTGGAGAGAGCGGAACGCATACCACCGGAAATCAACAGCCACGATGATTGTCCAAGGCTGACAGGAAAACAGTTGGCAGGAGACTTTGGGAAGAGCCCCAGCGTCGCTATTACGCTGGCAGTCGCTGCCGAAGGCTGGCGAGTCAGCTCCAGTCTGCCGGATGGCAAGCACGAATATCTGTATGCCACGGCAGATCACAGCCTCGATGAACTGAGCTTCACCGATCAGCTGAAGGTCTATTTGGATGTCACTCCGGGCTTGAACATTCAGTTGGTCATCCACTTTCTGGATGCCCAGAAGCAAAAGATCAGTCACGTCATTAAACATGCGAATCGCAACCAGGAAGCGGCCATTCCGCCTGGCACCGATCGGATTCGTTTCGGGCTGCGTTTCTATGCCGGTGGCGATGCCGAAATCAAGGCACTGCTCTTGGGGCACCGCAACTTGCAACCGGCGGAGATCATCAGCCAGGCAGAGCATTTACTCCTGACCAATCACTACCCGTCATACGATGATCTATACCGCAATGGATTTGTTCATACTCGCGTGCGTGCCTATCAAGCGCGCGGTGTGCGATGTGACGTCTTCAGACTGCGCCCTGACGAGCCCGTTTCTTATCACGAGTTTGAAGATGTCAATGCCATCAGTGGTTCCCAAGAGGTGTTGCACCAGATGCTTTCTAGCGGTCAGTATAAGACCGTCTTGGTCCATTTCCTTGATTCGTCCATGTGGGAAGTGCTGCGCCATTATATCAAACGCGTGAAAATCGTGGTTTGGATACATGGTGTCGAAATCCAGCCGTGGCACCGCAGAGATTTCAACCATCAAACCGAAGATGAACGCACGGTCGCCCGGAGAAAGAGCGATGAACGTATGGCGTTCTGGCGCGAGCTACTGCAACCGGTTCCGGCAAACCTCAAGCTCATCTTTGTCTCTCACTATTCTGCAGACGAGGCTATGGAGGATTTGGGGTTCCGCATTCCAGGGAAACACTACGCCATCATCCACAACCCGATTGAGACAGACCTCTTCCGTTACCAACCCAAGAGTGTCGACCAACGCAAGAAGGTTCTGTCTATCAGACCCTATGCATCAAGAGTCTATGCCAACGATCTGAGCGTGAAGGCCATTCAGTTGCTGTCTGAAAATCCGTGGTTTAGCGACATGGAATTCCGCATAGTCGGTGATGGGCCGCTATTTGAGGAAACCGTCGCTCCGCTTCGCAAATTTAAAAACGTGTATATCGAACAGCGCTTTCTAAGGCGTGACGAAATTGTGGCACTCCACAAAGAATACGGCGTTTTCCTCTGCCCCACACGAATGGATACCCATGGTGTCTCACGAGATGAAGCGATGGCATCAGGTCTGGTCCCGGTGACCAATGCCGTGACTGCGATACCGGAGTTTGTGGATGACAGTTGTGGGATTCTAGCGCCGGGAGAGGATGCCGATGCAATGGCGAGGGGGATCACGCTGTTGTATGCGCACCCTGAACGCTTTGCTGCGATGTCAAAGGCAGCAGCAAAGCGAGTTCGGGCACAGAGTGATGCGCAGCGGGTCATTTGTGCTGAGCTTGCCGTCGTATTAGACAATGTGGCGCAGATTAGATGAATGATCTACCATTGAATGCTGCATGCCCAGCGTAGCGTTATACGAGATTAGCCGATTTGTTATCGGAATTCTTTGCAGGACGCCTGGAGCTTCCCTATAGACCTCTTTGAATTGTACGGCACAAGGGATCATGACTGCGGTCGGGGGTTGTTGACCCCCTACGACATGCGCGTGCCGAACGGGAGGTGGTCTTACGGAAAGCCTTCTAGACGATTCAGGAGCGGTTCGTCCGGGGGCGCCAACTCAACTAGCACTAAGTGACAAGCAGGACAATAAGTTATGAGTGCGAAGGCAAGCGGCTACAGTGCATGGAAGGTACCGCATAGATGATTATTATTGGATCGCTCAATGAAACTCGAAAGTAAGGGTCTGCCTCCTGGCACGATTGAACCTGCTGCAACAACAACGTCCATGTCACTGCAGCCACATCAAGCATTCCGTTCTGACACTCGTTGGGGCCGCTCAGTTATTGAATGGCCGTCTCTTGACTCCTTCCTTGCAACCGCAGAGGTTCAGAGCGGCGTTCACTCCGTACCGATTGGCGAGTTTGCAGGGAAACAGGTCAACTATGATTTCTTGCTCACCGCAAGACCTGGAACAGTATTACTCTGCCACTTCCATGGCAATACACCACGAGAGGGCATCGATCTTCCGCTCTTCACGGGCTTGGGCGTTACAAGTTCGATTGCATCATCCATATTTGTGCCTTCCGACCCGGTCCTCGCACTTGATGCAAGTCTGAGCCTCGCATGGCATTTTGGATGCGTAGGAATCCCACTCCAAGCTATTACGGTCAGCATCGTGAAGAAACTTCAGGCGAGCTTGCATGCGCCACGCGTCGTGGCATGGGGCGGTTCTGGCGGCGGGTTTGCAGCAATTCGAGTAGCAAAGGATACCCCTAATTCAATTGTGCTAGCATGGAACCCTCAAACCAACATTGCGAAATATGATAAAAATCATGTGGCTCGCTATCTACGAACCGCGTTTCCTGCAATCGCCGGTAATGGCACCCCTCCTTCAGATAAAGAACAATTCCCATCACTTTGTACCGAGGAATTTGCTGCTGACTATCAAGGCAGAATTATCTACCTGCAAGAACGTACTGACTGGCATGTAGATGCTCATCTTAAGCCCTTTCTTGCGACTTTCTGCGGAAAGATACTTAGTAATATACCGACCTCTTCGAATTTCTCAGGCTTATTGACCGATCAGTTATATCTCCATCTAGACCACTGGGGAAACGGGCACGTCCCACCGAGCAAAGATGTCATCGCAAGGCTCTTAAGTCTACTCTCTGACGTCACAATGAATTTAGAAAACCTGGAGAACTGGGCATGCTAAACTTTGGAAATGGAGCTTTCCCTCCTCACCAGATGAGGATGTTGCCCATACAAAGAATCTCGCTCATACTCGCGCTCGCTGTCAGCATCGCATCACTAGATCAGGGGACCGCACAGAATGTATTGAGACCCGATCGTGTCCTTTACTTTTCGGCTGGGTGGAGAGTGAATGGGCCATTGTCCCAAAATGTACTTCAACTTGGTACGATCTTTCGGTGCGGTGTTGCTTGGTGCGTTCAGTATGAGGAATTTGCAGGAAAGGACAATTTGCCTCGTGTGCCATTGCCCTATAAACATGAAATGGCCGCGCCATATGGTGCGCACCGCTGCACGGATGAACACCTTACGACTATCCTCGGTGTCATCCATAGCGATTTGGCGGCCAAGGCAATAGACAATGAACGAGGTTTTGTATTACGGGTAGATAATTACGAGTACACATGGGAACGGGACACATCCCCAGCGGGTGGACTTGTTCTTGTTAAAGCACGCGGCAGCGGTAACGACATGATGTTTGATCAGCCCATCGGGTTTGCCTATGAATCTGAGGACCGACGAGGCGGCAGATTAAACCCGGCGACTTGAGCGGCTACTTTGATGGTCAGATTGCCCACAAGAATATGCTCATGGGCGTTATGGATGACTGGTTGCAAAAGCAGTCAAGCCTAAATTTTCGGAAGTTTAGCTCCTCTTCTGTGATTCTGCTCATGGGATGGTATCAGCCCGGCCTTCCTGAGGTTGTTCATGACTATAATAAGCCAATGATGTGGGTGCATCATAGCGTGTTGACTCCCGAGGCGATTTCGGGACGGTTAAATTATATTCTTCACGAATACGGCCATGATTTTAACGCTAATGGCTGCTTTGACGAGTTCGGGCACAACAAACTGTTGTTGCCAGTGCTTCATCACGACCTTTTATCCGCACTTGTCTATATCGAGTACACCCTGGACACGCGAGACGGGGGTGCCGATGATATCGGTTGGCCGATATTTTAGGAAACAATAATAGCATGGCCATGAACAGTCCTGCCAGACTTTTAAATTTTGGAAGTTACTTGTCAAGAGATAGCCTCAATTGCCAACACGACAATACACGGTTGGTCCTTCTTGATTTTTATGCTCGTAGCTCTATCACTTCATTGGGAGCACGACCCATCGAACTACCTTCCGCGGCTTACAATATACGCTAGCAATTTCGGAGGAGGATGGTTGAGCGAGATATCAATAAAGATTTTCTCAATGACCTGGCTGGGCTTCAGTTTGATCTACTATTAATAGACCTTATGGACGAGCGGTTCACCCTCTTAGAAATGGCCCCATTCGTTTGAACAGCAGCCTGAGTTTTTAAGTGAATTCTCTGCCGATTCTCACGCTGCCCGTTTAGCCGTCGGCAGCATCACGGCATACGCCTCATCAGGTGTGTTCTTGTCCAGGCTCGAATGCGGCCTGGAACGATTGTACCAATCCATGTATTGCAGGATCGACTGCCTGGCTTCAATGACGGAGTTGCAGGCATGTGAATACACCCGCTCGTATTTCACCAATTTCCACAGGCGCTCGACGAACACATTATCCCTCCAAGCTCCTCGCCCGTCCATGCTGAGGTGACACCCCCGATCCTTGACCGCTTGTACGAACACATGCGCGGTGAACTGGCTGCCTTGATCGGTATTCACAATCTCTGGTTGGCCATGCCGTGTGCACGCCTCGTGCAGCACCGCAAACGCAGGGCAGGTCTCCAATGTGATCGCGACCGTCGAGGCGAAGACCTTGCGGCTGGCCCAATCCACCAACGCGGTCAGGTAGACAAACATTTGGCCATGGGAATGTATGTCGTGTCGAGCGCCCACACCTGGTTGGCCCGATTGATGTTCAGTCCGCGCAGCAGGTAGGGATACACATCATGGCCAAGGTGCTTCTTGCTGGTGCCAGGTTTCCGATACAGCGCGTCCATGCGACGCAACAGGGCCAGATCGGCCGCACCGACCGCTTGGGGCACATAGTAGACGCTGTCTCGGCTCATCCCTGCTAGCTGGGCCTGACGGCTGATCGGCAGTGCGTGGTGGCCGTCAATCATCGCGTTGCGCTCAGCCATCCCACCTTGATGAGCGCCCCTTCTAAAAAATCATTCTCCAGCGTGAACTGCCCAATCTTGGCAGGCACGGCCTTCAGATCAAACGGCGGCTCCGTCGATGCGGCTCCACTGCAAAATATCTCGGCCGCTCATTCGCTGAGTTGTCGTTTCCACTCTGTTATCTGATGGGAATGCACCTCGTAATGTTGTGCCAGTTTGGCCAACGTCTTGTCGCCGCCCATCGCGGCCAACGCCACTTTGGCTTTAAACACTGCTGAGTGCGTCCGTCTAGTTCTTGTTGCCATCGTCTGCTCCATTTCATCGCCCAGTAGGGCCATCAACGGTAGCAGATCCTCCGCTTATCGGTTTGCTCAAATTTCCGGGGCCACTTCTCTCCTGCCAGGTCACCATTCGCCCATTTCTGAGGAACTCGCAGCGGTACGCTGGCTAACGGGACGTCAGGATGGAGCAGAATTTATCAAGATGACCGAGAGTGAACAACGACAACTCAACCAATTCATGGCCCAGCCTCGGTCGTCCCCAGCCTCGATGGGCGGGAAACGCGGCAGTTCAGTGAACTGGCCGGACGAAATTGACACCTCGATACATACTCACTCGACCAGACATGTGCGCAATTTGCGTTGGTGATTGATTCAGGGCAAGTACCGATCCGATCAGCATTGATTGTGCGCGTGATCGTCGGCGCTAGCGAGTACCGCAAGTCAAACAAGGGGCACGTTCGCACTCGTTCGGAATTGCATGATTGTTTGACAGTTCTACCTATGTACTCTAGCTTTCATCATAGAGAAATACCATACGTGGTGGTGTTTCCATTCCGCCTCGCATGCTCGCAACGACATCAGGAAGCGGGGTAGGCGTCTCAAGAAGATACTGATAGAAAACCGGTCGTTACCATGGCTGACGAAGTAGCTCGAGACACTGATTCACGGAAGGTTAACGAAGTCTTGCGCAAAGGAATCAACTCTTTCTCAGGGAAGCATGTCTTGCTCCTTCAAGGCCCATTGGGGCCATTTTTCAGGAGGCTGTCCCGCGATTTGGTGGCAAGCGGAGCGCGCGTCAGCAAAGTCAATTTCAACGGTGGAGATTGGTTATTTTACCCAACGGACGCAATCCAGTTTACAGGTCGAATGGAGGACTGGCCAACCTTTTTGACACAGTTGTTGGCTGAGCAGAAGACAGATGTGATCCTGCTGCATGGAGACTGCAGGCCGATTCATCAATGCCTACGGGAACAGGTCAAATGCTTGGGTGTTGAGGTGGGAGTATTTGAAGAAGGTTATTTGCGCCCTGACTACATCACCCTGGATTGGGGGGGAACTAATGGCAATTCCTCGCTCCCCCGAGCGATAAACTGTTATCTGAGGTACCCCGTCGATAAGTCGAGCCCGCCGTTCACTGTGGGCAATGTTTTCTGGTATGCGGCGCTATGGGCAGGGCTGTATTACCTGGCCAGCTTCATCTTGAAGCCTGTATTCCCTCACTATCGTCACCATCGCCGGTTGGCGGTCCGTGAGGCGTTGCCGTGGATTCGAGGCCTCTGGCGCAAGTACTATTATCACATCAAGGAACATACTGTGCGGCATCGATTGCAGACAGAATGTTCCGGCCGGTTTTTCCTCGTGCCCCTGCAAGTCTACAACGATTCCCAGATGAGTGCGCACTCACACTATCCTTCTATAGAGTCGTTCATTCACGACGTGGTGTCGAGCTTTGCAAGGAACGCAGACCCAGACATGTCTTTGCTGATCAAACATCATCCCATGGATCGTGCCTATCGAGACTACACCCAACTGTGTGAAGGCTTATCAGAAGACTATGGTCTTCAGGGACGTCTCCTCTATGTGCATGACTTACAGTTGCCGATCATCTTGGACCATACCCGCGGCGTCATCGTAGTGAATAGTACGGTGGGGCTCTCTGCATTGCTGCACGGCATTCCGGTGAAGGTCTGCGGTCGGGCGATTTATGACATTCCGAAGATAACCTATTCGGGGCGATTGAAGAATTTCTGGAGGGAAGCGCCGTTTCATAAACCCAACCCCATAGCAGTTCAGGGCTTACGTTCCTACATCCTTGATCACACTCAATTGAACGGAAGTGTGTACAGGCGATTACCCATTGAGGGCTCACGGGCAGGAATAGTTTGGAATCCATCTCTGTCTCTGCTGAACGCCTTAACAGGAAAGAGCAACGACACGAGCCGCGGACATATACACCACGAAAGTACCGCGCGCCCCCTCAAACATATAGGCGTATCTATGGCTCAATACGCAGCGTTTTACGCAACGTTTTTCCGTAACCGCGAGAACGAACGACATTATTGATGCGCACATCATCGTTAATAGCATGGACGGTCTGGAAAGCCCTCTTTCTACGAGAGGCGGTTGCTCGGTTGTCGGCGAGACGAGCGGCATGGGTGTGGATTCTTGCTGAACCGATTGTGCACCTTGTCCTCTTAAATGTGCTGTTTGGATTTGTTCTGCAACGAGTCGTCTCAGGTATCGACGGCGGCCTCTTTATCACAACAGGCGTGCTCGGATTCTTCCTCGCACGGAATACGGCCATGCGGCCTAAAGATGCCATCAATGCCAACGCTGCACTCTATACCTATCGGCAAGTACTCCCGGTCGACACGGTATTAGTACGCGCTGCAATAGAGGCCGTGCTGTTTATGGTCAGTGCCTTGTTTCTTTTCACAGGACTTGGCCTATTGGGGTACCAGGTGTTTCCCCACGATTTTTTCCAGGTCATGCTGGCATTCGCAATACTGTGGCTGGCCGGTATCGGTTTGGGACTGATGCTTTCCGTTGCGTCTAAGTTAGTCCCAGAAGTGGGAAATGTGGCGGGGATGGTGTTTGCTCCCTTGTATCTTGTGTCCGGGGTCATGTATCCGCCTTCGGCGATACCCCCCGCGTACCAAAGCTGGATCCTGCTGAACCCCTTTGTTCATGGAATTGAAACTGTTCGGACCGGATTTTTCCCCCAGTACCACACGATCCCAGGAGTGAGTGTGGGCTATTTGTTAGGCTTTGCCATGTTCACGGTATGCCTCGGACTCGCACTCCATGTTCGATTCGCCACGAGGCTCGTGGCCCAATGATTATCGTGGACGAAGTCTACAAGCGCTATCGAAATGACCACGGATTTGGCAAGTGGGTGCTGCAAGGCGTGAGCTTCACGATCCCGCCCAAAGTCAATGTCGGACTAGTCGGACGCAATGGGGCAGGTAAATCCACACTATTAGGGTTGATCGGCGGAGTCGATACACCGACTCGCGGCCGGGTTGAACGCCGTTGCCGTGTCTCATGGCCGATGGGCTTCGGCGGAGGCCTGCAGGGGGCTCTGACCGGACGCCAGAACGCCAAATTTGTCTGCCGTATTCACGGCCATGAAGAAGATTTACCCGACCGTCTTCGCTATATCGAGGACTTTGCGGAGCTGGGGGAGGCATTCGACGCGCCCATTAAAACGTACTCGTCAGGAATGAAGTCCCGGCTGCAATTTGCGCTCTCTTTGGCATTTGACTTCGATGTGTACATCTCGGACGAGATAACCTCCACCGGCGACGCCGCGTTTAAGAACAAAGCGGCGGCGGCTTTCAAAGCGCTCGCTGATCGAGCCGGTCTGATCATGGTCTCTCATGGGGAAAGCACCCTCAAGGAGTTTTGCACGGCCGGTATTTGGTTGCACGAGGGACAAGCCTACTGGTTCGACAGTATCAATGATGCGCTCATAGAGTACAAAAAATGTCTCAACCGATGATGCCGCTACATTTCATCCCACCGAACCAAAACCAACCAAGCGTCGCTACGCTTTCAACAATCCCCGCGTCTACCGGAAGGATGTTCATACCGTTTCGTAGGAAAGGCTACACTTTTTGGATAGCACTCGTCCTCTGCGTACTGGCAGTCATGTATTGGGGCCTCATTGCTTCAGATCGCTATGTCTCGGAAGCACACGTCATTATTCAGCAAACAGATATGCCAATGAACCAACCGATGGACCTCTCGTCCCTCCTCGGCATGTCTGGCGCCCCCAACCGAGCAGATCAACTGCTCCTTCGTGACCATCTATTGTCGGTCGACATGCTCCTGAAGCTGGATGCGGAATTGGACTTGAAAGAACACTACAGCGATCAACGCCGTGACCCAATCTCTCGCATGTGGTCTGCGGATATGTCCCAGGAGTGGTTTCATCGATATTATCTGTCCCGGGTGAGTGCGGAATTCGATGAGTATGCGGGCGTGCTCGTTATTCGCACAGAGGCCTTCAGCCCGGAGAAAGCTCGTGCCATCACAAGCATGCTGATGGAAGAAGGGGAGCGCTACATGAACCTGGTGGCCCGCCGGCTCGCCCAGGAACAAGTCTCCTTTATCGAGAAACAAGTCGTGCAAATAAGCGAGCGTGTGATGCAGGCTCGTCAGGCGGTCTTAGCCTATCAAAATGAACGCAATTTAGTGTCTCCACAAGGAACGGCTGAAAACGTCTTCGGCATCATCAGCCAGCTTGAAGGACAACTCACCACACTCAAAACACAGCGCGATGCCCTCTTGGGATATCTTCACCCTCGGAATCCCTCTGTGATCGAGCTCGATTTACAAATCGCAGCCGTCAAGAAGCAGATTACTCAGGAGCAAGCCCGTTTGACGTCCTCCGGGCGTCAAACGCTCAATCGTGCGGTTGAAGAGTTTCAGCGACTGCAGATGCACGCCGAGTTTGCGCAGGATATGTATAAGACCGCGTTGGCGGCTTTGGAAAAGGGACGAGTCGACTCCGGGAGAACCATCAGAATGGTGTCGGTGCTCCAGAGTCCCACACTTCCCCAGTACCCGATTGAACCGCGCCGAATCTATAATACGGCAGTGTTTATTTTGGCAACGCTCATGCTGGCCGGCATCGTCAGTTTATTGAGCACCATCATTCGAGAGCATCGAGACTAAGCTATGCACCACATACTCATCCTGCTGACAGTCCTCATATTCACAAGTCCTGTATGGGCGCAGAATAACAATTTCCTTGGTACCATCTTTGGGCAACCTGGAGGGGGGCAACCTGGAGGGGGGCAACCTGGAGGGGGGCAACCTGGAGGGGGGCAACCTGGAGGGGGAAAACCTGGAGGGGGGCAACCTCAGCCAAGCCAATCGGCGCAAGGGAATACAACTCCTCCGCCAGGGAAAGCAACGCCTCCAGCACCCGCCCCACCGCCAGAATCGGTGGGACAGATTCGTCCGGAACCGCAGCAATCAGGTACTGCCGCGGCAAATCTTAACAGCCAAACCTTTGGCGCGAACCTCTTCACCGGAGCGTTTGCTCGCCAAGGGGCGACCCAGTTCAATCCGGACTATCTCGTGGCCATCGGCGACAGCCTCAGGCTGCGACTGTGGGGCAGCGCGACATTTGACGATGTCCTGATGGTCGATCCACAGGGCAACGTCTTCATACCCGCTGTCGGCCCGGTGAAAATCCTCGGAGTCCGTAACCAGGACTTGCAGGGCACAATAGAGAAAGCCGTCCATCGAGTGTTCCGCGCCAATGTTTACAGCTATGCCAGCCTGGCCGAAGCGCAACCGGTGCGAGTGTATGTGGGAGGCTATGTCAATCGGCCTGGCCTTTACAACGGCACGTCGATGGACAGCCTACTCCACTACCTGGACCAGGCAGGGGGCATAGATCCGGAGCGCGGATCGTTCCTGAATGTTCAGGTCAAACGCGGCGCACAAATCCGAACAAACATGAACCTGTACGACTTCCTGCTTGAGGGCCGTATTCCGCAAGTGCAGTTGGCCGACGGCGATATCATTTTCGTCTCCTCCCGTCAAAAAACGGTCACTGTCTCCGGCCTGGCAGAAAACACCAACCGTTTCGAGTTCTCTGGCGCAGAATTGAATGGAGCAGACCTCATTAAACTTGCGAAACCCTTTCCGCTGGCCACGCACGTGCGTGTGACACGCAACACCGGCATCATCAGAAACCTCGAATATTACCCGCTAGACCAAGTCGGGAGCCTCCAACTGATCAATGGCGATGAACTCGCATTTACAGCCGACAAACGGCCGGGCACCATCACCGTGCGGGTCGAAGGAGAACATCAGAGCCCCCAGGAGTATCAGCTACCGTATGGCACGAGGGCGGGAGAACTGCTGAAGCGCATTGAGTATTCCGAGCGTTCGGATGTCGCCAATCTGCAACTCTTTCGCCTCAGCGTAAAAGATCGCCAAAAGCTGATCCTGCAAACCTCGCTCAAGAACCTGGAAGCCGCCGCGCTCACCGCCCGCTCAGGCACCAACGATGAGGCGCAACTCCGGACCAATGAAGCTGGTCTTATTCTGCAGTGGGTCGAGCGAGCCAGGGACATAGAGCCTTCCGGCCAAGTCCTGATCGCGCAGCCGAACCAACGAGACGAATTGCTGTTAGAAAATGGTGACACAATCCGCGTGCCGGTCAAAGACGGCTTGGTGCTGGTGGGCGGCGAAGTGTTGTTCCCAAATACCATAACGTTCGAAAGCGGATTGTCGGTCGGAGACTACATCGAGCGAGCCGGTGGATACACGCAGAATGCTAACGCATCGCGGGTAATTATCGCCCACCGCGATGGCAGCTTTAGTGAAGGTAACGATGGATTTTTCAGCAAAGCACAGATCCGCGCGGGAGACCACATTCTCGTGCTGCCTAAGATCGACGTGAAGTCTCGGCAGATCGCGAAGGAAATGACGCAAATGCTTTTCCAGCTTGCATTGATGGCCGGTGTGGTACTTGCACTCTAGTAACTGAAGCATGCTGCACTGACGGCTAATTGGTGAGCGTGGGGTTAACACCCTTGAATGTAATTCAGATGACCGACCACGCGTCAAGATTCGCCGTGCTGACCCTGATGAGGGAGGGTACTGTGTGCCATTAGTCGATTGCTTATCTTCAACTCCGCGGCCCAACAACTACGACTTAGCACTCCATCACCCTTGGAAATGTGGCGATGAACGGGAAGCTTCCGGCTCAACCAAAAATGGCGGCGAGGAAGGGGAAAAAGGATTCCCGCGCTGCGGTGATCATGTTTAGGGGGAAGACAATGAGCCGGAAATTTCATGCTCAACCCAAAGCAGGCGCGACAAAAAGAAAGTCGACGCGCAGCGAAAGCATAATAGCGCTGAAACAAGCCCTTCATGAGGAATTAGAGCGAATTCACCTGCACTATTCAGAGCGGATCCGGCAGGTCGAGGCGGCGCGCGGCGAAAGCATAGTAGCGCTGGAACAAGCCCATCGTGAGGAATTAGAGCGAATTCACCTGCACTATTCAGAGCGGATCCGGCAGGTCGAGGCGGCGCGTCTCGAGAACGAAAGCAAGCTCGAACAACAGCAAGACTTTCATGGCAATCTCGCCGAGCAATATAGAGGAGAAACAAGGCAACGCACAGCTGAATTGCTGGCGGCCAAAGACTTGTTGCTACAAGCTACAGAAAGATCGGCGACGATCGAAAACCGCCTTGTGCAAATGGAATTGCTACGGGACGCTCTGGAGACGGAACGGTGCACCCTGCACGAGGCACTCCAAACCTTACAAGAACATCATGCTGCACAAGGCAAGGCGGCTATCCAGTTCCAGACCCAGCGAGACGCGTTGGTGACGGAACGGCGCACCCTGCACGAGATACTCCAAACGTTACGCGAACAGCATACGCAACAGGAGAAGGCGGCCGCACACATCAGCCAGTCGTATTCAGTCATAACAAGCCGCACCGGCAAGTCAGCAGTCGTTGCGGCTAGTGTGAAAATGAAGCCAGTTATCGAATTCAAGGCACCACAACCGGAAGAGGGTGCCGTCCAGACTGCTGGTCTCGACGTGATTCCTCTTCCCGTTGGTAGGGACTCGATGACGGAAGAAGAAAAAGCCCAGTTCGAACAACAGCTCAACTCCGCCCTGAAAACAGGAGGGGTCCCGGCTCTCGAAACGCTCCTAGAGAAGCAAGTGGCCGGGCGCTCCTTTAAATTAATGGCCTTTTGCCAGTTGAATGCGGCTGGTGCAGCCCTGGCCAATGGACATATTGCTGCCGCCACCCGGATTGCAGACATCGCGTTGAAGAACGACCGTGGGGTTAACAGCGTGCGGGGGGCTGCACGAGTGTATTACGACGCCGCCTTGCTTGAAAGGGCAAATCAACTCGTCGACCAGCTTGAATCCATGCAGGAAAAGGTCGGCGCTGGCGACCGGAGGTTTATTGACGAGGCTCGCGGCCTGTCACAACTGGCCGCCTGGGCAACCGAACCGGCTACGCCCCGCAGTCTTCCGGTCATCAAGGGCCGCGTACTCAATGTGCTGGCATTCAGCTTGCCATACAGCTCGGTGGGCTATGCCACACGTTCGCATGGATTGGCCATTGGCATTAAGAATGCCGGCTGGGATATCCGTCCCTACACCCGCCCCTGCTTTCCCTATGACTCCAAGCCTGGATTGGAAGGCCAGACCCTGCCCGAACAGGATGACATTGATGGCATCACCTACCGCCGTATATTCGACTTTGAACGACGGGGCATGAACGAGGTGAAATATCTGCAGGCAGCTATCACCTGCTTGGCTCGCGTCATCGAGAAGGAGCAGCCGGAGGTGGTGCACGCCGCATCCAACTACATCACAGCTCTGCCAGCCTTGATCGCCGCTCGCCGCCTGGGTGTGCCCTTCGTATATGAAATACGCGGCTTCTGGGAAGTGACGCGTTCATCCCGCGATGAGGCCTTTGAAAACACCCCCAAATACCGTTTTATGCAACAGTTCGATAGTCTGGTGGCGCAGCACGCCGATCACGTCATCACCATTACCACCGCCATGAAGGAAGAATTGCTGGCTCGCGGTGTGCCGGCCGGCAAGATTTCCATCGTCTTCAACAGTGTCGACCCTGCCCGGTTTGTTCCCAGAGCTCCCAACAAAGCGCTTGCGGATAGACTTGGCATTCCTGAAGGTGTGTCTGTGATCGGCTATGTGGGCTCATTTGTAGATTATGAAGGCTTGGACGATCTGATTACGGCCGCTGCAGGGCTGAAACAGGCCGGACACGATTTCCGTTTGCTACTGGTCGGTGATGGAATGGCATTTGAATCGCTTCGCGAGCTGGTGCACAGGCTAGGCCTGGAAGACAAGACGATCCTTACTGGACGCGTGCCACATGAAGAGGTGGAAAACTACTATTCTCTTGTCGACATCGCTCCGTTCCCGCGCAAACCTTGGAAAGTGTGTGAACTCGTCTCGCCGCTCAAGCCGTTTGAAGCTATGGCACTAGAAAAAGCGGTGGTGGTGTCAAGCACTCGAGCACTGATGGAGATCGTTGATCACGAACGAAACGGGTTGGTTTTTGAAAAGGGTAACGTGGATAGCCTGCGAAATGTCTTGGATGTGCTCATTCACCAGCCAGAGAAGCGTTTGAATATAGGTATGGCGGCACGCAAATGGATCAGTGCAGAGCGTAGCTGGGATAGGTCAGGGGATATCGCTTCAAATGTCTATAAACAATTATTGATGGCTTATAAATGATGTTTCGTTTTAGGCCGCTCCAAGATTACTCAATAATTGAACCTGCCCGCTTAATAATTTCTGACAACAGGGCGAGTACCATTATCCTAAAAGAAGAACTGAGGGTTTGCGAAGAGTTTTGTCTCTCGTTTGAAGGGCTAGAGGAGCATTTGGATTACAAATTCAATATCCAGACGAAGTCTGAGGAGCGGTAGATTCATCAAAAAAATTATACTCGTTTACTCCCAGAATCGGAAGCAATAGACGGCATTAAGTACCTATTCTATCCGTGCATAAGGGAGTGACAAGCTAATTGTGGTGTTTCAGGCCATCACCGCAAGCCTATTTGCAATTGTATCAAAGCACTTTCCGGCTTTCACGCAAATAGACTGCATATCAAGGATGAATATGGAGGAAATGAGGAAACTCGCTCTCGTACTATTTGGGCAAAGGCCGGTCCTTTGATATTATGTATATAGTTCAAAGGCTCATTGCTGAACTCACTTCTTCACTAAAGGTAGAGAGAAGTAACTGCATTCTCGCCGGGTCGAGCAAGGGTGGATTTACAGCACTTTATCATGGGTATCAATTCGGAGCTAGGTACATCCTTCCTGATAAGCCACAAGTTCTTTTCGGGAACTACTTGAACAGCCGATCCGAAGAATCTGTCCATCCGTCTATACTTACGCATATTGCAGGCGGACTGGATGGCGAATCAGTGGCTTGGGCCAATCGAATCCTGCAAGAAGTGATTCTGTCGGCAACAGCACCATTTCCGCATACGGAAATCCATGTGGGTTATCGCGAGCCACACTATCACAAGCATGTGCTGCCGGTCTTGAAATTGGTGGATAAGGCAAAGGTCCCGAATGCTGCTGTGGACTTAGACGATTACAGTATGCACGCCGAACTAGCGACACATTATCCCCTGTTTCTTCGTGATCAAGTGAAACCTATTGTCCTAGGCCTGAAATATTCGACTCCGTGCTGAGGGCATCTCGAAATTAAATCTTGCGTCTCCCTGTAAGGAGAGAACACAGCACGACCCCCTACAAAGACATCTCGAACGTTGACCTGGGGAAGGCGGTTATTTCAGCAACAGAATTATAGAAAAGGGTTCGGCGCTTACTCAACCGGCGACTTCTGGTATATGGATGAGTGATACGGCGTGGCTTCTTTGAGCCAGGGATTGAACCGCTTGCCAAACAATAAAGAACTCGAGTGAATTCTCTTCGGACGACACGGGGATAGCATAGTGATTCCTTCACATCGGACAATCTGCCCGCTCTCTGAGTACGGCATTCAAGAAGCCACACGGCTTGTTGTACATAATAACCAAAACAAGAAGCTTTCAGTCATTCAGGAGCTTTCTCCCGGCGCATCGCATGTCTTACGCTACACTGAACTTGATCCGCACCTTGATTACAGCTTCAAGATACAGGTTAAACGCGATGAACAATGGATAAACCATCGTGACTATGAAAGGGTTTTGTGTGAGTCCGTTTCTCCTGAAGGCATCAAATACCTGTTTTACCCAGATCAATCGAGTCAGTACTTGGTTGTAATCTTTCAAGCAATACAGCGTCAGCCCACCTACAACTATATTGGCACTTTGCGGAATTGTCGGGTGAATAAGCTCTACATAAAGGATGATTATGGCGATGATCCTGCCACCAGAAGTTCATATTATTTGGGTAGGAGCCGCTCATTCGACATAGCTAACGCTACACAGAAACTGCTGTCGAATGTCGTGCAAGATCTCGGCATAGAGCGTTCCCGTTGTATTTTTGGTGGCAGCTCGAAGGGTGGGTTTGCTGCGATCTACCATGGCTACAAATTCGGTGCCGGGACTGTTCTGGCTGGTGGGCCTCAGATACTACTGGGAGACTACCTGAATAGTAAATCAAAGGAGCCCATACACCTTGGCATCCTCCGGTATCTTGCAGGCGACACGTCGCACGAGTCAGTGAGCTGGGCAAACGGCTTGATCCGTCAGGTATTATCTGAATCGGCCCCTCCTTACCCCAATGTGATTATCCATGTTGGCGATAAGGAGCCGCATTACCGAAAACACGTTCTGCCTTTTCTTTCTATGTGTACAAGTACTGGCATAGGCAATGTAGAAACAGAAACGGCCGATTACTCAACGCATGCTGATCTAGCCAAGCATTTCCCGATATTTTTAAGGAGCAAGGTCGCGCGTACAGTTACCGATACATGCTCTCATACGGGGGAGACCTAATGGTAAAATCCATGCTCTCTTATGAGGATATCTCGAACGTTGGCCGGATGAAGGCAGTTGTTTCAGCAACAGAAATTATAGAAAAGGGTTGGGCGCGCCAGAATTATCCGTTGATTTCGCTCAATGATCCGATTCCTTGGTCGCTGCGAACTCAGCAAGAACGTTCATGGAATTTCTATATTCACTGCTGGGATATGCTTGACAGTCTCTTGAAGGCGTATTCAGAAACACAGGAGCAACAGTTCATTCGTCCCGCCATTCGTGTCGCCGAAGACTGGGCTGAACAACACTCAAATCTCTCGCGAGCGGATATGTCGCCCTTAGCTTGGTACGACATGGCCGTTGGTCTACGCGCGTACCGCCTCGCTTATATCATTGATGCTGGTAGGAGTGCAGGCTTGCTGGACCAAAATTTGCGCAACAAGCTTTGGGCGTCGCTCGAACAGCATCAGGCATACTTGGCAGACGATAAGAATATCCTGTTCCATAATAACCACGGCTATTACCAGGTGGCCGGGCAGCTTGCCATGGGGAGGCGATTTGCGGATGAGTCTCCACTAATGGCGCTGGCGCTGGAGCAGGGCAAGGAACGTCTGAAAGTGATGCTCGCGCAGCAGTTTTCCGAAGATGGAATACACCGGGAACATTCGCCCGACTATCATCGGATGACCTATGACACCCTCAAGGCAATGATCGACTCGGGGTTGATCGAAGACACTGAAACGATTGCCTTTGCAGAAACAATCGAAAAGGCCCTTTCATGGTTTGTGCTACCAAGCCATCATATTGTCAACTTTGGGGATTCCGACTATCGCCTAATGCGAGTTGAGCCGGCTGAGGCTAAGCGGAAATGGCGGACGCCAGAGATGCGCTATGTCGGGACCGGCGGTAAAGTAGGCCAGCTCCCCGCCGAGCATCTAGCCATCTTTCCCGAAAGCGGCTATGTCGCGGTGCGCACGCCTGCCAAAGGTGCGCCGCAAGACTTCTCGAAGAGCAGCTATCTCGCCCAGATGGCTGCCTTTCACTCACGCACCCATAAGCATGCGGACGACTTGAGTTTCATCTGGTCGGATCGCGGGAGTGACATCCTCGTGGATGCCGGGCGCTACGGCTACCTCGGTAAGACGGAACAGGGCTCTGAGCTTTGGCTGGATGGACATTGGTATTCCGATCCGAACCGGGTGTATTGCGAGTCCACCAGAGCCCATAACACGCTGGAGTTTGATGGGAAGAACTACCCGCGCAAGGGTCCAAAGCCATACGGCAGTGCATTGCGGCGTTGGGTCCAAGATGCGTCTGGCATCGTGGCAGTGGAAACAGAATGCAAGCACTTTCACTCTTTACGGCGTGTCCGCATGCTGCTGTTCCTGCCCGGCAAGTGGCTTGTGGCCTTAGACTGGTTCCACGACAACGTGCAGCAACCGCATGACGCCAAGCAGTGGTTTCACCTTGCGCCTCATCTGCAATTGCTTCTGCAAGGGGGCGGGTATTTAGTTTCTATGCCACGCAGCATCGAACCATTGAGGGCTATCAGTCTGCTGGATGGGCCATTTGCCTCCCGACCCTATCTTGGTGAAACAAAGCCAGTGATGCAGGGGTGGTGGTCGGCTAAAGAGCGCGATATCGTACCCAGCTATGCCTTTTGCTATGAGCTATCTCGTGTGTCGACCGGTGTGTTTGCCACGCTGTTCAGTTTTTCAAATAGCCTAGCAACCGATATAACCTGGAACAAAGTGAACGTATCAGGCCGCAAAGCGCAGTTTCGCTGGAAGGATGAAACTGGTACCCACGAGTTGCGACTGGAGCGGCCGGAAAGCGGAGACCTTGGCGTTTCTTATAGCGTGCGCTGACGACCTGAAGGGGCCCGGCACTCACGCAGAAGTCCTATTGTAGTGGATCATGTTGTTTTCAAGGTGCTGAGGTCCGCCCCGTATAGGTTGTGAGGCACAGAATCGGTGAGATATTTATCCACTTCTTGGAGGAGTCTCCGATGAAACCAGCCCGGCAGCGAATGAAGGTTGTACCTCGCGGTACGCCTGATCCTTTGTCGGCGGTCTACCGGTTCCCGCTGCCGGGCAATCTGGAGCACGCGCGGCGCGTCACTGTGTTTGACTTTTCCATTTCAGCACCATTTCAGGTCCAGCGACTCTATTGGCTGCACAATCTCAACCCATTGGAAGTGCGTGGCCATCATGCACATCGTACGCTGCAGCAACTCATGGTCGCTGTAAGCGGCAGCATCGAAATCGAGCTTGACAACGGTCGGGAGCGCCGCACCGAGGTTTTGGATCGTGCCACCGAGGCACTGTATGTGCCTCCAGGACTCTGGCGCCGCATCCGCGCCCGCGAACTGCACTCGACACTACTGGTGTTCGCCTCGGCTTCCTTTGACGAAGCCGATTACATTCGCGACTACGACACGTTCTTACGGTTCGCGATGGACCTCGTGGGCTAATTGTTGGCCACTTGCTGCGCTCATGCCGCACATTTTGCTAGGTGTTTGCTATTTCCAGTAAAGATCACACAGGACGAGAACTTTTAAACATATTTTTAGCCACACGGAATGGCCGTGCCACTGTTGGTTCTGTTTACGTCGATGAGGTGCGCTTACCTATTTCAAGTATGTTTTGCTTGTTTAAGTTGATACGATTCGTGAAGGGTGAATGACGAATCCGAAGTAGCGGCGTATGAGTAATGGGGCAGTGCTCTTTTTGCGCAAGCGCCAGAGGTGTTATCCAGAGATGCTGCGGCTACTAACAGTGGGCTCAGTTCCACCGGAATACGGTGGAACAACAACGGGGGGAGTTGCTAAAATCCATGGTCTGCTGATCGACCATTGGTTGAAGAGGAACGATTGCCCTGATTTCTGTCTCTCTGGCGTCGTCGCTCCAAATCGTCCTCCCGATGGCCATGACAACTTCCGTGGAATAATCCCATTCGTATCTCTTCCCCGGGAAGGCTCTCGGCAACAAGAGTCCTACCTCCGTGCGCTGGATGAGCGCCACATTGATGTAGTCCTGTTTCATCACATTGGACACCGATTCGTTGACTGGCATGTGAAGCGCGCCGCCCATATTCCCGCAGTTGGATTGATACATTCCTGGACTCAAGTGCTGATCGCTGACAATATCGCACGCAACGCCAAACGCGAAAGACTGCAGTTTCACTTATCTCAAATGAAGTGGCTTACTGCTCCATCGGAATATACCTTTCAGCAGGGCCGAGCGCTCGGCTTTGAATATACAAGCCCCTGTGAAGCGATTTATAACGCGATTGACCCGAGAATCAATAATCAGGTCCAGAAAACACAAGATAGCACGCTTAAGCGTCGCGGTATCGCTTTTGTAGGAGCCCTGAATGAGATTAAGCGCCCTGAGTTTGTGATTCGGGCCGCTGCCGCTGTGGGGCTTCCCCTTGTGATCGTTGGGGATGGGCCACGGCGAGCAGAGCTTGAGCGTCTGGCGGAGAGGGTGCGCGCTAGGACCACAATACGATTCGAAGGACAACAACCCGCTGAGCGCATTGCGGACATTCTTATGTCCTCCCAAATGCTCTGTGTTCCCAGCACCAGTGAAGGGCTCGCGAACGTCTATTGGGAAGCGCTGGCATGCGGGACGCCAATTGTCGGCTTTGCACCGAATGTCGCTGAACTGTCACGGGTTCTTGACATCCCCGTCGGCGAACCTGTCTCTGGGGATGCAGAACTGGACGAGGTTATCCGTGCGGTTGAGCGTGTGAGAGATAGTCCATGGAAGAGTGACGAACTAAAACAAAGGGCTGCCAACTGCAATACTGTTCCCATTTGTGCTCAGCGGTACGCCGAAGTGGTCAGGAAAGCCGTGGAGGCCAGTATGAGTACGAGTTCAGGAGAGGTATGAAAGCGGCACTGGTGTCCGGTCCGCAGTCCTTCAGTGAAATCAACGGCGATGCCGTCGAACTCGATTTTGCCGGCGGCTTTGCGCGCCACTCCAAAATCTTGAACCGCACCAGCGAAGCGTGGTGCCTGTCCCGCTCCTATGGCGTTGCATCAACGCATGCGACCCGCGTCTCCCTCTGGCGGCTCACGGCTGATAAATCTCTATGATGACGCCCATCCCTTTTCTCGATCTCGGAGCCACCTACCTGGAGCAACAGAGCGACTTGGACGCGGCCTACGTACGAGTAATGCGCTCTGGTCGCTGGATTCTCGGTGATGAACTGAGTCGCTTCGAAACCGAGTTTGCGGTTAGCTGTGGGTCGCAGCACTGTGTTGGAGTGGGCAATGGGCTCGATGCCCTTTACCTTGCGCTCGAAGCGCTGGGTATTGGTACGGGCGACGAGGTCGTAGTCCCTGCTCATACCTTTGTCGCGACCTGGATTGCTATTCTGCGTTGTGGGGCAACGCCAGTACCAGTGGAGCCCACGAACCATCCTTACCTTGCGCTGGGCGACAGCCTGCTTGCCGCCATGACGCCACGCACGCGGGCCATCGTGCCGGTTCATCTGTACGGCGAGGTCATCGACTTACGTGCGCTTGGCTCCGAGTGCCACGCGCGGGGCATTCATATAGTGGAAGACGCCGCACAGACCCATGGAGTACGGCTCGGCAATCGGGGCGATGCTATTTGCTACAGCTTCTATCCGGGGAAGAACCTCGGCAGCTTCGGTGACGGCGGCGCAATTGTGACGAGCGACCCAGCGCTTGCCGAGAAGCTGAGGGCCATCCGCAACTACGGCTCGCTCGAGCGATATCGGCACGACTTTCCAGGCATCAACAGCCGTCTCGATGAGCTACAGGCTGCGTTCTTGCGAGTAAAGCTGTCGCGTCTCGATGACTACAACGGGCGCCGCGCGGCCGTTGCCGCAGTCTATGGCCAAGAACTGCCAGGAATAGGAGATTTGCAGCTGCCGGCCGACCCAGGCCGTGGGCGCCACACGTGGCATCTGTATGTCGTGCAAACAGCCCACCGCGATGCCTTGCAAGAGCATTTGAGGCAGCATGGCTGCGAGACGCTGGTGCACTATCCTACGCCGATCTACCGCATGCTGCCGTATATGCGTTTTGGCCCGACCGATACCACTGCCACCGACCGGCTCAGCGCCCGCATCCTCAGCCTGCCCATGGGGCCACATCTGTCACTGCAGCAGGCACACGAGGTCTGCGAGCTGATCCGCGAGTTCTTTGCCAGGAGATGAATAGCGCGGTGGAATCACATCTGTGTCTGTTTAATGCTGAAGCCTATCACGGGCTCTATCTGCAGCCACCACAGTCCTACGTCCGCATCGATTATCACGATGCAGGGCGACTTGTAGGCACCTGTGCCGGTGTGTTCGAAGACGCGGTGTTCGACTGCGGTCATCGGGCCCCGTTTGGTGGAATTGATATCTTTGGAGACTACCAGAGTCCGGTAAAGCTATTATGCCTGGTCGCGCATGTCATGGCAGAGGCGCGTGCACGCGGCGCCCGAAAGGTCCGTATTCGCTGCCGCCCACACTATGCACATCCAGTTGAGTCCACCATCCAGTTTGCCCTGCTCACACAGGGGTTTCAGACGGAACAGGTTGAGCTTTCGCAAGGCATTGAGCTTTCGGCCACCCGGAATATCGAAGAGTACGTGAAGCAGTTGGAATCACGCGCGCGCCGGACGTTGAGGAACGCGATAAGCCTGGGGATCGAGCCTATTCACGCAAGCTCCGACGCCGACTGGGACGAGGGCTACCGCGTGCTGCAGAGCAACCGCGCGCTCCGACATCGCTCAGGCCTGAAGTATTCGCTCGACTACCTGTACCGACTGCGCGCCCTCTTTCCAGGGCAGGTTCGGATGCTGTTGCTGCGACATGAGAACCGTGCGGTCGCCGCCGCGCTGGTGTACCGCATTCTCCCTGGCATGCATTACCTGGCAGCCTGGGGCGATTCCGGGCATGCATTGCCGCATTCGCCCATGAATTTCATGGCGCATCAGATAGTCGCAGAAGCACTCGAGGATGGGGCGCATGTAGTCGATCTGGGGATTTCCTCGGTCGACGGGGTGGTCAATGACGGGCTGGTTCAGTTCAAGCGAAGTATCGGCGCTTCGACAGCGCTTCGGTTGGATCTGGCCCGCGATCTGTAGATTACTCAATCATTAAATTTTGTTAGATGCACCGGAGCATGGCATGAGTGAAATGTTTCCTTACACTCCGGCTGTTCTCGCTAGACTTACTGCCGAGGCCAAGGCTTGCATCGAGCGCAGCGAGCCGGACTTGCTTGCGGCTATGTGTCGTCCGTTGTTGCCGTGGGCCGGTCGCGCGGATGTGGACCGGGCGCTGGGTGTGCTGCTCAAACTGCTCCTGCGCCATGCTAGCGCCATGAGTATAGCTGAGATAGAGGCCGAGG
>Ga0315278_10000392_pt1 | contig 38895 bp, 58 predicted proteins | sample YL17G06_0_MG_FD_203880 | JGI IMG/M metagenome (GOLD analysis project Ga0315278, IMG submission 203880) | Sediment microbial communities from Yellowstone Lake, YNP, Wyoming, USA - YL17G06_0 | ecosystem: Environmental > Aquatic > Freshwater > Lake > Sediment | place: USA: Wyoming | collected... | reverse complement strand
GGATCGTGGTGACACCACGCCCCCGCGACGGGGCCGTCGACTTCACGGTCGATGGAAACCTGGCGCGCATGACGATCATCCAGGATGCGGGTGCCTACCGTGTCGGCTGGATCAGCGTCAGGGACGATGCGAACAAGCGCTGCAAGCTCGGCACGAGGCTGTACGAGGCGGCGGTGCGCTATGCGTGCGACGAGGGTTTGAAGCTGCGCAGCGACACGCTTCGCTCGGCTTCATCTCAAGGCTTCTGGGAGAAGCAGGTAGTCAAGGGCCGCGCGATCTGCGAAAGCGAGACCAGACCGCCCCCCTCCAACACGAGCCCAGACATTCCAGCCGAAGGTCGCGGCGGTTGCTTGACGTATCGGATCAAGAACTGCGCGGTCACCGACCTGTCCGGTCGCAAGCGCCGCTGATCAGCGCTTCGTCAGGCGACCGACGCCGATGAGGGCGAGCACGACGCTCGCGCCGATCGCGAACGGCGCCCACTTGTGCTTCTCGTACCAGATCGCCGCGTCGAGGATCGGCAGCGCGCGCTTGAGGTCGATGCCCTTCGGCGGACCCGAGGCTGCGCTCGACGGCGTCGACGGCGAGCCCTTCTCGTGCAGCGTCTTCAGCGTCTTGATCCTGGTGATGACCTGCGGCAGCGCCGGGTCCTCGACGATCGACAGGACGAACGGCAGGAACGGGCCGACCTTGGTGACGATCGCCGCTGCCTGATGAATCATCTCCGGACCCTTCGTGAGGATCAGCTGGATGTCTTCGGCGACGCCGTCAACGCCGTTGAGCGATGCGCGGAGCACGACTACTTCCGCCGCTTCCAGAAGCCGAAGCCGAGCACCGCCGCGAACGCGAGCGCTGCAGCGACGACGCCGACACCGACGCGAGCTTCACCGAGCCCGCGCAACCCGGAGCGCAGCTGGCTCTCGGTGGCGTACGGGTCGTAGGCCGTCTGGGTGCCCGCCTGGCCCGCGCTCTTGGGCGACTTCACGTTGAGCATGCTGGTGTAGTAGCGCGTCGGATCGGGCGGGCACGGCCCGCCGAGGCAGACCAGGCCGGCGGGGTTCGGCGCGCCGAGGGTCATCGTGGTCGTGCCTGGCGCGACCCCGACGGTCGGCGTGAACGTGAGGTGCATGCCGCTACGGTATCACGGTCAGCGGCGTCGCCAGAGGCCATAGCCGAGCGCGCCGAGCACGACCGTGGCCGCGACGGGGGCAAGCACGTCGCCCAACGTGGCGCCCTCCAGCTCGTCGGTGCCTCGCACGCCGTTGCCCGCCTCGCGCCACTCGATGATGCTCGCCGGGTCGAACACGACCAGGTAGTCGCCCCGGGCATCGAGGTTGCCGCGTGACTGCCGGACGATCGCGTTGGGGATGAAGATCGCGTTGTGTCCCATCTTGCGGATCAGGTCGTTGAACTTCTTCGCCGACCACGCCCCGACCTCGATCGACGAGTTTGCCAGGCCGACGATGAGGTGCCACAGCCCCTCGTCAGGCTCGTCGAGGTACTCGTCGTCGATCTGCGCTGCTCGCCGGATCTTGTCCATCTCGGGGGACAAGCTGTCGGTGATGATCAGCGGGTTGACGTCGAGCGTCGCCACGTAGACGCTCATCCCGTGCGTGCGGGCGTCGCTCTCAGCCGTCGAGAAGTACATCCCGAACCCGAAGTTTCCAGCCCCACGAAAGGCGCCAGCGTTCGTGCGGGGGTCATCGATACGATGGTTGGTGCCGTGGTACGCGACGATCACGTCGCCAGGCTATCACGATCTGCCCAGCCTACTTGAGCCAGTTCCGTTGGTACTCGACGCTGTCCCAGAGCCCGACGTTGACGTAGTCGAAGCCGTAGAGCTTCGCGATCTTCTGCGGTGCGAAGTCGTTGAGGAGCGTGTAGACGCAGACCTGGCCGACCACCTCGGTGAACAGCGCGGCCCGCGCGAGCGGTGGGGCAAGCTTGACGTGCCGGTTGTACGCACCCATCTCGCCGCGCAACGAGAACGGGTGGTCGCCCGCGAGGTGGATCATGTAGTCGTGGACGGCGCGGAAGCGCCAGTTCTCCTCTGGCGACCAGACCGCGTGATCGCTGGCGCCCGTCCAGATGAGCATCTGACGGTTCTTCTCGATGTCGCGCTTCAGCGCATCGAAGTCCGGATACGGGTCGACGTCGACGAAGACGACATCGACCTCACGAGCCATCTGCTTGAACAGCCGATTCGTGTGATCGCGCAGCGCGATCCACGAGGGTACGGCAGCTTTCTCGAAGTCGGGCCGCGCGAGGTACGCCGCCCCGACGATCGGCACGAAGGTGCTGTAGTCCTTCAGTGCGAGACGGCCAAGAGTTTCACGCGGCTTCACGCCGCCAGGCTATCACAGCCGACGCAGGAGGAGCCCGCCGAGCACGAGCCCGCCCAGCGCGAGCGCGGCGATCTGCGCCGTGGTCAGTGACAGCCCGGACGACGCCGGCATTGGGAACACGTCCGAGGGCTTGAGCGGCGGCACGGGGCGCGTCGGCGGCATCACCAACGTGAAGCCGATTTTATTCGCGCCGGTGGCCGAGATTATTGTCAGGATCTGCGCCCTGTTCGGCGGCGTGCTGGTTAGCGCAGGCGCCGGTGGGTGACCCAGCGCGAGGAACTTGATGATCGCGTAGATGGCCTCGCCGATCGAGAGCGCGGCGCAGCCCGCGCGCCCAACTGCCGCCCCGGAGATAACCGCGCCGCTCGCTGCGGGAGTCGCGACGATGCCGGCGCCTGCTGCCGCGAGAGCGACGACAGTATCGTTGTTGACGACGAGGCAGCCGTACTTCTTGACCGCCGCGTAGACGTCGTCGGCGTTCTCTTTGATCCAGTCCCACGAGGCGCCAACGAAGTCACCGATGTTATCGACGATGTCGGTCGCGAAGTCGTACCAATGACCCTTCTTTGAAGGCCGCTTGGCGACGCGCTTGATCCGAAGAAGCTGCGTGCGCTTATCCCAGAAGGCGCCGAGCGGTTGACCCTGCTTGCCGGTGAACAGGCGGAACGCGGCTCGGCCTTCGGCCACGTCGCGACTGTTGCGCGCCTGTGCGTAGTAGATGCTTGCATCACCGAAGTACAGATTCGCGAGCGGCACTTGCGCCGAATACTCGGTGCCCTCGTCCCAGTCGCTGGTGCCTTGTGCGGTCGCGAGTTGCTTGTGCAACGGCCATGCGCGGTGGTCGCGCACAATCGCGCCCTTGATACTCGCGATGAACGCGGCAGCACTCATCGGCGGGGTAACTGCTGAAGGGATGCGTGGCCCCGTTGCCATCGTCGGGTGCGTGCGGACCGTGATGCTGCCGCCGCTCGGGCCGGGCACCGGCGGCACGCCGGCACGCGCACGCTCCCAGTGGTTGCCGACCCACGTGAAGCCGGGTGGCGGGTTCTGACCGCCCGTCACCGGCACCGTTACGTTGGAGCTGAACGACGCCGGGTTGACGGTGACTGCGCTGAGCCTGGTGACGAGCGCAGGGTTGAGCGTGATCTCGCCAAGCGTCGGCGGCGACGGCGGCACAGGCGCTGCTGCTGACAGCTGCGTGGTCGCCAGCGTGATCGCCGTTGCCAGCGGGGCCGAAGCCGTCGAGAGCACGGTCTTGAACGCGTTCACCGCGTTGGAGATGCCTGCTGCGACGCTGCCGCCACCCGGGAACAAGCCGATGATCGCCAGCAGGATGTCGTAGACGTTGTCGATCAACCACGGCGACAGGATGATGTTGATCACCGACTCGCCGTAGGGGATGGCTTCGAATGGAGCCTTGATCAGCGCGACAACATCGAGCGCCTTGCCGACCGTCGGGTGCACCTGCGCACCGAGCACCGACCCAGTGTTCGCGAGCGCGATGACCGTGCCGAGCGTGAACAGCCCGTCATATGCTGACGGATCACAGTTCGGGTTCTGCGCTTTGACTGCGAGGTCGCGCAGCGCCTTCTGCAACGCGTTCACGCCGACGTAGCCACCAACGGCGACGTCACCGAGAAGCGACCCACCAGCTGGCGACCCGAGGATCACGCCGCACGCCGGGCGAGAAGCACCCCGCCTACGAGGGCCCCTGCCGCGATCAGCGCGAAGAGCGCCCACTTTGGTAGCCCGCCCACGCCAGAGGGGTTCGCGTGCGTGGTCACCATGGGCGCGAGTCCAGCGCTTATCCAACTGGCGCCCGCCGAAGCGTTCCTTGCTTGGATCTGCGCCGCCCTGATGGCTGCGGCCGTTGGTGGAGTGGCCGTTGGTGGAGTGGTGCCCGCATCCGTGGTCGCGCCAGCGCCGATCGCGGTGAGCACTTTCGCGAATACCCCGGCAGCAGCGGCGATGCCTTCGTACGCCTTGGTGCGCCCTGCTGCGAGCACCCCCGTGACCGTGCTGCACTTGGCTGCCGCGCTGTCACTCTTGATAGGCCACAAACTCAGAAGACCGCAGGATCCACCCATGACAGCGTTGAGATCGGCCCAGTGCGCGAGCACGAAGTGCGCGTTGATGGTGACGCCGGGGATGGAGTCGAGGTAGGGGATATCGCCCAGCGACTTGTCGATCCACTTCATCGTCTCGACGAGCCACCCGATAGCGGTGCTGGCGCTCGAAGTTCCCGGAAGCTTGGAGAGCTTCGCGGCAACGCTTTGGACCTTGGCGAGGTTGCCCTTGACCGCGTCCCATAGGGCTGCCGCAGTCTGATCGCTCACTATGCTTGTGAAAAAGACGTCCTTGTAGCCGAGTTTGATGAGTGCGTCGTTGAGCGCGAGGACGTCCGAGGCGCCGTTCAGTCCGTTGAGACCTTGCACGATGAGCATGCGGCCAGCCTACACCGGGTGGGCGTGCGCTTGCACCCGGTGTGATAGCCTTGGATGGTGAACACCGACCGCCTCGTCAAGTTGTCCGCGCTCGTTGGCTTGGGGCTGTTCGCCCTCGGCGGGATCATGGCCTACCGCCGCAAGCGGGCGCTCGCTGGCGCGGGCCTCCGGGGGCGCCTCGTCTCGGGCCGCGTTGCGCAGGCGGCGCTCGTCGGGTCGTTCAACGACGGCACCATGAAGACCGAACTGCGGGCCGATCGTGACATGCCGATCGAGCAGCGGCTCGCGTCGATCCAAGACCTCGTGCACAAGTCGGTGCAAGACCCGAAGATGCGCAAGCTCGCGCTGCGCATCACGTCGAAGTGCCCCGAGCGCGATGGCCTCTGCGAGGCCAAGGCGATCTACCAGGCCGTCAAGGAGCGCGTGCGCTACACGGGCGACATCGCACCGATCAAGCAGGGCAGCAAGGGTCCTGTCGAGGGCATCGACCTCTACCAGACAGCTTGGAGGACGTGGGAATTTGCGGGCGGGGATTGTGATGACCAGGGCATCTTGATCGCTGCGTTACTCGCGCTCAACGGGATCGAGCCACGTCTCCGGGTGACCGCCGAGAGCAAGGCGGCAGATTTCGGACACATCTACCCTGGAGCGTTGCTACCCAAGAATGCGAGCAACGGGAAGTTCGTTGCCCTTGACGCGACCTTGCCCGGGAACAACCGTTTTGGTGTCGAGGTGCCCTATGCCCGCTCGTTGGATTTTCCGGCCTAGTCGTCGTCGGATTTTCCGTGTTCGAGCAAGTATGCCAGCGCAAGGCGCAGCTTGCGCGGGGAGTCCTTGAAGTAGCGCAGGGGTCTGACAGACTAGCTAGCAATCGTGTGCAGCCACTGCAGCACGATTCGAACAGGTGCTGAGTCGTTGTCACCGTCGCCGACGACATTGAGGTACGTCATCACGATGTCGCCGTCGACGAACTCTGGACTACCGAGTAGCAGTACCGGGACGGCAAAACTGTACTCCAGGCTACCCACGAGCTGGAAATGGTTTTCGAACAGGTTGACGTCTTCGGCTTGCCACTTGCCAGGGCCTCGCCCAAAGCCGTTCGGGAGACCTACCTGGTTGGGTCCCGGTGTTGCCGACGTCGTGATTTGGCCGATGCGCAGATCGGCCAAGTCAACAGACGAGCTTCCGTCTTTCGTCAACTGCGGCGCCTCCTTGGGAGGGCTCGATCCCAGCGTCAACCCATCGATGCGAACGTAGTTGAAAAGTTGAGCGTTAGGGTTGTGACGGAAGATCGGGGTACCACCAAAGGCCATGTTTCACGGTAACATACCCGACAACCTGGCATGATGCGGCCATGATCAATCTCCTCGGTCTCAGCGCTGCGGCGCCCGCATCTGCCCCGCAAGCTTCCGTCGACCTCACGCGCGAGATCGACGGCTTCCTGCTCCAGTCGCCGAAACCGTCCTCGTCGGACGTCGCCAACTTCCTCAAGCTGTACAGCGGCGAGGCGCGCAACGTGGCGGCGCAGGCGCTGATCGCACGCGGCATCGTCGCGTCGACGCTGACGGCGCTGACGTTCCTCAACACGTCGGGCGGGCTGAGCCGCAACTCGATCTGGGGCCTACTCTCGCTCGCCTCGGCGGGCGCGTGCGCCTACCACGGGGTCAAGCGCAACAACGGCAGCATCGGGTGGGGCGTGTGGTGGATGCTCATGGGCGGCATCTTCCCGGTGTTCGCGCCGATCGTCGCCATCGCACGCAAGCCCGGCTTCGCCAAGCCCCTGTGATAGGGTAGGCCCATGATCAAGGCGTGCAGCGTCTGTGAGCGGCGGTTTGCGACACGCTCACGTGAGACCCGCACTTGCTCGACAGCCTGCACCAAGAGTGCGTTGACCGCTTCGCGCCAAGCTGATCGGCGAGCGCTTGAAGTCGCGTTCGGCACCGCTCCAGTGAACTGCCGTTGGTTGGCGGTTACGAGCGGGGAGAAGCAATTCGTGTTCGCGTTGGTCGACGCGTACATTTTCGATGAGTTGTCGAAGGTGTTGTGGGGGCTAAGCTCACGTGGCTACGTGTTCTTCCGCAGGCGTAAACAGAAGACGAACGTGTACTTGCATCACGTGGCTCTCGGCCTCCCGAACGGTCAAGAGATCGATCACATCAACCGGGACAAGCTGGACAATCGACAGGTCAACCTGCGCCCAGTCACGCGTGCGCAGAACACGCAGAACACCGAATTTCGACCAAACCGCACGGGCTACTTGGGCGTGCGACCAAACGGCTCAGGTAAATTCGTGGCGCGCATCAACGCAGACGGGGAGCGCCTGTACTTGGGGCAGTTCGACTCGGCGGAAGCCGCCGCGCGAGCGTATGATGAGGCGGCGCTACGCTTGCGGGGCGCGTTCGCGCAACTCAACTTCCCGTCGGAGCATTCCACATGCAACTAGGTTTCATCCCCAGTTTTCAGTTCTCGCAGGACGCCAAGACAAATCCCGCGCTGAACCCGTTCGTGCAGTTCCCTGAGGGGATGTACCAGACGACAACGCAGCCAGTCGGGCCGTACTTCTCGTCGAACATGAGCGGCCACCGCATCGCGTTGTCCGGCGCCACGCCGGTGACCAACGTCGTCGATCAGACGAACGCGATGTTCGACTCGTGGTGGTGGAAGAACCGCAAGCCGCTCGTGGTTGGCGGCATCGCGCTCGTCGGGCTCAGCATCGCCGCCGGCCTCGTCGCGATCCTTCGCTAGCGCCTACGACGTCGACCGCTGAGGTCCGTCACGGGGCAGCTGGTGAGCTGATACGTCGCACAGCCGCCGCGCCCGATCCGCACCGAGCCCTGACCCTTCTCGGGTGTCGCGTGCGTACAGCGTGCGCGACCCTTGCGCTCCTGCTTCGCCCAGAACCCCTGCGAGTCCTCGGTGCGGATGGAGTCGCTCCCCATGTGCATGCCCTGTCCGCAGCCCCACCGCGCGAGCGCCGTGTAGAGCTTGGTGCCGAGCCCGCAGCGCTGGTGCTCGCGGCTCACCTCGGCGCTCTGTACCTGGAAGCTCACGCGATCCAGCATCGCGGTGACGGCCCCGACGCGCTTGCCGCCGATTCGGGCCACCGCGTCGGCGCCGCTGTTGTCCTTGAACGGCTCCACCGTGATGGCGTAGACGGGGCACGCCTCGCCGCTGTCGCCGAGCCGCCGACGCTTGCGCTTCGCCTTCATCGCCGCTTTCTCGCACCCTCGAACATCTGCTTGCGGGTCTCGCGCGCCTTCGCGCGTAGCGCCTTCGCCTTCGCCGGGTCGAACGTCCGCAGCCCACGTGCCTCACGTTCGGCGTCCTTGGCGATGGCCTCGATCGCGTCAGCGTCGGGCCGGCGCTTGCGCGTCTTCAGCGCGTGAGCGTCGGCGGCACGCTTCGCCGCTGCTTTGGCCGCGTTCAGCGTCTCGGCGTGCCCACGCCGCTCGTGGTAGTCGGGCGCGTCGAAAGCGCCGGCACCCGTGGGTACCTCGTTACCGCAGCTTGCGATCCAGCTCGCGGGCCCGCGCCTGTTCGCCCAGTTGCGCGGGTAGATCAAAAGACGGCACTTGGTGGTGAGCTGCTGCAGCACCGAGTAGCCACTCGATCGGCGCACAATCTGCCAGGTCTTCGCCATGGTCCCGAGCCTATCATCGCTGACGGCGTTCGAGACTCGCGACGACGTCGCCGGGTACGAAGCGCAGCCCTTTGCTCACGCGCAGGTATGGAATCTTCTCGTCCTTGACGAGCCGGCGCACCGTCGGCACGGACACGCCGAGCAGGCGCGCGATCTCGTCGATGTCGACCGCGCCGTCGGGGATGTTACCGGGGCGCGTCTGCGCGAGCAGCTCCTGCAGCGCGCCAGCAGCGGTGCGTTGGATGAACGCGAGCAGGTTCGACGTCGGCTGGAACCAGTCGTGATGCAGCCGCGTCGCTGTGTGCTGCTCTTGGATCATCTTCGCCAGCTCGTTCGGCGTCGCGGTTGGCGTGAGCCCGATCAGGTACGGCTCGAAGGCGTTCTCGGCGGCGAGCGCGCGAAGGCGCGAAGCGATCTGCGTGCCCTTCACGCCCTCGATCTTGATCGGTCCCAGCCCGCTCATGGGCGCGTTGACCTGCACGAACATCACCCACGACTGGTCCACCGTGTGAGGCGCCAGCGCGCTCGCGGTGTGGGGCGAAAGGACGATCATCGGATGTTTCGCTTGATCAGGCACGATCAGACGCCGGTGCGCCAGTTCGTGGAGATCTAGGCTGTTGGATACCACATCCTGCTCAGCCGCTCCCAAACTGAGGCGTAACCCTATAAAATCATTCAGCAATTACTTGCAAGCTCCGCGACGTTCGTGCAGAGTGACGGCATGCAAGTCATCGAAAAGCATGGCGGCGCGTCGCACTACATGCGGCCCGATCGCGTCTATCGGACTAGCGTGCTGTCCCCTTCGATGAACTTCAACCCCGGCCAGGATGCGCAGGCGGTGACTGCCGAGTTCACCGAGCGTTCGCAGAACCTCAGCCTCAGCGGCCCGCGCACCAGCGGCCCCAGCTACGTTCGCCAGAGCGGTCCCAACTACGTTCGCCAGAGCGGCCCGAGCTACGCTCGAAGCAGCGGTCCGAGCTACGTGCCGAGCAGTGGCCCGAGCTACGTGCCCCGCAGCGGCCCAGCGGCGGACATCAGCTGTTGCGACAACTGCTCGTGTGGTGGCGGTGATCCGTGCTGCTCCGACTGGGCCCGGGGCCGCACGATGGTCTCCAGCCGTGTGTTCGCCGGCTTGTTCGGTCCGACTGCCAAGCTCGGCTTCATGGAGCGCATGCGGCTGCGCTTCGACGCGTGGCGTGCGCGCATGTACCCGGCCAAGGCGCAAGCACAGGTTCAAGCCGGACAAGCCCAGGCACAGGCTGCACGCGATGATCGTGCGGCGGCGTTCATCGACACCGGCGCGCACAGCGCGACCTACGGCATGGCCTACGTGCAGGTCGGCGAGCGGCAGGCGCCCCACATGATGGGCCAGCTCCGCATGCTCGCGCACCTCTCGTCGTCCTCGATGCCCAAGCGCGTCGCCGACGCGCAGGTCGCGACCTCGATGGAGCACTGGAACAACCTCCGGTGGAACGGCTGAGCTGATGGCGAACATCCTCACGCTCTCGGGCTCGCACGAGGGCGTTGGACGCCCAGCGAAGGCGAAGAAGGCTCGACCAACCGCCCACCTCAAGGTGGGCCAGTGCATGTGCATCCTCAACACGCGAACAGGCAAGGGCGTTTCTGTCTGCCGCGTGCCTCCCGGCGAAACGCGCAGCGGCATCAAGTTCACGGGCAGCTGCCCCAACCCCATCAAGACCAAGTAACAGGAGAGATCGTATGGCGAAGCGTCAGCTGCTCGGAGAAATCAACTTGCTCGGCCTCAACGCGTTCGGCCAAAACCCCGGCTTGGACGAGAAGTACGGCATCCTCCTGGGTGGCGGCGTCGCGGCGCTCACCACGATCGTCGTGGGCCGTACGTCCAAGGCCGCGAACAAGGAAGCCTTCGGGCTCCTCGCTGGTCTCGGCGTCTCGGGTGTCCTCTACGCGATGAAGTCGACCCGCCACGCCGCGCTGTGGAGCGCTGCCGGTGCCGTGCTCGGCGCGGGCTTCGCGTGGCTCAACAAGGTCATGTTCGAGAAGAGCGCGCTCGGCATGCCGACGCTGAACTTCCTCAATGGTGGCCTCGGCGTGCCGCAGCTGAACTTCCTCAACGATGCCGGCCTCGGCACCGCCGAAGTTTGGGACGTGCCGCAGTCGCAGGGGACGATCCCCGGCGTGGCCGGCCCGTCGTTCGCGGGCTCGCGTCTCGGTGAGGGCAGCCCGATCGACCTCCTCGGTGCCGCAACCGCGCAGAGCGACAAGATCACCCTGATGGGTGGCCCGACGGTGCACGGCCTCTCGGCGTCGTACGGCGCGACGCTCCTCGGCGGCGGTCGCAGCTAATCCTCGGCGGGGCGACCCGCCACTTCGGCTGAAAAGCTCTCCGGGAGAGCGCCCGCGACATGCGCGGGAGGAGACGGTTCGACCCCGTTCAAGCCGACCAAGCTGCGCGTGTTGCGCGGCCCGTTTTTGCTCACCGTTGTGCTTGGGGGACGACCCCCAAGCCAACAAATCCTCGAACTTCACAAGGAGACTGCCATGGCTGGAACTGTTGGTGTTGCCCCGGGAACCACGACCCTCACGCTGCCGAACGGGCAGACCGTCGCGATCAGCGACTGGATCGACGACAAGCTCTACTCGACCATCCAGGTCCAGAACGGCCAGACCTCGCCGATCGAGGCGTTCACCGCTGGTCGCTCGCAGCCGATCCCTGGTGGTCAGCGCGCGTCGACCCGCGTCGACGTCAACCTCCCCCGCAACGGTGACTCCGGTCTGCCGCAGTCGTGGGAGATGTTCGTCTACGGCATCGGCGTCAAGATGGTGCGCGTGATGCGCCCCCCGACCGCCTCGGCCTCGCCGATCCTCGCGGACGGCAACGGTGCGCTCTCGGATCCGCCGCGCCTGCAGACCCTGTTCGCGTTCGACCGGGTGACCTACCTGGAGTTCACGTACAACGGCAAGGTCTACACCTACGGTGTGACCCAGGACTACCCGCAGGGTCACGGGTTCTACGTGTTCGCCACCACCAGCTCGTTCGAGCTGGCGCAGAACGGCGTGCCCTCGCCGCGTGATCGCAACGCGATGGTGCTCCCCATCCAGATCCGCGAGAACCTCGGCTTCAAGATGTCGTTCAGCCCCGAGGCTCCGATCGTCATCAACCAGCCGGCCAGCGACGGCGCGCAGCCGAACCTGACGTTCGCCGACATCAAGACGTATCTGTACGGCCTCATCCGCCGCGCGGTCGTCTAGTCGACGCTCCGACCAACGTGGTCGGAAAAGGCTCCGAGGGAAACCTCGGGGCCTTTCGCTTTTTCGGCTACGGCGTGACCTGCGCCTGCGCGATCACGCGCTCGGCGCGGCGCAGCTGCAGCTGCTGCTCGGGCGTCATGAACCCGCCGACCGCCCGCAGGATGCCGACCATCTCGACGAGCGCGGCGAAGCCGTCCTCGATCAGCCACTCGCGTTCGGTGGTGGCGACCACCACGGCTCGCGCCATGTCGACGAACGACGCGATGTAGCTCACCGGGTACAGGGTGACGTCGCTCTTGGGCTCGGCCTTCGCCCACACCTCCATCAGCAGCTTGGCGATGCGGTCGACCTCGGTCGGCTCACGCGGATGTTCGTCGCTCACGGGCTCGGCTTCTTGAAGATCGCGGAGACCTGGCGCTCCAGCACCGTGGCCACGTTGTCGGGCTCGTTCTCGGTCTCGTCTTCGCCCTCCCCGTCATCAAAGTCGTCGTCGCCCTCGGGGTACGGATGCTCGGGGAGCACGTGGTCGACGGCGTCGTCGAGGCGCAGGTTCGCTTCGAGGAACTGGTGCAACGCAAGCAGGAAGCCGAAGGCTTCGTCGTCGGTGTCGAAGTGGTTCGGCGACAATGCGGTGAAGATCGACGTCTCCTTACCCGAGCACAGCAACTCGAACGCCGGTGGCGCCTCATCGATGCCAAGCGCCTCGGCCATGTCGAACGACTGCATGAGCATTGCCGCGTAGCCGAATTCAACGTGCGCACCCGCTGACGGCACCTTGGGCACCAACAGCCAGAGGAAGTTGGACTCGGTGACCTCGTCTAGATCGGTTCGTGCCCATCGCGCGCGCACCGCACGCGGGACCGACATCGGGTTGGCCTCGCTGTTCGGCTGTGAGCGGATCACCTCGGGCCAGGTCGACGTGACCGTGATGCCGGCCTCGCGCAGCTTAGCCATGTAGCGCTCGGCGCGCTCCATCTCACTCGACGCCCCCGCCACGTACACGCGCAGGTCGCTCACAGGTGGTACTTCCCGCAGTAGGGGCACTTCTTCGCGGTCGAGAACTTGGTTGGCCAGGCCGTCATCTAGTTGATCCCTTCGGTGCGTTTCAGGAGTAGGTAGCGACCCCAGAACGCCACGCTGACGTTGCCGGGGATGAGCTTCTCGGCGGTGCCGGTGATCTTCGTCAGGTGGGCAGTCACGTCACCCCAGGTCTCGTCGCGCGCCTCCAGCTGCATCGTAATGCGAAACGTCTGCAGCACGGTATTCGTGTCGAGCGGGGCCAGGAAGTCGTCGAGAGCCTTGTCGGCGAGCTTGCGGGGGAACTGCTCGGGCCAGCCCGACGGGCCCTTACTCAGATAGATTTTTGGCCCCACGGCAGGCTTCCCAAACGTGACGCTGGTCTTGGGTGCGTGATAGGGTTTGGGCGTCGTCATAAAGTTGAAACGGCGACGCAAAAGGAGTCAGAGCTATGGGTCGTCTTCCGTCCACTTGGGGTGATCGCATGATCACCATGCGCGTTCCGTACACGATGGCCGGCGAGCTGGTCATGGCCAACAACCTGTCGAGCCAGTTCGTCGACGCGCTGTTCACCAACAACGTCGACATGCCGTTCGAGTGCCACCGCATGATCCCGCGCATCACCGCGCTCGACGATGCGAACGTCGCGCTCGCCAACCAGCCCAGCCAGGAACTGCTCCAGAGCCTGGCGCGGTTGCGTCTTGTCGACTTCGGCAAGAACGTCAACATGACCAAGAGCCCGACGCTGCTCAACAACCTGACCAAGGGTTCGTCGGAGCGCACCTGGGAGTGGGCCGAGCCCTACTACCTGATCCGCAGTGAGGGTTTCCAGGCGACGATCGACACCCTGGCGTTCCCGATCTGGGACGGCGGGCAGATCCCGCAGGATCCCCCGGTGGTGCCGCTCGTGTCGCTGCGTATCGAGATTGCGTTCCAAGGGTTCCTCTGCGTGGTCGCACCGCCGTCGAACACGCGCTAGCCACCCTACGTGAGGGGGGTGACAGCCACAGCTTCGGCTCGGGTTGTCACCCCCTTCGCGTATGCTCGCGCTCAGAGGAGCCTTCTCATGCAGTCATCTCAGCTCAACAGCCTCAACATCAGCCCGGTTGGTAGCAGGAACCCCGCCACCGTGGCGAAAGCGGCCACCGTGCCCCTGCGCGTCGTCGTGACAAACGTGGGCCCGGTGATCATTCTGCTCGCACACGAGGATGGCACGCTCATCAACGCGCCCGCGTTCGCCAGCACCTACCAGTTGTTGCCGGGCAAGGAGCTGACGGTGGTGCTCGTGCCACGCCAGGGGCTCTTTGCTGCGGGCATCGGCGCCGGCGGGCAGCTCTCAGCCGCCATCTCCGAAGCGATCCCCACCAAGTGGATGGAGGCGTAAGCCATGCCGTATCAATCGCACGGGTTCACGATCGAAGACTCCATCGCCCGCAACGAGGAGGTCTACGAAGTCGAGTTCACTCGTTGGGGTACGCGGCTCGACGACCCGTCCGCAGGCATCTTGCCCCAGGAGAACCTGCAGTTCCCGCCGCCAGGTGCGCGCCCGATCCCGTCTTCGGTAGCCGTCGCCGCGATCGGTCCGCGCAGCACGGTCGATCGTTGCTGGATCACCTGGGATCGTCAGAAGATCCTCAAAATCCCGCCAGCCGACGTCGTGTACCCCGAACGCGTGGTCAGCATGCCGCGCATCGTCACGTGCGACGCGCCACTGCTCTTTCCGCAATCGACCAGGGTGACGCCATCGCTGCCGGCGACGCAGTCGTGGTGGGATGCGATGCAGTTCGGAACCGCGTACGTGTTCCCGTGGGGCCCGGCGCCAGGCTTCAACCCCGCTGGGCAGGGCTCGGGCGGGGCGTCGCATGGCGGTAAGTTCGGCACGACGACTGGCTTCTACGTGGGCCAGACGTTCGTCACGTTGGACGGTAAGGTGCTGCCGTTCACCCCTGAGGAGGAGCCCTTCCTGCAGCTCCTGCTCTACACCAAGCCGCCGCTCTTCGCGCCGCCCGCCCGACGCGCAGCGATGCTGCGCTCGAGGGTCTGGTCAGCGATCAGCGACACCGACATCGTCGCGATCTACCCGATCTTCGGGCGCAAGCGCGTGGGCATCTCGCTCATCTCGCACAACTTCAGTGGCGTCCCCGCCAAGACGTGCGACTACACCGTCGGGATCATCCGCAACGTCAACGAGGATCCCTTATTCGAGCCTGCGCCGCTCTTCGAGGTCAAGGCTGCTGAAGCGCTCGGTGTCCCCGGCGAGACCGGGATCAACATCCAGCTCAACAACCAGTGCGCGGACTACGTCGTGATTCACATCAAGACGCTCACCAGCCCCGCCGGTGGTGCGCTCACCGTCGTCGCCGAGGACTGAGCTGCTGAACAAGTAGTCGGCCAGCTCGCACAAGCTGCGCTCGATCTTCTCCTCGACGTGTACCGGCATGGTCGGTTTTCATGGCACAGGTTGAAGCCGCACCGCAAGAGACGGTAGGATGGCGCAGATGCCTGCCGACCTGAGCCAGACGCGCGTCATGGTCGCCGTGTTTGCGATGCACGGCTGCGGGCCCTGCGAGGAGTTCCTGCCCCGCTTCACGGCGCACGTCGAGCGCTTCCAGCGCACAGGCTACCCGTTCGTGATCCTGCGGCCCGGCGCGAAGCTGCGGCCCGGCCAGATCCCCGTCATGATTTACAACGCCGCTGCCGAGGATTCCGAGCTGCAAGCGTTCGCGGATCGCCTCGGCATCGCCGCGACGCCGACCACGGCGATGCTGACGCGCCGGGGCGTCACGAAGCTCGAAGGCTCGCTCGAAGACGCGCAGATCGATCAACTGCTCTACGCCGCCGCCCAGGCGAATCGCTGATCGCCATGCCCGACAGCACACCCATGGTCGCGCAGGCGTGGCAGTACGGCGTCCTCGGGATCGCGGTGCTCGTCTTCGGCTGGGTGATCCATCACCTGTTCAACCGCTATGAAAGGCGCGAGCAGGTGCTCACCACCGAGCGCAAAGAGATTCACGACGCCGCCCGCAACGCGGCGCACGCGCATGCCGTTGAGCGCGAGCAGTTGCGCACCGCGCACGAGGCGAACTTGCGGACGATCACCGAGCAGTACGCCAAGACCATACGCGAGGACCGCGAGGCAACGCAGGAGCGCGAGGACCAAATCCGCCGCGAGTTCTCCGAGCTGATGGAATCGGTCGCCGCCGAGTCGTCGAAGATGGCGGCTGAGCTGACCACCGTGCTCAACAAGATCTACGACCGCTTCCTCGCGCAGCGCACCCGCAGTCGTTGAAAGGTAACCCCATGACGGTAAAGCTCGCCCGGCGTCCGACCCACAGCGAAGACGCACGTCCCACGGACCGGATGCGCACCGCCAGCGCGAAGGCACGAGACGCGTTCCTGGCGGTCGCGCGCCGGGCGCGGACGCTCACCGAGGAGCTGGATGATGCTGGGCCTCAAACGATCACAGCTGAGCTTCACGAGGAAGACTCAGCTGTGATTGTCGTGCACGAGATGATCGGCTCGCTCGCCGCGAAGATCTAGCGGTACGAGGACCGGAACGCGTCACGGACGCACTTGCCCGACGCCTTCGTGAAGTAGCCGAACTTCTTGCCGCACTGCTTGCCTGCCGTGGCGAGCAACGAGCGCACGGCCTTCGCCGCCGACGAGTTGCTGGGCTTGCGCGGACCGCACGCCTTGCCGGCCTTGCCCTGGAACTGGACCTTCTTGCCGCGCTTGGTGGTGAACGAGATCACCGCCCCCTTGCAGCCGGCGCTCTTGTGAGCCTTCTTGGTGGCGGGCGCAGTCTTCGCTTTCGACATGATGCTCTTCTCCTACTTCTTGATGGGCTTGATGGGGCGCACGGGACGCGTGCAGCAACCAGGCTTGGCCGCTGCCTTGGGCTGGCTGATCATGCCCGTACCGTATCACAGCCCCGAAGGGCCAGTCGCCTGTTGAGGCTTGCGCGCTCTTACAGCCCAGCTCGACCAAGACCAGGACAGTGATCTGTCGAACCGCGCGGCGTGCTGGGGACTGGGGCGCCCTCTGGCCTGCGAACTTACACCGAGTGGGCGACGTCAAGCCAGCGGTTGAACCGCATCGCACCATACGCACCAGCGGCGAGCCCAAGCAACGTCAGCACAACCTCGGCGCCGCTAGGTCCTGCAACCTTCCCCGTCAGTAGCATCGATAGACGACCAACGTCGGTCGCCGGCACTCCAGCATCCATGATGACGCTCATGTCTGTTGCACCCCAGCCTGGAACCGCCAACGGGAAGCTGCGTGCCGCAGTCGCCGGATCGTAAAGTTTGCCATCACCAGCGTACTGCCAAGCGACGTAGCTTGAATTCGGCCAGCCGTAGGGCGCCATCTTGCTCAGGTGCGACGACCACATCTGCGAGAAGCCGGCATGCTCGGTGATGCCGTACTCACGCCACGTGTTGCCCGTGTAGAGGATCGGAGCACGACCGATGCGCTGCTTGACGCGCTCCGCAAACTGCGACGAGAGGTCGATGACCTGTTGCTTGGTCACGCCACGCCCCGTCCAGATCTTGGCGTTGCCGTCTTCAAAGTCCCACGCGGGCGGCATGTCGCCCTCGGGATCCCACCCACCAGCGCGTTCGATCGCATCGAGCACGAAGTCGGCCTGTGCAGTGCCGCTCGCGTCGGGCGTGGCGAAGTGGTAGCAGCCTCGGAACCACGACTTGCCGTAGCGCGCACCACCTGCAGCACGAACACGCGGCCAGTTGTTCATGAACCATGCGGGTGCGTAGCTCACACCCTGCGTTGCCTTGAGCACGCAGCCAACCATGCTCGGCTGTGCCGCAAGCGCGGCGAAGTTCGGCAGCGGCCCAGTCGGATCGTTCGCGTAGATGTCGGGGATGAAGAATGGCCCACCCATCAGACGGTCTCCCCGGCTGTGAGCCAGCGGTTGAAGTAGAACGCCCCCACCGCTCCAGCGGCGAGACCCAACACGGCGAGCACAAGCTCTGCGCCACTCGTGCCAGGCGTACCGCTAGATCCAGACGCGCCGGGCTGAAACGACCCGCCAAACTTTCCCACCTCTTCAGCGTTCGCGAGGGTGTCTTCGAGGCGGTTGCGACGGCCCTGCTTGCTCGGTGAACCGGCGAACCTGGCGCACCCCGGAGCCCCGCCAACGCTCATCTCGGCGGCAGGGGTGGCCATCACGGCAGCACGAAATTCTGCCCAGCTACCCGGCGGACGCCCGAGCTTGCGTGTCATCAGCGGTAGCAGCTCAGAGGCCACGCACGGCAACGCATGCTCTTGCTTGACCATGCTCCAGAAGTCGGCGGTGTTCTCCCCCCAGTTCGCACCCACACGGCTCAGATGGCTTCGAGCTGCATCGCGCTTGCCTCGCACGAAGTTGAGGCCGGACTGCACCTGAAGGCTGCGGTTCACCGCACCAGGGTCGGTGACGCTCTGCCCCGAGCACCCGGCTCGAAGTTGTGTGAACGTGGCACCGAACCGATCATCCGCAGGATGGAAGGTCTGGAAAATACCAGCCTCGACGTTGGGGATCCCTGTTGAGCATGGATTTCCGCCGCTCTCATGCTGCAGCCAGGAGAGTAGGAACTCGATCGGCAAGTCCCCGCCAGCCGTGGACATCAACCCACGCCACTGCTCGACAGAAGCGCTGAAGGTCATCAGCCCGAGCCTACCTGCTTCCTGGGGCCCTGTGATAGCTTCGCAACATGGCTGATGCAACCGTTGCCGCCCTCCAGCACACGATCAACCGCTTCGCGAGCGCGCCGGGCGGGTTCCCGCGCATCGCCACGGACGGCCTTTGGGGCACCAACACGCGCACCGCGTTGAACACGGCGCTGCGCTGGGTCGTCGACCACGTGCAGGACCCGAGGATCAGGCAAATCGCTGCCGACTTCCAGGTCAAGCGTGGCTTCGACGATCCGAACGCCAAGATAGGAGCCACCACGACATCGTACGTGCAAGTGCGGAACTTCGTGCTCACGAGCATCAACAACTTCGTGCTCACACCTGTCGCGGACTCGCTCGAGTTCAAGGAAGTGCTTCCAAGCTCAGGCGGTGGTGGTGGTGGATCGATGATTCCTGCCGATGGCACGAACGCAGGCCCACCGTCACCAATCCCCGACCCGTCTGGGAAGGCTTCGTCGATCTCGGTGCTCGGACTCCAGCTGCCGCGCTGGGCGCTCTACCTCGGTGGTGGCGCGCTTGCGCTCGCGGTGATCGGGCTCGTGGCGACGCGCAAAAAGTCGGCGTCGACTCCGTCGCAGCCAGCACGCGGTGCCTGGCCTTCACCACGGGTCTAGCGCTACTGAGGACCGGGCGGCGTGAACGCGTAGGGGTCGGCTTCGCCGGGGCCGATGATCGTGTGCGGATCCCAGAACAGCACGTTGATCGTCGTGTCGGGGCGCTGACCACCGATCGCGAACACGACGTGGACCGTGTTCGTGATCGGGTCGAGGTACGGCTGGCCGTGCGTCAACCCGAGCCACCCGTCGACCGGCGCAAGCGGGATGACCTGCACACGCGAGGCGACGATGCCGTCACCGAGCGGTGGATCGCTGAGAGCCTGGTTGACCTGCGTCAACCCGGTGTCCACGTCGCGAGTCCCTTCCTCCGAGGGAAGCACGATGGCCATACGATTCCAGAGGAGGGCGCCTGCGACTTTGCTCATATGAGGCGACGATACGTGGCTTCCGGAGAGACGTCAAACGTCATCGGAGCCTGTGATAGGTTGGGCCCATGACCGGAATCAAGGATCTATTCGCCAGCGAGCGTGGCCTGTTTGGGCTCATGCTCGTCATCGCCGCCACTGCGCTCACTGGCATGGGGCAGATGACCGTGCCGCAATGGCAGGAGTTCGCCACGTGGGTGTTTGGCATCTACGTCAGCGGCAAGTCGCTGACCGGCGCAGTTGGGCTGATCAAGGGGTCACCCACCGCGACCTCAAGCTCGACAACCGCATCCGAGGCGCCCAAGCCCGACGCGTCGATCCTGCCCGGCTCCGCGAAGGACGCGTGATGCGCAACCTCCGCAGCTCCGTGTCCGCCGTCGCGTGGGCGCTGATCCTGACGATGGTCATTGGCTGCGGTGCATCGGCGCGCGACACGGCGATCCGCGCGACGTTCGTCACCGTCAACAGCGTCCGCGATGGCTTCACGACTTTCGACAAGGACCGCCAAGCGCAGATCGTTGCCGCTGCGACGTCTGCCGAGGGCGGCGTCGCCGCACTCGCCGCGTATCGCGTGGAGCGCGACCAGCTCCTCGTGATCCTCGACGACGTCTACCACGCGCTGACGCTGGCGATCATCGGCTCGGACGCCGCGTCGCTCACCTCGGCGCAACAGCTCGCGGTGAAGCTGAAGCAAGCCTACGACACCCTCCAGAAAGTGAAGCACCCATGAGCGAAGCCCGCGCGATCTTCAACAAGCTCGGCACCGCATTCGACGCGCTCGACGCGATCGAGGGCGTCGCCAAGGACGCGCTCGGCACCAACAAGACGGCGACCATCGCTTTCGAGGCGCTGCACGTCATCTCGGGCATGATCGCCGTGCTGAAGGCGGGCTTCAAGGGCAAGCTCACCGTCGAGGAAGTGCAGGAGGAGATCAAGCGGCTCCACTTGAAGACCACCGCCAACGACGCCGCCGCCGATCAGGCGCTGCACGACAAGTTCGACAAGACCTGAGCTTCATGCACGAGCGTCAGTACCTCAGCGGTCTCAACGAACCCGTCAACCGCCGCCATCTCGGCGACGTAGGCGACGGCGAGATCGTCATCGACACAGGCTATGGGCTCGAAGCGATCGGACGCGACGCTGACGAGGACTGGAAAGACGACTTCGAGTTTCCCGAGGACGGCTCGTTCGACCTCTACGTCTGGGACGGGCGCGCTAAGCGCGCGGTGATGCACGGGCGCGTGCTGGGCGACGCTTGTCCGTTGTTGGAGCAGTACGGAGCGTTGGGTCCCGATGACTGCGAGCCCGGCGATGTTCCGGCGCTGACCGTCGACTACGTACGGGTCGCGCCCGAATTTCGTGGACGGGGCTACGCCGTCCGGCTGGTCGATGCTGCGGTCCAGTCGTTCGCACGTCGCGGTTGGTGGATCTACGCCGACTGCTACTCGCAGCTGATCTACACGAATCTGCGCCGCGTGTTGAGCGCGCCGTTCGTTGCGACCCCTGAGATCGACCACGTGCTGGACGAACAGCCGCTCTACAAACCCACCGACCGAGAGGTGCTCAACAACCTGGACAAGCTGCCGGTCGAGAGCACCGCGAAGTACAGGAGCGGCTACCAGCTTGCGAACGAGCGCCACGTCCACGTTCTGTGGAAGCGCTGATCCGGCGACCCTCATGTAAGCTCTGAGCATGCCCACCACGGTCAAGTTCGGATCCATCGGTCCCGACGTCACGCTGCTCCAGCAGCAGCTCGGCCAGCTCGGCGCCTCGATCCCCGTCGACGGCAACTTCGGCCTCGGCACCGAGCATGCGGTCATCAGCTTCCAGCACGCACAGGGGATCGATTCTGATGGCATCGTCGGCCCGAAGACGTGGGCCGCACTCGCCAAAGCAGTGGCCTATTTCGCGGCTGCCGCGTCGAGCCTCACGCCACCCGCCGGCGTCGAGTTCTACGACCAGCGCAAGTACGCCGCGCAGGCACACGGGCCGCACGGCGAGTGGAAGGTCATCGACCGGCCCATCACGCAGGTCACAGGCACGTGCTTGCACCAGACCGCATGCAACCTCGGCGAGCGCGTCGAGCGCTACAACTCCGTCGGCGCCCACTTCGCGGTGACCCGCGCCGGCAAGGTGATCTGGCTGCACGACTTCAACCGCCTCGTCTGCCACGGCAACGGCTGGAACGCGGGCACCGTCGGCATCGAGATCGACGGGCTCTACGCCGGCGTCGAGGGCGATCCGTCGACGGTCTGGGACGACCCTTCGACGCCGGGCCGCGAGCAGGGGCAGAAGCTCACGCAGGAAACGGTGCTCGCGACGCGTGCACTCGTGCGCTGGATCAAAGCGCAGCTCGGGCCGCGCATGAACGCGATCGTGGCGCACCGGCAGTCGAGCGACTCGCGCCGCAATGACCCAGGCTCGGCGATCTGGAAAGAGATCGCGCTGCCGCTACACGTCGAGCTGAACTGCACCGACGGCGGCATCGGCTTCAAGCTCAACGATGGCTACCCAATCCCGGCTGCGTGGGACGCGCGCTGCGTTGGTATCAAGTACTGATCAGTGCCCACGGCGCCCGACGCTGCCGCCCTGCGTGAGTGGGATGGCTTCCTCGGCAGTCGCCGGCAACGAGGCGACCGCCTGCAGGACGGCATCGCGGATCAGCGCGAGGGCTGCAGCGGTGGCAATCTGCCGGCCCTGCGTGTAGCCCTCGGTGACGCCGGGCGGCTCGCCGTAGACGACTCGGAACAGCACATCCCGCATCCACTCCGAGGTGTTCATGTTCGCGTCGCGCGCGAGCTGGTTTACGGCCAGGTGCAGGTCGTCGGGTAGGCGCAGGCAAAGGGGCTTGTTCTTGAACACGGGGGGCATGGCAGCTTTCGGGTGAGGCTCGGAGAGCTTTGGGCTTCCCCGCCGGGCGCGGATCGGGCGCGGATCGGACTCGGATCGGATCGGACTTGGATCGGGGGGTCTCAGGGGCGGATCGGGCTTTTCGCTTCCAATGTGGGGATCCCAGATTTGGCCTGGAATCGGCTTAACTATCCGAATTCATTCGGATAACCGGGGGCTGGGGCTTGGATCCCTGTTCGGGTCGGATCGGGCTGTTTTCGGGCCTGTGATACGCATTCTGACCCCCCCGTGTTCGGGTGGACCACGATTTTTCTTCGTCGAATTCCCCCATATTATCCGATAGTTATGGGGTAGTCAGAAAATAGTTGGTAACGACTTGGGCCTCGTTGCGATAGAACCGTTTCACCGGGAGCCGGAACGGACGGACGGACGGACGGACGGCGACACGGCGACCCACCCAGCGACCCCATCGAGCCCCCCATGACCCCCACCCAGCACGCCACCCTGACCCGCAAGTGCGAGCGCGAGTACCGCGCCGCGCTCCGCGCCGAGGAGCAGGCGCCCACCCTGCCGCTCGCCTGGTGGGCTGCCGCTGCCTCTGAGCGCTGCCTGCGCCGGCTGCGCACGGTGCAGGCGGGCCTGCCCCTCCCCGTGGTGCAGCCGCCCCGCACCCGCCGCAACCTGGCGGCGGGTGGCCTGGCTGCGCTCGCCGCGATCGGCCGCGTGGTCGCCCGCGCCCTGACCCGCGAGGCGTCGCTGACCCGCGCTCGCCTGGCGGCGGCGCTCGCCCACGTGGCGCGCAAGGCGCGCAAGGTCACCCGCTGCGCCCTGCGCCGCGCCGTCGCCGCCGTGGTCGCCGCGCTCGCCACCGTCGCCCCCGTCGCCCGGTGCGCCCGCGCGCTGTTCGCCGCCCTGGCGGGCCACCCGGCGCCCCTGCTCGCCCCTCGCGCCTGCTCGCGCCTGCTGCTCGCTGCCTGGCCGGCTCGTGCCGGCCCGGCTGTCAGACCACCCGGCTATCACTCCACCACGCCCCCACTCCGTCACCCCGACCACCAAGACACCACCATGCCCACCACCGACGAGGACACCATGACCACCACCGACACCACGACCACCACCGACGCCCCCACTGACGACGCCGCCGAGCGCTTCGCCCTGCTGGAGATGGACGACGCCCCCGCCGTCGCGCCCAAGGCGCCCAAGGCTGCCCCCGCGATCACCGTCGCGCCCAAGGCGCTCGTGTCGCCGCTCGTCGCGGGCCGCGCGCTGCTCGACGCGGCGCCCGACCTGGCGGCGCTCACCGACGCGGCCCACGCCGTGGCGCGGGTCTGTGTCGCCGCTGGCATCGGCGAGACCCACCCGACGCGCCTGGCGCTCCGCGAGGCGTACCACGCCCGCCGCGCCGCGCTGGCGGCGGCGGTGCTCGCCGCGCCGGTCACGCCCCCCACGCCGGCGCCGGCCACGGGCGGGCTCGACCTGGGCGCCGTCCTCGGCGAGATCGCCGCCGAGGGCGCGACGAACGCCACGAGCCAGGCGTCCGGCTCGCTGGCCGACGGCACCATGCGGATCGTCGGGTTCTCGTCGGCGGCGGGGTACGTCACGGCGCTGGCCAACGGCACGAAGGAGCCCACCACGTCCCAGTACCTGGCGACCCTGCGCAACACGTACGGCTACACCGCCGAGCAGATCGCCGCGCTGACGGTCACCACGATCCATCAGGCCGCGTTGCCCGAGGGTGTGGGCGTGGTTGTCGACAACCGCGTCAACGGGGTCGACATCTTCGCCCGCCAGCGCGCCGAGCACATCGCAGCCGCGAAGTTGGTGCGCGACACCGCCGACGCCACCACGCTGGCGCTGGCGCAGCGCCTGGTCGTGGCGGACTCGCCCGACGCGTGGTGGGAGATCGGCTGGCGCGGTGTCGGCTCGATCACCCGGGCCGCGCTCGTCGCGGCGACGGGCTCGGTCACCCTGGCGCCCGACCCCAAGATCAGCAGCACGCAGCTGGCCCGCACGATCGACTTGCTGCGCGGCACGCACGACGCCGCGCAGGTGGCGACCCGCCCGCGTGGCGTCAAGGTGCGCTGGCAGATCGGTCGCGGTGCGCAACACGCCGCGTACGTCGGCGCGGAGTACGGTCAGGTGCTGGCGATCGTCGACCTGCACAGCGACAACACGCTGACGTTCGACGGCGACGTCACGATCGCCGACGAGGTCCGCGCCGAGTACAGCCGGCTGTGCGGCGACGAGGTGCTGCGCCCCGGTGACGTCACCACGTGGCTGCAGCAGGTGCTCCGTCAGTCGCACGGCGCCGTGCGCAGCGGCGAGCGCTTCTTGCTCGCCCCGCAGCACAAGCGGGCCGCTCGCGAGCTGTGCGCGGCGGTCGCCGCCGTGTGGTCGGTCGGGAACTGGACGCTGGGCCGGCTCGGGGACGACGGCGTGCCCGAGCTGGGCGTCACGTACCAGGACGTCGCGACGGTGATCGGCGGGATCTGGCAGGGGCTCGCCAACGAGGTGACCGAGGCCGAGGAGCGGTGGAGCATCACCGACGCGACGGCGACCGCCAAGAAGCCTGGCGTCAGGGCCTGCGTCAACGAGCTGGAGCGGCTCGACGGCACCAAGCCGGGCGAGGGCCTACAGGCCCGCCTCGGGCAGCTGGCGATCATCGGCGAGGGACCGCTGGCCCCGCTCCGCGCCCGCGTCGTCGCTCTCCGCGCCTGCGTCAAGGCCGCGCTCGACGAGGCGAACGACCCGACCGCCGAGCGCTTCGCAAACCTGGAGCTGGCGTAGCGACAAGCCTGGGGGGAACGCACGGGCGTGGTTCGACCAAGCCCGACGCACGAGGTCGGTGGACCCGTCGACACGGTTCCGTGCGTTCCCCCTCCCCACTTTCACCCGACCAACAGGAACATCACCATGACCCACACGAAGCAGATCACCACCCGCTACACCGCCAAGTGCCAGGCGTGCGGCATGTTCATCAACGTCGGCGACACCATCAACTGGACCAAGGGGATCAAGGGCGTCACGTGCGCCCCGTGCCCGCCGCCCGTCGCGTCGCCGGCGCCCACGGTCCCGCGCCAGCGCAACGCCGCCGACGTGATCGCCAACAACGCCGCGCTGCGGACCGATGAGGCCAGCTTCCTGCACGCGCAGTGCAGCGCGTTGCGCTCCGAGCGCGATCAGCTGGCGCTGTCGGTCGCGTACGCCGCGAACGTCGCCGCCACGATGCAGGCCGAGCGCGACGCAGCGGTGGCGCGGTGCGCCGAGCTTCAGGCGATGCTGGACGACCTGCACCGACTCGTCGTGATGCGCGGCGAGCGCGCGGACGACCTGCTCGCCGAGATCGCGACGCTCAAGGCGTTGCCCCCGACCCACGCCGAGTTCATCGCGCCGGCGAACGTGCGCACTGACGTCGACGACGACTGCCCGATCTGACACCCAACCCACGCCACACCACCGAGGACACCATGACCACCACGCACAACGAGCCCACCACCCGCACGATCACCCTCACCAACCGCGCCCCCGTCGAGATTGTCGACGACCACTGGCTGGTCATTGCCGAGGCCCGCGCCCACGACGGCATGATCGCCGTGCAGGCCAACCGCCGCTGGTGGATGAAGGTTCGCCAGCACGTCGACGGGCGCGTGATCGTCTACGGGGCCTATCTCACGCAGTGGCAGGGCGAGATCGACCGCCGCGACGGTGAGGTGTTCGGTGCGCCCACGACCCGCTGGGCGAACGGCGTGCGGCTGCACGAGGACACGGCTGCGGCCATCCGCAGGGTTGCCGCGAGCCTGAACGCGCCCGACACGCTGGTGCGCGAGCTGATCGCCAACCTGCCCGCCGAGCCGCTGACGTGATCCGCCGCTTCGGCACGATCAAGGCCCGCGTCGAGGTCTACACGACGTGCAGCTTTCACCCCGCGTGTGCGGTCTGCCCGAAACGCTACGTCACCGCGATCATCAGCCGTTGCTGGTTGTCGTGGCGCTGAGCGTCAACCAAGTAGTCGATCACCACGCCCACCACAACCCACGACCACCAAGGACACACCCCATGTCGATCACCAAGATTCTGGACCGCGTGCGCAAGATGCTGGCGCTTGCCGAGCACAGCGACAACGAGGCCGAGGCCGCGCTCGCCGCGACCCGGGCCGCAGAGCTCATGGAGGAGTACCAGCTGAGCGAGGCGCTCGTGCGCCTCGACGACCCCGAGGCGAAGCCCGAGGCGATCCTGTGCAACGAGCGTTTGGAGCCCGACGTGTCGGAGCAGCTGAGCCGCAAGCGCGTGGCGTGGAAAGAGACCATCGCGTCGGCGGTGGCCAAGGATCTGGGCGTGCACCAGTTCTTCTGGACGCGCAGCGTGCGCACCACGAACGACACGTGGCGCAAGGTCCTCGACGTCCGAGGGTTCGGGCGCGAGTCCGCGATCCAGACCTGGCGCTACACGTGCCAGTACCTCTGGCGCCAGATCGAGGAGCTGGCCGACAAGGACGCGACGACGCGCGACTTCGACGGCGTCGGTACCTGCCGAGCCTGGAAGAACGCGTTTCGCATCGGGTGCGCGCAGCGGCTCGCGACCCGCATCCACGAGAACCGCGCCGCCGAGCGCGAGCAGGCCGAGGCCGCACGCGAGGCCGTAGCGTACGGCGCCGCGATGGGCGACCGCGCGTCGCTGGCGCTCTGCACCGTCGAGCGCGAGCAGATCGAGGTCGACGAGGAGTACGCCGAGGTCCGCAAGGGGTTCACAGGGTCCATCAAACACATCGGTGCACAGTCGAGCTACGGCGGCTACCGCGCCGGGCGCGAGGCCGGCGACAGCGTGGCGCTGGGCAAGGCCCGCGCCGGCCTGCCGGCGGGCCAGGGACGGCTCACGTGAGCCAGGAGCACGGCACCGGCGAGCTGCCGGCAAGCGGCCTGCACGACGACACGTGCAAGTGGTTGTGCCCGGTGCCCGTCGGTACCCCGTGCGTGGCGCAGCACAGCTGCAGCACGTGCGAGTTCCCGTTCCAGACCGTTTCCTACTGCCGCTGTGGTCGTCGGCTCGGCGCGCAGGATCCCGGTGAAGCCTGCTCGACCTGCAAGTGGATGGAGCGCAAGCCATGATCACCCGCGAGCAAGGACTGCTGACCTGGGCATCGCGCTGGTGCACGCTGACCGCGTGGCGGCGCGACCTGTCCGAGGTCAAGGTCGAGATCAGCAACCGCATCCACGCTGGCCGACTCGGTACGTGCTTCTCGCGCCAGCAGCGCGTCGTCATCTACAAGGGCGACAGCTTCGTCGACGAGCTGGGCACGGTGCTCCACGAGCTGGCGCACGCGGCGACGATCGGCTCGTCGCACGACGAGCGCTGGCAGACGGTCTACAGCGCGGCGGTGGCCGAGGTCACCGGCATCGCTGTCACACCGTGCGCGTACAACTACGAGGTGCTCAACGCGGCAGCGAAGGACGCGGTCCGCACGTGGTGGCGCACGAGCGGCAACGCCGCGATCTGGCGCATGGCGCACAGGAAGGACGTCGGTCATGCCCCCGGTCACGAGTGAGCCCACCCCGATGCGCATCCGCGTTCACGACGGTCGGCTCGACCGTGCCGCGCTCGGGCGCGCGGTGCTCCAGCACTGTCCCTACGCGCTGCTCCCACTCGACGCCCGCGAGCTGCTCACGTTCGACACCACGGCGTGGCCCTGGTCGACGGCGCCCGAGCACCACGACCTGACGATCGCCCACCGCTTCCTCTGACAATCCAACCCTCAACCACGACAAGGACACACCCCATGATCCCCACCGTCACCAACCGCACTGCCGTCGTCGGCGGCTCCCAGTCGAGCGCGAGCTTCGGCATCTCTCTCGGCGACGAGGCCCACCTGATGGGCATCCTCCGCGAAGGGCTCTACAGCGACAAGGTCTTGGCGATCTTGCGCGAGTACGGCGCCAACGCGTGGGACGCCCACCGCTCCGTCGGCAAGCACGACGTGCCGATCCTCGTCACGTTGCCGACCTACGACGACGCGACGCTGCGCATCCGCGACTACGGCCCCGGGCTGTCGCACGAGGACGTGTTTATGATCTACACGCAGTACGGGCGCTCGACGAAGCGCGGCAGCGACGACGTCGTCGGCCAACTCGGGATCGGCAGCAAGAGCGGGTTCTGCTACAGCGACAGCTTCACGATCACGTGCTGGACGACCGAGAGCTTCGACGACGACTTCGTCGGCCCGCGCTGCGGCACCCAGCGCGTCTACGTCGCCACGCTGGGCGCTGACGACAAGGGCACGATCAGCTTGCTGGCCGAGCTGGCGTGCGACCCGACCGACACGGGCGTCGAGATCCAGATCCCGACGAAGCACAACGACCGCCACGAATTCGAGCGCACCGCTCGCCGGCTGTTCCAGCACTTCGTGCCGCGCCCGACGATCAACTGCGAGCTGCCCGAGCTGCCCGAGGAGCGCACGGTGCTCAAGCACGGCGTGATCATGCCGGGCGGTGGCGACTGGATCGCGGTTATGGGCTGCGTGCCCTACCGCGTGAACCTGACCCAGCTCGACGAGCTGCTGGTCAACAAGTGCCTGGGCAACCTGAACGGCACGCTGACGTTCGACATCGGCGGCGTGGCGATGAGCGCGTCCCGCGAGGAGCTAAAGTACACCGCCGCAACCAAGGCCGCGCTCACCGCGAAGTTCGACGCGCTCGTCGACGAGTACGTGACCCACGCGCTCCAGGAGCTGGAAGCTGGGGTGCCCGACGGCTGGGAGACGCGGCTGCGCGTCAAGGTGCTGTCGAACCTCGGCCTGCCGTTGCCCGAGCAGTGGCTACCGTTCTTGGAGAGCACCGCGAAGGTCGCGTACAACCCCGCCGACTTCACCATCATCCACAACAAGAGCGCGTGCTCGCGCCTCGCGGTCACGTCGCAGACGCGCCTACTGCTCGACAACACCGGCAACGACCTGAGCGGCTACCAGCGGCTGAGCGACGACGACTACGTGGTGCGCTCGACGAGCAAGACGCCGGACGAGCTGCGCACGGTACTCGACGCCGCGCTGACCGCGAGCGGGCTCGCCGGGGTGCGCATCGAGCTGCTGTCGACGATGTACTGGACGGCGCCGGTCGTGCCGGTGAAGAAGAAGAGCAACCCCAAGCACCGGGCGCGCATGTTCCGGCTCGACGGTTGCGCCTACGGGCGCAGCACCAAGTTCTCCGACAACTGGGAGGCCGTGATGCGCGTGCCGACGAAGGACGACGTGTTCGTGACGATCGAGAATTTCCGCGCGCAGGGCTACAGCGACTTCTTCCGGCACCGCGCCGAGGACCAACTGCTTGCCAAGAGCTTCGGCGGGACGGTGCCTGACATCTACGGCTACAAGTCGACGGAGAAGAAGCCCGTCGACGAAAGCCTCATCGAGGGCACGCACTACCGCGCATGGCGCAAGATGTTCATCGAGACGCTGCGCACGCCCGCGAACCTGGCGTTGGTCGACCTGCTCTGGCGAGCCCACCCGAAGGTCGAGCCCCATAGCAACCTCAACACGTCGACGCCCAAGCAGCTGGGTTGGCTCGCCACGAAGTTGGGTAGCCACCACCCGATCATCCTGTTCTGCGAGGGCACGCGACAGGCCGAGGCCGAGCTGGAAGCGTTGACGACGTCGAGCCAGGTGCTCCACACGCTGGCGGCTCGCCTGGAAATCACCTACGAGAAATCGACGACCACCCTCGCGATGCAGGCGCTTAAGGAGCGCTACCCGTTGCTGCGCCGCGTCTCGTTCAGGGTGCTGTGGAACGAGCCCTGGACGCGCGACGGCGACGGCGACGAGCGCGAGGACTGGGTCGAGTATGTGCTGCTCCGCGACGAGCGCAACCAGATCAAGGCCGAGGCCGCGCTGGCCGCGCTCGATGCCAACGTCGATGAGGAGGAAGCACAGGCGATCGAGACCGAGATCGTGCTCATGCGCGACCTGGACGATCGCGAGACATCGTCCCGGAACTGGATCGGCTGCGAGGCCGACGCGTGAGCCGCCACGCCGAGTACCAGCGCTTCCTTCAGAACAACACCAACTTCCTCTACCGCGCCAACGACAACAACGAGCAAGGACACGCCCCCATGACCACGATCCCGTACACCATGACCAACGACTCGATCACCGTCATCCTCGACGGCAAGCCCCACCACGTGCAGCAGGGCACGCCGCAGTTCAACGGGCTGCGCGACGCGCTCTACCGCGAGGACTGGGCGGCGATCAGCACGCACCTGTCACCGGCTGGTGCGCTTCAGCAGTGGCTGGGCGACAAGTTCGTCGTCGCCACCGACGGCAAGACGATCAGCTTGGCTGGCGCGGTGCTGCCGGCGAGCCTGACCACGCGCATCTGGACGATGGCCGCTGCCGGCGAGTCACCGGCGCCGCTATTCGCGTTCTACGAGCGCTTGCAGCGCAACCCGAGTCACCGCAGCGTGCAGCAGCTGTTCAACTTCCTCGGGCACGTGGGCATCCCGATCGAGCCCGACGGCACGTTCCTGGCCTACAAGGGCGTGCGATCCGACTTCCTCGACGCGCACAGCGGCACGCTGAGCAACGTGCCCGGTGCGATCCTGAGCATGCCGCGCAACCAGATCAGCGACGACCCCGACTACGCGTGCCACGTGGGGCTCCACGTCGGCGCGCTGTCCTACGCCCACGATTTCTCGGCACGCGTGGTGGTCGTGCGCGTCGACCCCGAGCACGTCGTGTGCGTGCCCAAGGACTACGAGTCGGCGAAGATGCGCACGTGCCAGTACGAGGTCATCGGCAACTGGGTGGGCGAGTCGAACGACTCGATGCCGAGCACGACGTACACGCCCGACGTCGCGGTGCGCGGCGAGCACGACGAGCAGGAGTGGGGCGGCGAGGTCGAGGACGGCACGCCGAGCGTCGAGCTGGCGGTCGAGGACGAGATCGATCGAGATCCCCAGGCGGACTTCGAGGGTGACGACGACGACTGCGAGATCGACAAGTCGGGCACCGGCACGATCAGCGACGTCATCTTCGGCACGATCTACGGCGACGTGTGGCAGCTCGATGCCTCGGACGACGACGACGACGACGATCTGCCGGTGCTCAAGGATGAGGATCTGAGCCCCGAGTCGCGCGAAGCGCTGCAAGCCTGGCGCAACAAGCTCGCCGCCGATCGCACGTTCTTCGAGGTGACCGATCGGCAGCTCAAGAAGCAGCCGACGCTGCCGGCGAACCTGGCGCAGGCCGAGCGCACCGACACGGCCAAGGCCAACAAGTCGAAGGCGGCGAGCTTCAACCGCATGAACCCGGCGCGGCTCATGGAGCAGTCGATCGACGACCTGCGCAAGTATGCCTCGGCGCACCTCAAGATCGTCGGTGCGAGCAAGATGCCGGGCGGCAAGGCCGTGCTCGTCAGCAAGATCCTGCGCGCCCGCAAGCGCCGCTAGCACCCTCGCCGCACATCACGTGTGTGTGCGCGAAGGAAGCGCAGCCGACGAGTTGTCTCGGGTCTGCAGGGGTGTGTGCCCCGGACCATGAGTCGGCTGCGTTTCCTTCACGCCCGCAACGAGACCGGCTCGGCCCTCCCAGGTGCGAGCCTGCTGAAGCAGATCAAACCAGCGCCGCAGCTGCGCACGCCCCGCGACCCCTCACGTAGAAAGAAGCCATGACCAGCAAGAACATCACCGAACTGACCGACGCCGCCTTCAAGGCCAACGTGCTCGACGCCAAGACCCTCGTGCTCGTCGACTTCTGGGCGACGTGGTGCGGCCCCTGCAAGCAGATCGTCCCCGCGCTGGAGGCCGTGGCCGACGCCTACGTGGGCAAGCTCAAGGTCGTCAAGATGGACATCGACACCAACTCGAAGGTGCCGCAGGACTACCGCGTGTCGTCGATCCCGACGCTGCTCTTCTTCAAGGACGGCAAGGCGGTGGGGGCCATCCTCGGCGTCGTGTCGCGCGCGAAGCTGGCGGCAGAGATCGAGAAGCACCTGTGAAGTGGCGCCCCAAAAAATGGCGATGGCCCTCGGCTGGGCACGTGGGACAACGACCCCTTACAGCTGGGTGCGGTGGTCAAGGATGTCGGCGCGGACGTAAAAAGTTCGTGTCGCCGCTCGATGTTTGTCGGATAACCCGACGGGTCGCCCGGGTGGTACCGTTGCACGTGGCGTACTTCATGACCACCGAGCTTGGCCGCGAGGTTGCCCTTGAGGACTGGCACGGATTCCATCGAGATCGACTGCTCTCGGTCATGTACCAGATGCACACGATGGGCGTGCCGTACCCGTTCTTTCAGTTGTCGATGATTGAGGGCGTATGAACCAGGCGCTGGGCGAGGTTGTTCGCAAGTGCCCTCGGGAGCCCAGTGGAAGGGCGCTTGGCGCGAGAGGCGAATGGGTTTCGGCTGACCGAGGCTGGGTCCCAGTGGGTGCGTGAAAACAGCAACGAGAAGTGATCCTCCGTGGACTTGTGGCTCGTCGCGAACGTGTTCGCGACCTCGTAACAGCAAGGATCGCATGAACCTCTCCTACCAACAGGCGACGATCAGCTTCTGCAGCGATCTCACATCGCCGGATGGACCGAGCCTTCCCGTTGCAAGTCTCCTCATCGGCGAGACCGACGCTGGGCGCGTCGCAGGGCTCGCGTGGCTCGTGCCGCCGAACCTGGACCCGCTGACGAGGGCGATGCTCAACGATCTCGATCGCCTGGTCCGCAAGTACGTCGACGAAGCGTTCAAGCGCCGCCCGGCCGCGACGCCGCTGAGCGACGTCCTGTCGCGCGTCTATCACTCGCTTCGCAATAGCCTGCACGTGAGCACGATCCACGACCCGGCGTCCGTCGAAGTCCACGACCCGAACGAGCTGACGACGACCGTCGTCGGGTTGTGCAGCAGCGGGATTCGGATGGCACTCGATATCGGTGTCGACTTGGTTCCCAAGCCTCGTCCGAACGCGGGTTGGGAGTTGCCGGAGTCGCGGTTGTGGACCCCACCCGCTCCCCATCATCTGGTCTCGGTGCGAGTCGATCCTCGCCCATGTTTGGGATCGCGGCGTAGAGGTTGATGCCTTGGTTGAAGAGCGACGAAGAAGCCCCGCAAGAGCCTGCTGGATCGCGTCGCGGTGGTCGGGGTACCGGCGAAGAAGGCTCGCAAGTAGCCCTTGACGTCCTGGGCTGAGTGTCTTATATACTCAACTCCCGTTACCCTTGTTTACTAGTGATACAAAGGGCTCGACGCCCTTGCTGCGCGACGAGCTTTCTGCCATCTTCGCCGCCGAGGATCCCCATGAAGCCCTTCGACTGGTCCACAGCGCCCCCCAAACCCCGAGGAAAACGCTCATGAACACGACGACACTGAATTTCAACAGCCTCATGCCACTCATCATGCACAGCGGTCGGTTGGCTGACCCACTTGACCCGGCATCACAGATGCTGAAGAAGCTCACCGACAAGAAGAAGAAGACCCACAGCGATCACCTGGAGGTGTCGAAGTGCGAGTGGTACGGATCGCTCTACGTCGACGACGACGGCAAGCCGTGCTTGCCGGGCGAAGTGCTCGAAGCGTGCCTCGTCGAGGGGGCGCGGAAATTCAAACTCGGGAAGGTCGCCAAGGGCGGTCTTGTTGTCCTTGGGAACTTCGCGTTGCAGTTCAACGGACCGAAGACCGCTGACGAGCTGTGGGAGAACGGCGGCTACCTGAAGCGTGCCGGTGTGCGGATCGGCCAGCAGCGCATCATCCGATCGCGCCCGATCTTTCCGGCGTGGGCCTGCTCGTTCGAGGTCATGTGGGATCCGGGCCTCATCACGGACGAGGGGCAGCTGTTCGACATCGCACGATCGGCGGGGCAGAGCGGGATCGGTGACTGGCGTCCGAAGTTCGGACGCTTCGAGGTTTCATAGCCGGGCCCGGCACGGCTAGGCGTGGCCGGGCAAGGCATGGCTAGGCTTGGCGAGGCGGGGCAAGGCAGGACAAGGGCTCTAGTGAGCTGACGCATCGAGGGAGATTACCTATCAAGCTCGATGCACCACGCCAAGGCGTGGCGAGGCATGGCTAGGCTTGGCGCGGCGGGGCGCGGCAAGGCACGGCAGAGACGAGGGCTCTAGTGAGCTGACGTGTCGGGGGAGATTACCTATCAAACCCGACACACCATAAGCAGGGCTGGGCGAGGCCAGGCAAGGCAAGGCTAGGCAGGGCAGGACAAGGGCTCTCGTGAGCACAACGAAAGGCAGAACATGGACAACGACATCGACGACATCAACGACGACGAACCCGGCACACGAGCAACCGAGTGGCCGCTGGAGACCAAGCACCTGGCGAAGGGCGACCGCATCCCAGCCTCGATCATCGAGGAGGTTTTCAAGACCAGCCGCGAGAAGCGCAACTACGGCTTGAAGCTGATGCGTGCGTGCGACTTCGTCACCCGGCGGTTGCTGGAGCGCGGGATCTCGGCTGTCGTCGTCAGTGAGCACGACGATCTCGTGATCCTGACCGACGCTGAGGCGGCGACGTACGCCGCCCACAACTTCGATCTCGGCAGGCGGAAGATGGGGCGGTCGCTGCAGCGCCAAGCAGCTGTCGATCGCTCGCAGCTGACGCCCGACCAGCTTGCCACGCATGACCGTGCGCTAGCGCAGCACGGGGCCATCTACGCGGCGACGACGAAGGCGTGTCGGACCTTCGCGTTACCTTCCCCGACGCAGCGCAACACGCCCGGCCTCATCGTTCAGCGCACCGCCCCCAAGATCATCGACGAGAACGAAGCCTGAAGAAGCACCCGAGGAAAACACCCATGAAGAAGAGCTTGTTGTTCATCACGACCCTCATCATCGCCTGCACCCACGCCGACGTGCAGAGCGCCAACCAGCAGGCGCGCGAGTTCATCACGCGCATCCCCCGGCAACAACGACCTGCCCTGCCACTGCGCGGCGGGCGACGCCGCGATCTTCAACAGCGGCGGACGCCAGATGACCGGCGCCGAGATCAAGGCGGGCCGATGAAGTACCTCGTCACCCTCGGCGCCACGCCCAAGACCCCACGCACCAAGAAGAAGAAGAACCCGTGAACACCATCCTGCACCAGATCGTCCAGACCAGCCCAGAGCTGGCGAAGCTCACCCGCGCGATGTACTTGCGCGACCTCGACGCGTGGATCACGTTCGCCGGCGAGGACCCGACGGGGTGGACACGCTACAAGGCCCAGGAGTTCTACGGCTCGTTGCTGGAGCGCATGCAGCCGCAGTCGGCGAACCGGCTGATGGCGAGCTTGAAGTACGCCAGCTCGTGGCTCGCGAAGAAGGAGAACGACCCGGCGCTCGACTTCGCCGTCGTGCAGATGGCCGACGGCAAGAGCAAGGCCGACCGTCGGGCGCTCGACCAGGAAGACGCCCTGAAGCTGCTCGCGACGTGCGCCACTGACAGCCCGATCGACCTGCGCGACCGCGCGCTGATCGTCATGGGCTTGGAGACTGGCATGCGGCGGATGTCGCTGATCGGCGTCCGCATCGATACGATCAAGATGAGCCGCGACGGCTACCCCGTCGCGCCGGTGCCCATCAAGGGCGGCGGCGACGAGCTGTTCGCGGTGCCGCTGTCCGACGCCGTGATGATCGCCATCGAGCCGTGGCGCCAGTGGCTGCGGAACCGCAAGGTCACCAAGGGGCCGCTGTTCCGATCGCTGGCGCGCAAGATGGATGGGCGCGGCAAGCTGATGTACACCGTCGGCGAGAACCCGCTATCGGAGTCGGCCATCTACAAGATCGTCACGCAGCGCGCCAAGACGGCGGGCCTGGAGCATGTCCACCCGCACATCTTCCGGCACACGTTCATCACGTGGCGCATGCAGGGCGGGATGCAGCCCTACCAGGTCGCGGCGATCACCGGCCACAAGATCGCGAACATCACTGGCATGGGCGCGCTCGGTGGCTACGTCGACGTGTCCCGCGTCGGGCAGGAAGCCCGCCAGACGACGCCGCTGTGGCTCTCGAAGCTGATCGGACGGCGCTCGTGAGGTGCCCGAACTGCGGCAACGCGATCCGTGGCGTCGTCGGGCCTGGCCCCGCCGTGCAGGTGCGCTGCGAGCACTGCAAGTGGTGGTTCGACCCGAAGCTGCCGAAGAACGAGCGCCCCGAAGCGCCGATCACCGTCGCGGCGTTGGAGCCTGGCGCTCTCGCGCTGTTCATCGTGCGGTGGCTGCGCGAGCGCAACAACGGCGAGCTGTTCGCCACCTTCGCGGAGATGAAGGTCGGCAACTACGAGTGCGGTGGCGCTCTGGACCAACTCCTTTCCGGCGGCGCGAGTGCTCGAAGCCGCAGGCGAATCGATGAATTCATCCTCGCGCTTCAAGAAGGCCTTCTCGGCGTCGAGAAGCGACTTTATGACGAAGATGCGATGAGCGATCTTCTAACGCTCGTCCTAACGCGAGTGGCTTCCACCCGATCGGCCGACAAACGATGGCGATTCCTGAACATCGTCGTGAATCAAGCGGTTGGCGGAACGACGATTGATGATGCAGAAGCTGCGGTGGACCTACTGGAGCGATTGACCGACCTCGACGTCGCGGTTCTCACCGCTGCACTCACAGAACCGAATGTCCACCTCCCAAATGGCGTGTTGGCGATTTGCTTGCAGCGGAGACGCAGACCGTTGACCGAGCCCCCCTTGTCCGAGCGCTTTCCCGGCGTTCCGCAGGAGCAGCTCGTTCTGGCCTGTGCAAAACTAACTGCAAACGGACTGCTCGTGGACGAAGGTGTGGGGCGCTTGGACTGTGGTGCACTGGAGTACTTTGTTGCGACTGACCTCGCTCGTTGGTTTGCGAACTGGATCCGTCAAGAAGCAGCGTAACTCCGACATTAACTGATCGACGAGCTGGCGCTCATCCTCGAACACGGCGGGTGTCCGCCGAACTGGAAGCCGGTGACGGGATGAGTGTCATCACCAACACTGTCCCGTTCCGTCGCGGTGACGCGAGCATGGGCGAGATCCTTCAGCGAACCATCCAACTGACCACGCCGAAAAACTGATTCAATGACCAAGGACAAGCACATGACCAAGACCAAGACCATCAAGACCAAGCCCGCGCCCGCGCTGGTGATGCTGTGGGCGACGAAGAAGCCCAAGGCCAAGAGCCCGCCGGCGTGGATGCCCGACGAGGTGACGCTGCTGCTGGAGGGCGACCCCGGCCCCAAGGGCCTGCTGATCACCGCCGGCTGGACGACGCCGGCGGCGCGAAGCTGCCACCGAAGCCCGAGCAAGAAGTGGTCGAAGGCTCGCCTGGAGGCCAACCTTGAACGCCTCGCCGCGAGCTGGGCCGAAGAGGTGAGCAAAGGCTGGGTTCTGGAGATCCGCTAGCGGTGGTACAGTCCGACCATGCTCATGATGCACGGTCTTGGTTTCGGGCTCGGCGCGGCGAACTATGGTGCTGGGCCGGCGATTGGCACGACGGGTGAAGTTGGCTGGAATGACTTTGTCACACCGCCCCCACGCCCGCTCCCGCCTATGGGTGGCGGCGGTGCCATCCCGATCAAGTGTCCGACCGGCTACGTGTTGTCAGCGAAGGGCTGCATCATCCCGACGGTGCGCGACCGCCTGCCGGGCAGCACCAACCCGCTGGGCACCCGGCAGCCGGGGCAGCCGGAGGTGCCGCTGTTCCGCTGCGGGGACGGGCGGATGGTGACCAACCCGCGCCTGTGCGCGCTCCAAGATCCGACGAGGGGCCCCGCGCCGGACGAGACGAAGCCTGCGGCGGGCAGCCCACCGGGCAACCAGGTGAATCCGGTAGACGATCCGGTAATCGATGGTTCGGGGATGCGGCAAACGTGCCCTGATGGCACGGTTGTGGGAGCCGGTAGCTCGTGCCCGCCAGCGTCGATGACAGCCAAGAGCAAGAAGGGTCTCGTCCTTGGCGTCCTTGCTGTTGGCGCTGGCATCGCAGCGCTCGTCTTCCTCAACCGCTAGCGCGGCGGGCGCTCGCAGGCGGTCGCGGTCCAGACCGTGCCGGCGCCCTTGCGGTTCCAGCTCCGCACCCCCGAGCCGGGCCAGACCCAGACGCGCTCGATGAACACCTGCGTGCCACAGGGCGTCGTCTTGAGCTTGGCCTTGGCCTTCTTGATCGCCTCGGCGCGAGATCTGAGCTTCGTCACGCCGCCGCTCGCGCTGCCTCGTGCGCCCTGGTTCGTCACGAAGGCTGAGCGCTCGACGAAGTAGTACCAGGCCACGTGAGCCTCAGCGCCGCCGACGGCGGCTGCCGCTCAGCCCGCGCAGCCCGCAGGACTTCGCCTTCCTGGTCGTCATCTTGACGAGGTGGTTGTGCAAGTTCGCTGAGACCCCCGGCACGTTGCAGCGCGTGCGCGTGTAGGACGCGGAGCGGTTGAAGTCGCTGCAGTGGTCGTCCATGAGTTCTCCGATCGCGACGCGGCAGTTGAGGTTCGCGCCACGCGGGGTGAGTCGTTTCTTGCCCATGCACCGAGGCTATCACGTATGTCAGCCCCCTCGGGTAGGGTTGTCGGCACCATGATCGCAGCTGTCGAAGCTCACCGCCCCACGGGCCCCTGCATCGTCTACTGGACGGGGCGCGTCGGGCTCTCCGTCAAGGCCACCACCTACTGCGGCAACACCGTCAGCGCCGCCGACGGCGTCCTGCAGCTGCCCGACATCGCCCGCGTCTGCATCGACTGCACGGCGGCGGTGCAGCGCGGCGAACCCGTCAACGCGAGGGCGTAGATC
>Ga0315278_10000389_pt1 | contig 38954 bp, 31 predicted proteins | sample YL17G06_0_MG_FD_203880 | JGI IMG/M metagenome (GOLD analysis project Ga0315278, IMG submission 203880) | Sediment microbial communities from Yellowstone Lake, YNP, Wyoming, USA - YL17G06_0 | ecosystem: Environmental > Aquatic > Freshwater > Lake > Sediment | place: USA: Wyoming | collected... | reverse complement strand
TAAAGCTATTGTTTCAATCGAACATGGCTGGTTAGGTGCAAAAGAGAAAAACTGGTTTGGCTCGTGGTCAAGACTCAATAGATAGTTTTTTCCGATGCTCATTTACATTTATAGAAATATTGAGATGGGAAGATTATTCCAGCAGAGATACCGGATGAATATAAGAGAGTAATAGTATAATCCAATTCAATTTTTATATTTAATTTTGATACAATAAGCCTATCTAGCAATCACTTGATTTTAAAATGCCAATTTCCTAACACAATAGACAAGTTAGTAGCCATTGGTTACACACCTGGCATACTTAAAACTGCATGACTTATTTCTCACGTAGATTAATCCGTTTCCTCAAGTTTAAAAATATCATTGACTGACTTCTCAAAATATCTTGAAAGTTTAAGTGCCAAGATCGTTGACGGTACATATTTTCCAAGTTCAATAGAATTAATAGCTTGCCTTGATACTCCAATTATTTTAGCTAGTTCCTCTTGAGTTATATCTTTAATAGCTCTCTCAACTTTAAGACTATTTTTCATACTGTAATTGTTTTGTTGACCTATATAAGATATAATTGAATCGAACGATAAATAAAATTATGATTGTGAACATATTAAATATCATCACATACATAAACCCTATTCCATAGAAAAACAGAAAAGAGAATAAGAGGATTGCGTAGTTAATATAAGTTGCCCATAAGAATGATTCTAATCTAATTTTAGCAATGAATTCATCTTCATGCTTTTCTTTTGCAAATGCTACCATTGGAAAAAACGCCCACATTGACCAGCCTTCTCCGGCACAGCCTGACCATCTCATTTAATTGATTGAGAATAGTATAAGGTGGTCAACCAAAACCGGTGGCAGGTGGTCTGATGATCCGTTTTATCCACCATACCTCTGATTAAGATTTGGTTATTTATTTCAATCCTCTTGTCTACAAGAGAGGACTTCTGATCATTCTTGATGGGGAGTTTTTCTTTTATACCTTCTGATATACTGTTAAAATGACAACTATATGTTCTATATGGGAATTAAAAACAATTGATTTGTGATCCCATCTAAATTGGCATCTGTCAACACCAGTTGGCTATTAAAAATGTTTATTCCCATTGTGGTAGTGCTAAATGTAAGAAGACCAGTCCCATCAGCGTATATGATCCAGGTGCCTGAAGAATTTGTTTCGCCATTACAAATGAGAGAGCCAACATTACCCGTAAAGGTTCCATCCGCAAAAAAAGTATAGAGGTCATCTTTTTCACAATCCTGGATGGCAACTGAGGCATCATATTTTACTTGTGAAGAAATTTTCCAAGATGATGCAATTATTATTTCTTTATTTCTTTCCTGCGTAGTTAATACTTTAGCCGAAGTTGATTCATCTTTTTTGCATGATGAAATTGACATCGTTAACGTAAAAACAAAAAGCAACAGATAATTAATTTTTTTCATAGTTTCTTGATTATAGTTAATATTCATAATTTAAAGTAATATAACAAAGACGAAATAATAAAGTTCAATTTGTAAATTGTCAGCTTGTATAGAAACAAAGTCAAATATATTTTAATGGGTAATCAAATCCAGATGCAGGATTAGAATCGAGTAGGAAGTCTCTGTCCTTCTTTGACCACTTCAAAAGACGGTCTGAGAACACTTAACATTCGGAAATAAACAACAAGGATTTAACTCCTACAATGGGCGGTCAATTTGTTCCGGCAAATTATAGTCAAGTGGAGTGGTTTTTATAATTAGACAATATAAACCAATTCAAATCCTATTTGAGAAATTCAACCATGACTTGACTAATAATAAACCACTTTTTATTGTAATTGGGTGCAATTAGATTATCAACACTCGTGAACACACTCCTATTACTCTCAATTATTGTTATGAGAACAAGAACAACTTACATATCACTCAAAGTTCCACACCAGGTCACTGTTAAAGTCTTCCCAATCGCCTGAAACTAATTGCTTGTCCCTGTCGATTATTACATAAGAAGCATCTTCATTATACAAATATAATTGGCAAAACTTCTGTGTTGCATCGCCGCTAAGGCCCGCACATAGTACAATCTCACTTCCGGGATCAAGTGGATTCTTAACAATTTGGGCAACTCCCTGGGTTGGCTGATCATAAGTTACTCCTTGCCATATGAACTTGTCCTCATCGAATTTTATGGGGAAAACATCCTTAAATTGTTGACTTATCTTATTAGTCTCTGGTCGCCCAAAGAGAATAACGCATTTACTTTTCAGGTCGTCTTGAATCACACTTGTATCCGCTTTGATTATCTCATGGCATAATCCAAAATATTCATCATTGAAGCGCTCAGCAGCAGTTTTGTTTGATTCAGCTTCACCTAAAGTCCCATAGATTAAGATATATTTAGGATAAACATCCCTTAACCACCTGAGGCGCGGAGGCATCCTTTGAATCTTGAGAATCTCATAATCAGGATCAACCATAAGTTTTTGTGGTTCATTTTGCGTACGGAGATCGAAATCTACAGCCTTACTGTCAAAATAAAGTTTCTCTATTTCTCTGCCATTTTTAGTATCGATAGCAAGTTCAACCGGCAGACGGAAGGTAGTCTCACCCGATTGTAGAAGACGCCCATGGACCTGCCAGCCTTTTTTGTCTTTCTTAGCAGTGACCTTTTCTAATTTAAGTCGCGGTAGGTCCGTACTATTTACCCATTGGTTGAAAAACCAGTCCAATGGTTCTCCATAAACTTCCTCAGCAAGATCTTGGAAACGAGTTGTTGATACTGCTTGGTTGGATTTCTGTCGTAGATCCACATATGCATCAACAAGCTTAAAGAACCTTTCATCACCCAATTGCATACGCAACATATGGCAGACGAAAGCTTCCCTCTCATTCTTATAGGAATGCGTCAAATTTAAACTGTCTATAATTGAACTTCGTTCGAAACGGGAAGGCCAACTCAAAACTCCTTTACGCCAATTCCTAAGATTTTTCTCTATATCCTCTTTTGGGAAAGTGCTTTCACCATAGCTGGAGAGTCCGTCAGCGGGGAATGGGTTTGAATTATGGAGCAAAGTAACCTTTGTTTTGCGGATCCTGGCGATGCTCCAGACTCCTGTCTGCAATTCGTCTGTTGTACCATTGTGGAGAAGTACCCACTGGAATCCATATCCCTCGCTTTCCTTGCCTGGACTGTGTGGACCTATTTGAACATCGAATCCTTTGCTCATAATGAGTCTCATCGTCGTATGTCCAAAGGAACCGCCTGTAACCTCAACAGGAATCCAACCGTAGCCTGCCAGATAGAACTCAGCCCAAACGTGAGGCATCATTGCCAAGTAATGTTGCGTCCCGGCCAAACCCTCTGGTGACAGTTTCAATTCGATCGGCGAAAAGAGCCCCAAGTCCTCTTCTTTAATCCAGGGATCCCACCCAACAAATCCTACTACAGCCCTTGCCGGGATACCAACTGTCCGACATAGAGCGATAAACATCCTTGATTGTTGGTCACAAGCACCCTCATAATACTCTTCCCCAGTCTTCTCATCCTTGAGAGGAAAATTCAGGAGAACTTCAGTGCCTACTCCTCGCTCCAGACGATGTATTTTGTACATTACCTTCTTTCTAACAAATTTGAAAATTCGCTCTGCTTGCAGGTATGGATTCTTCTCATCTCCAATAGCTTCTTGGGCCATTTCCCTGATCCTTGGTGTAATGGTAAGAGTGTGAGAGCTTTGTGTGTAAAGAGCATATTGCTTACTCGATTTGTCATATTGTCCTATATGTTCCGGATCAACCTCTGCCTGTGTCTCATAACTTTCCAGCCGGAATTTTATATCGACCCTGTAAGAAGGCTTTTCTGGCTCCTTGCCAAAGTCCCAGAATAACATACGATTCCCATACTCAGGATCTTCGAATTCAGCATAAGGTGGTGGATTAATTGAGACGATCTTCACTGCTTTCTGGGAATCCCATTCCCGTGGAACAGGGATCCATAATTTAAGGTCTTTGGATCGGTCGATACTATCCTTATCAGGACAAAGTTCGAATGTGTAATCAACATTGTAAACACGGGGATTCCGGTAAATAATATGAGATGTATCTGATCTGTTGAAAAAGGAACTAATAGAGGCTGAACTTTCCTGGGCAATGCTTTTGAACGAAATACTTAAAAACATTAAGAAAATTCCTATCGCGTATAACGGGCAAATCTTAATCCGGTTCTCATTTTTCATGTCTGTTTAATGCATTGTATTATCAAAGTTACGCCTTGTTTAAACCAAAGTCAAGTTTCTTTCAGTAAGTGAGCATGAAAGAGTTATAAATGATTATACTGGAATATGTTTTAAAGACTTTTTATAACAGATCATCTTTTGTCAACCTTTTGCTTCACAACCACGGCAAGATGTCACAGAACTGACGAGAATCACCCAGAATCAAACTGGTAAGGTTAATTAGATATGTCTATTCTAAGAGAAGAATCAAACTACCTGTAACCTCATAAGAAAAAGAAATTTGGATTTACTTTTTAAAAAGTTTTGGTATAATTTCTTATGATAAAACATCCCATTTTCATCCAAAACCTGGCGTAAACCTGGCGCAAACTTCTAAGGTTGAGGTTAAGGTTAAGGCTGAGAATATCATTTAGTGGATCTCAACCTCAGTCTCAATCTCAACCTATACACTTAAAGCAGAATATGATGCAAAGAAAAGCCCTCCTACGCTAAAGCTTCGGAGGGCGAAGGTGGGCCCAGTTGGGATCGAACCAACGACCCCCTGATTATGAGTCAGGTGCTACTAACCAGCTGAGCTATGGGCCCGAAAAATATCTTAATCAAGCAGTGCCCCTAACCTCCCGATAGCTATCGGGATGAGCTATGGGCCCTGCGTTAAAAAACGGACTGCAATATTAGCTAATTGCAAGTAATTTTGCAAGAACTTGATAAAAAGAAAAACGTAAAACTCATTTTACATCTGGAATAACTGCCTGTAACAGTCGTAGGACCTTATTTACATTTTTATTAATAACAGAAATAACATCTTCCCACGAAACCGGAACCTCATCTTCCTTCCAGCAATCATAATCGGTGCTCATGGCAATAGCTGCATAAGGAATGCCAAGTTCATTCGCAAGGATTGCTTCAGGGGCTACTGACATGTTAATCACATCAGCACCCCATATTCTGAACATCTTCGATTCTGCCCTGGTAGAAAACCGCGGACCTTCAATTGTTATTAAAGTACCTTTTTCATGAATATCCAGACCAAGTTTCCGTGCTGAGGAAATAAGAAGATTCCTTAAATCATAATCAAATGGATCTGCCATTGGAGTATGCTTCATCTTCCCTGGTTCAAACTCCTCAAAGAATGTAATATTCCTGTGCCTGGTGAAATCGATAAACTGATCGGGGATCAGAAGATCACCCCGATGGATTTCTTCTCTGAGACTCCCGCAGGCCGTTGACGAAATAATATGAGTACAACCAATTTTCTTCAGTGCATAAATATTTGCACGGTTATTTATTTTTGAAGGAGGTATAGTATGGTGCCATCCATGCCGGGAAAGAATAGCAATTTCTGTAGCGTTCAGAGAACCGCACAGAAGGGGAGAGGAGGTTTCCCCATAGGGTGTTTCCACATGCTTTTCTTCAGGAGATTTAAGAATTTCAGGATTTTCAAGGCCGGAGCCTCCGATAATTCCTATTTTGATCATTCTTATTTCTTTAGATATTCCATTAATACATTTACCGCTTCATCCATGTCATTACCAAATGTCAGTATTCCTGCCCTGTCTCCTGCCATAATAATGATCCTTTTCTCATAAACATCTGAATCTTTAAAAAGCCTCAGAATATCTTTTGCAAGGCCTATTGTCCCATAATCCATTGATGGATTGGTAGTCGGGACTTTATAGATGAGCTCGTTCCAGAGTTCAATGCTGTGAACATGAATAACTGCATTTGCCCCGGGGTCAGCTGAATAAATAGCAGCATGGGTTAAAGATTCCGATGAGGCTTTTAATGGTCCGACACACTGAACAGCGTTATCATCAATATTGAATGAATTGACCTTAACATAGTGACCTGGTTCAAGTTCAGGAATCTCACCTGTTGCAGAACCTGTAATTACAAATTGGTTGCCTCCCCGGATCCTCATGCTAATGTTTCCAAAGCCAACGCCATTCTCATAAGCTCCAATCAGGTCCATGTTAAATAGAATTTCCCTCCAGTAATTAATTATTTCATACTGTTCGTCAGAGATGACGGGCCCCGACTGGTTCCAGTGACAATTGAATTTAACTACCCCTTCCATGTTAGTTGAATTTATCTGAAAACATTTCTTTAATATCTTTTTCTGTTGCTCTGCATATTCCTTTTTCAGTTATTAGTCCGGTTATAAGACGTGCAGGCGTAATATCAAATCCATAATTGGCAGCTTCGGCACCTTCAGGGCAAATGCGGACTGACTGAATCTTTCCGTCAGCGAAGCCGGTAATGTTTGTTACCTCTTCCGGATCGCGCTCTTCAATAATTATTTCATTCACTCCATCTCTGATGCTGAAATCAATTGATGTAGATGGAAGTGCGGAATAAAACGGAATATTATTATCATAAGCGGCAAGTGCTTTAAGATAGGTTCCTATTTTATTTGCAACATCTCCTGTTCTTGTGGTACGGTCACTTCCTACTATAACAATGTCAACCATCTTTTGTTGCATAAGATGGCCACCTGAATTATCAGGGATTATTGTATAGGGAATACCATATTGTCCAAGTTCCCAGGCAGTAAGTTTTGCACCCTGATTTCGTGGCCTTGTTTCATCGACCCAGACATGAACCGGAATTCCCTTGTCATGCGCAAAATAGATAGGGGCGGTTACTGTTCCGTAGTCAATGCAGGCGAGCCAGCCGGCATTACAATGTGTGAGTATGTTCACAGGGATCCCCTTCTTTTTCTTACTGATGCTTTTAATTAATTTTAGTCCGTGGTACCCTATCTGCCGGCAGTTTTCCTTTTCCTTTTCACAAATTTCAATTGCTGTCTCAAGAGCTGTTCCTGATAATGATTTTGAGGAAAGATCTTTGTTCAGCTTTCCCATGGCATAATTGACAGCCCATGAAAGGTTTGCTGCAGTGGGACGGGATGATATCAGATATCGGGCGGCATTTGAAAGGTGTTCCCGGATATTTGTCTGAGAGTTGATCTCCAGTGTGGCCAGGTATAAACCAAATGCACCAGCGGCGCCAATAAGAGGAGCACCTCTTACGGTCATATCTTCTATTGCATAAAAGATATCGTCAACAGACCGGAGTTCCTTCGTTTCAAAAAAGAAGGGCAGTTTCTGCTGATCAATGACCTTGACAACAGCAGGATCGGATTCGTCAAGCCAGATGCTCTGATAATTTTGATTGCCTATTTTCATTTTTAAATGATCTTCCCGACCCCTAATTATTTGCACATCAAAAATACAAAATATTAAGGTATCTGTTATCTGAAGAAGATATGTTGGATATTCTGTGCATGGATAATGGAAAAAGTCTTTAATGTATCTAACGGTGAATAAACAGCACTTGCAATTCAGACAACTCTTAAAGGACTCGAGGTTCCACTATTCTGGAAAAAGAAAGAGGTCAATATTGAGATCAGGCTGAATGCTATTCTCGACGTCCTGTTCAATGGGATTGTAAGAAAATAGATGTTATCTTTTAATTACGGCTCGTTTTTTTCTTGTAATGCTCCAATACAATCCGGCAATTCCAATTAAAACAAATGGTATACTTAACCATTGACCCATATTGAATTTCATTGTTGCTTCAAAGCCAACCTGATCTTCTTTCAGGAATTCAATGAAGAAACGGGCAGTAAACACAAGTATACATATCAAGCTGATCAGCAATCCCTGAAGATGTTCTCCTTTTTTCGACCAGTATAACCTGTAAAGAAGGAAAAAGATAGCCAGATAAGCCAATCCTTCATATATCTGGGTAGGATGTTTAGGGGCTACCTCGTGGTTTCTTAAAAACACAAATCCCCATGGAACAGTTGTCTCAACGCCATAAATTTCTGAATTCATAAGGTTTCCCATCCTGATAAGAAAGCCTGAAAGAGCTACTACAATTGCAATGCGGTCCAGAACCCAGAAATACTCTTTCTTCTCTTTTTTAGTGAAGAGCCAGATAGCAGTAAGAATTCCTACTGCAGCTCCGTGGCTGGCAAGACCTCCGTGCCATATCATTAAGATCTCAAGGGGATGTTGAAAATAATAACCCGGTTCATAGAAAAGGCAATGGCCTATCCTTGCTCCTGCAATAACTCCGATAGCCATATAAATAGTCAGACGGTCGAGAACCGCTTCTCCGAGATTCTCATTTTTGAAAATCCTGTTCATTATTATATACCCGAACAAAAAAGAGGAGGCAAACAATAAACCATACCATCTTACTGCAAAAGCACCAATCCGAAATATTTCAGGATTCACATCCCAGGGAACGATAAGTAAATGCATAATTAACCGGTTAATATTATGGCCAAAGGTAGAAAATATTATTATTGATCATAACCAAAACTCCCGATTACAGAAAGGGTTTTAATCAAATATCGAAATGAATCTTTAAAAAATGATGTAAGTTTGTAAATCATAAATAACCGGATGAATTTATGAACAGTAGCATGTTTGCCCGATTTTTTCTTCTGTCAACACTCTTTATTTTTATCAGTGCCTGCGCAAAAATCAGCATTCCTTCAGGCGGGTTAAGGGATAAACTGCCCCCGGTTGTAATTAAAAGCAGTCCTGAAAGCGGCGCAAAAAACTTCAGGGATAAGAGCCTCGAAATTTCATTTAATGAATATGTGGTTCTTGATAATATAAATGAAAAATTTATGGTTTCGCCTCCGATGAAAAAGAAACCAAGAGTCTTCATTAAAGGGAAAAATGTTAATATTGAGTTCAATAATGAACTGAAGGACAGCACAACATATACTTTTTATTTTCAGGATGCAATCAAAGATCTTAATGAGGGCAATATCATTGAAAACTATCAGTTTGTTTTTTCAACCGGACCGGTAATTGATTCTCTATCTGTAACCGGGAATGTTTATAATTCATTTAACCTTGAAATCCCGGAAAAGACTCTGGTACTTATGTATGGAGAACTGGCTGATTCTGCTGTGGTTAAGCATCTTCCGGAATATATCTCAAGGGTAGACCGGAATGGCTATTTCCGGATTGACAATGTCCGTGGAGGAAATTACAGACTCTATGCACTTAAGGATGTTGATAACAGTAAGAACTATAATCTTACTGAAGAAGAGTTTGCTTTTATGGATTCCGTTTTAGAGATTACACCCGGAAAAAATTTCATTCCTGTGGTTAAAGACACAACCATAATAAAGGAGGGAGTAAGTAAAGTATCCAAACCTGTGGCTAAGGATACGACCACTATACAAAAGAGAGCAAGTAAAGTATCCAAACCTGTGGCTAAAGACACTCCTGCATTGAAAAAGGGAGCAAGTAAAGTTACAGATACCTTAATTGTAAAGGGCGAATATCAACTTCTGCTTTTTGCAGCCCGGAAGAAAGCTCATTACCTGACTAAGTCTTCACGAGACCTTAAGTACCAGATGATCTATACACTCTCTTTGCCTCCCGACAGTATGAAATTTGAGTTTTCTATCCCCGGCGCAGATGATGGCGCATATTTTATTGAAAAAAGCGGAAATAGTGACACTTTAAAAGTATGGCTGGCTGACAGTGCTCTTTATTCGCAGCCACAAATAGCGACTATTGTTAAATATCCTTTTACCGACACTCTCGGAACACTGGATTATAAGGAGGATACAATTCTTATGAGATTTCTGGCACCACGTGCTACAAGGGGAGCAAAGGTTAAAAAACCAGTATTCAATGTTGATGCCAATATCCTTAGCGGCTCTTTAAAGCCGGGGCAATCAATTGTTTTCAGTTCTCAAACCCCTTTCAGACAGCCGGATACATCCCGAATACATCTTTATGAATCAATAGATACAACCAGACAAAAAGTACCATATCACTTAGCGAAAGACAGTATAAATTCATGTAAATATATTTTAACTGCAAAATTGTTACAGGGGAAGAAATACCTTTTTGTTTCCGACTCAGCCTCATTTGGCAACATATATAATGAATATTCCGACTCAACTGGGATAAAATTTTCTTTCAAAGATCCGGAGTCCTATAGCAAACTGACATTAAATATCAGAAATTATGAGGGAGACCGGATAATTCAGTTGCTTAACAATACGGAGAAACTTGTAAGTGAATCACTTATTAAAAAGGATGGGAAACTGGTATTTTCGCTTCTTGAGAGTGGCTTTTACCGTGTACGCACAATTTATGATCTGAATGGCGACGGGAAATGGACCACAGGTGATTTTAGTTCAGGACGACAACCAGAACCGGTCTCTTATTACCCGGGCGAGATAGAGATAAAGACAGGCTGGGAATTAGAACAGGACTGGGATATGGGAGCAAAAAATGTTAAGGTTCAGAAATTGCGGGAGAAAAAGAAAACAAAGTAAGAAGCTGAAAAATCAGGAAAATAAAACAAACAGTTATAAATAATTAATATGTTTTAGAAAATGAAAGAAGTTGTAACAGGTATTGACATAGGAGGAACCAATACTGTATTCGGGTTGGTTGACAAAGCTGGCAACATTTTAGCTGAAAACAGTCTTAAAACGACAGCTTATCCGGATATTAAAAATTTTGTTTCAGCATTGGCAGCTGCCATAAATGAGATGATGGAGGAGTCCAATTTGAAACTTGCCGGTATCGGTATCGGGGCTCCTAATGCAAATTATCATAAAGGGACAATTGAGCTTGCTCCAAATCTTGCATGGAAAGGCATTGTTCCGCTTGCTGAATACATCAGGAAAAAAATTAACGTTCCGGTCATTGTTACAAATGATGCAAATGCTGCTGCAATGGGAGAAATGATCTTCGGAGGAGCAAAAAAAATGAAGAATTTCATTGTTCTGACTCTGGGAACAGGCCTGGGCAGCGGGATTGTTATTAACGGAGAAGTTGTTTATGGGCACACAGGGTTTGCCGGGGAGCTGGGGCATACAATAGTTGTTCCGGGAGGAAGAGACTGCGGTTGTGGCCGTCAGGGTTGTTATGAAACTTATGCATCTGCTTCAGGCCTTGTACGTACAGTCCTTTATATGTTGAGTGAAATGAGGGAAGAGAGTTCATTAAGAGATATTCATCCATCGGAATTGACCGCCAAAAAAATTGCCGAAGCAGCAAACAAAAAGGATCCGATAGCTGTTGAAGCATTGGATTATACCGCTGAAATTCTGGCTTTCGGAATAGTCAACGCAATAGGATTCTCAAGCCCCGAAGCTGTCTTTTTATTCGGAGGACTGGCACAGGCAGGAGAAATGCTTTTTACCCCTGTAAGAGAATATGTCGATCAGAATGTTCAGCCAATTTTTAAAGGAACTGTTAAGATATTGCCTTCTGGTGTTTCTGAAAGCAATGCTGCCGTATTAGGAGCTGCAGCACTTGCGTGGAATGAGTTGAAGAAGTAATCTTGTTTTAGTAATGAATAAAAATTGTCTTAAATTTGGTTCTTTAAGTTCCGAAGTAAAACAAATTTGTTAAATGCAGAGTGCAGAGGTAAAAAGGTTAAAAACAGAATGTTAAGTCTAATTATTTGGCAGAAAGGAACAAACTATGATTAAAGGGAATGTCCTCATCGGGCAATCAGGCGGGCCAACGTCAGTGATTAATTCAAGTCTGGCCGGAGTTATAGAAACAGCTTTAACTTCACCTTTCATTAAGGACATTTACGGGATGCAATTTGGTATTGAAGGGTTCATGCAGGAATGGCTGTATGACCTTGGTAAGCAGCCCCGGAAAATTATTGAAGGATTGCGACACACACCCTCTTCTGCTTTGGGGTCGTCGCGTCACAAGATTCAGGAGAAGGATCTTCCCCTTATCCTTGATGTGTTGAAGAGATATAATATAAGGTATTTCTTCCTGATAGGAGGAAATGATACAATGGACACCATTCACAGGGTTGAGGCATATTGCAGGAATGAAAAGTATGAACTTACCGGTATAGGAATTCCTAAAACGGTCGATAATGATCTTTTCGGTACTGACCATACCCCCGGGTTTGCTTCTGCGGCAAGGTCAAATATCCTGAATGTGATGCAGGCCGGGATACTCGCCCGCGATATGCAGAAAGTTGACAGATTTGTTATTTATCAAACTATTGGCAGAGATGCTGGCTGGCTGGCTGCTGCAACAGCATTGGCCAGAAAAAATGAAGAAGATGCCCCACATCTTATTTATACACCTGAATTTCATTTTGACCGTGAGAAATTTCTAAAGGACGTTGATAACTGCATTAAAGCCAACGGTTGGGTTTCTATTGTCTGCGGCGAAGGATTAAAATATTCTGACGGAACTCCGGTAAGCTCAGCAACAAAAAAAGACAAGTTTAATAATACTGAATTTGGTGCAATGGGGGGCTCAAGTGCAGGCCTCAGCCTTCACCGGATGATAACCGATGAATTCGGATACCGGGGCGAATTTCAGATCACCGAATCCTTGATAATGAGCGACTTCGTGAGATCCTCCACTGTCGATCTTGATGAGGCATATCACTGCGGAGTTGAAGCAATGAAACTGGCAGAACGAGGAGAATCGGGAGTCATGGTAAGTATTAAAAGAATCTCGAACAAACCCTATACCATCGAATTTGGAAAGGTACCACTGAAAGAGGTTGCTGTATCAGCAAAACCGATGACGGCAGAGTTTTTTAATTCTGAAGGGAATCATGTATCTCCTTTATTTATTGATTATATGAAGCCCCTTGCAGGAGAACTCCCCGAATTTGTATGTCTTGAAAAAATATTTGCAAAAAGAAATTAAAATAATTACCCATGCCCAAAGAATTTAACAAAGTTGTGTTGTCATTTCATGCTCATCCTGATGATGCTGAAGCTTGGAATGCCGGAGTACTGAAACTTCTGAAAGACAAAGGGTATAAGATTGTTATTGCCACCATGACTGCAGGAGATCTTGGAGGGACTAATTTGACCATGGAAGAGACGGCTAAGCTGCGGATTGAAGAGGCAAAAAAAGCAGCTTCAGTTCTCGATGCAGAATATTATATGCTTGGAGGGACAGACGGATTTCTTTTTGACACTATGGAGCTCAGATTAAAATCTATATCTCTGATGAGGAAGATCAGGGCAGGTATTATATTTACTCATCTTTCGTCCGATTATCATTCTGACCACCGTACAACTGCCAATATAGTTGAAACGGCGGCAATGGTCTCTTCACTGGATACAGTTCCGGTTAAAGAAAAATCTCTTGAGATAACGCCACTGCTGTATCACTCTTCTCCCTTTACATTATCAGACACATTGGGATCGCAGATAGTGCCTCCTCATTTTTTTGTTGATGTCACAACAGCTATTGAAACAAAGAAAAAGATGCTCAGTTATCACTTCTCACAGATGGAGTTAATGAAACACATGCATAAGATGAATGATTTTTTTGAATATGTGCTTGAAGGAAACCGTAACTATGGGAAAATGGCTGGTGTTGAATACGCTGAAGTTTACTGGCAGCATCTTGGAGGTGGTTTCCAGAAAGAGCCGCAGGTTCAAAACGATCTTTCAGAATTTCTTATTAATAAAATGTTATAATCATGAATTTAAAAGAGGAAAAGTACAACAAGTATGCCCTCGTTAGGGAAATGATGGAAACGCCAGATATTGTCAGATCCTTTGATGCAGAGGCTGCAGCTAAATTTGTTGAGACAGTAAAGTCATGCAAAGGCTTGTTTCTCACCGGTGAAGGGAGCAGTAGGATCTTTCCTGCCAAAAGAGCAATCTATTCGTCTCTTCATAAGAATTTTACTCTTCCTGTAATAACAGAAGGGTGTACCCAGGCTGAAGAGTATAATCTTAATGATTATGCTGTTTTTGCTGCTTCAAATTCGGGGCAGACAAAAGAGGTTATTCGCCTGGCAGCTTCTTTGAAAAAACAGAAACACGCTGCAGTTTTTGGTCTGACAGCAAATCCCAACACCAAACTTGCAGAAATTGCCTCTGCCACACATGTATTGAAATGCGGAAAGGAATACGCAGTGGCAGCAACCAAGTCGGTAGTTGAACAGGGGCTTTTTTATGATTCTCTTATTCGGATGTTACACTGGGAAAAGATGGAGGGGCTGAAAGATCTTTCAGAAATAACAGAACAGGCTCTCACAACAAAAATTGAAACCGGGATAACTGAAATAATCCGTAAAGCAAGTGTGATATATTTTGCAGGCAGAAATAATGGTGTTGCCGAAGAACTGTCTTTAAAGACCAACGAGATTACAAGGAAAAAATCGGCTTTTCTTGAAGGGACATTTGCAGTTCACGGCATTGAGGAGGTAATGGATAAAAGTGAAGTTTTAATATGGATTGAACCATTTTCAGCCGAACAGGAAAAGTTTAATGAGTGCCTGGTAAAAGGAGTAGGCATGAATATCATTGCCGTATCATCCAAAGAAACCATGTTTCCGACAATTATCATACCAGATGGTGGCCAATATGCTGAATATGTTCAGCTTGCAGCAGGATGGAATATTCTTGTTGAAACGGGCATTTCACTGGGGATTGATCTTGATAAACCGGTTCGTGCAAGAAAAGTAGGGAATGAATATTTAGCTGAATAGTTTAAGTGAGGGTATTAAAATGTTGAATTTCTTTGTGTTACCTTGTGAAGTACAATGTGATCCATAGTTGTAAAAAATGGGTCAATTACAAAGTCACACGAAGGATCACACAAAGGTTATGAAGAATTTAGATTAATTTTTAATTTGTAAATGGTATATTTACAGATACAAACAGTTAATATTTCTAAAATATGGCAAAGAAAGACGTAGCAGTAGGAATAGATATCGGAGGAACAAATACAGTTTTTGGTTTTGTTGACAGAGAAGGAAATATTCTTGGGGAGGACCGGATAAAAACCTCACAATATGATGAAATTGAAGTATTTGTAGCGGCATTGTATGAAAAGATATTGATCACAGGCCAAAAGATAGGGAATGGTATCGAAGTGGTTGGATTTGGAATTGGCACCCCTATGGGGAACATAAATAAAGGAACAATAGAACATGCTGCAGGGCTCCCCTGGAAAGGGATAGTTCCTCTTGCGGAGATTTTTAACCGGCACACGAACCTTCCTGTAATAGTGACAAACGATGCTAATGCGGCAGCAGTTGGCGAGATGGTATATGGGGGCGCAAAAGGGATGAAAAATTTTGTAGTAATTACACTTGGTACAGGTCTGGGCAGCGGGTTTGTTATTGACGGGAAGCTTGTATACGGGCATGATGGGTTTGCAGGTGAAATCGGGCATACAGCAATTCGTCCGGGGCCATCTAACCGCGATTGTGGATGCGGCAGAAAAGGGTGTCTCGAAACATATGTCTCAGCAACCGGACTTAAAAGGTCGCTTCTGAAGATAATGGCGGACAGCATGCAGCCCAGTGAATTGAGGAAATATAGTTTTGAAGAACTTGATGCTGAAATAATTCACGATGCAGCAAAAAGGGGAGATTACCTTGCAATAAGAGCTTTTACACATACAGGAAGGATGCTAGGTTTCAAACTGGCCGATGTAGTTGCACATACCAATCCTGAAGCAATTTTTCTTTTTGGCGGACTTGCTCTTGCCAAGGATCTTATCTTTGAACCGGCAAAAGAATATATGGAGGAAAACCTTCTCAGCATTTACAAAGGGAAAGTCAAGCTTCTCCAATCGGAGTTAAGCACTCAGAATGCTGCAGTACTGGGAGCCAGTTCATTAGTATGGACAATGAAGAAATCGTGATTCTTAAATTAATACCTGAAGATATGGCTAATTTCGGTGAGATACTCAATCATATTCTTGGGGTTGTTTTTATTATTATTGTTTTTGCTCTGGCATATGCTTATCTGAAACCACATCAGCTTCATAAGCGCAGGATGGTTTCGACACTGCTTCTTAAAGCCAGCTATCTTCTTTATCTGTTGTTACTGTTAATCATCATCTATCTGTCGGCACTTGTAAATGGCGGGCTGGAAACGGTATTCTACGGGATAGAATTTTTTGCCTTCCTGGTTGTTCTTTTCGTTCCTACGATTGGGATCTTCGCCCGTAAGCTGGGCCAGTTCAGCAAGAAAAGAGAGGGTTATAATTACTTTTTTACCGTTGTTAATGTTCTTTCAATAGCGGCAATTCTTGTTATGTATTTCATTTGATAAGAAAAACCTTCCGGTGTTTCCTAAGGGAATAAGTGGATTATACAATCGTTAGTTGTTAATCATATCGTAACTTAGGCGAATAATGAAAAACCCAAATCTATGATCCAGGAACGTTTAATCGGGTATATTGAACAGAGTATCAGGCAAAACTGGGACATTGAAGCTTTGTCGAATTATAAAGAAAAGGGATACACTTACAAGGAGATAGCTCAAAAGATTCTTAAGCTTCATCTCCTGTTTAAAGAATCAGGAATTAAAGAGGGAGATAAAATTGCTCTGATAGGAAAAAACTCAGCTAACTGGTGTGTAACATATCTGACTGCTGTAACATACGGAGCTGTAATTGTTCCTATATTATCCGACTTTAAGCCTGATGATCTTACAAATCTTATAAATCATTCTGATTCAAGGCTTCTTTTCGTTGATGATAAAATCTATGAGACAGTTGATATCACTAAGATGCAGGAAATAATCGGGGTTCTTTCTCTCGATGATTTCAGAATGGTTGTATCGGGAAATTCAAACATTAAAGAAATTTTCTCATCGCTTGAAGAGAAATATTCAAAATCTTATCCGGACCTTAAGCAGGAGGATATTAAGTTTTCTGACATTTCAAATGATCATCTTGCGGTTATCAGCTACACTTCCGGGACAACGGGCTTTTCAAAAGGGGTAATGGTTCCACACAACAGTCTTGCAGCAAATATAAGGTATGCACAGGAAAACATGCCTCTCGAATCCGGTGATCCGGTGGTCTCTTTTCTTCCTCTTGCACACACTTTCGGATGTGCCTTTGAATTTCTTTTTCCTTTTACATTAGGATGCCACATAACTATTCTCACAAAAACCCCTTCACCACAGATTCTGATACAGGCATTTAAGGAGATAAAACCAAGATTAATTCTGTCGGTTCCTTTGGTAGTTGAAAAAATCTATAAGAAGCAACTGCTTCCGGTCATCAGTAAGCCGCATATGAAGATACTTCTTGCCATACCGGGGATTAATAAAATTCTGTTCAAAAAAATCAAAGAGAAACTCACAGAAACATTCGGTGGGCGTTTTAAAGAGTTGGTCATCGGTGGTGCTGCCTTTAATGCTGATGCTGAAAAATTCTTTAAAAAAATCGGATTCAAATTTACAGTTGGTTACGGAATGACCGAATGCGGGCCGCTTATAAGTTATGCATCGTGGGATACAACTAAACCTGGCGCATCGGGAAGGGCGGTTGACACCCTCGAAGTAACTATTGATTCTCCTGACCCCGTGAACATTGTTGGAGAGATTATTCTTAGAGGTGAAAACGTGACGACCGGGTACTATAAGAATGAAAAGGCAACCCGTGAAATGATAGATGATAAGGGATGGATGCATACCGGAGACCTTGGTGTGATTGATAAGGAAGGCAATATTTTCATTAGAGGAAGAAGTAAAAGTATGATACTTAGCCCGTCAGGGGTAAATATCTATCCTGAAGAGATTGAGTCTGTTATAAACAATAAGGATTTTATCACTGAATCGCTGGTCATTTTTGAAGACAATAAATTGATTGGGCTGATTTTCCCGGATTATGAAATGATGAAAAGGGATAATATTTCTGAGGAACAACTTATCACTATTCTGGATGAAACCAGGAAAGATGTAAATGAAAGGTTGCCTGACTTCATGGCAGTAAGCAAATTCAGAATGCACCCTGAGGAGTTTACAAAAACACCCAAGAAAAGTATTAAAAGATTCTTGTATACGAAAGAATAGTTTCTGTTTTATGGAGCTTTACGTTGTAATTGTTGCAGGGGGAAGCGGGAAACGCATGGGAGCAGAAATTCCCAAACAGTTTCTTGAGTTGGCCGGGAGGCCGGTGCTTATGCATACAATTGAAAGATTCAAAGCATTCAATGATGCAATAGAAATAATAACAGTTCTTCCGGAAAACCAGCTCAGACATTGGATTGAACTTCAAGAAAAGTACTCTTTCACAGTTCCCCAAACACTCGTTAAAGGCGGTTCCGCCAGGTTCTTTTCAGTTAGGAACGGATTGAAGTTTGTGAATGTCCCTGGTTTGGTAGCTATTCATGATGGAGTGAGGCCATTTGTTAGTATTGATACAATTAAAAGATGTTTCGATACGGCTGAAAAACTTGGTAATGCAATACCTTCAGTTCCCTCTGCCGACTCTCTGAGGATTCTGACCGAACATGGAAGTCAGCCTGTTAACCGGCTATATGTTAAACAGATACAAACTCCACAAGTATTCAATGCAGGGCTAATTAAAAAAGCCTATTTACAGGAATATCGTCCCGAATTTACAGATGATGCTACAGTACTTGAAAAGACTGGAGAAAAGATCAACCTGATCGATGGCAATCGTGAAAATATTAAGATCACCAATCCTGAGGATCTACTGATTTCCGCCGCTCTGTTACCAATAGTCTCCTGACTTTATGTGTTTGTGGCTTCACGTCTTTGAGGCAGAAGACTTATTTTATATCTTGCGATTTATTTGTAAAACTTCATATTATGAAAGCCAATGCTTTAGCATTTATTGCATCTGTAATAATTTTAACGGGATGTGCAGAAATCCTTAGTGTGATACAGACTGTAAGTCCTGTGCCTCTTACTGAAGAAGAAGTTATCAGCGGGTTAAAAGAGGCACTTATAACTGGAGCAAAAAATTCTGCACAAAGGCTGGCCTTAGAGAATGGTTATTTTGGTGATGAGGCAATTAAAATACTGCTTCCTGATGAAGCAAAAGCAATAATTGATAACATCTCCAGGATACCTGGTGGTGATAAGCTGGTTCAGGATGTTGTTTTGAGAATCAACAGGGCGGCCGAAGATGCAGCAAAAGATGTTGCACCTATCTTTGTTAACGGTGTGAAGCAAATGACAATAAAAGAGGCATTCAATATACTTAACGGTACCGATAATGCAGCAACCGGGTACCTGCGCGCGACAACATACAATGAACTGTATGCATTGTATAAGCCCAAAATTCAAGCCTCAACGGAAAAGAAGATCGTGGGGAACGTTTCTACTAAAGACTCATGGATTGCTCTTACAGGCAAATGGAACACTCTTGCCAATTCTGTTCCAGGCAGACTTGCAAGCCTTAAACCCGTTAACTTGGACCTGGATGATTACCTTACCAATAAAGCACTTAAGGGTATGTTTATGAAGGTTGAGCTTGAGGAACTGAAGATCAGAAAAGAGGTTTCTGCAAGGGTATCTCCTCTCCTTCAGAGAGTATTCGGAAGCCTTGATAACAAAACAAATTAACACTTAAGTAATAACAAATGTTTGAAAGGAGTGTTTTTAATTACCAGGGACTTGAAGTAAGGGTTTCCGACTTTGCAAATGAAGGGATATTAGACATCCTTAATCATGCTGTGCAGGGAGCAGAAGGAGGATTAAGATTTTCGTTGCAGAATATTGCTCCGCGTATTGCTGCATACAAAGATCAGATAAGATTTGTCTCTCTTTACAAGAAAAATCAGATAACCGGGACTGTAGGCTCTTGTTTCCGCATCTCCGGACAGGGAAACCTGCGTTTTCCCACTTCATATCTGCGGTATTTTGCATTTCAGTCAACATATCAATCAGATCTAACCTGGAGAAAACGAAGGGAGGTGCTAATAAAACCTGAGAAAGACGACAGTTTCAAACAAAAAACCCTGGAAATTTTCAGCAAACCGCATATGCTTGATCTCAATAACGTCTTTGAAGGGGACAAACATATAATGTATGCATTTGTGGAGAGCATGAACGAAAGGTCAAAGAACCTGGTACATCAGGCAGGGTATGAATATATCAGATCGTTCCTTACCGTGGCATTCAGCCGGTTTTCACCAAAACCCGATCAACGTGTTGTTAAACTCAGAGAAGAAGAAAGAGGGAAAATGGAATCCCTTCTCCTGGAATATTACAGGGGTTATACCTTTTTCAGCACGGAATATTCTTTTATTGACGATAAGTATTATGTGTTAAAAGAGGGTGATGAGATTATAGCCGGAGTTAATGCAATCCCTTCTGTTTACAAAGTATATGATGTCCCCGGGATATGGGGCTGGGTAATGATGAGAGTTCTTCCTAAAGCTCCATATTTCCGGAGACTGTTCCAGCCCGGTGAATTCCGACATCTTGTGTTTGATGCTGTATACTATAAAAAAGGGAGAGAAGCTGTTCTTGCAAATCTTTTTGAATCAGCATGTGCTGCTGAAGGATTCCATACCGGCCTTACATGGCTTGACGACAGGAGTGGACTTTATGATAAAATCAGAACCGGGGTTAAAATGGGAGCATTAAATCGGATGTTGAATGCGAAACCGGGACTGGTTTTTACCAGGTTTATCAATCTTACTGAAGACGAAAAAGAATGCATTTACGATGCCCCGGCATATATTTCAGGGTTTGATTTTTCCTGATATACAAGCCTGTCTGAACTAAAGTACTGGGAAGTTTAAAGATGAATCACCTGTTTTCAGCGTTGCAACACCCTAAAATATTTATTACTAAAAAAAGTTAGTCATACTTGTTTTTAATCCATCATTTTTTTCTGCTGAAATCGTTTCTTTTCATCTCTCTATTTCTCATGAACTCACCCCCTTAATCCCTCCCGCTGAAGCGGGACAGGCTCTCTCTGCTTCGCAAAGAGGGGGAAATCAGGAAGTGAAGCATTGAGTGCTAAACTATGGTTTTTCTACATCTCTCTATTTCCCATGAACTCACCCCCCAGCCCCCTCTTTGCGTAGCAGAGAGGGGGCTGGGGGGTGAGTTCATGAGGTGCAGCAGAGAGAGCCTGCCCCGCTATAGAGGGGGCATGGGGGGTGAGTTCATGGTGTCAATGAAGCAGAGATTTTTAGAAATTTACTGGAAATGGTTGAGTAAGTGTTCTGAAAAATACTTTTGCAACACCCAAATTCAAAAATCAAACCCCATTAACTGAGGGTTTCAGAACCTATTTATTAAAAGTGCGTAAAACAGGACGATGCCCCGGCATATATTTCAGGGTTTGATTTTTCCTGATATACAAGCCTGTCTAAGCTAAAGTACTGGGAAGTTTAAAGATGAATCATATCCGCTGGTCTTTTTAAAAATAAAGGATAGAAGAAGAAAGCTAATCTCTTTAGGTCATTAACCAACTAAATTCTATTGCATTTTTTCGAGAAGAGAAATGAATTTGTCAGCCTTTTCTTCAACGTCTTTTATCTCTTTTTGCAAGCCTAAAACAAACTTATTTTCTTCATATGCACCACGGACAGCTTGAAAATCCATATCTCTGGTATGTTCATCTCCATCAATACCAAATCCCAACTTGCTGCCGGAATCAAATTCTTTTTCAGCATCCTTCAGAATCATATTATTAAACTTGACAGCATTTGTTTTCCAATCAGTAATTATTTGAATCAAACTACCAACGGTAATATTGTCTAATTCAATCCCAATTTGCCGGCCAACCAGGTTTGCACACCATGTCCAGGCATATTTATCATAGTTATTATAAATATCCCTGAGGTTTTTATTTAATTCGATTATTGAATTTATGTTACCGGATTTGACAGCATTTATCAATTCTTCAATTTTGCTTGCCGGGGAGAATAATCCACAAATTTCGACCCATTTACCCGTTCCTTCTTTATCATGAGTATTGAAATTCTTTCTTATTTCACTTATTGAAGAATTGCTATTAATACCATCGATATGTTTGACTATCTCCTGACCAATATATACTTTTAAGGCCATTTCATAGTATTTTCTGGCAGTTTTCAAAAGAAGACGGTGGATATTTATGCCCTTATAATTAACGTTATCCTGCGTTTTTGGTGTTTTTTCAGCAAGCTCGTTAAGGATTTTTATCCCATTCACGATCCTGCCAACTATGTATGGGCTGAGCAAATCGAAATGGATCAAATCCAGTTTATCAGGATCTTTTCTTTTGTCTCTGGTAGGCCATTTCTCACTGTCCCTGCGAGTGCCAACGGTGAAAATGTTCATTGCCGGTGTAAGTTCACTTTTTCCCTTATCCTCAGTGATATAAGAAAACGGAAAATCGGCCGTGTCAAAATTTGCATAATGTTTACCCATTACCACAGTAAAAGCTCCCACAATGCATGGCAAAAGGAGGTATGCAAAAGAGCCAGTTTTTGAACCACGTTCCAAAATGCCCTGATGAACTGGTCCAAGCTTATACATATGATTGCTTTGATTTGTGCCGCTTCCGGCATTGAAGAACGAAAAGAGGCTGGCAATCATCAGGGTTGATTTATGATGGGTAACGGTATAGGGCCCTGCAAACACGCTGCATGCTTCACCATGAAATGCTTCACAATTGGCAAAAAATAAAGAGTTCTCGGCTGAATATTGTTTGCCCATTTTTACCCCTTGCCCTACAAAGCTTTTATCTATCATAGCGCCACTGTCAACTCTCGATCCTGATAAAATAATGAACTTTTTTGCTATTACTCCTTCGCCTACAAATGTTGGTGCTTCCTTACGACTAATGATGGTTCCTTCTTCAAGCAAACATGCACCGGAAATGGTTGCATAACTTCCAACAGAAACATTGCGAATAATGAGCGTATCCCGGATCATGGCGCCAGATTCTATTCTTCCCCGGCTTGATCGCTTTGATTCAGAATAATTCCTGATCATACCAAGTAATTTATTGGTGAAATCTTTGTCATGGCGATAGAGTACTGTTAAATAGGCTATTTGAGAAGACAGCATGTCAAAAATTGGCAGTTCCCTTCCACCTCCTTCGTTTAAGACTTCAATCTCAGTTCCGTTTCCAAAGGTGGATTCTTCTTTCACTATCAGTAAACCCACATTTTCAATAGCAACATTCTCTTCAATGATATAGTTTGTCAGATTTTTAACCTCTGATATATAGGCATTATCGGCAATTTCACAATGCCGGATATAGCTGTTGTAAATACCACACTTTTTTGAGATTCCCTTCTCTAACTCAATTACGCCGGAAAAAACACCTAATGTTATTTTGCCTTCAAAACGGGTATTCCGGATATTATTGGCCGAAAATTCTTCTTTAACAGATATATCAGTCCATTTATCAGCAAAGCAACCCTGAGAAAGTAGTAAACTAATTTCTTCTTTTGTTAATAATCTGTAAGTCATTCTATGGTATAAGATTTATTAAGGAAGGTTATGTTCGGTCACATTTTCAAGGTTATTAAAATACTTCACTGTTTCAACCTGCAGTTCCATGGTTGCAGGCTCATCGCAAACAAAAATAGCTTTTGGGTGCATTTGAAGCATGGAAACAGTCCACATATGGCTAATACCTCCTTCAACTACTTCTCTTACTGCACGGGCTTTATTATAACCAGTAATGATAATCAAAACTTCTTTTGCATCCATAACTGTACCAACACCAACTGTGAGGGCTTGTGTAGGAACTTTTTTAATATCCCCTGAAAAAAATCTTGAATTTGCAAGAATTGTGTCATAACTTAAGGTTTTAATCCTTGTTCTTGAGGAAAGCGAAGATCCGGGTTCATTAAAGGCTATATGCCCATCAGGACCGATTCCTCCAAGGAATAAGTCTATACCTCCTACTTGTTCAATTCTTTTCTCATAATCAGCACACTCTTTTTCAAGATCTTTAGCATTCCCATTGAGAATATTGATGTTTTCGCGAGGGATATCAATATGGTTAAAAAGATTATCAAACATGAAATAATGATAGCTTTCTGTATGATTTTCAGGAAGACCAACATATTCATCCATATTGAATGTGATCACATTTTTGAATGAAATCTCACCGGCCTTGTGTCTCTTTATAAATTCCTTATATACAGGCAAAGGAGAAGACCCTGTAGGTAAGCCCAGCACAAATGGATTTTGCTTGGTGGGATTTGCTTTTTTGATTTTGTCAATTATGTAAGATGCAGCCCAATCGCCTACTTGTACTATGTCTTTTTTAATGATAATTCTCATAACAATATTATTTTGAAGTTAGTAAATATGAAAAGGGATATTCTTTTCCTGCCTTAAATTGGCATTGTCTACAAATCATCCTTTTCCTTCCTCAGGCACAATCAGGGAATAGACCTGAGTGACCATTAAATCCTCTTATAAATATGAGTTAATGAAGCTGACTGCCCCTGACACCGTTTGAACCTGAAGGGATTTATCTTCATCCATTTCAATATTGAATTCTTCTTCAAAACCGGCTATAAGGCGTATACTTTGTAAGGATGAAGCTCCTAAATCGGTAACAAAATTTGCATTATCAGCAATTTCCGATACATTCTTTTCAAGTACTCCGGCAATTACTTTTTTTACTCTGGTTTGAACTTCTTCTATATGCATAATTTTTTAATTTACTGGTTTGTTTATCTTTTATGTTGGTCCTGAATCTTCAAGTTTATTTAAAGAAACTATGCTTAAAAGTTTACTACAGATTCTTTAAACTTCCCTTGTATTTTACACAGAAATCAGGCATATATTCTTTTACCCTTGCTTCCAACTCTTCATCTGTAATGGTTGACAGCCGGCCCTCTACTTCATATTGATCCATTACCCATTGAGCCACCCTATGTACCTTAATTTTACTAATCCTGTCTTCCCCCGTCAGGCCAAAATATTCATTTACCCATATTGAGATACCATCAACTCCGCTTTTATCCGTAATGGCTACTCTGGGTGATCGGCCCAGCAATTTTGTTGTATCGAAAATATTGTATATTTGTTCGGCCTGCCTCAAACCACCGGCATGAATTCCTGCACGCGTTGTATTAAAGTGTTTCCCGACAAAAGGATAATTGTCAGGGATTAACATACCAATTGACGCCATATATTTGGCCATCTCGGTTATTATAGTTGTATCAATCCCGCATAGGTCTCCTTTTAAGGAAATGTATTCAATTATCGCTCCTTCAAGGGGAGGATTTCCAGTTCGTTCTCCGACGCCGAATAACGTCGCATTAACAGCATTACAACCATATAACCAGGCACTGCCTCCATTGACATGGACTTTATGGAAATCATTATGTCCATGCCATTCAAGACGATCACTTGGTACACCACATTCCTGGTTCAGTTTATATATCAGTTTTGGAATGCTGCGAGGCAATTCAGCACCAGGGTAAGTTATACCAAAGCCCATCGTATCACATAACCTTATTTTTACAGATAGTTCTTCCGGTACCTGTTCACTCATTTTCATAAGCCGATCCACGAATGGCAGAACAAATCCATCAATATCTGCACGGGTTAAATCTTCGAGGTGGCACCTTGGTCTTATACCAGCTTCAAAAGCAGCCTCGACCACTTCACAATAGGCATCCATACATTCCTGACGGCTTTTGAATTTTAGCTTTTGGAAGATGTGGAAATCCGAACAGCTGGTAAGCATACCCGTTTCCTTCAAACCTGCTTCTTTAACCAGGCGGAAATCACCTTTGTTGGCCCGGATCCACCCAGTGCATTCAGGATATTTATGACCAAGATCTCTGCATTTATCCAGCGCTTCCCTGTCGTTTTTTGTATAAAGAAAAAATTCCGTTTGCCGTATGACACCGTTTGGTCCACCAAGTTTGGCCATCATATCGTAAATCTTAACCATCTGTTCAATCGAATATGGAGGACGTGCCTGCTGTCCGTCCCGGAAAGTTGTATCCGTAATGACAATGTCCCTTGCAACTGCGGATTTAGGATCAAATTCAACAGCCTTACCATCTATATATTCAATAATTGGTCCATCGAATCTTATCAGTGGAGGAAGACTGTAGTTGAATGTTTCCTCAAGGAGATTAGGTTCAGTAGTGTTTACTAATGGGTGGTTTTTTTTTCGGGTATTCATAATTTGCTCCTTTCGTTTATTTTATAATGCGAATTAATGGAAATAACTAAATAATTGTTAGCAGAATAAATTAATGGGCATAAATAATTTAAAAGCGTAATATTTCTCTATAATCCTAAAAATCAATAAATTAATTAAAATTACTCATGCTAAAACATAAATAGTGAATGTAATTATTTATGTTTTAAGCAGTTGCAAATCATGCCAGTCATTCATAAAAATGATAGCTCCAAATGTAGTATTTTTATTTCAAACGCGATAGGTTTCAAAATATTTTTATGACGAAACATTTGCCAGTAATATAGAGGTACTTCATCTGGATAGAGTAGACCCTAAGCACCTATTTTGAAGAATTTTTCCAATTCTATTCCTTATTACAGGGCGATTTCACCTGAAGCCCACTGAGAAAATGCTTAACCAAATAATGATCTTTGCTTTCACATTTTCGGCAAATGACTTCCTGTTCATCTCTTAATTCCTTAAATTTGAAACTGCATAAAGATCCATTCTGAAAAGATTCAATAAATTTGATTGGATTCATGTCAAATATTTTCTCATTATGAAATCAATTTATTTATCATTTCTTATTCTCACAATTGAAATCAGTTAAATTAAAATCAGTCACTTATATGAAAAGAAAGATACTTATTTTGATTCTTTTAGCACTATTTACCGGAGGTGTAAATTCAGTTTCAGCACAGGAACCGGAAGACAGGTATGTCCCGGAAACAGATCCTCTTGTACTCGAAAAGCTGGGAATATGGCAGGATCTGAAATTTGGGCTGTTAATGCACTGGGGAACCTACTGTCAGTGGGGAATTGTAGAGTCCTGGTCAATCTGTGCTGAGGACGAAGAGTGGTGCAGAAGGAGCAATCCAAATTATGTTGAGTACAAAAGAGAATACGAGAATCTTCAGACAACTTTCAATCCTATTGAGTTTGATCCTGCAAAATGGGCAAAAGCAGCAAAGAATGCCGGGATGAAATATGTGATTTTCACAACAAAGCACCATGATGGATTCAGCATGTTTGACACAAAACTGACTGATTACAGGATTACCAGTGACAGGACACCTTTTCATACAAACCCAAAAGCAAATGTTACCAAAGAGATTTTTAATGCTTTCAGGGCTGAAGGTTTATGGGCAGGAGCCTATTTCTCCAAACCTGACTGGCATAATGAGAATTACTGGTGGCCAAATTTTGCCACTCCCGACAGGAATGTTAATTATGATGTAACAAGATATCCTGAACGCTGGGAAAATTTCGTTCAGTTTACCCAGGGGCAGATCATGGAAATTCTCGGAGGAGACTACGGAAAAATAGATATTCTTTGGCTCGATGGAGGCCAGGTGCAGAAGATGACAAAAGAGGAGGTATATAAACATATAACGTCTCCAAATTACAACTTTGCCAGGATACAGAATCAGGATATACGTATGGATGAACTTGTAGTAATGGCACGCCAGAAACAACCCGGCCTAATAGTAGTCGACCGGGCAGTTCATGGAAAGAACCAGAATTATCTTACTCCTGAAAACAGAGTACCGGAGAACGCTCTCTCTTACCCATGGGAGTCATGTATTATTGCCGGAAGGAGCTGGTCGTGGGTACCTGATGCCCGGTACATGAGCGGGAAGAATGCCGTGCAACTTCTTGTTGATATTGTTGCCAAAGGAGGGAACCTGTTATTCAATATTGCTCCCGGACCTCTCGGTCAATGGCATGATGATGCGTACAGGCTTTTAGAGGATATAGGTCAGTGGATGAAGGTTAACAGTGAAGCTATTTATGGAACAAGAGCTTTGGCTCCCTACAAAGAAGGAAAGGTTTGTATTACCAGAAAAGGAGATAATGCAATATATATATATTATATGGCCGATGAAGGTGAAAAAATGCCTGCACAAATCGGAATGTCAACCTATTCATTACCTAAGGGAGCAAAAGTTAAGATCGTTGGAACAGAGACCTCCCTTAAATGGAATAAAACAGGTAATGGTTTTATGATCAATATTCCGGAAAAGTTAAAAAACTCACCTCTTTCAAAATATGTATGGGTAATGAAAGCGACATTTTAACTTAAGCTAAAATATATATTTCTTATCTTTCGAACAGACCTCCCAGTACAGAGCCGGCTTCTTTACGCGTATTACTGCCAAAGGGAGACAGGGCCCGGATAAGTTTTCGAATAGGCATTGATTGCAACCACACTTTTCCTGTGCCCCGTATGGTTGCCAGGAACAGCCCTTCCCCTCCAAAAACCATTGATTTCAGACTGCCGGCTGCCTCTATGTCGAAGTCGAGAGAGGGTTCATAGGCAACAACACATCCAGTATCTATACGAAGGGTTTCATTATTTAATTGCCTTTCTATTACGGTTCCTCCTGCATGGATGAAAGCTTTTCCATCTCCCTCAAGCTTTTGAAGAATAAATCCCTCTCCTCCCAGCAGACCGGATCCTATCTTTTGGTTAAGGGTAATTGAGAGCTTTGTACCAAAGGCAGCACAAAGGAACCCGTCTTTCTGTACGATAAGGTTATTCCGGACCTGATTTAAATCAACCGGGATGATAGTTCCAGGATAGGGAGCAGCAAAGGCAACCCTGCTTTTCCCAGAGCCCTGATTAGTAAAATGTGTGATAAACAGCGATTCTCCGGTTAACAGTCTTGAACCGGCGGAAAGCAATTTTCCCATGAGTCCCTGATTAGGAGTGGAACCGTCACCCATCTTAACTTCAAAACTTATACCCTGTTCCATATAGACCATTGTGCCGGCTTCAGCAATCACAGTTTCTCCCGGATCAAGTTCAATTTCAACGAACTGAATGTCATCTCCGAAAATTTTATAATCAATTTCGTGTGATACCATAATCTGGTTTTTTATCGTTTTGCCATCTGGAAATGAAAAACGAAATTAACAATCTGCGGGCAGTAAGCAAAAGGAATAAATAAAATTATTATTTTTACCGCATTAAGGGGTTGTTAGCTCAGTTGGTTTAGAGCATTACCTTGACAGGGTAGGGGTCACTGGTTCGACTCCAGTACAACCCACTATTTAAAAAGCGCAAACAGTCAATACGTAACTGAATGCGCTTTTTTATTGTAGTCGCTACTGAAACTATACTGAAACATTTCAAGGGTTTAAAGCTATTATGTATTTATATACTAAGTTACCAAAGAATGTGAAATGAGGGATTTTGGGGTCTGGGATAGCTGGAAGATTGATTTATCTGCAATTTACTTAACGAGTACCGGGAAGACCTGTGCTCAAGCTACTTATCAATCTTATACTTATATAATAGGTTATCGTTTTTTAAATCCACCAATTATCTACAAAAAACTAATCCAAGTTTCAGTCCTTTTATAGTCAAGTGATAAGCTAAATCCTTTCCAGGGAATGAGATAATGTTGTGAATCCAAAGTCCTGGCCGGATATTTAGAAAAGGAGCTTCTTTTATGTTTATTGAGTATCAGGAATCATAGTCATAAATTCATTTATGCTGTGGGAATTTGGAATCTTTTATTCATGATTGCCGATAGTAATTTATAAGAATTATCTGAACTGGTTAAAAGAGCTTGATTTCTTCATGAGTTTCTCAATATCCTGAGCTTTTCGAGGTGTAGACAAAGACAGATTTACAGGACTATTATCCTTGATGAGAATGTCGTCCTCGATCCTCACAGCAATTCCCCACCATTTCTTATCGCACTTGCTACCAATCGGGATATAAATACCAGGTTCAAGCGTTAGAATCATCCCGTTAATTATTTGTGTGCCAATAAGATATTTATCATGTACATCAAGTCCTATTGGATGTGATATCCCGTGAGGATAATATATAGAGACCTGTTCAGGATCTTCAATAACTCCCAGTTTTTTAAGCCCTTCAGCAATTACCTTTCTTCCTACTAAATCCAGTTTTGTATATGGCATTCCATGTTTACAGTATGATAAAGCAGAGTCCTGGGCTTCAAGAACTAAATTATAGATGGCAAGTTGTTCTGGAGAAAACCTGCCAGTTGCTGGGATCGTTCTCGTTACATCTGCGGAGTATCCGCAAACCATCGCTCCAACATCCATAAGTATGAGGTTATTGCCAATTCTCGGTGCATCATTATCCTGGTAGTGAAGTATACATCCGTTGTTTCCTGATGCAATTATTAAAGGAAAACCTATCTCTTTTGCCCCCTTCAATTTGTACATATATTCATGTATACCCTGTATTTCTCTTTCACTCATGTCAGGAGTTGCAGCTTTCATTACCTCATTGTTTGCATTACATGTTATCTCAATAGCTTTTTTGATCACTTCAATTTCCTCTTCAGTTTTAATCTGTCGTAAAGTACTGGTTAAACGATTAAAATACACATAGTTAATACGGTTATTTACAAGTGAATCCTTTATCAGAGCCCTTGTCAGGGAATCGGTAGAATTAAGAAAACTGGTTATTAAAGGGTCTATAATTACAATATCTGGTTGCATAGAAATATATGCCTTAACCCACTTGATGAATGCCTTTTGCTGTGTGTCATTCTTAGAATCTGAAATATAATTACTTAGCAGCAGAGAGAAATTGTCAGGAATATATTGAATTCCTGCTTTTTTCTTGAAAGCACTTATTAGACCTGAGAGTGAGGAAGGAGAACTACTCTCTCGAACATCTGATGGGAGCCTGTCGGTAATAATTACTTTGAATTTCAACAGGGCAACAGGAAATTCTTCGTATTTTGATGTTTCTACCGCAAGCTGAATCCCAAGCTCTTTCATGGCATCGTCCGCTCCCATACTTTTACCGGTATAAATAATTTCAGCCATTTCCTTTGTTGGCGTAAAAATTACTTCACTGAAAGGAGTTTCAAATCCGTCAATTTTCTGTTCTTCTTTAAATATGTACATCATTGAATTTGGTTCAGTGTAACCGGAGAAATATAACATATCCGGATTCTGATGATAGACATAGTCCACATCTGTGGAAAATGTTCTTTCCGATGACGCAAATAGAACAATGACTGAATTAGCGGGCATGATCTGCCGAAGAGCAACACGACGACTCTTATAAAAACTGACAGATAGTCTGTTATTATTTTGGCTTACAGGTATTTGGGACATTGAAATCCCGGTAGACTGAAGGAAAAATAATGTGATCAGGAAATTTCTGAGGAAGATTTTTTTCATGGCTTTTATATATGATTTCACTAGTGGGTACTAAATTATAAAAATGTTCTTTGAAATTCTTTATTTATCGCACTTGTAACGTTTTTTGGTAGCGTGACGATTTAAAATGAAATCACTACTACGGTTTTAATCCTCCTTCGCGTTCCGCTACGGCGGACGAGAAGTTGTGGTTTAATTTGCTTCGCCGAGCTCGTAAACTCGGTTCCCCTGGGCTTGCCCCGGAAAAAAGGGTCCAGGTCTTGCCCTGGGGTTTAATACCATTTATTACCATTTATCTTAGACTTGAATTTATTAATTGCCGTTGGCTTTAGCTAACGGTATATCAACCTCATCTGCAGGGACGGCACAGTCTGGCTCGTCGCTAAACTAGCCCCCCGGGCCACTTCTATACACTCCACCCTGTAAAGAGGGGGAAGGCTCTATCATACAGCGTCTTACACCCCCTCTTTGCGTAGCAGAGAGGGGGAGGGGGGTGAGTTCTTGGAAAAAGTTATTCTTTTGGGAGCCATATGCCTCCATACTGAGGGACTCTTATAGAGGTGTTCTTTCTCATGATAAGTCTTATGATTCATTAAAGTTATTATGTTGAAACTCTTCGAGTGGTGATTCTATGTTGATAGCTTGTCCGTGATGTCATTCTGGGATGATAGTGCCTTGTAATCCAGGTTGAATATATTTATTTTTTAGTTATAAGTCAGAGGTTATTAAAAAGTTATGCTATTGATCAAGTTATCTAAACGGGATCAATTTATCTTGTCAAACCGATAACATATTAATTAAGTTAGCACAAGTAATGGTCAAAAGACTAAAGAAATGGCCGGGAACAGAAGCAATCATGGGACGAAAAACCATATTATCATGATGCACCTTCATTGGAACTGTGTGAACGAAGGCTTTTTCCCGATGGAAGTTACAAATGTTACTTATCATGATGGAGTTTAATAAGTTATGGTGGGTGGCCAATTTATGTTCGCTGCTATTATTTCTGCTAACTCGTTTTTATGTGTGGTCAAGCTGTCCGGATTTTGTAACAAAATTTGCTTTAGTGAATTTGAATTCATTCATTTTCCATAGTTACGCTTTCAATCGAAGAAATTTTTGTCTTCTTCAGACAGGTATTTTCGGGCTGCCTCAACCTTAAATTCAACTCCAAGTCCGGGCCTGTCCCACACTTCAATAAGACCGTCTTTTACAATTGGATTTGGTAATCCTTCAATTATATCGTACCACCAGGCTGGATTTGCCACCGGGTATTCAAAGGCAATGTAATTCTCAGGCATTGCAGCGCCAGCCTGAACATGTGCAGCCAGACCAATCAAACCATCGAAGACACCGTGAGGTGCCATTTGGACTCCATGCAGGTCGGCATATTCGGCCACCCATTTAAGCTCTGCGATTCCTCCAATGTCCTCCGGATCGGGACCGATGATTCTTACTGCATGTTGGTCGATCAGCTCACGGAAGTTTTGCCGCAGATATATCTGTTCTCCTGTGTGAATAGGGGTTGTGGTACTTCGGGTAAGTTCACGATAGTCGTCAGCCATCACATAGGGTGTGTAATCACCTGTAAGAACATCTTCCATCCACATAAGGTTAAATGGTTCCAATGCATTGGCCAGGCGAATGGCGTCCGATAACATAAACCCCGGGCCACAGTCTAAAGCCAGACCCACACTATCTCCCAGGCCTTCCTTCATAGCCGCAACACGTTCTACCATATATTTTAATCCATACTCAGTTATAGGACCACGTCGACCAACGTCTTTAGGACTGGCTGACGGAGTTGTATTTCCATAGTAAAAGTTGGGAACACTATTATGCATACCACCATGAAAACCTATTGCTGTCTTAACGATAGTAAAACCTTGCTCCAGTGCTTTCACCTTTACAGCCCAGTCGACATAATCTTTTGGCTCGGTTCCGGTTCTTGGGACGCTTACTCCACCGTTATAGCACCGAACATGGTCGCGTATCTTTCCTCCCAGCAGTTTATAGACGGGCACATTAGCTGCTTTACCGGCGATATCCCAGAGAGCAAACTCAATAGCGCTGACTGCGCTTCCCCATGGTTTAAAACTGCCCATGCGACGGATTTTCATCATACAACGCTCAACATTTGTCGGGTCTTCTCCAACCAGGTAGTCTTTATAAAAAAGAATATGAGGCTTAAGATAGGGTTTAGTGGTTTCTACCTGTCCATAGCCGTTGATTCCTGCATCGGTTATTATTCGAACCACAGGGCTGCCTCCAATAACCGCAACCTTTAAGTCTGTGATTTTTATCTTTGGTTTTGGTGCAGCTTTAGTTTGAAGCATATTGGTTGCTGTTAAGGTTTCTGCACTCGCATTCGTTCCTGATAGTCCCATTCCTAAACCAACAATTGATGCTTTTTTAATAAAGTCCCTGCGGTTGGATGGATTGTTACTATTTTCCTTTTTAATTGAATCTGATGGGTTTTTCATATTTTTATTATTTAAGGGAACATTTATAAACAATTTTTTTTTTGCTGTTTTCTACTTGGACATAATAAATAATAATGCAGATTTCTTAATCAAAATTAGTCAATTCTTGATTATATGTCAATAAGCCTTTCAAGTACTTTTGATGTTAGGTTATCAATTTAATCTATATCTCCGAGTGACGGCTTGCTTATAACGGCAGTCTGTCTAATAACCTTTGTTTGTCAGTAAATTTTCATTCGATTTAAGCGGGTATCAGCGAACCGGGAAATTTTCTATACCAGACTGATATCCGGAATAAGTTGTCCTGAAATGGCTGTTTTTTAAGCTGTAGTGATGTATTTTGCTCAAAAACAGCGAAAAAAGTATCCTGAGATACTCGATCAGCTGATCTCTGGTCAAAATATTACCAATGCGGTTTATATTATATGCAATAAACATAAATCCCACATCGGAACTTGCCAGCTTCATTCCCGGGATCAATATATTGGTCAAGAGAAACAGGAAAAAGATTGATTTGGGTTCTGTTATGTCCTTGAATAAATCTCATATTTAAAGATACACAATACCAGGCGTAACAGATTTAGTGAGATTTGCAAGTTATTAACAAAAAAGACAGGTTTTTAGACAGTCTGTCGGCCCCGCAGTTTAGGGAGTTTACTAGCAAATTACCCCAACGGTTGCAGCTATGTGCAGTGCGGGCTCGAAAGCATTACATTGTCTCACATTAACCAAGCAGGATAGAAAACAACTGCTAACCCACATTCTGAGACCAGCATTGCATATTCATGACGGTAAACAATCCCCTTGAGATTCTGTCCTGTAGTGCTGGATTGAATCGACCAACCGGATTGTTGAGCATTCAGTAAGGTACAGGATAAAATTACAATTACGAGAGATATTATGGGGTATTTCATGGCTAAATTCTTTGTTCTAATGGCAATTCGATCCTTAATATGTTCAATTGATATAATGTAGGAATCATTTGTTAACAATTTGTATATAAATATTATGCAGCTTATTATGAAGATTAAATTCAAGCCTAAAAATCCATCCACCCTAGATTAACTCAGATGAATGGAATTCCTAATCTTCAATAATTTGCCTGATATCGTTGGCTTATAAAATTTCCTTTCTTAATACTTATAAACCAATCATATTCATAAACTGAATCCCAATTATTATAATAAGATATTATAATATCTCCAAGAGGTATTTTAAGATCACCTGTATACCAGTCAGCTTTTATCTTTCCTGAGTTCTTAGGGAATATAATATGTAATCCTTCATATTCTACAGGTACATAGAATATAACGCCAATCAGATACAAGCTAATATCGATAATCTAACACTTAGCGTCATATGTATACAAACCTGAGATTTTAGACTTTCTTCTTCCAGAAACGATCCATTAAGATTCCTAATTGCAGACACACTTCAAACAACAGAGTGTACTGATGCTGGGTCTGGAAATCCTAAAAAATTGGAAAAAATGCAATTCCCAGTGCATTGTTTTCGCAAAGTCAAACAAAATTACTATCTATGCCTTAAAACTGAGGTGATGAATTTTATCAGTTTTACTATCACAAATATCAACATTGCAAAAAGAATCAATACTCCCAAGGTCATCCACAGAGGATGGTCGAGCACCACGAGAATATGTTGCAACGTCTTTCGGGATTTTTCCTGTTCTTTAATAGCTAAGGAAAGATCGGGCAGAGTATTGGTATAATCAAGCGACTGAATTTTAGTTAGCCAGCCATTGGCCCAGGATGCCTCCAGGCAGAAAATGGCTACCTCAGAAGAATATTGATTTGAAACAAGTAGGTCGCGCGATAATTCTTCCCAGGTTAAAAATTTTGGTTGCATGCCTTCAATAACAACCCCGCCTCCGGCAATTCCTAAAGCTATTGGTTGTCCTATCTGATAATATGCAGGGATTATTAACGGCTTTCCCATCACACTGGTATATAACATTGGTATTTCGTGAGGTGTTCGGATATCGATCATCCCCAGGAGTTTTTGAAGGGAAGTGGTTTTAGCAATACGTTCATCATAGATAAACGGAATAACATAGCTCTCAACATTATACCCTTCGGCCATTATCTGTGCTATGAGCTTTTGATAAATCACTCTTCCCTGTTCAAGCGAATGATTATCGTATAATCGTTTATAAGCTTTCCAAGCCAGTTTGAACGGATGTTTCACCATCAGGCAGGCATCGCTGAAGTCGAGTTCCAGGTCGATACCCAGTCCCTCCCATTTGAGATTATTCTCAGCAGTCCATTTTTTAAAGTCTGCAAATCGTTGGGTGGCTTTATCTCCATTATTCATATGAAACCAATATCCTTCTTCCTCAGGCAACAATAGCCAGGCAATAACAGGTATACCAGCTTGATTAAGTTTCACGATAGTTTGGGTACGCTCGGGAGAGAAATCGAGCAAACCAATACGCAGCGAGGCTGTCATCTCTACCAACTGAGAAATAAGTGCGGTATCAGCAAAGAGCTTCTGAAATTCCGAACCTTTTAATTCAACAAAGAATGAGATTTTTGGCTTTGGAAAAGCGTTACATGTAAATAATACTGCAATTGCAATGAGAGTTAGCGTTCTTTTCATAGATAGGTATGCCCGGTGTTTTCTCTTGTCTGTGTTAAGGTGAACTGTCAGATTTTTTTTTGTGCATAAGAATATAAACGATTGGCAAAATTCCTATCGTGTTAAAGATGGCGATGCATATAAACCACGCCAAATGATTGTTTCGTGCTGCTTTCCACAATGCAATTAATTTCCATACAGTGTCCCAAATTGCAAGAATAATTATTGTCGGAATAAGCCACAGCAGCATAGAGTGAATTTGTTGTTCCATATGATTATAGTTTTATTGTTAATATTTCATTATTTCCTCAAGTGATTTTTCGAATGACATACCATTTCAGATTTTTAACTCTCCTCATTATTTACGAAAGGTAAACAAAATCCAGCAGATATGGTGCAATTAACATACATAACTTAATAACAAGCACTTAACTTCGAGCCAGGATGATCAATTTACTCTGGCAAAAGGTGGTTATGATCACTTGGTTTTCCACCTATCCCATAAAACTGTTTTAATATTAATAGTTTATCTTAAGACAACTATACTCGAATAAATATCTTTGAATAGGTCAATATACAGGCCTGGTACCAAGTTTGGTTGTTTTCATTTTTACAAGTTGCTTAATAAATTTCATTTTTAATTTGAAACCCGAAAATTCAACCAAACCAATAGCCTCTTTACTCAAATTATCTGTTTTTCGAACTATATCAGCAACAGCACTGGCTACTTTTGGCAGCCTTTCTTGCATAACCCATTCTAAATCGTCCTCTTCGTTCAGGAGGTATACCGGGTTTGAAATAATATTTATTAACGGCACCCCGGCTTCATACCAATCACCGCCATCGGTAGGTGGATAATCTCCTAATGGCCCTTCAGGAGGCAATAAAAATACACGATCAACAGAATTCTTCTTTACGCTTTCTAATACAGCATTGACCATTTCTTTATTAAAAGGGACAAAAATCCCGGTTCCTTCAGGCTGACCACTGAAAACAAGTTCTCCTTCAGCATTTTCCACAGCTTCTTTTGCTATATGCTCAATCGATATTTCAAGAGCCACTTTTGGTACAATATCCTTCTGATGATTCTTAATAAAAGTGCGGGTTCCCAGTGAACCATAAAAGTGCCCTGCAGTAAAAAGAATAACTATTTTTCTCTTATTGTCTCTCTCTTTTGCAAAATGTTTTGCCAAAGCTAAAACAACAGCGCATCCTGAGGCATCTTCTACCGGAGATTTGAAAGGTGAATCATGATGGCAATGCAGGATTACTATTTCATCATTATTGCCAGGTATTTCCCCAACTATGTTATTGGTAATTTCTGACTTATGTTCTCCGGTATGAATCATTCTTACCCGGGTTTTACCTTTTTTGGCCAACTCACGGAGTCTTGGACCATCATTTCTGCTCACCCAGAAACCTGGCAGCGGCTTGTCCAAAATATTCTTTTCTTTGAAACCGTATGGTGCATACATCCTATAAGACCCGCCAGGCTGATCTTTTAGAATTCCAATAAAACCAATGGCTCCTTTTTTGAATGCTTTTTTGTAAAAATGCCAGTTTATTCTTACCCAGGTAGCCGGATGCTTAATATCAAGCATTGTACCTTCAGGATCATATCGGCCAAGTGAAAATTTTGCTATCAGCTTAACATCGAGCATTGGGAAAGAAATATCTGTTAAAACAATCTTCCCTTTCCAATCACCGCCCTGGAGGATTTTTTTTGGATCAGCGTAAACTAGATTTCCTTCTATTCCCTGCTCTGGAGTATAGGCGCTGAATGGTATCCATTGTGCCTTTAATGGCTTGAACCCTTCACCTTCATCAAGCTCAAGAACGGCTTTTTGAGTTTCCCTGTATACTATAGGGATAGGTTCTTTATGAACAGCTTCAAGACCGAAATTCCTTAATTGTTCCATTAAAAAGTCTTCGTTCTTATGTCCTGCAGAACTTCCTGCTCGCCTCGGTCCAAAACCTGACATTTCTTTAATCCATTCCACCATCAAAGACTTGTCAAATGAATTTTCAATTATGTTTTCCATAATTCCCTCCAGATGTTTGATTAATAATTTACATATAGTCCTTACTCGTTTATTTAAGTCATAAAAGTACACTTAACTATCACAAAATAGGTGGATAAAAGTACTTCTGGACTTTTCTACTCTATTACCAAAGTTACACCTTGTTCAAGCCAATGTCAATTTTATTTAAAGAAAATGCAGCCAAAATGGCTGCATTATTATTATAAAGTGGAGAGGGTCGAGTAAAGGAGAAAAAGGAGATGTAAAAATGATCTGAGCAACTAAAGGCCGGGCGAAATGGGGAGCAATATCTAAGAATAGTGATAAGAACCTTGATATGTTTCCTCTTGTTTTACGCACTTTTAATAAATAGGTTCTGAAACCCTCAGTTAATGGGGTTTGATTTTTGAATTTGGGTGTTGCAAAGGTATTTTTCAGAACACTTACTCAACCATTTCCAGTAGATTTCTAAAAATCTCTGCTTCATTGACACCATGAACTCACCCCCCATGCCCCCTCTCTGCTTCGCAAAGAGGGGGTGACTGTAAAAATAGTTTTATATTTGATTATAGGATTTTAGAGTAATGAGTA
>Ga0315278_10000388_pt1 | contig 38970 bp, 39 predicted proteins | sample YL17G06_0_MG_FD_203880 | JGI IMG/M metagenome (GOLD analysis project Ga0315278, IMG submission 203880) | Sediment microbial communities from Yellowstone Lake, YNP, Wyoming, USA - YL17G06_0 | ecosystem: Environmental > Aquatic > Freshwater > Lake > Sediment | place: USA: Wyoming | collected... | reverse complement strand
GCGCTCCGGGGCAGCCGGATCGTGGAGCCCTCGAGCTCGGGGCTGGAGAAGGAACTCGGGGAGCGGCTGGCGCGGCTGCGCGCCGCCGCGAAGGAATGATCTGCGTCCCGCTAGGCGGGGTACTTGCCGGTCACGTAGTCCACCAGGTCCTGGATCTGCCCCTCGCGATTGCGCACCAACCAGTGGTTCAGGTCTCCCTGCGAGACCACCCCCACCACCGCGCCCGCCTCCACCACCGGGATGTGGCGGATGCGCTTCTCGGAGATGACCCGCATGGCGTCGACCACCGAGGCGGACGGGCGCATCACCACCAGGTCCCGGGTCATCACGTCGGCCACCTGCGTGGTGGCGGGATCGCGCCGCTCTCCCACCACCCGGCGCAGGATGTCTCTCTCCGTGAAGATCCCCACCAGCCGCCCCTGCTCCAGCACCAGCACCGAGCCGACCTGGTTGCGGATGAGCACGTCCGCCGCCGCGGCCACCGTGACGTCCGGGGAGATGGAGAGCGTGGACGAGCCACGCCCCTTGCTGGCAAGAACCTCGGAGAGTGGGGTCTGCGTGTTGGCCTTCAGATCCATGGGCGCCTCCGGTGAACCCAGGGCATATCCGGGCGGCGCGGCGGGCGCACCCCCCGTTCGCTCTCCCCTTTCGGGGTCGACGGAGGCCCTGTGATCCTCTACCTGCACGGGTTCGCATCGGGGCCCGGGTCCACCAAGGCCTGCGCCCTGGCCGAGGGACTCGCCGGGGACGGCCTCGTCCTGGTGCGCCTCGACCTGACGCCGGGGCCCGACGGATTCGAGCGCAGCACGCCGTCGTCGATGCTCGCCATCGTCGAGGCCGAGATCGCCTCCCGGCCCGGCCCGCACACCCTCATCGGCAGCTCGCTGGGCGGCTGGATCGCCGCGCTGGCCGCCTCCCGCAATCCCTCGGTGGAGCGTCTCGTGCTCCTCGCCCCGGCCTTCCGCCTTCACGAGCGGTGGATGGCGCGCCTCGCCCCGGCCGACCTGGACCGCTGGCGGCGGGAGGGCGGCGTGGAGGTGCACCACCACGCCACGAACCGGCCCCGGCGCATCGGCTGGGCCTTCTTCGAGGACGCGGCGCGCTGGCCCGCCTTCCCGGAGGTGAAGGTCCCGGCGCTGTGCATCGCGGGCCGGCGTGACGACACCGTGCCGCTCCAGGACGTGCAGGCCTGGGTGGATCGCACCCCCGGCGCGCGTCTCGAGGTGGTGGAGGACGGGCACGAGCTGACCGGCTCGCTCGAGCGCATCGTCTCGCTCACCCGGGAATTCCTGGGCGCGGACTAGAAGGACGCCTCGCCCGGCAGGGTCTCGTCCTCCGCGTCGTCCTCGACGTCCGACCGGTACTTGCGCAGCACGCGCTTGAAGTTGGAGCGGTCCATGCCGGCCTTGCGCGCCGCCGCGGAGATGTTGCTGTCGCAGGCCCGCATGAGCGCCTCGACGTAGCGTCTCTCGAAGTTGCGCAGCGCACCGTCCTTGGCGGTGGCATAGCTCTGGGCCACCAGCTCGGCGTCCTCCCCGGTCGGCGCCAGCTCGCGCAGGACCGGGGCGGTCCGCCCGGTCACCGAGGGCGGAAGATCGACGGCCTGGATGGTCTCGGCGCGGCAGAGCACCACGGCGCGCTCGATGGCGTTCTCCAGCTCGCGGACGTTGCCTGGCCACCGGTAGGCGCAGAGCAGCTCGATGGCCTGCGGCGCCAGCGTGCGCACCTTCTTCGCCAGCCGGTCGGCGTAGCGGCGCACGAAGTGGTGGGCGAGGAGCGGTACGTCGTCGAGCCGGTCGCGCAGCGGTGGCAGCTGGATGGCGATGACGTTCAGGCGGTAGAAGAGGTCCTCGCGGAACTTCCCGGACCGGACCAGCTTGGGCAACTCGCGGTGGGTGGCGGCGATGACGCGCACGTCCACCTTGACGGAATCGGTGGAGCCCACCCGCTTGATCTCGCCCTCCTGGAGGACGCGCAGCAGCCGCACCTGGGTGGAGAGCGGGATGTCGCCGATCTCGTCGAGGAAGATGGTGCCGCCGCTGGCGGCCTCGAAGAGCCCCTTGTGATCCCGGCTGGCCCCGGTGAAGGAACCCTTCACGTGGCCGAAGAGCTCGCTCTCGAGCAGCGTCTCGGTGAGCGCGCCGCAGTTTAGCGCCACGAAGGGGTGGGCCCGGCGCGGACTGCGGGCGTGGAGCGCCCGGGCCACCAGCTCCTTGCCGGTGCCGCTCTCGCCCTGCACGAGCACGGTGGCGGCGCTGTAGGCCACCGCGTCGATCATGCGGCCCACGTCGCGCATCGGGCCGCTCGTGCCCACCAGTCCCTGGCTCGTCTCCAGGGCCTCGAGGCGCGTCTCCAGCTCGCGGTTGCGGTCCTGCAGACGCTTCCGCTCGGCGGCGCGGGCCACCACATAGGCCACGTGCTCGATGTCGTCGGGCGTCTCGATGAACGGCTTGATGAGGTAGTCGTGGGCCCCGGCCTTCATGGCGACGAGCGCGGTGTCCACGGTGGCGTGACCGGTCATCATGATGACCTCGATCTCCGGCCGACGGTGCTTGACCGCGTTGAGCAGCTCGATGCCCGACAGCTCCGGCATGCGGATGTCGAGCATGGCCACGTCGAAGTCCTCGGTGGCCAGGCGCTGGGTGGCGGCGATGGGCGAGTCGAGCGCGACCACCTCGTGCCCCTTCTTCCGAAGGATGACCTCGAGCGCCCTGAGGACGCTGGGCTCGTCGTCGACGACGAGGACTCGGGCGGGACGGACGGTCTCTTCCATGGCATCTCCTCGCTTCATGTGGCGGATTCCGCCGGCAGGTCGACGACGAATCGCGCGCCGCCCTCCCGGGGATTCTCGAGACGGATCGAGCCACCGTGCTCCTCGGCGATCCGGTAGCAGATGGACAGGCCGAGCCCGGTGCCCTGCCCTTCCGGCTTGGTGGTGAAGAAGGGCTCGAAGACGCGCTCGACGAGTTCCGGCGGGACGCCCGGTCCGTCGTCGGTGACGGTGACGACGACGCGCCCCGGACCGCCGGGGCCGGTGTGCACGACGATGCGCCCCTTGCCGGAGACGGCCTGGGAGGCGTTCACGATGAGGTTCACCACCACCTGCTGGATCTGGTTGGCGTTGCCGAGCGCGCGGGCCGCGTCCAGCTCGCGGACCACGGTGAGCTTCCCGTCGCGCAGGCTGGCCTGGAGGATGAGCAGCGCGTCGTCCACGACCTTCACCAGATCCACGCTGCCGCGCTCGTGCTCCTTGGGGATGCGCGAGAAGCGGAGCAGCGACTCCACGATGCGCTTGGCGCGCATGGCCGCGTCGCTGATCAGGCGCAGGCTCTCCTTGTCGTCGGGCGTGCGCTCGTCCTGGCTCATGATCTGGGCGAAGGCCAGGATGCCGCCGAGCGGGTTGTTGATCTCGTGGGCCACGCCGCCCGCCAGCTGGCCGAGCGCCGACATCTTCTCGGCCTGGAAGAGCCGCCGGGTGACCTCGCGCTCCTGGGTGACGTCCTTGAAGACCACCACCACCGCGTCGCCGCTGAACGGGAAGGCCCGGAGCAGCCAGGCCCGGTTCCGGAAGGGGACGACCCGCTCCCGGGACTCGGAAAGGTGCGGGCCCGGGCAGGGCAGGTCGCCGAAGGCGTGGTCGGCGCAGCACAGACCGGGGAGCCCGGCCAGCACGACGCCAGCGCCCCGAGCGAACGAGGCGTTGGCGCGCATCACCTCGCATCCGCCGCGGATGATGGCGAGCGGGTCGCCGATGGCGTCGAAGCAGGTCCGCCACTCCTGCGCGGCCTGACGGAGCGCCTCGGTGCGGGCCTCCAGCGTGGCGTCGAGCTCCCGGTTGATCCGCTCCAGCTCTACCTGCCGGGCGGTCAACAGATCCTGGAGCCGCCGGTTCTCCTCGGCCGTCCAGAACTGGTCGATCGCGTCCTGGACCGTGAGGAGAAGGTGGCTGTCGTCCCAGGGCTTCCAGATGAAGCGGAAGATCTCGGAGCGGTTGACCGCCTCCTCGATGGCGGAGGCTTCGGCCTGGCCGGTGAGGAGCACGCGCTGGGTGGCGGGGTAGCGCTCCTTCACGATGCGAAGGAGCTCCACGCCGTCCATTCCCGGCATTCGGTAGTCGGAGACCACGACCTGCACGGGTTCCCGACCCAGGATCTCGAGCGCGACGGCGGCCTCGGGCGCCTCCAGCACGGTGCAGGCCATTCGCCCCAGAACCCGGCGCAGCGAGCGACGGACGCGCTCGTCGTCGTCGACGACAAGGACCGCGGCCTGGCGCGAGACCAAGACGGCCGTCGAGCGCTTGTCCGATGGGGTTTCCATCACTCCAGGGTATTGAATCAGGGAACCCCCGGGTTGCGAAATACCCGGGTCATTGGTCATCAGGGTGTCGAGGTCCCGTATGCGCCCCAAACGGGGCTGACGGGCGCTACCGGGAGGCGACGCCGCCGCCTCGGGACCGGGCCTGCTCCAGCGCCGACTCGGCGCTTCGAAGGAACGCCGCCGCGTCGCCTGCCTGCGGCGACGGGTAGACGCCGATCCCGATGGCGAGAGGCGGGACCGTGGCGACCCCTTCGGGCGGCGCCAGGGTCACCCCGAGACGGGCTGCAACCTGCAGGGCCCCCGCGAGCGCCGTCTGCGGCAGGACCACCGCAACTCGCGTTCCCCCGGCCGCGATCACCGAATCGCAGAGCCGCACGCCGTCCCGGGTGGAGCCGAGCGCCTCGCCGGTCGGCGAGAGATCGAGAAGAAGGAGGGCGAACGGCTCCCGGTAGCGCGCCGCCCTGGCGAACTCCTTGCGCAGGACCTCCTCGAACTCGCTCATGCCAACGCCTCCCACACGTCCGTCGGGATCACCGGGGCGAGCCCGCCGCCCCCCAGGATATTCACGATAGGTGACGCAGCCGCCCGGACCACGCTCCCCGACGGGTGGACCGGGAGCAGGCCTCCGTAGGTGGAGATGTCGCGGTAGAGCGAGCCCGCCTCGGGGCCGGACGGGGTGATGCGTGTGGCCGGTCGGCGCGCCGCGAAGACCCTCTCCTGGGCGACGAAGCCCCCCCCGCGCCGGTCGGCGGCCGCCTCCCGGACGGCTCGCTCCCAGGCCGAGGGCTCCATCTCGGCGCCCAGGTGCACGCTCTTTCCCCCGTAGTCCCAGCTGCGCTTCAGGACGAAGTGCTCCCGCTCGGCGAGGAGCCGGGGCACCAGCGACTCGGAGTGCATGCGGGTCCAGGGCAGGCGGCGCGCGGCCGCGAGCTCGTTCGCGTCGAGCGCCGCGGCGGCGGCCAGGGAGCCGTCCTCGGCGGCCTCGGACAGCCGCGCGAAGAGGGCCTTGGCCTCGAGCATCCCGTTCACCGGGTTGACGAGCGGCCAGCGCGAGGGCTCGCGCAGCGCGCGAGCGAACGGCGAGCCGGGCGGGGTCCGATGAGCCCAGACGTGCCGGTAGAGCAGGTCGAACCCATCGGGGTCGGCGTCGTCGGGGACGAGCACGTCCGTCTCGTGCCCCATCTGCCGGAAGTGGGTGGCCAGCCGGCGCAGCTCGCCGATCTGCGCGTCACCGGGGCGGGCCACGATGGCGATGGACGGCCGCTCGCGCGAACCCCCGCGCCAGCGATGAAAGGCGACCAGGGTCTCCCGCAGGGCCTCCATGTGGGAGCCGGCCCGCGCCACGAGATCCCGCTCCCGCCTCGGCGTGAACCCCCGGGCGCGCGCGGCGGCGCGGATCCAAGAGAGCGCCGCCAGGTCGGCGTAGGCCGGCATGGCCGGGATGGTGGCGTTCAGCTCCAGCGCCCGGGGAAGGCCGCCGTCGCCGGGGGGGAGGAAGTCCACCCGCGAGACCACCGCCGGGCAGGGCGCATCGGTGAAGAGGCGCGACATGGCCTCGGCCTCGAGCCCCTCGAAGGGACCCAGCAGCGCCTCCACGTCGCGTGGGGCGCCGCGGGCGAGAAGCGCGCGCCCCAGCTTGACCGAACCGGACAGGATGGCGTTCGACTCGGCGGCCAGCCAGGCGAGCCGCTCCCGGCCCACCACCTCCGGCTCGGCCACCAGCGGGATGGGCACGACCTCGCCGTCGGCTCGCAGGACCGTCATCCCTTCGGCCCAGGCGAGCTTCGCGGCCTCGGTCCCGATGCGGGCGATCTCCTCCGGGTTGAAGGGAGCGTTGCGGGGCATGTCGGGCGCTGATAGCAAGGGCGTGAATGAAGATCTACACGAAGACAGGCGACGGCGGCGAGACCAGCCTCTTCGGGGGCGGCCGCGTTCCGAAGGACGACGCCCGGGTCGAGGCCTACGGAGCGGTGGACGAGCTGAACGCGGCGGTCGGGGTGACCCGCTCGCTCTCGCCCGATCCGGAGATCGAGGCGGACCTGGCGCGCATCCAGTCCGAGCTGTTCTCGGTGGGCGCGGAGCTCGCGACCCCGCACGAGACCAAGGCCCACGACGCCATCCCGGCGGTCGACGCCGGGTGGGCGCTGGCTCTGGAGCGGCAGATGGACCGCTGGGACGAGGAGCTCCCTCCCCTCACCTCCTTCGTGCTTCCGGGCGGTTCCCGGCTCGCCGCCGCGCTCCACGTGGCCCGCGCCACCTGCCGCCGCGCCGAGCGGCGCGCGGTGGCGCTCTCCCACCTCGCGGCCATCGACCCGGCGGTGGTGGTCTACCTGAACCGGCTCTCCGACTTCCTCTTCGAGGCCGCCCGGATCGCGAACCTGCGCGCGGGCGTCGCAGAGACCCCCTGGCAGCCGCGAAGGGGGAAGTGAGGTGGCGCCCAGGCGCAGGGTGGCGCTCGTGACCGGGGCCGGGACCCGCGTCGGGCGGGCCGTCGCGCTCGATCTCGCCCGCCACGGCTGGGAGGTGGTGGCACACTTCCACTCGCACCGGCCCCCGAGGTCCCTGCTGGGGATCCGGGGCGACCTCTCCGCGCCCGACGGGCCGGCCTCGCTCGCCCGCGCCTTCCGCAAGCGCTTCGACCGGCTCGATCTGCTCGTGAACAACGCCGCCCTCTTCGAGCGGCGGCACCTCGAGGACACCGACGCCGCCCTCTTCGACGAACAGATGGCGCTCAACGCCCGTGCGCCGCTGCTCCTCACCCGCGCACTCCTCTCGCTCCTGCGTCGCAGCCGCGGCTCGGTGGTGAACGTCCTCGACGTGGGCGGCGCCCTCGTTCCCTGGGCGGCCTACTCGGCCTATGGCGCGTCGAAGGCCGCGCTGCGGGCGGTGACCGAGTCGCTGGCGCTCGAGCTGGCCCCGGAGGTGCGGGTGAACGGGGTCGCGCCGGGAACCGTCCTCTGGCCGGAAAGCCTGACCGCCGGGGCGCGCCGGCGCCTGGCCCGGCGCATCCCGCTTCGCCGCGTCGGCGCCCCGGACGACGTGGCCCGCGCGGTGCGGTTCCTCGCCGACTCACCCTTCGTGACCGGGGCGACGGTTCCGGTGGACGGCGGGCGCCACCTGGGCGCCCCGGGCTGACACCCACCGAAGTCGATTTCCGCCGTTGCCTGGACCTGCGGAGTCCATTATGACTGAAGGGTACCCGGGTGGGTCACCCGCCGCGGGACTTCCCCTCAGGAGCACGCATGGACACCGCCACCGCCACCGCCACCGCAGCCCCCGTCCCCTCCAGCCACGCCGGCGAGGCTCCGGACGTCGTGAGCTTCACCTCGAAGGCGGTCGAGATGGTCCGCGCGGCCATCGAGCAGGAAGGGCTCGCCGGCCAGGGCATCCGTGTCGGCGTCGCCGGCGGCGGGTGCTCCGGCTTCCAGTACACGATGGACTTCGAGAAGGATCCCAAGGATGGCGACATCGTCCTCGACCAGGATGGTCTGAAGCTGTTCGTCGATCCGATGAGCGCCATGTACCTCCAGGGCGTCACCGTCGACTACGTGCAGGGATTGCAGGGCGCCGGCTTCAAGTTCATCAATCCGAACGCCAAGAACACCTGCGGCTGCGGCTCGTCCTTCTCGGCCTAGTGCGCTGACCTTGCTGGTCGTCCGCCAGGCGGTCGTCGGCCCCTTTGCCGAGAACACCTGGCTCGTCGCCGACTCAGAGACCGGGGATGCGCTCGTCATCGACCCCGGTGGCGACAACGACCGCGTGCTCGGCCTCGCCCAGCCTGGCTTCCGGGTCGGCCGCATCCTCGCCACCCACGGCCACGCCGACCACATCTTCGGCGCCGAGGAGCTTCGGGAGAAGACCGGCGCCCCATTCCAGATCCACTCCGCCGACGAGCCCTTCGTTCGCGCGCTTCCCAGGCAGGCGGCGGGCCTCGGGTTGGGCGCCGCCCGCTCGCCCCAGGTGTCCAGCTTTCTCGCCGACGGCGAAGCGGTGCGGGTGGGGCGGCACGAGGGAACGGTCCTCCACACTCCCGGGCACAGCCCGGGCGGGGTGAGCCTCTTCTTCCCGGTCGAGAAGGTCCTCTTCACCGGCGACACGCTCTTCGCGGGATCGGTGGGGCGGACCGACCTTCCCGGCGGGAACGCCCCCGAGCTGCTGCGCTCCATCCGCGAGCGGCTCTTTCCGCTCGGCGACGACGTGCGCTTCTTCCCGGGTCACGGGCCAGGCGGGACGCTCGGCGAGGAGCGGCGCGCCAACCCCTACGCGGGCGACGACGCCCCGCGCGGCCGTTTCCTGTAGGGCCCCTACCCCATAGACACGACGCCCATGATGTTCTGGCCCGCGTCGACGTGGAGGATCTCGCCGGTGATCCCCGAGCCCATCGACGAGCAGAGGAAGAGGGCGGCCTTGCCCACCTCGTCGTGCTCGATGTTGCGCCGGAGCGGGGTCTTGGCGGCGTTCTCGCCCAGCATGGAGCGCATGCCCTTGATGCCGGCCGCGGCCAGCGTCTTGAGCGGTCCGGCGCTGATGGCGTTCACGCGGATGCCCTCCCGGCCCAGGTCCTCGGCCAGGTAGCGGACCGAGGCTTCCAGCGCGGCCTTGGCGATCCCCATCACGTTGTAGTTCGTGACCACCTTCTCGGCGCCGTAGTAGCTGAGCGTGACGATGGACGACCCGGGCTTCATCACGGGGCGGAAGGCTCGGGCCAGCGCGATGAGCGAGTAGGCCGACACGTCCAGGGTGATGCGCCAGTTCTCCCGCGTGGTCACGTCGGTGAAGCGGCCGTCGAGCGCCTCGCGCGGCGCGTAGCCGATGGCGTGGACGAGCACGTCCACCGAGTCCCAGACCCTGGCGACCTCCTTCACGGCGCTCTCGATCTGGGCGTCGTTCGAGACGTCGAGGTCGAGGATGGCGGCGGGGCTCAAGGTCTTCACGAGCGGGATGGCGCGCCTGCCCATGGCCTCGCCCGGGTAGGAGAAAACGAGCTCCGCGCCCTGGGCGTGGAACTGCTGGGCGATGGCCCAGGCGATGCTGCGGTCGTTGGCGACCCCGGTGACGAAGGCCCTCTTCCCCTGCATCAGTCCGCTCATGACTCTCTCTTCCCGCCGGAGGTCCCGGCTCACTCTTCCGGACTGCGCTCCACGAACTTCCGGAAGGCCTCGAGGCGCTGCTCGGCGGTCACGCGCGGTCTTGTAGCAGAGGGACCGGGGCTCCGCCACCGCGGCCGACGGCCGGCAGGGTAAGCTGCCGGGGTGGAGCGGATCCCGGACTGCACCGGCGTGCTCGTGGCTGGCGGCCAGTCCCGGCGCATGGGCGGCCTGCCGAAAGAGCTCGTGCGCCGGGACGGGGAGACGCTGGCCGAGCGGTCGCTGGCCCTCTTCCGGGATCTCTTCGGGGAGGTGCTGGTCGTCGCCAGCGACCCGGCTCCCTGGGCGGGGCTCTCGGTGCGCGTGGTTCCCGACGCGATCGCAGGGAAGGGCGCGCCGGGCGGCCTGCACGCGGCCCTCGCCGCCGCGCGCACAGGATGGATCTTCGCGGCTGCCTGCGACATGCCGTTCCTCTCCCCCGAGGCCATTGGATTCCTGGCCGCCCGGCGGGGCGCGGCGCCGGCCGTTCTCGTGGAGTGGGAACGGGGGCTCGAGGGGCTTCACGCCTTCTGGTCGCGGGAGGCGCTGCCCACCGTGGAGCGGATGCTTCGCGAGGGCGACCCCTCGATCCGGGCCATCGCCGCCGCCTTGGGCGCACGGGTTGTGACAGCCGCGGAATGGCGCCAGGTCGACCCGGGCGGCCGCTCCTTCGAGAACGTGAACTCCCCCGAAGATCTGGAGAGGCTCGGGCTCGATGCGCCTTGACGGCGGGTCCGGGCGGGCACTCTTTTTCGAGCACCGCGGGCGACTCGCGCGGTAGCCTTGAAGCCCCCGTGGGCCCCACGACCTGCATCGCCGAGAACCGCCAGCGCTACGTGGACGAGCTCGTTCGCTTCCTGCGAATCCCGTCCATCTCCTCGCGAAGCGAGAACCAGCCCGACATGCTGCGGGCCGCCGAATTCCTTCGCGCCGAGATGGAGCGACTGGGGATGAAGGCCGGGATCTTTCCCACCGCCGGCCACCCCATCGTCTTCGGGGAGTGGCTCGAGGCCGGGCCGGGCGCGCCGACCGTGCTCGTCTACGGCCACTATGACGTCCAGCCCGTCGATCCGCTCGAGCTCTGGACCTCGCCACCCTTCGAACCGGTGGTCCGGGACGGCAACCTCTACGGGCGTGGCGCGGTGGACGACAAGGGGCAGGCGTGGCTGCACCTGAAGGCGTTCGAGGCCTGGCGCCTCGCCGGCGGACCCCCGGTGAACGTGAGGATGCTCGTCGAGGGCGAGGGAGCGAAGACGGTCCTGCCGGCCAGGGCGGGCGCCAAGATCTCCATGCGCCTCGTTCCCGACCAGACGCCGGAGGAGGCCGAGCGCAAGTTCGCCGCCTTCGTGAAGAAGATCGCGCCGAAGTCGGTGAAGGTGACGGTGCGCTCCCTCCACTCGGCGGCCTGCCTGTACGAGGAACTGGCGAAGAAGGCGCCCGCCCCGGCGCCGCGGGAGGCGGCGCGCCGCACGCCCCGGAGGAAGCGGTGAAGAGGGCGAACCTTTTCGCCGCATCGCTGGCGCTCTTGCTGGCCGCCTGCGGCGCGTCCGGAAACGCTGGCACTCCGGGCGCGGGCGGCTCGACCGTTCTCAAGGTCCCGGTGGGAACCTCCCCGGTCGACGGGCCGGCCGATGCCTGGGTGACGGTGGTCGAATTTTCCGACTTCCAGTGCCCGTACTGCGGGGCCGTGCAGCCCACGCTGCGCGCGCTGCTTCCCGCCTACGGGACCGACGTGCGCCTGGTGTTCAAGCACTTCCCGCTCTCCTTCCACGCCTATGCCCGCACCACCGCCATCGCCGCCGAGTGCGCTCGGGCTCAGTCGCGTTTCTGGGAACTCCACGACCTCGTCTTCGCGGGCCAGGCGGCACTCTTCGGCTCGGGGGCATTCGAGACGAATCTCACCGCGGTCGCCAGCCGGACCGGGCTCGACGTGGCGAACTGGCAGGCCTGCCGCAGCGACCCGGCCATGGCGGCGCGTGTGGACGCCGACCTATCGGTGGGCATCCTCGTCGGCGTCACCGGAACGCCGAGCTTCGTCGTGAACGGCTCGCTGCTCGTGGGCAACCGGCCGGCCTCGGATTTTCGAGGCGCCATCGACGCCGCGCTCGCCAGAGCGAAGGCGAGCGGCGTGCCCGCCGCGCAGTACTACGACAAGGTCATCCTCGGGCTGTGAGCGCCGATCCGGTCAGTACCAATCGAGTTGCTGCGTGCTCGGACAGGGACACGAGGAGGTCTGGGTGACGGTGAGGGTCCCGGCGAACGGCCCCTCGTAGCACCAGACGCCGCAGCCCGCGTCGCCCCCCACCACCAGAGGCTTCTGCCAGACGAGGCAGAGCGAGCCGCCTCCGAGGGTCGGGCAGGATTGGGTCGTGGTGATGCGATTCCCATTCGGCGCCCATTGCCTGGCGGCGGTCTCTGCCGTCACCCGGTCGTAGGTGCCGGACGGCACGCAATCGTAGTAGGTCTGCGAATCGGGAGTCCCGACGAAGTTCTGGTGCTTGTTCGGACACGAAGTTCCGCAGCAGGCGGTCCGGTCCGCGCAGCACGTCGTCCCGCACGTGAGGGTGGAACAAATCGCCTGACAGGTTCCACCGGAACAGGTCTGCCCCGACGCGCACGGGTGGGTGCAAGACCCGCAGTGAGCGACGTCCGTCTTGAGGTCGACGCAGACCCCGCTGCAGAGCGTGAACCCCGGGGAGCAGATCTGGACGCAGGTCCCGAACGAGCAGGTCTGCTTGGCCGCGCAGGCGTTGCCACAGCTCCCGCAGTTTCTCGAGTCGGTGGAGGTGTTGGCGCACACCTCGGCGGGCGTGCCAACATTGCAGGTCGAGTTGGGCGTGAGGCACTGGCAGCTCGACGCGGAGCAGACCTGGGCAGGGACGCAGAGGTTTCCGCAGTTGCCGCAGTTCGAGCCACTCGTGGACGTGTCGACGCACGTTCCCGAGGCCGGATCGTTGGGGCAGAGCGCGACAGGCGCGGGGCTGCACACGCAGGTCGCGGCCAGGCAGGTGCCCAGGCCGCAGTCGCGGCCGCAGGCGCCGCAGTTGGCGGCGTCGGTCTGCTGGTTCACGCACTTGAGGCCGCAGGTGTCCGGCTGGGCGGCCGGGCACTCGCAGATTGGAGTTGATCCCGTTCCGGCGTTGCAGCTCGCTCCGGCGCTGCAAGAGGTGTTGCACCTGCCACAGTGAAGCGGGTCGGTCTGGAGGTCGACACAGACGTTTCCACAGGCGGTCTGTCCGGCTGAACAGCTCGTGCCGGACGACGAGCACCCCGCCCCGGCGACTGCGATGGCGGCGAGCACCACCGCGACCCACGGCCACCTCGCCACCCACCTCGTGAACGAAGACGCCATCGACCGCCTCCCCGGGTTCAGGACGGGCGCTTCTTGCCTCCGCTGCGGGCTGGCGCGGGCTTGCGGGGGACGACCTCGGTCTTGGCCCGGGTCAGGCGGAACTTGGCGTCGGTCTTCTGCCGGTTGGATCCCTTGCGCGTCGACTTCCGCGACGGGCGCGTGCCCGGCTCGAAGTCCTCGAACGCGTAGAGCGCCTTGCGGTCCTTGGTGGAGAGGTTGTGCGGCTTCGGCCCGGGCTTCGGCTTCTTCACCTGCTTCGCCTTCTTCGGCCCGGCGCGCTCGGTGTTGTAGCGAAACCACTCGGCCTTGGTCGCCATCGGGATGCCTCCGCGAGGGGTGGGAGAGGAGGCGATTGTACCTCCCGGTGGGTCGAGACCCTAGGCGCTCTTGCGCCAGCGCGCGTTGTGCCGGGAGAGGTCCTGGTCGAGCGAGGAGATCTCGCCCTCGGCCACGATGCCGGTCTCGACGAAGAACTGCCCGATTCGCCTCTGCAGGCGCCGCTGGCGGCCGAGGAGCGCCATCAGCTGGGCGGCGGAGAGGAATCCGCGCCGCCGGGCAAACTCGCCGAAGGGCTCGCCGCCGGACCCCTCGCGGCGGCGCCGATCGAGGATCTCGCGGACCTCGTCGTCGGAGAGGTGGCCCCACTCGACGGCGATGCGGCCGATGGCCGGGCGCTGGCGGCGCTGCCAGGCCACCGCCTCCACCAGGTTTCGCCACGACGCCCGCCCCGAGTAGTAGAGGAACTCGGCGAAGAGCAGCGTCCGGTGCGGCATGGACGCACGGTGAACATGGTCCTGGGGCGGGCGGGAGGCTTGCTCCCGGGGGCGCTGCGCGACCGGGCGCGGCGCCGGGGAGGCCTCTTCCCTCGACAGGACCTGGTAGGCCTCGAGGATGTGGCGAAAGTCCTCGGCGAGGCTGGCCTCGCTCCGGCCCAGCGCCTGGGCGCGGTCCGGATGGGTCTCGAGGGCCCGGCGCCGGAAGGCCTCCCGCACCTCCCGCCGGAAGGCCTCGCCGTCCGATCGGGTCGGGCGGTTGGCGCCGAAGAGAAGGTCGACGGCCTTCTCCGTCTCGCCTCGTTCCCCGATTTCCCTCGTCTCCACGGCCGCCTCCGCCCCATCGCCTACAAAGACCTACATCAGCGTCTCATGTGGGATAGTCCACCCGATACGGGCGGCTGTCGAACTTCTGGCATCGGGAGGCGCTACAGCACCGAGTCGACCAGGCGGGCGAGCTGCTGGGCGGTCTGCTCGAGCGGCTTGCGGCGCCGCCACACATCCCGATCGAGCAGGTCGGAGTCGCGGAAGTAGCGCTCCTGGATGGTCTTCAGATCTCGCACCACGCCGCGATCGTAGAACACCACCATGGCCTCCTCGTTCAGCGTGAAGGACCGCATGTCGATGTTGGACGAGCCGATGACCGCGATGTCGTCGTCCACCGAGATGTGCTTGGCATGGAGGAATCGCGGCCGGTAGAGGTGGATCTTCACGTCGGCGGCCAGGAGTTCCTCGTAGAAGGACTCCTGGGCGAGGCGCACCAGCCACTGGTCGGCCTGGCGCGGCGTGACCAGGTGGACCTCCAGGCCCCGGGCGGCGCCGGCCTGCATCGCCTCCACGAAGGGGCGGTCCGGGACGAAGTACGGGGAGGTGACCACGATGCGCTCCCGGGCGCCGTAGAGCATCTGGACGAAGGTGCGTTCGTTGTTCTCCGCCTCGTAGGTCGGGCCGCTGGGCAGCGCCTGGGCCCGGACCGTCCCGGCGACCGCCGGTTCCGGGAAGAGGCCCGCCCAGTCGATCTCCTTCCCGGTCTCCAGGGAGCGGTCGGTGAGGAAGATGGCCTGGAGTTGCCGCACCACCGGCCCCTCCAGCCGGACCACAAGCTCCTCGTTGGTGAGTCCCCGCCCCTTGTAGTCGAAGGCGTTGACCAGGTTCTGGGACCCCGTGTATCCCACCCGCCCGTCGAGGACGGCGATCTTCCGGTGGTTGCGCAGGTCACGCCGGGCGTGACGGGTCCCGGGGGTGAGAAGCGACACCACCTCCACCCCGTGGGAGCGCAGCTCGGGCGCGAGCTTCTTCAGCCCAGGTCGCGACGCCATCCCGTCCATCATCACCCTGCAGGCGACCCCGCGACCGGCGGCACGGAGCACTGCGTCGGCCACCCGGCGGCCGGTGGCGTCGGGCTCGATGATGTAGAAGAGCAGGTGCACGCTCTCCCGCGCCGCGTCGATGTCCGCGACGAGCCGGTCGATGGAGGTCGCGTAGTCGTCGATCAGATCGGCCCGGTTGTCGGCCACCACCGGGAAGGCGCCGAGCTTGCGGGCCAGGTGCGCCGTGGCCCGCTGCGCCTCCCCGACCTGGACCGAGTCGGGAACCCCCACGAGCGCCGGTGAGTCGCGGATGAGCTGCGTCGCCCTCTTCTGGCGCGCCATCCGCTTGCTCGGGAGGTAGGCCCTTCCGAAGACGGAGTACAAGGCAATGCCCACCAGGGGCTGGACCAGGATGAGGAGCAGCCAGGCGCGGGCGGCGTTGGGGGACCGCCGCCGCGGCACGGCCCAGATGGCCCAGAGCCGGATGGACCAGTTCGCGAGGGGGACGATCCAGGCCCAGTGCACCGTCACGAGCGCCCCCGTGCCGCGCTCCGCCCCCGGGCGCGACCGGGAGGGGGTGCCCGGCCCCCGATCGCGGCGTCGAGCCGGGGCTCGGCTGCCAGGCAGGCCTCCCGAAGGGTCTGGCCGAGGCGGCGCAGGGCTGGCCCGAGCGGGGAGCGGGGGCGCCAGACGAGCGCCAGGGTTCGATGGGGCTCGGGGCTGGCAAGGCGCCGCACCGCGAGCTCGGAGCGACGGTTCTCCACGGGAAGCGCGAGGCGTGGGAGAAGCGTCACGCCGGCGCCTCCGGCGACCATCTGGGCCAGGGTGGCGAGGCTCGTGGCGCGGAAGTCGAGCTCGCGCCCGCGGGCCGTCGCGCAGTAGGCGAGCGCCTGATCGCGGAAGCAGTGGCCGTCGTCGAGGAGCAGGAACCCGGCACCGCGCATCTCCTGGGGGGTGGCCGGGGCGTTCGACAGCACGAGCGGGTGGCCCGGCGGCGCGGCGAGGACGAACGGGTCCTCGCAGACCACCTCCTTCTCCACCTCGCCGAGCGGCGCCTCGAGCGCCAGGAGCGCCCCGTCGAGCCGCCCGTCCCGCAGCGCCTCCACCAGGGTCTCGGTCTTGTCCTCCACCCAGACCGCCGAAAGCCCGGGGTGGCGCGCCCGCATCTCCGGCACCACCTCGGGGAGCAGGTACGGGGAGATGGTGGGGATGACCCCGAGCCGCAGCGTGCCGGAGAGGGGGTCGCCGAGCTGCCGGACGCTGTCGGCGAGGTCGTCGGCCTCGAGGAGCATCCGCCGGACGCGCCCGAGCACGGCCTCCCCGGCGGCGGTGACGAGCACCCGGCGCGACCCGCGCTCGAAGAGCTGCACCCCGAGCGCCTCCTCCAGCTGGATCACCTGGGCGGAGAGGGAGGGCTGCGAGACGTGGCAGCGCTCGGCTGCGCGCCGGAAGGAGCGAAGGTCGGCGACGGCGGAGGCGTACTGGAGCTGCCGGAGGGTGAACGGGTGAGGGCTCGATCGCACGATAGGCCGAGACTATCACCTGGCTTCCTTGCGCGCCGCGCGTCTCCGCCGGTACAAGACCTCGTTGCGCTCCGTCCTGATCATCCGCTACAGCGCGCTCGGCGACGTGGTCCTCGCCACCTCGGTGCTCGACCCGCTGCGGGAGCGCTTTCCGGACGCCCGGATCGAGTGGGTCACCTCGCGGGCCTACGGGCCGCTGCTGGAGGGACTCCCGGGGCTCGCGCGCGTGCACCGGCTCGGCCGGGGCGGCGTACGCGAGGCGGTGGAACTGGCGGTGAAGCTCCGAGGCCGCTTCGACATCGCCATCGATCTCCAGAACAAGGTGAAGAGCGCCATCGTGGCCCGGGCCGCGGGCCGGCGGCAGCTGGTCTTCCGGCGGCGCACGCCGGGGCAGGCCGCGCTGGCGCTCCTCGGCGTCGACTCGCCGGTCCGGGGCCCCAGCGCCACGCAGCTCTTCGCCGACGTGCTGCGTCCGCTGGGCATCGACCGGCCCGGCCGGACCCAGGTGGCGCTGCCAGCCGATGCGCGGGACGCGGCAGCCGCGGCGCTGGCCCTGGCGGGCCGGCCGCGGGTCGCGGTGGCCCCCGGGGCCAGCCAGGCCACCAAGCTCTGGCCGGCGGAGCGCTTCGCAGAGGTGGCCGACGCACTGGCCGGGCAGGGCGCGAGCATCGTGCTCGCCGGGGGCGGGCCGGCCGACGCCGAGCCGCTGGCCCGCTTCCGCGCCGCCCTCCGCGCCCCGGTCGCCGGCGACCTCACGCACCTCCCCGTGGAGGGGCTCGCCGCTGGCCTCGCGTCGGTGGACCTGCTCGTGGCCTGCGACTCCGGGCCGGTTCACCTGGCTTCCGCGGTGGGGACCCCGGTGCTGGCCGTCTTCGGCCCGACCTCGCCGGAGCGCTGGGGGCCGCCTCCGCCCGGAAAGGCGGTGGGGCTGGAGATCGACTGCGCACCCTGCTCCAACCACGGCGACGCGCGCTGTCCGAAGCGGCACCATCGGTGCATGCTGGACCTGGGCGCGTCGACGGTGGTGGCGCAGGCGACCGCGATGCTCGCCAGCGCGCGCAGGTAGACCGCTCCTACGGGCTCCAGAGATCGAAGACGTAGCCGAGGAGCACGCTCACGTGGATCAGGCGCCCGGGGTAGGCGTCCACCTCGGCCACCGCTTCCCAGTGTTTCGTCATCAACAGGCGGAGCCCGGCCCCCAGGGTCAGGCCGGTGTACCGGCTCCCGAGCACGACGCTGTCGGTCGTCACGGTGAACTTGCCGTCGAGGTAGACGACGCCGGCGCCCGCATAAGGCGTCAGGCTGACCGGACCGAGATCGAACCGATAGCCCGCCGACAGGTCGGCCCCGAACTCCCAGGTCTCGAGCGTGTCCCGGGTTTGCGGGTCGGTGACGGGGGATCGCGACAGCGCGTAGACGCCGTGCCCGCGCAGCCCGACCGCGGCCGCGCCGGGAGCCCACGCGATGCCGGCCTCGAGCGCCCCGTAGTGGGTGCTCACCCCGTTGATCTGGATCGGGGGGATGTACGAGAGCCCGACGAACGTCCGGAAGCCGTCCGGGGCGGGAAGCCCGAGGGCGATGCGGGGGCGCGGGAAGATCGGGGTCCGGTCGGAGGCCGTGATCTGGACCTTGCCGCCGGTGGTGCCGTCGATGTGCGGGATGCCGATGAGCTCCAGCCCCAGTCTGAGCTGCCCCGGGCTCAGCGCGCCCGGCGCCTGGACCGGCGTCAGGTCGAGGAGCAGGGAGTGGATCTCGATGAGCCGCTGCTCCTGGTCGAGCATCGTCTGCGCACTCGCCGGGCCTGCGGCCGCCGCCGTCACGAGCGTCAGCAGGGCGAGCGCACGCCTCATCTACGGAGCTCTGGCCACACCGCTCAGGAACTGCCCCAGCGTGTCGAAGCCGGCGTAGTACATGGTCCAGACGTTCCCGTCGAGGAACACGGATGGGGTCGTCAGCCCTCCGGAGTCGAACTGGCCGGCCACGCCCGGGCCCAGGGCCTCGCCGTTGGGTCCGGGCTGCGCGATCTTGATCCAGGTGATCCCGTCGTTCGACTCCGCGTAGCCGAAGACCCCGCCGCTCGGCCCGCCGAACTTCCCGGGCTGCGCGCACGCGCGGTACCACATGCGGTAGAGGTTCTCCCTCTCCTTCACCACGGAAGGCTGGTAGGCACACGCCGCGTCGAGGCTGCCGGCGGGACCCAGGTCCAGGATCGAGCCGTTGGCGAGCTTGCCGGGCACCTTGGTCCAGGTGCGCGCGTCGCTCGAGACCGCCAGCCCCACGCGCCAGTAGTTTCCGGCGTCGTTGGCGGAGTAGTACATCTTGTACTGGGCGCCGTCCTTCAGGATCCAGACGTATCCGACCTGCTGGCCGTCGATGGCGTCCGGCGCGCCCAGGGGCAGGACGCTGCCGCCCGGCCCGGGGCCGTCGTAGTGCTTCGTCCAGTGGACTCCGTCGGGGGACTCGGCGTAGCCGATCCGCCGATTGACCGCGAGCGTGCCGGTTGGACAGTTGAACGGCTTCGAGCTGCCGTTGTACCACATGCGATAGACCGCACCGTCCTTGAGGACGAAAGGCCGGTAGGCCAGGAACTCGTCGAACTGGCCCGGGCTCCCGAGATCCAGGATCGCGCCCCCGGTCTCGACGCCCGGGACGCGCGTCCAGTTGAGTCCGTCGGTGGATTGCGCGAGCCCGACGCGCCAGTGCGATCCATTGATGCCGGCGCAACTGCCCGTGGCGTCGCTGCCCCCGTAGTAGAGGCTGTAGACTGCGCCGTCCTTGAACGCGCTCACCGTGAAGTTGCCGCGCTCGTCGAAGCCCCCCGCGCCGCCCAGGCCCAGCAAGGCTCCGCCCGGCCCCGGGCCCGGGACCTTCTGCCAGGCGATCGGCTGGAGATCGGCAGTGTTGGCAGAGCATCCTGCGAGGGCGACCGAGGCCGCCAACGTGCAGGAAACGATCGAGGCCAGTCTCTTGTCGCGCATGTCCTCTTCCCCTCGGGGCCGTCAGGCCCGCATCACGAGCGCTGGAGCACCGTCCGTCCGCCCCTCACCGGGTCGGCTCCAGCACCAGGTCGTATTCCACCTGGATCTCGTCGTGCACCGCCACCGTGCCCAGGAACCCGCTGTACGGTTCGATGCCGAAGTCGCTCTGCTTGAATCGGACGGAGCGAAGCGGATCTCTGGGTACCGGTGCGCGTCCAGCACCCCCGCGCCGGCCGACTGAGCGTCCACCTTGGCTCGATCCTCGGGGGAGAGATCCGGCTGGCCATCCCGGAGCGAGTCCGCGGCGATGATCACCTCGAACCGTGCACGGGAGGGGGGCGTCTCGTCGAGGGTGGCCGTCGCGCGGAAGTTCCCGACGCCGAAGTGGTGGTCGTGGGCCATCCCGGAGAGGAGTCCCTTCTTGTAGACGTGGACGACGATCTGGCTCCGGCCGAGGTCCGCGGACCACCGGTTCGGGCTGGCGCGGGCGTCACGCGGCGGAGCGAGCGACACGGCGAGCAGGGCGACGAGCCAGCGGAGGCGGCGGGTCGCGACCATGATCGGCTCAGTAGCCGGGTCCGGAGACCGGGGCGTTGCTCACCGCGACCGTCCCCTGGAAGGCCGCGTTGGTCGCGTTTCCGCTGTCGTGGAACGCGCAGGTCCCCAGCGTGGGGAAGACCGCATCCTTGAACTGGGATGGGGCAATCGGTCCCAGGTTCAGGGTCGAGCATCCGCTGCCCGAGCCGCTGTCCGCCTGGATGTCGTGCTGGAGCGTGTCGTTGTTGGTGAACCTGACCGTCCCGGCCGGGAGCACGCACACCGCCTTGGGCGAGACACCGCCCGACGCGATCGCGATGCTCGCCAGCTGGATCGGCGTGCACGAGCCAGTGCCGCTGCTGCTGCCACCACACGCTGCGAGTCCCACGGCTGCCGCGCTGATCATCCACTTCAGTGCACGTTGCATGTTCGACCTCTCTCCACTCCGATTCGGTTCGGCTCGGCGTGTTCCTTCTCCACCGCGCGCAGCGCGAGGAGACGAGCGCCGTGTCGTCAGACTGGTGGACGCCCGACGGAAAGAGGCGTCCTCCTTTCCTCTAACACTTGACTCTCGTCAAGCGAGCCATTGGTGTCTTCATCGGTGTCTTTCCAGACCGAGCGGAGGCACAGCCGGACGGCGCCCACGATCCAGCCGGACGTGGGTTGGCGACGGACCGACGAGCACGGCCAGACCTCTTGAAGAATGCCGGGACGGCCACCCGCTGGGGGGAGGGATCTGCTCGAGGCGCTAGCCGGCCGACGCGACCGCGGCGGCGAGCCTGACCGCCCGCTCGGCGAGTTGCGCGTCGCTCCAGGCCAGGCCGATGGGGGTCGAGATGGCGCGGCACATCACCGCGTCGGAGGCCGGAAAGGCGCGCGACGCCAGCTTCAGGTGGTTCCAGCGGCGCACGTAGTGCCAGTTGTTGTCGTACCAGTACATCGCCGGGATGCCCTCCCCCTGCATGGCCTTGGCACCAGCGCGGGCGCGCCCCTCGTCGGGGAGGAAGAAGGACAGGAAGGATGCGCTGTCGCCGTCGGGGTCGGGGATGCGGCGGAAGGTGACGCCGGGCACCGCGGCCAGCGCGGCGCGGAGCGCCGCCTTGTTCCGGCGCTGGATCTCGAGGAAGCGGTCGAGCTTGCGGATCTGAGCCAGTCCCACCGCGGCGTGGAGTTCGGAGATCCGGAAGTTGTATCCGAGGGCCGGGTGCATGTCCGCGCCGCGATCGACGCCCAGGTGGTCGTGGCCGTGGTCGGCGTACTGGTCGCAGCGGCGCGCCACCTCGGGATCGGAGGTGACCACGGCGCCACCTTCCCCGCATGTGATGGTCTTCACGAAGTCGAAGGAGTAGCAGCCGGCCTTCCCGATCGAGCCGAGCGCCCTCCCCTTCCAGGTCCCGCCGGTGGCCTGGCAGGCGTCCTCGAGGAGCGCGATCCCCTTCTCGCGGCAGAGCGCGTCGAGGGTCCCCAGGTCGGCCATGGCGCCGCACATGTGGACCGGCATCACCACCCGGGTCCGCGGCGTGACGGCCGCCCGGGCCGCGGCCGGCGAGAGCGTGAGCGTGTCGTCCACGTCCGCCAGCACCGGGGTGGCGCCGACCGAGAGGACCGCCTCGAAGCTGGCCACGAAGGTGAAGGTGGGCATCACCACCTCGTCCCCGGCGCCGATGCCGAGCGCCGCGAGCGCGGTGGTCAGGGCGGCCGTGCCGCTCGAGACCACCAGGGCGTGGGCCGCGCCGGTCCGCTGGCAGAGCGCCGCCTCCAGTTCCCGCGCCTTCCAGCGTCCCTTGCGCGGGCCGTCGAAGCCGTAGCGCATGAGGATGCCGGTCTCGAGCACCTCCTCGACCTCGCGCCGCTCCTCTTCGCCCCACAACTCGAAGCCGGGCATCTCGTCTCCTACAGTCGCTGGTAGAGCGCGCGCAGCCGCTCCGGGGTCATCTGCCGCTTCCAGTCGCCGCCGAGCACGTTCTGCCAGAGCGGCGCCATCCCCAGCGAGACCTCGATCATCTTGTCGAGCTTCGCGGCCGGGAGCCCGGCGGTGATGCCCTCGGCGATCTCCACGCCGGCCTTGTCGGCCATGCGCCGGAAGTCGCGGACGCCGTCCGGGTAGAACTCCTCGAGCACCCGCATGGCGATGCAGTTGCCCTCGCCGTGGTGGGTGCCGAGCACGTAGCCGAGGCCGTAGCTCATGGCGTGGGCCGCGCCCACCTGGGAGTAGGCGATCGACATGCCCCCCAGCCAGGAGGCCATCATGAGCTTCTCGTCGGAGTCGCCGTCCCACCGGTCCTTCTCGAGGAAGAGCTGGCGGCACAGCTCGAGCGACTTCTCGGCGTGGGCGCGGGCGAATGCGTTCATGGCCCGCCCCTGAAGCGATTCCACGTTGTGGATGTAGCAGTCCATGCCGGTGAAGAAGCGCTGCCGCTCCGGGACGCCGGCCAGGAGGTCCGGATCGAGCACCACCTGGTCGAAGGGGGTGTAGTCGGAGTTGAGCCCCAGCTTCTTGGTGGGGCCGATGAGGACGGCGGTGCGAGACACCTCGGCGCCCGTCCCCGAGAGCGTGGGCACGCCCGCCTTGTAGACGCCCGGCACCTGCACGAGATCCCAGCCCTGGTAGTCCTGCGACGAGCCCGGGTTGGTCAGCATGAGGGCCACGGCCTTGGCGAGGTCCATGGTCGAGCCGCCGCCGATGCCGACCAGTCCGGAGACCTTCCCCAGCTCGGCGCGGATGCGATCGCGCAGCGAATCGACGTCGCCGGTCTTGGGCTCGTGGGTCACGTCCACGAAGTAGATCCGGTCGCGGCCGCGGACCGGGATGCGGGCCACGAAGTCGGGGCGGTCGTGGAAGACATGGTCCACGAGGAAGACCATGGGGGCAGTCGCCTGCCGGTTGTCGGCCAGGATGGCGTCGAGCTGTCCGAGGGCGCCGCGACCAAAGGTCACCGCTCCCACCTGCTTCAGGTTCTTGTGCACGATTCCCTCCACCAGGGGTTCGACCCCGCCAGCAACCGCTCGGCGCGCCGCAGGTCCTCGGGGGTGTCGATCTCCACGCCCATGTACTCGGTGGGCACCATCCGCATGCGGATCCCGTGCTCCAGGAAGCGCAGGCACTCGACCTTCTCGGCCCGTTCCAGCGGCCCGGCCGGCAGGCGCGCGAAGCGGAGCAGCGCGTCGCGCCGGAAGGCGTAGACGCCGATGTGCTCCCAGAACGTCGGGGGGGCCGCGGGGTCGCGAACGAACGGGATGGGGGAGCGTGAGAAGAAGAGCGCGTTCCCGGCCGCGTCGACAGCCACCTTCACGTAGTTCGGATCGCGGACCAGGGCCGGGTCGTGCAGTTCCTGCATGAGCGACGCCACGCCCACCTCGTCTCCTGCCGGGCCGTCGAAGGCCGCCAGCAGCTTTTCCAGGGGTTCACGGTACGTGAATGGCTCGTCGCCCTGGACGTTGAGCACCAGGTCGGCCTCGATCCCCTCCACCACCTCGGCGATGCGGTCGGTCCCGCTCTCGTGCGGCCGGCCCGACATGCGGGCCGTCCCGCCGGCGCGCTCCACCTCGGCGAGGATCTCGTCCGAGTCGGTGACCACCATCACGGCGTCGAAGAGTCCGGTGTCGCGGACCGCCTCGAAGGTGCGCCGGATCACGGTCTTCCCCGCCAGGGGTGCGAGCAGCTTGCGCGGGAAGCGGGTGGCGCCGAGCCGCGCCGGGATGAGGGCAATGCGTTTCACGTAGAGGCGAGGAGCGAGCCGGGGTGCCGGCGGGAGCATCATCCTAACCGAAGGGGAAAGGATTCGCCTCCGGGAAACCGGGCCGGGTCCCGGGCGCTCGACGGTCTAGTTCGCGAAGACCTCGGCGAAGAAGTCCTGCATGGCCTTCCAGCTGCGCCGGTCCGCGGTGGCGTTGTAGGCCGCCCCCTTGGAGTTGTCGTTGCCGGCGCCGACGACGGTGAAGGCGTGGACGGCACCCGAGTAGGCGACGAGCTGCCAGTCGACGCCGGCGGCCCGCATCTCGTCCTCGAAGGCCTTCACCTGCGCGTCCGGAACGTACGGATCGTCGGCGCCGTGGAGGACCAGCGTCTTGCCCTTGATCCTCTTCGCGTCGGCCGGCGTCGGGTTGGTGAGGATGCCGTGGAACGACACCACGCCGGCGACGTCGGCGCCGGAGCGGGCGAGCTCGAGCACGGTGGCGCCCCCGAAGCAGTACCCGATGGCGGCGATCCGCTTCGGGTCGACGTTGGGCTGGCGCGCCAGATCCTGGAACCCAGCCAGCACCCGGGAGCGCAGGAGCGCCCGGTCCTTGAAGTAGGTCCCGGACGTGGCGGCCGCATCCTTCCCGTCGGCCGGCCGGACGCCCTTGCCGTAGATGTCGGCCGCGAAGGCTACGTATCCCATCTTCGCGAGCATCTCGGCGCGGTGCTTCGTGTCCGGACCGATTCCCATCCAGTCGTGAACGACGAGCACCCCCGGCTTCTTCGCCGGCCCGGCGGTGTCGTAGGCCAGGAAGCCCTCGAGGACGGTGTCGCCCTGCTTGTACTCCACGGTCCTGGTCACGATCTCGGCGCGGGCGTTCGTCATGGACATCCCCAGCGCCGCGGCGACGGCGAAACGGAGTGCGTGCATGCGCGGCTGCATAATCCGGCGCCCTCGCCCGGGCCACGGGGACTGTGCCCCCCGGTGTAGACTCACGCCCCCTTGGCGCCCGATCCGTTCTCCTCGCTCCGCTTCGCCGAGTACCGGGCCTTCCTGGGCGCCATGGCCGCGGTCTTCGCCGCCACCCAGATCCAGACCGCGGTGCTGGGCTGGCAGGTCTACGAGCTCACCGGCGATCCCCTGTCGCTTGGCCTGGTGGGGCTGTCGGAGGCCGTGCCGTTCCTCGCCTTGACCCTCGTGGGGGGATGGGCCGCCGACCGGATGGACCGGCGCTGGCTCGCGCTCGCCAGCCTCCTGGCCATCGCCGGGAGTGGCGCCTGGCTGCTCACCGCGAGCCTGGGGCCGGTTCGCTCGCCGCTGCCCCTCTACGGAGCCCAGGCCCTGGCCGGGCTGGGACGGGCCTTCTTCCGGCCGGCCTCGGCCTCTCTGGGAACCGAGCTGGTACCGCGCGACCAGTACCAGAACGCGGCCACCTGGCGATCGTCGATCTTCCACTCCGCGATGATCCTCGGACCGGCCGGCGGCGGGGCGCTCATCGCGATCGGAGGGCCCAGCCTCGCCTACGCGGTGGAGATGGGGCTCCTCGGCGTCGGACTCGCCGCGCTCCTCGCCGTGGCTCCGCGTCCTCGACCGCCCGCGGCCCGGCGCCACCCGATCGGCGAGATCGCCGATGGCGTGCGCTTCGTCTTCCGCGAGCCGCTCCTGCTGGGCGCGCTCAGCCTCGACCTCTTCGCAGTCCTCTTCGGCGGCGCCACCGCTCTCCTGCCCGTCTTTGCCCGCGACGTGCTCCACGTCGGCGAGATCGGCTTCGGCCTGCTGCGGGCCGCCCCCGCGGTCGGCTCGGTGGCCACGTCGCTCCTGCTCGCCCGCCTCGGGCACTTCCGGCGCGCCGGCCGCGCCATGCTCGTGTGCGTGGCCCTGTTCGGCGTCACCTGGATCGCCTTCGCGCTCTCGAGGAGCTTCGCGCTCTCCATCGGCCTGCTGGTGGCCGGGGGGGCGCTCGACGCGGTCTCCGTCGTGCTCCGGAGCACCCTCGTCCAGACCTTCACCCCCCAGGAGATGATGGGGCGCGTCTCGGCCGTGAACAGCCTCTTCATCGGATCTTCGAACGAGCTCGGGGCCTTCGAGAGCGGAGTGGCGGCAAAGCTCCTGGGCACCGTTCCCTCGGTGGTCTTCGGGGGCACGATGACGCTCCTCACGGTGGCGATCGTGGCCTGGCGGGCCCCGCGACTGCGCCGGCTGGAGCGGATCGCGCCGGACGTCACGTAGGCTAGAGTGCATCGAATGCCCCGGCTTCCCTTCGCCGCGACCTCCCGCCTCCCCGGCGTCGGCACCACCATCTTCACGGTGATGTCCCGCCTCGCGGCGGAATGCGGGGCCATCAACCTCTCGCAGGGCTTCCCGGACTTCTCCGCCTCGCCGGAGCTCTTCGAGCGGGTCTCGCACCACATGCACGCCGGCGCCAACCAGTACGCGCCCATGTCGGGCGTTCCCTCGCTCCGCCAGGCCATCGTCCACAGATCCGAGGCGCTCTACGGGACCCGCTACGACGCGGAGGACGAGGTCACCGTCACCGCGGGCGGGACCCAGGCCATCTTCACCGCGGTGACCGCGCTGGTGCGTCCGGGCGACGAGGTCGTCGTCGTCGAGCCGGTCTACGACTCCTACGTCCCGGCCATCGAGCTGGCCGGCGGGCGGGCCGTCCGGGCCTCGCTGTCGCCCCCCGGCTACCAGCCGGACTGGGAGCGGATCGGGGCGCTCGTCTCGCCCCGCACCCGGATGATCCTGGTGAACAGCCCGCACAACCCGACCGGTTCGGTCTTCACCCGGAGCGACCTGGACGCGCTGGCCGCTCTGGTCCGGGGAACCGAGATCGTGGTGCTGTCCGACGAGGTCTACGAGCACATCGTCTTCGACGGGGCCCGCCACGAGAGCGTGTCTCGCCACCCCGAGCTGGCCGCGCGCTCCTTCGTGGTCGGCTCCTTCGGCAAGACCTTCCACGTCACCGGCTGGAAGGTGGGCTGGGCGCTCGCGCCGCGGGAGCTGATGGCCGAGTTCCGCAAGGTGCACCAGTTCGCGGTCTTCACGGTGAACACCCCGGTGCAGCTGGCGCTCGCCGACTACATGGCCGACCCGTCGCGCTGGCTCGACCTTCCGTCCTTCTACCAGCGCAAGCGGGACCTCTTCCGGGCCGGGCTGGCGAGCACCCGGCTCGTCCCGCTCCCCTGCTCGGGCACCTACTTCCAGCTGGTGTCCTATGCGCGGGTGAGCGACGAGCCGGACCGGGTGCTCGCCGAGCGGCTCACCCGGGAGATCGGCGTCGCCTCGATCCCGGTCTCGGCCTTCCACGCCGACGGGCGGCAAGACCGGGTGCTGCGCTTCTGCTTCGCCAAGTCGGACGAGACCTTGTCGCGCGCCTGCGAGCGGCTGGCGCGGCTATAGCTTCTGACCATGCGCGATTCGACCCCCGACCTGAACGACATGCGCATCTTCGCCGCCGTGGCGAGCCGGAGGAGCTTCACCGGGGCAGGCACGGCCCTGGGGATTCCCAAGGCCACGGTGAGCCGCAAGATCCGGAACCTGGAGCACCGGCTGGGGGTGCGCCTCCTCCTGCGCTCGACGCGGAAGGTGAGCCTCACCGACGCCGGCAGGGCCTTCCTGGAGCGCTGCCTCCGGATCGAGGACGAGATCTCCGACGCCGAGGCCGCGGTCCGCCGGCTGGGATCGGGCCCGCGAGGGACGCTGCGGGTGAGCGCCCCGTTCTCCCTCTCGCGGGTGCTGGTTCTTCCCTTCCTCCCCGACTTCCTCCGGCAGTACCCGGAGGTCCGCGTCGCGCTCACGCTCAAGAACGAGCCGGAGGACCTGATCGGTCGAGGCGCCGAGATCGCGCTCACGCCGTGGCCGCTGCCCCCATCGCGTCACGCCACCCGGCTCATTGGCACGATGGTGCCGCGCCTCTACGCCAGCCCGGCCTACCTGGAACGCCGGGGGCGACCGAGGTCGCCGTATGACCTCTCGAACCACCCCACCCTGCTCTACGCCGGGGGGGCCGGGCCCACCCGGCTGGCGTGGTCCCTCTCCACCGGGACCCGCTCCGAGTCGGTCTCCCTCTCTCCCGCGCTCGTCAGCAACGACTACGCCCCCCTTCACGCCGCGGCCCTGGCGGGCGTGGGCATCGTCATGAGCTCGAGGCTGATGGCCGAGGACGCCGTCCGCTCCGGGGCGCTCGCGCCCGTGCTCCCGGAGTGGACCGGCCCGGCCATCGAGGTCCGGGCGATCTTCCCGGGGCGGAGCAGTCTCTTCCCCCGCGCCCGCGCCTTCATCGACCTGCTCCTGTCCCGCGCCTCCCCGGTCCTGGCCCGGGCCGAGGAGATGGCCGGCGCCGAGGGCACACCCGCGCCGCGAAGGCGAAGGGCCTGATGTCCGCCCTGCTCCTCGCCTCGATCCTGCTCGCCGCACCCACGCCGGCCGCGCCCGCGCGTGCTTCGCCCACGCCGGTGGCTCTGACTGTGAGTGGAGGAGTCTCGCTCGGCGCCTACGAGGCCGGCTACCTCTACTACTCGCTGGCGGCGATGCGGGCGAACCCGGATCTCTCGCGCGTGCTGGTGGCCACCGGCGCGTCGGCCGGCAGCGTGAACGCGCTCCTCAGCCTGCGTGCCTCCTGCGGCGGAACCTCGCTCGACCCGCGGGAGAGCCTCTTCTACCGGGTCTGGGTGCCCATGGGATTGAAGCAGCTCTACCGGCCCGACAGCACGAACCCGCTTGCCGCCTTCTCGCAGGACAGCCTCGTCCGGGTGGGCACGCTGGTCGAGGAGGAACTCGCCCGCGGCCTGCCGGAGGACTGCGACGTGGTGCTCGGAATCGTGGCCTCGCGCCTCTCCCCCCGGCTCCTCCACGCTGCGGCCGACCGGCTGAAGGTCCCCGTCACCGAGGAGCGCTTCTCGGTGCGCCTCCGGGGGCTCGGGCCGGGCCGGATGCCGCTTCTCACCAACTACGTGGACCCCGATGACGAGGACGAGCGGGCGCTTCTCCCCGAGGCCGCCGACGGCAGCGTCCCGTTCGCGGACCTGCTCGACGCGGTCATCGCCTCCACCTCCTTTCCGGTGGCCTTCCCGCCGCGCGCCGTGAAGCATTGCGTGGTCGCCACGAAGGGCAAGGCCCGCCCCTTCTGCCCGGAGCGCTCTGCCACGACAGCCCTGTTCGTCGACGGCGGCGTCTTCGACAACTCGCCGCTGCGCCTCGCGGCCACGTTCGCGGGGGGTGGACTCCGTCGGGCCGAGGACGGCTCGATGCACTGGAAGGACGCGCCCCGCCTCCAGGACCCTGGGGCGCCGCCTCGAGAGATGGCCTTCGCCTTCCTCTCGGCCGACGCGGCGGCCTTCCCGGACCACATGGCATCCCCGGCCGCGAGTGCAGATCCGTCGCTCCTGCCGCTGTTGCTCAAGGAGCTGGGCGGCTTCGTGAACAGCGCCCGCTCCCGCGAGCTCAACCTGCTCATCCAGGATTTCCCGCAGACCGCGGCGAACCTCATCTACCCCCGCCGCCACTTCCCGGCCGCCAGCTCGCCGATGTACGCATTCTTCGGCTTCTTCGACCGCGGGTTCCGCGCCTTCGACTTCGACCTCGGCATCTACGAGGCTCGGCGCCACCTCGCCACGGTCACGCTGCCCAGCAGCCGGCCCGAGATGCTCGAGCGGTTCACCTGGCCGGAGGATCTGCCGGCGGCCCACGCGTCGCCGTCCTCGTGGGCGCCGCTGGCCTGCCTCCGGGCCATCTTCGACGGGCACGGCGACCCGGCCACCCTCTGCGCGGGAGAGGAACTGCGGGGGGTTCGCATCCTCGCGCAGGTATCGCTCGACCGGCTCTGGGACCGGTGCCGCCCCGGGTCGCAATGGGACCCGCCGCCGGCGAGCTTCGATTCCTGCAACGAGGCCCAGGCGAGCAAGCCACCTCCGCGCGTGGCGGGCGTGGCCGGCTCGCCGGACTGGCACCGGCAGCCGGACGAGTCGGAGGCGGTGCAGATGATCCGGCTCCTCGCCTCCTACGGATACCGGTGGAGCGACCTGGACGTGCCGGACGGCGCCCCTCCGGACCGGGTCCTCGCCAGCCTGCGCGGCCAGCTGGCGGAGGTGGTGAGCCACCTGGCCGCCATGCAGCCCACCTACGGCGAGAAGGTCGCGCTGGCCGGCGCCGGCAGCTTCGGCGTCGACCTCTTCTACTACGTGCCACCGCCGCGGACGGCCTGGGTGACCCTCGGACGATCCCTCGAGATCGGAGGCGATTGGGCCTTCGGCGAGCTCTCCTGGCTTCGGGCGACGGCCGCCGTCGAGGTCCTGAATCTCCTCAACTCCCTCGGGTCGAACGCCTCGCCGGTGGCCTTCACACCGGTGGCCGGCCTGAGCGCCGTGCCGCGCGCCATCGGATCACCCATCCTGCAGCCCTCGTTCCTGCTGCGCGGCGGTTACGTGCTGAGCCCGAACGACGACTTTGGCGGCTCTCCCTGCCAGGGACAGGACCGGGTCACCGTGGGTGCCTGTTCCCGCCCGGCCGTCGAGCTCGGCGCCTCGGTCGCCGTCGTCGGCGTCCTGCGCGTCCAGATCCTTGGACAGTGGTATCCGCCGGCCTGGGGGTTGCCGGGGCTCTGGTCCATCTCCCCCTCGCTCGGGTTCCAGCTCGGATACTGAGGCCAGGGCGACGATCAGGGTGCCGGAGCCGCGGCACCCACCACCCGCTCGGCGTGGGTGTACACGTTCAGTCGATCGCCCCGGACAAAGCCGCAGAGCGCGATCCCGGTCGCGCGGGCCAGCTCGACCGCCAGCGAGCTCGGAGCCGAAACGCCCGAGACCACCGGGATGTGGGCAGTGGCGGCCTTCTGCACGATCTCGAAGCTGGTCCGCCCGCTGACCGCGAGCACGGCTGCCCCGGTGCCTGGAGCGCCACCGACGATGCCGCCCCGGAGCAGCGCCCCCACCACCTTGTCGACGGCGTTGTGGCGCCCGACGTCCTCGGCCGACGCGAGGAGCGCGCCGCCGGCCGCGAAGGCCGCCGCGGCGTGGAGGCCGCCGGTTCGCGCGAAGACCGGCTGCAGCTGCGCGAGCCTCGCCATGTCGAGCAGGATCTCCTCCGGGGCGACCGCCGGTGCCTCGCCAACCGGAGCGCAGCGTTCGAGGAGCCCGTCGATGCTGCGCCGTCCGCAGACCCCGCACGCGGAGCTGGTCGTGCTCCAGCGGCGCCCCTCCAGCACGCGTTCCGGGTCGATCCGGTGGCCGCCGGCCGAGTGGACGTCGATCACGTTGCCGTACCCCTCCTCGCCCGGGCGGCCACAGTGCGCCACCGAGCCCACGTCGCCGGCGCCCCCGATCATCCCCTCGGCGAAGAGGAATCCGAGGGCCAGGTCGGCGTCGCTCCCGGGCGTGCGCATGGTGACGGCGACGATCTCACCGTCGACGCGGACCTCGAGCGGCTCCTCGACGGCCACGGTGTCGGGGTGGTGCGTGACCAACCCGGAGGTGACGCGCACCGCGACCACCTCGGTGGTGCTACCGGGACGCGCGCGGACCGGTCCGGTGTCGTCCATGGTGCCCTCAGCCTCCCGCCGCCAGGACCGTTCGGCGGAGCGCCGCGACGAGCGCTGCGCTGACCCGGGCGTGCTCCCGCTTCCACTCGGCGTGGGCATCGGGCCCGACCCGGTTCGCGACCCCGAGCGCCGCCGCCACCGGGATGCCGGCGGCCCCGCACGCCGCGAAGACGCCGGTCAGTTCCAGGTGCTCGACCGCAGCCACACGCGCCAGCGCCCGGGCTCCGTCGATGGTGAGCGTGATCGCGGGGGGCACGGCGACGTCGTGGGCCGGAAGCGGCAGGTCCCATGTGGCGCCCCAGCGCCTCACCTCGGCGTCGGGGCGGTAGGCGCGCCCCTCGACCTCCTCGACGGACGTGGCGAGGGCGCTCGCAGCGGCGACGAGATCTCCCACCGCCAGCCGGCCGTCGTAGGCGCCGCAGGTTCCGACGAAGAGCACGCGGCTGGGACCGATCTCCCGGACCAGGCGAGCCGTCTCCACCGCCGCCGTGATCGCGCCGATCCCGGTCGTGGCCACGGCCCACCCCGGAGGCGGGTCCCGGTCGAGGCCGGCGAGCTCGGGCCCGAAGGCCGAGAGGAGGAGGGACGGGGAGGTCATCCCGCCCAGCCTACCTCTTCTCGGCGCACGTCGATGACCACCTGTTCCAGCTGCGCCGGATCGCAACGAACGGGCCAGAGGTCGGCCTGGGGCGATTCTCGAGCCGGATGTCCTCTCCGGGGACCCGGCCCAGCAGCCTGTCGCTGCCGGCCAGCAGCAGGTTGAGATCGAGGGTCGCCGGCGCGACCGCCTGTCTCCGCGCGAAGGCCATCAGGCGCCGGGGCAGGTCGTGCGCTCGACGGCCCGGCCCGCGTCGAGGGCCTCTCCCTCCGACTCGACGCTGCAGGGGATGACCGTGAGGAGGTTGTTGAAACGGCGGCTACTGTTTCTCGGTGCGCTGCTGCTCGGTGACGTCGCGGACGTTCAGCACCACGGCGCCGACGTCCGGATCGTCGAGCAGGTCCCGTCCCACGCCCTCGACGAGTCGCCACGTTCCGTCCTTGTGGCGCATGCGTGCGCGGTGCCGGGCCGGGGCTCCGGGACGCCGCGCGATTCCCGCAAAGGCCCGGCTCACGGCCGACCGATCTTCGGGATGGATGAGCTCGATTGCCTCCGTCCCCTCCACCTCCTCCGCGGACCACCCCAGCGCCTCGGCGGCCGCCGGGCTCCAGTGGCGGTACCTCCCCTCGCCGTCGACGAGCAGCAGCATGTCGCTCGACTTCTCGATGAGGGTGCGGAACCGGCGCTCGCTGCGGCGCAGCGCCTCCTCCGCCCGCTTCCGCTGGGTGATGTCGCGGGAGATGCCGACCAGGCCGATGACCCGCCCGGTGGAATCGCGCCACGGCGACTTGGTTGAGAGGAACACCCGGTTGCCGTCGGGGCCGGGCACGACCTCCTCCATCAATTCCTCGACCCCGGACTCCATGATCCGGCGGTCGTTCGATTCGATGGCCTCGCCCAGCGACGGGTCGCCGTAGAACTCCCGGCCGCGCCGGCCCATGACCTGCTCGGCGACCTTGCCGACCGCCGCGAGCGTGGCCGGGTTCGCGAAGAGGATGCGCCCCTCCCGGTCCTTCGCGAAGACCCGGTCGGGCGACGTGTCGATGACCTGCCGGAGAAGTTGCCCGCGTCGGCTGAGGTCCTCCTCGGCCCGCCGGCGGTCGGTGACGTCGAGCACGACGCCCACCGCCCGGCTGGCCTCCTCCCCCGGGGCGCGAGGGAGCGGCGCCGAACTGACGGCGAGCACTCGCCACTCCCCATCGGAGCGAAGCAGGTGAAGCTCCTGCTCGTGAACGGACTCGCCGGTCCGGGCCGCGTGCGAGGATGGCCACTCCTGCGGCGGGACGCGGGTCATGCGATCGGGCCGGTAGATCTTGTACGGAAGGTCGTCGTACGGGGTGCTCGCGTCGGGCCTCGCCGCGACGATGCGGGCATAGGCGGCGTTGTACCCGACGACGGTGGCGGGGGCGCCGCGGAGGCACTCGGCGAAGACCAGGCCGATGGGGAGGGCGTCGAGCGCCGCCCGGATGGCCTTCATCTCCGCCCCTGCGCTCCCGTCCCATGTCCAGGACGCCGCGAGAACCGGCCCGGCGGGGGCCGGCACGGGAGCCGTTCGTCGACGGCTGGAGTGGGTGCGTGTCGCCACCGGTACTGACCATCCCCCGTGGACCAGGGTAGCGACAGGCCATACCTCCACGACGCACTGGCGAATCCGACTCCCCCTTATGGGGCGTCTCCCTAGAATCCCCAGAGGACGAGGAGCAGGGCCGACGCTCCCGGCTTCACGGTGTTGCTCTCGTTGAGCCGGAAGGCCTGCGCGCCGAAGGATGCGTCGATCCCGATTCTCACCGGGCCAACCGGGGCCGTCACCATCGCGACCACGCCGGCCCAGAGCACACCCGAGGAGAAGTTTCTCTGATCCCCGAGGGTCTGGCGGGCGTACCCGTAGCCCAGTTCCGGCCCCGCCTCGACGAGGATGGCGCCGGTGTTGAGCGGGAAGAGCGCGGCCACCCCGCCGGCGAGGTAGCTCCAGTCGTACCGAATTCCCTGGTCGACGACCGACGTCCACGAATAGTCGAAGCGGAAACGGAGCCCGACCGGCCCGAGTTCCTTCCGGAGCCCCAGCCGAACCACCGGCGCGACGCCGAAGTTGGGAAGCCCGACCCACTCGATCCCCGCACCCGCGTAGAGCAGGCCCGGAAGCGGGCCTCCCTTCGACCGGGCCACCTCGTAGCGGGTCGGCGTGAGGGGGGGCAGGTTCTTCGTCGCACCGGATTCGAGCAGCAGATCGGCGGTGGCTCGCCCGTCGGGCCCGCGCCGCTCGACCACGTAGCGCCCCGAGGGAAGCGCGAGCGTGGTGGCCGCCGCGCCCTGCGACACCTCGGCGAGGAGCCCCTTCGGTCCGCGCAGGATGTAGGTCGCCCCCGGGTCGGCCGGCAGGACGAGCTTCGCCTCGGCCTTGCGAAGGTCGGCGAGGACCACGTCCCCGCGCCCCGACATCTTGAACTCGTAGGTCGGGTGTTGCGGTCCTGCCATCGTGCCGGCCGTGCCGGAAACGGTCTGGGCCGACGTGTAGCGAAAGGCCTCGCCCAGCGTGACCAGGCCGTCGCCGTCGATGTCGGCCGCGCCGCGCAGCCCGACCTCGAGGTGGTGGGTGAAGAAGCTGCCGCCGATGACCGCCGACTCCTGCGCGGACTCGCCCACTGCGGTCGAGGCGATGAAGGCGGTGCCCCGCACGCTGTCGTCGAGCGGCACCGCGAAGTCGAGGGCCGGCGCCGCCATCGCCCCCTTCACCTGCGTGAGGAGCCCCGACTCGCAGGCGTCGACGATGGCCACCTTGGCGTCGGCCTTCGAGCCACCGACCAGTGCCCGGAGGTCGGCGTAGCTCAGGACCTCGGACCCGAGCTCCAGTCCGGCCGATCCGGCGTGCCCCGAGTAGTAGAAGACGAGGAGCGTGCGCTCCCCCGCGGAGCGCGCCGACTCGATCCGGGCCTCGATCGTGGCCAGCGCCTCACGGACCCGCCGCGGCGTCGCGCCCCGGAGGAGCACCGTCCGGTCCTCCGAAAAGTCGCCGAGTTCCCGGAGCGTGCCGCTGAACCGATCGGCGTCCTTCTCGGCGAACCAGAGCCGGGGGCGACCGGTCGCTCCGGCATCGTTTCCCACCACCACGGCGAAGCGCGCCGCCCCTTGCGCCAGGGCGGGCACGGCGAGCGCGACCATGAGCAGCGCGAGTTTCAATCGCCCTTCTCGAGCAACAGGCTCGCCTGGAGCGCCCCGGCCGGCAGCCCATCCAGCTGCCGCGCCCGGCGCACGCCATCGCCCCCGCCCGAGGCAACCGCCCGTCCAGCCGACTCCAGTTCGTGGAGACGCAGCGGCTGCGGCGTGCAGACGGCGAAGACCCGCTCCGGACCCGGCCGACCGTCGAGGACGGCTCCGCCGGGAAGGGGGCCGGCGCTTCCGGCCTCGGCTCCCTCGTCGCCCCAGGGTGGATAGAGACGCGAGACCTGCCCCCCGGCGTCCACCGAGACGATCCAGAGCCGGCAAGGCATCGCCGAGCGAACCTGGAATCGCAGGGCCGACGCCGCCGGGATGCTGGCGCCGTCCGCCACGGCGCGGGCGCCGTCTGGAGCACCCACGAACACCGTGAGCCCCAGCGCGTCGCCCTTCAGCCCCACGTAGTCCTCGGGGGGCGCCGGACTCAGGAAGATGAGGAGGCCGGCGGCGGCCGCCGCGGCGGCTGGCACGAAGGCGGCAAACCAGTTCGCCCTCCTCGCGGGGCGCGCGGCCTCGACCACGGCGTCCACGGTGGCCGGGAAGACGAAGCGCTGGAAGTGGTCCCCTTCGGCCTCCATGCGGTGCAACCGGGCCTGGCAGTCGGCGCATCCTTCGAGGTGCGGGGTGAGCCCGGCCCCGCGCGCGTCGAGGAGATGAAGCTCCAGGCGGAGGTCCGATGGGCATCCTCTGGTCACGTCTCGTCCCTCCCGAGAAACTTGCGAGTGTGGGCCAGAAAGCGCCCGAGCCTGCGGGAGACGGTTCTCCGGGAGATCCCCAGTGCCGCCGCCACCTCGTCCCGCTCCATCCCGTCGATGAGGACGCCCACGGCGACCGCCTGCGTCCCCTCGTCGAAGCGGGAGAGGAGTTCCTGCGCCAGGCGCCGGTCGTGGATGGCCTCTGCATCCGGTCGAGACCCGGATTCCAGATCGGGGGTCAGCTCGGCCTCGGCGTGGCGCCCCGTGTTGCGACTCACGTTCAGGCAGTGGTTGGTGGCGACGCGGTAGATCCAGGGCAGGGCGTCGCCCCGGCCCTCGAGCCGCGCCATGTTCTGGACCAGCTTCATGAAGACCTCCTGCGTGGCGTCCTGCGCCGCGTCGCGGTCGCGCAGCAGCCGCAGGCACCGCCGGTACACGGCGGGACCATATTCCCGGTAGAGCCGGGCAGCTGCTTCGCGGTGGTCCACCCCTGCCGACCTCGTCCTTCGTTGCCAGCCCGAGGGGAACAATTACTGGCACCCCGGGGCGCGGGCAACGTCGTCGGCTCCACCTACCAGTCGAAACACCGCGACCCCGGCCAACGGGCCAACAATCGGCTATTGCTCGCAAGCCGGGCGCTTCCTGGTTAGTAGGGGCGGTGAGGTGAGGCCTTGAATCCGATCCGCCGGCCAGGAAGCGCGGCCTGGCTCGCAACCGCCCTGCTCTTCGCGGCGGGGTGCGGATCTACCCTCGTCGACCACGGGGCTCGCCCCGAGCTCATCGCGCTCGTCTGCGCACCCGCGCAGGTGGCCTGCGACGGCCGGTGCCTCGCCTGCACCCCCCCCTCGAACGCCGCCTCCGCCTGCGAAGCCGGAGGCTGCGGATTCAGCTGCAACGCCGGGTTCAACCGCTGCTCCCCCGATGCCTGCACCGCGGAGAGCGGTACGAGCTGCGGACCCACCTGCACCGACTGCACCGGCGCCGCGCCCGCCCATTCCAGCCCGGTCTGCTCGTCCGCCCACGCCTGTGACTTCCAGTGTGCCCCGGGCTTCCTGCGCGACGGAGGCCAGTGCGTCCGGGCCGTGGCGGTGAGCGCCGGCTATGGCCACGCCTGCGCCCTCACGACGACGGGGGCGGTGAAGTGCTGGGGAGCGAACTACCTCGGCCAGCTCGGGGATGGATCGACCGTCGACCGGGCTGACCCGGTTCCGGTGGCCTTGCCCCTGGCGGCGACGCAGGTCTCCTCGGGCTACTCGCACACCTGCGCACTCCTGGCCGGACAGGTCTACTGCTGGGGAGACAACACATTTGGGGAGATCGGGGACGGAACGACCACCACCCGGACACTCCCGGTCCTCGTGGCCGGGCTCCCCCCGATCGCATCCGTGGGAGCAGGGGGTGCCGGGATCACCAGCGTCTCTGCGGCCCACACCTGCGCGATCGCGGTGAGCGGGGCGCTCTACTGCTGGGGCTCCAACGGGTCCGGGCAACTCGGGGACGGGGGCACCAACGTCGGGCTCCGGCCGGTCCGGGTCACCGCGCTCGCGGCCGGGCTCCTCCCCGATCTCGTCACCTGCGGCGGGCGACACACCTGCGCGCTCGCCGGCGGGGCGGTCCACTGCTGGGGCGCCAACGACTCGGGACAGCTCGGGATCGGCAGTACGAACGCCCAGAGCGTCCCCACCGTCCCCGCCGTCTCCTCGGGAACGACCGCCCTGGCCTCGGGCGAGAACCACTCCTGCGCCGTGACCGGGGGCGCCCTCCTCTGCTGGGGGCTCGACACGAGCGGCCAGGTCGACGCGGGCAGCCCCACGACCGGGGCCTTCCTTTCGCCCCACGCCCCGGCTCTCGGGCCCTTCTTTCCCTCCTCGGTCGCGGGTGGGCGCGCGCACACCTGCGCGGTCGACGCCGCCCTCGACCCCGCCGACTTGAAGTGCTTCGGAGCCAACCCCCACGGCCAGCTGGGCGGCACGGGCAGCCTGGTGAACGTGACCCTCCTGCCTCCCAGGACGGCTCTCGCGGTCACGGCGGGAGGCGACCACACCTGCGCCCTGACCTCGGAGGGTGGGATCCAGTGCTGGGGGGTCAACGACCGAGGTCAGCTGGGCAGCGGCGTGTTTGGCGGCGAGTCCCCCGACCCGGGCTACGTGACTGGCCGGTAAGGGTCCACCGACGGTCCTGGACGCGATCGGCCTTTCGCAACTCGATCGTGTCCGCCGCCGCCGCAACGCTGGCGGCTTGCGGCGACTACGGCCCCTGGACCCGCTTCCTCAGGCGATCTCGAGCCACTTGAACCACACCGGGTGGTTGGCCTTGTACCACTCGAGCACGCGCCGGATGGCGGCCTGCTTGTCCAGCGGCAAGACCTTCTCGTCCACCCGATCGAAGTGGACCTTGATGTTGTCGCCGTCGTGGTCCAGCGCCTGGGAGAACATGGTCTGTAGCTCGTTTCGGATGCGGCCGGAGTCGGAGATCTTCACCGCCCTCTTCGTGTGATCCACGCCCGAGAGGAAGCGCACCAGAAGCGGGCTGAAGACGTGGCGCTGCTCCTCCTCGGTCTCCATGAGACGGAAGGTGAAGGTGATGTAGGACGAGGCATTGCGGGTGGCCAGTCGCGTGGTCACCTTGTAGACGCCCTCCGACACCTTGGTGACCCCCGCGGTGCCGGTGTACGGGTCGTCGCAGATGTAGCCGATGGCGGCCAGGACCCCCCAGTTCTTCTCGGGCAGGAACTCGTCGGCTCGGAGCACCGGCTTGCCCACCGGCACGTTGCAGGCGCGGGCGTCGCGGATGGCCTCGGCGTAGGCCTCGATCTCCTCCGGCCTGACGCCTCGAGCGCCGACGATTGCCCGGATGCGGTCGGCGAAGTCGGCCGATGCCGGATCGAGCTGCATGATCCTCGCCTCCTGGTCGCAGGGGAGGTCGAAGGTGGGCGAGAAGACGGCCATGCTCGACTCCACCTCGAGCACCTCGTCGAGGCTGGAGGCCTGCATGGCCTCGGCGCTGGCGGCGTACCCGTCGCAGAGGAAGACGTGGGGCGCGCCGGAGGCGTCCTTCCAGCTCCCGACCAGGAAGGTGGGCGCGTAGGTGCCCGAGTCGGTGAAGATCTCGAGGCCTGAAGGGGCCTTCCAGCCGTCCTCGACGAGGTGCGCGCCGGCGATCCTCCACTCCTCCCAGAGCTTTCCGAGCCGCTTCTGCCGGCTCTTCCCGCCCAGCGTCCAGACGTGGACATTGCCTGGCCGGATGCCGGGGTAGGCCTTCTGGATGACCTCCATCACCTTGCCCCGGGGCGTCCGGTAGTCGAGCAGCACCGCCGACTCGGCGGCCACCC